>Ga0070727_10004469_pt1 | contig 11942 bp, 12 predicted proteins | sample tdAd472_FD_66722 | JGI IMG/M metagenome (GOLD analysis project Ga0070727, IMG submission 66722) | Marine sediment microbial communities from the Atlantic coast under amendment with organic carbon and nitrate - tdAd47.2 | ecosystem: Environmental > Aquatic > Marine > Coastal > Sediment | place... | reverse complement strand
TTCTGATCCGTCAATACGGTCAAAGAGTTTCTGAAGCCGTTTTTTCATCTCATCGTGTCCGTAAAAAATAACAGTATTTTCCATACAATAACTCCCTTATTGGAAAATAGTACCTGTTGTGTATTTTGACATATATTTATAATACTGTCAAATATTGTGCCGAGGGCGGGATTTGAACCCGCGCGCCGCTTTCGCAGCAAGGGATTTTAAGTCCCTCGTGTCTACCAACTCCACCACCTCGGCGGCACGACGCATAATAGCATAAAACATTTGTTGAAGCAGGTACAAAATGATACAGTACTGGACACGTCCTGGTGGCGAAGTGGTTAACGCTGCGGTTTGCAAAACCGCCATTCGCGGGTTCGACTCCCGCCCAGGACTCTGACAAAAGTACTTGTTTTTACAAGTACTTTTTAGTACACTCTGGTCTGTCCCCGCCCATAGCTCAGTTGGTAGAGCAGCTCGCTCTTAACGAGACGGTCCTAGGTTCGAGTCCTAGTGGGCGGACAAGAAGACGACATGCGTCGTCTTTATGCCGGGGTGGCGAAATGGTAGACGCGCTAGTCTTAGGAACTAGTGGAGCAATCCGTGCTGGTTCGAGTCCAGTCCCCGGCACAAAAAATAAAACCGAGGCAGTTGCCTCGGTTTTATTTTTCTATCTCTCGTGCAATTTCATCTATGTGTTGTCGGTGACGCTCTCCATAGTCCACTTCAAACTCTATGTGTGGAATACGCTTAAAGGCGCTTTTCTTTTTTAGGAAGTCTCTAAAGTTACTTGCGCTGCGCTTAAGGAAGATGAGTGCATCCTCCTGTCGATTGTCTGGAATAGTTGTGAAGCGAATAGTTGCTTTACGGTAATCTGGAGAAATAGTCGCGTCAGTTACGGTGATAAGTGGATCTGTATTTGCTTCATTTCGTATAAATGTTGCTGCATATTCCTTAAGTTGCGCACGCACACGATCATGTCGGTCAAAATCCATACTCTATGTGATTTCAATACTAAACGCTTGGATGTAGTCTCCAGGAACAATTTCAGCCTTAGAGTCTACCTGCATACCAAATTCGTCAGAGGTTACCTGCTGTACATCAGACTTTTGCTGCTGAATATTCTTGAGTGTTCCAATACCAACTTCAAGATCTCGTCGGAGAATCTTTACTTGCTGTCCAACAGAAAGTGACCCTTCGTCGACACGTCCACCAAGTACATGTGTATCTTTTTGACGACTGAATACTTTAAGGATCTTTGCTTTTCCAGTTACCACTTCAGTTTCTTGTTTTGGTGTGCGGTTCTTAAGTGCATCTTCAAGCCATTCTGCAAGTTTGTAGATAATATCGAAACTTTCAATTTCTACACCAAGACGGTCAGCAAGGTCTTGCGCAGCTCGTTCCGTCTTTACATTAAACCCAACAATAATGGCATTTTCTGTTGCACTTACATTTTGTACATCACCTGCAGTGATGTCTCCCACACCAGTATCAATGACACGGACGACAATACGATCTGACTCGAATTTTGCGAGTTCGTGTTTCACTGCGTCGATAGTACCGAGTACGTCTGCCTTAATGAGGATAGGGACGGTTGGCATATTTTCATGTACACGCTCGGTCGTAGTATCGATATTTTCAGCATGTGCTTGCGCTACCTGCTCCGCTTCTTTCTTGTTTGCAACTGTTGTGAACGGAGACCCTACAACAGGTACTTCATTCCATCCAACGATTCCTACTGGCTCTGAGAGCCCTGCTTCACGGATGTTTTTTCCAAGGAAGTTTTCCATGATACGTACGGGAGCGTACGCAGACCCTGATACTACAAATGAACCGCTGGCAAGTGTTCCATTCTTGATGATGAGTGTCGCAGTGTTTCCGCGCTTGGTATCGAGGTGTCCTTCAATGACAAGCCCTTCTGCTGGAGCGTTTGTGTCTCCGGTAAGTTCTGCAAGTTCTGCAGAGAGAAGAAGCACATCAAGAAGTTCATCAACTCCTTCACCACTTTTTGCAGAGATACCAACCCATGGGACATCTCCTCCCATACCTTCGATATAGATTTCGTTTTCAATAAGACTACTCTGTGTCTTCGTAAGGTTTGCTCCTGGTTTGTCTATCTTATTTATCGCGACAATGTATGGGATATCTGCCTTTTGAATACATTTGAGTGCTTCAAGTGTCTGCGGCATCACACCGTCCTCTGCAGAGACGATGAGGATAGCGATGTCGGCAACGTCTGCTCCACGGTGACGCATTTGCTGGAAGGCTTCGTGTCCGGGAGTATCAAGGAAGGTAATACTTTTAGTTCCATGTTCCTTTGTCTCGTGTTCTACCACATATGCTGAAAGATGCTGAGTGATACCTCCGGCTTCACCGTCCACGACGTTAGACTTACGGATGTAGTCTAAAAGCGTAGACTTTCCATGGTCGATATGTCCCATGATAACCACGACAGGTGGTCGCGGTACGATATTCGGCTCTGCTGTTTTTTTACTATTCTTTGCCATAGACGGAGCGTAAAAACGCGTGAGTACGCGTTTTAAGCAATGTCCCGAGTCTAACACAGATTTACTATTTTTCCATACTGTGACATCATCATTTGTAATGTTTAAGAAGAAGCGTATCTATTTAGATTATGCCGCTGCAACTCCAGTGCGAAAGGAGGTGTTTTCTGCCATGAAGCCATATTTCAGTGAGCATTTTGGGAATCCAAGTGCGATTCACTCGGAGGGTGTTGTTGGAAGGAAAATCATTGAGGCGTGCAGAACACGTCTTTCTCAATTATTCCGTACACGGATGGGGAATGTGATATTCACAAGTGGTGGTACAGAGTCTAACAATCTCGCGATTTTGGGAACACTGGAAGCAACAGGAAAGGTGTGGGAAGACATGGAGGTCATCACTACAAAACTTGAGCATCCATCGGTGTTAAGAGTCATGGAAGTGTTAGAAAAGCGAGGAGTGACCGTACATTACGCTCCGGTAGATGAAGGAGGAGAGATTATTCTCCCAGAATTACAAAACCTTCTTTCTGAAAAGACGAACCTCATTGTCATCTCGTATGCAAATAGTGAGACAGGAGTCATACAGCCTGTGAAGAAGATCTCACGCACTGCACATATGGTGCGTGAGGATATACATATACACCTTGATGCAAGTCAGGCACCACTGTGGCTTCCGTGTCACATGGATTCCCTGGGAGTCGATAGTATGACGCTTGATGCAGGGAAGTGCTATGGACCAAAAGGAGTTGGTGCGCTCGTATATCAGGGAGATGCAATATTTTCTTCGCAAGTATACGGAGGGAGCCAGGAGGGAGGTGTACGTGCAGGTACAGAAAATACGCCACTCATCGTTGGTATGACAAAGGCGTTGGAGATTGCACAAGAACAGTGGGAGAAGCGGAGTGAGAGAGTACGCATGCTTCGAGACACTCTTGAAGAGAGACTACTTGCAGATATTCCTGACGCAGTGGTGAATGGCACAAATATCCGTCTGGCAAATAATGTGAATATTTCAATTCCAGAACTTGATACAGAGTACGCAGTCATTGCGCTTGATGCTGCAGGTATTGCTGTTGCAACAAAAAGTGCGTGTGGTGGCGCAGATGGAGATGGGTCATATGTAGTGAGAGAGATGACTGGCGATGATGCTCGCGCACTTTCGACCCTTCGTATCACTCTTGGGGAAGAGACAGTGAAAAAAGATATAGAAACAGTTGCGGCAGCACTGAAAAGACATGTGACTATGGTCCGAGGTGAAAATCATTGACTTCAACCACATTTTCTTGCACTATAGCCACAAACTGCATAACTGTTTTATAAGAAAGGGTTTGCACGTATAATGAAGAAAAGTATGCCAAATTTTCACAATTTTACATCGAGAGCTAAGGAGGCAATACGAAAGGCACATGAACTCGCTATTGAGCGAGGGCAAAATCATGTGAGTCCGACACATCTTCTTGCTGCATTGGTGATGCAAGAAGAAAATACGGTCATTACTATTCTCGACCGACTTGATATTGATGTCATTGTCATTACAGACCTCCTTCTTGAAGCATTGGAAAGTCCACTTGCAGGACAGACACTTTCACAGACACACCAGTTGTATCTCACACCAGACCTTGCACAGGCTCTCGAAGAGTCTGGACGTATTTCTACCGCGCTTGGAGATGCCTATGTTGGGGTGGAGCATCTCTTCCTTGGACTCCTCGAACATGCAGGTCCTGCAGAAGATGTTCTAAAACAAGCAGGAGTAAACAAAAAGGATGTAGAGAATGCGCTTACGGAGATTCGAGAGGGTGGTATCGAAGATGGTACACAGCCAAAGAAGTACCGTGCGCTTGGGAAGTATGCACGCAATCTCACAAAACTTGCACAGGAGAATAAATTGGATCCGGTTATTGGACGAGATGTAGAGATTCAGAGAGTTATTCAGATTCTTTCTCGACGTACAAAGAATAATCCAGTCCTCATTGGAGAGGCTGGAGTTGGAAAGACTGCGGTTGTTGAAGGACTTGCACAGGCAATTGTGCAAGGAAATGTTCCGGAGTCTGTGAAAGAAAAAGAGATTCTTTCTCTGGACCTCGGACTGTTGATCGCAGGTACAAAATTCCGTGGAGAGTTCGAAGACCGATTGAAGGCGGTTATGAAAGAAGTAGAGCAGGCAGAAGGACGTATCATCCTTTTCATAGATGAGTTGCACACCATCGTAGGTGCTGGGGCTGCAGAAGGAGCGCTTGATGCATCGAATATGCTGAAGCCTGCGCTTGCGCGTGGAGAACTTCGTGTTGTAGGTGCGACGACACTCAAGGAGTATCAGAAGCATATTGAACGAGATCCTGCACTGACACGCCGCTTCCAGCCAGTGCATGTAAACGAGCCATCGATTGAGGACGCTATTGCAATTATGCGTGGTATTACTGAAAAGTATGAACTTTTCCATGGTGTCCGTATTACTGATGATGCCATCGTTGCTGCAGTGGAACTGTCTGCACGGTATATTACCGACCGATTCCTTCCAGATAAGGCGGTGGACCTCATTGACGAGTCTGCATCATCACTCCGTATTTCATTAGAAAACAAGCCAGAAGAACTTGAGGTTGCAGACCGTAAGGTGCGTCGTCTTGAGATTGAGAAAGAAGCACTTAAGAAAGAGGAGGAAATGACCGAGGGGAGTAAGACAAAACTTCGTAAGCGTCTTAAGGACATTGATACTGCCATTGGAGAGTTGAAGGAAAAGACAAAGACACTTGAGACTAAGTGGAATAATGAGCGTGAAGCACTCACTATTATCCGAGAGATGAAGAAAGATCTTGAAACACTTCGTCTTGAGGCAGAAGCAGCAGAGGCACAGGCAGACCTTACAACTGCGGCAGAGATACGCTACAGCCAGATTCCAAATCTTGAGAAAGAACTCGAAGAAAAGTCTACAAGACTGAAGAAACTGCAACGTACACGACGTCTTTTGAAAGAAGAGGTGACCGAAGAAGATATTGCATCAGTGGTATCACGATGGACAGGTATTCCGGTGGCACGCATGCTTGAAGAAGAAGCGCAGAAACTTTCTCGTATGGATAAAGAACTTGAGGAACGTGTGGTAGGACAGAATCACGCAGTGGAGTTGGTGTCTGATGCTGTAAAGCGTTCACGCGCAGGTATTGCAGATCCAAGCCGTCCTATTGGGTCATTCCTTTTCCTTGGTCCTACGGGAGTTGGAAAAACAGAACTCTCAAAAGCACTTGCAGAGTTTATGTTCGATGACCCAAACGCACTGGTACGTATCGATATGTCAGAGTACATGGAGAAACACTCAGTGTCTAAGATCATTGGATCTCCTCCAGGGTATGTAGGACATGATGAGGGTGGCTCTATTACAGAAATGGTACGACATCGTCCATATGCAGTTATTCTCCTTGACGAAATCGAGAAAGCACACCCAGAGGTGTTTAACATTCTGCTTCAGGTATTGGATTCTGGACATCTTACCGATGCAAAGGGGCGTAAGGTTAACTTTAAGAATACGGTCATCATTATGACCTCAAACATTGGGGCAGAGCATATTGACCGCATGAGTAAGTTTGGGTTTACAAACAGTGGAGAAGGGGAGCAGTATGATGTGGCAAAGGATAAGGTGGTGGAGTCTTTGAAAGACTACTTCCGTCCGGAATTCCTTAACCGTCTCGATGAGATTATTACTTTCGATATTCTTTCTCCAGAAGCGATTCGTGACATTGTGCGCTTGCAGATTGAAATTGTACGAGAACGACTCGAGCATAAAGACATTAAACTTATCATCAGCGCTCCAGTACTCGATTATCTTGCAGAGAAGGGGTATGACCCTAAGTTTGGTGCGCGTCCACTCAAGCGAGTGATTCAGTCCAAGATCCTCACGCCGGTTGCTTCTATGATGGTGGGGCAGGGTATGTTGCAAGGTGGTACCGTCTCTATCTCTGTGAAAAAGGGAGAACTTGCGTTTGATGTAAAGAAAAAGGGAGTGCGACGGACAGCAAAGAAGAAGACTGCAGTTGCTGCGTAGAGTAAAAGGCGTCATGCGACGCCTTTTTTGTTATTTTTTCTTGGACAGGCAAGATACACAGATGTTGCCTTGAAGTCTCGCATCATATCCTTATGCGTTGAAACCTCAAGGTGGCCTCCTGCTCCGTACACTGAAATATATAGACCGGAACCAATGTAGACTGCTGCGTGATGAAATTCTCCATCATTGGAACAGTAGAACAATATTGCTCCTACATGTGGTAAGGGAGGTTTCTTATATATCTCCCAGAATGCAAGCATGTGCCGGACACTGTGAACCTCATGATCGTTTATGAGATTTACAAAAGCATAACAGTCGAAAGACGCAATAGCCTCTTTATGGTAGTTTCTCAAGAAGTACAGAATTGCACTCTTTACTTGGGAAGGTAGACGTAAGGTCTTGTTTCCCAGAAAACGTCTTAGTACCACAATTTCTACGTCATCTATATTGATCGGCAGTTGACAGTCTTGGAAGGGGAGACTTTTGCCCTTAGTGTAAATGAACGTGTCTCTTACAACCATAGATTTTTGATCGGCGGTGAGTATCTGCTGATTGTAAGGACTTACGTATATAGTCAGCATACGATTCCTCCATTTCTTTCCTGATAGGACAATACATAGAAATGGTTCTTTTGTAAATATAGAGAATAACTATGTTTAATACCCAATAAGAATTGCTGCCTCTTGTGCTGAGGGTAGGATATTAAATTGTATGAGTACGACAATCAATAATGTGTAGAGCGTTGTTGCTAGTACATATGATTTGTAGTGCTTTTTGAATGAATAACCGCTTTTTGTAATATGAACGTAACCATAGTGCATTAAGATAAAACCAAGGATGTTTGATAGCCAGTAACCAGCAATAAAAGATGGCAAGAAAAGAGCATCAAATCCAAAGGAGACAATAAATGCGAAGACGTAAGCAAGTGGTATATTTGTGAACAAGTCATTCCAGGGACTTAATGGTGAGAGCCAAAATCCGAGAAAAATGAGAAAGCCTGACCATATCCTCTTCAAATTCATTGTATTGATTATAACAGGTTTAGGACTGTCAGTTCACATAAACAAAATACCCTTGCAATGCAGGAGTATTTTTAAGAGTGTGCGGAACTGGAGCGGGTTAGACAAATGTGTATATAAAAAAGGACCTGCTTAAGAAAACAGGTCCCCAAGTATCCCGTGAAAGTTAAACGACTTCCTTTGTCGGCGGTATCGGATTAGTTTCTCTTCATATTGACGCCACCTTGGTTGGCGACAATGAGAGCAGCTTGGTCTTCGGTGAATCCTTCGGAGACAAGTGCGTCGAAAGACTTCCTCAGTACTTTGGCACTTAGCTCAAAGAGCTTGTCGTCCTCGAGGGCACATTTGAGCATTAACCGCAACTTTTTCTGAATACAAGTAAAATCTTCTTTGTCCACTTTCTCTCTCCTTTCTATACGAAAAAACAAACACAAAAGTTTACTTCAACCTTAGGCCGATAAATAGAATACACTTAAAGATAAGTTTTGTCAATAGAGTGCGCTGAGCTAGAGGCGGTTAGACACCTTTGTGTGTGATAGTTGTTAACCTATTTCTTTTTGAGACTCTTTTAAAAAACTTTCTCAAGTTCTGTTGTTCTTGGAATCTGTGTATGTGATGATTTTTTTATTCATATTATGGTGTTATATTATCTAGTAATATGCTTAACCTTTCCAGAAAGAATAAGAGGCTGCTAGATCTCCTTGTAATTATCGCTCTTGTACTCATATCTATTCCAATAACCATCTACGGAGAAGTGAGTTTCCTCACATCCACACTTCTATTCTTTGGTTTGCCTTCCGCGTATCTTATATACAAAAGACCTCGAAACTTTAAGAAGGCACTCTATGCAGGTGTAATTCTCGGACTCATACTTGGCTTCTCTTTTGACTTCGTAGCAGAGTTCAATAACTCGTGGGGATGGGGATCAGATTTTGCTCTGCCAGTGAATCTCTTTGGTGTGGTATCGCTTGACGTGCTCGTATGGTTCTTCTTTTGGGTGTTCTTGGCAGTTGCGTACTATGAGTATTTTGTTGAAAATGATCGCTCCACGAAGATATCAAAGAATGCAAAGTGGGTTACATTCTGGGGGCTGATTCTGGCGGTAGTCACTGTACTGCTATGGAAAGTTTATCCGCAGATACTAGAATTGACTAACGCATATGCAAAGCTAGGAACCATCACGTTCATTATTACTGCGGTGTTGTTATACAAACAACCAAAACTCATACCAAAGGTTCTCCAGCTCATCCCATTCTTTGCATTCATGTATCTCGCGTATGAGATAACAGCATTGCATATGAACCTCTGGACGTTTCCAGGTACATACCTAGGTTTAGTTTCTGTTGGAGACATAGCTTTCCCACTCGAAGAACTCATTGTCTGGATATTTGCAAGCAGTGCAATCGTAGCAACATACTATGAATTTGTTATTGATGATGAGAGATAGACACACTTCTATACAAAAAACAGCCCTAAGAATAAGGCTGTTTTTCATTTGTGCGCCGGGCTGGATTCGAACCAGCGTAGCCATTAGGCGCGAGATTTACAGTCTCGTGTATTTGACCGCTCTACCACCGACGCAAGTATTTAGATTTTCTTATACTCTGCTATCCAGTCAAGTACCTGCCACAACAGTTTCTTGTCCATATAGCGAATATGTACAAGACCATACGGCATTTTATGCTTTTTTTCAAGTTGATAATTAGTGCGGATATATGGCTTAGTAAATTGACTGGTAGAAATACTAAGCGTCTTTGACCAAAACTGTATAAGTTTCAATGTATCCTGATTATCAAAACAATATAGATATATACGGATACGCTTCTCATCTACACCACATATATTTCGTAGAAATGTAATAAAAAGTATTTGCATGTCTACATCACTATTTGCAAAATCAATACCAGCTGAACCTCTCGTCTTTAATCCTTCTGCCCAGTACAACATTATTGCAGCACGCTTTAGATCTTTTTCTCGCTGCGTAAGTTTTTTCTTTATACGGAATGATGTTGGTTTTCTCTCAAAAAGAATTTTGCTGTTTTCTGAGGCATTTCTACGAGGTATCTTGTACTTTCGCATTGCGTAGTACACAGCATCAATTGAGACACCAGTTCTGTCAGCAATTTGTTGGGCGCTGAGCGTATTTTCTTTGTATAATTGTACTAACGTATCTTTCTCTAATTTTGCCATGTAGATATTCTAATATGGTTCTTTATTAAAGAACAAAAGATAATTGCGTATAGGGCTTTTCAGTTTCTACACCTATAACATATTTTTCATGTACGCTGAGAATGCTATGATATCTATACATATGAAATATTCACTCATAGCCCTCGTACTCCTTTTCTCTCCGTTTTTTGTCTCTGCACAGGAGGAGGAAGGAATTGTGCCGTGTAGTGGTACTGACTGTGAGGCGTGCCACCTAGTAGAATTGGCAGATAATATTCTCGACTTCCTTGTACAGGTTGGAGCAATTCTTGCAACCATTGGAATTATCATTGCTGGAATTATGCTGCTTTCTTCCGCTGGGAATATGAGTAAGCGGGAGCGTGCAAAAAGCATCCTTACCAACATCGTTGTCGGCTTCCTTATTATGCTTTGTTCCTGGTTTGCAGTGGATATCATTATGAAGACATTCACTAATAATAATTTTGGTGTCTGGAATCAGATAGAGTGTCTAAATACTGATCCAGGTACGACACGGGAGATAGGTTCTCCGCTTAATGAAGAAGGAGAGGTGAAGACAGTCGATGAGTCCGATGATAATACAGAAGATGAGACTGAAGACATCCCTCGTATTGGAGAGGAAACAATCAATATCTAGAATTTTTTCCGTAAGTGCGGTATATTTCTAACTCTGGGCCTATAGTTTAATTGGTAAAACGGCGGTCTCCAAAACCGCTGTTCTAGGTTCAAGTCCTAGTGGGCCCGCCAATGAGACTTGAACCACGAACTTCTTATTTCGTGGTTCAAGTATAAAATATATTTATAAAAGAAGGTCTAAATTTTACTGAGACTTCTAGTAAAGAGGAATTGTGCTAGTATTAAATCAATTCAAAGATCTATGTCTCTAGGAAAAACGCCACATGTCAAAAATCCTCTAACAATAATTGCTGTTTTTGCTGGAATTGCTGAAGTAAGCGGGACAGTAGTGGTCTCTTTTTTATTGGAGAATCAACAGGCTGTTTTTGTTTGGTTTCTAATTATATTTCCAATACTACTAGTGCTTCTATTCTTTCTGACGCTGAATTTCAATCCAAAGGTTCTTTATGCTCCTTCAGATTATGAAAACGAAGATAATTTTTTAAAAGTACACCGATTTGATCCTTCAACTCGGAGTGAGATTTCAGAAGATGTTGTTGTTGAAAGATCTGCCGTCAATCCGCACGCAGACTTTGTAGAGGATATTGGTAATCTACCTAGCTACCCCCTCAAAGTTAGTGTCTCGAATTTTTCAAATGCAGATAAATTTATTTCAAGACTTCGTAATCAAGGGTATCTCGCCGAGGTCTATAATACAGATATAGAAAAAAGCTCTCTTGAAGAGCATGAGGCAATATGGGTTGGAGAAAATGTGGACCCTCGTTCAGTTGTTGACGTTCTCAAGAAAGCGATCGATTTTTATCCTCATCTTAAATTCATACACCTCTCAAGAGATGACGGAGTTGAACCTCCTGAGTATGTTCATCATCAGATATATGTAGGAGGTTCTTCGTCTACAGCAAAAAGGTACCAACTAAGACCTGTGCCGCATAATATGATTAAGAGTCTAACGAAAGACGTATCCCGTAGTGACCTTCATAAGTTTATTCGAAGTTATTACGGATCATCGTAAAGTTTGTTTTTAGATTTTAAACAGTGGGAACTGGGGTGGGGTACTAAAAATCTTTAAGTACCTTCTCCAATACCACAATACTCTCTCTTACCGTAGGGTATGAAAGTTCAGAAAACCATTCAGTGGGCCCGCAATGTTAGGTTGTGTCAAGGAATAGAATTCTGAGATGACAAACAAGATTCTGATATAATCAAGAAATCATGCTTAGTCACGCTCTGTTTGGAATAGCCTCATCAGTCTTCGTACTTGTTGGGGGTATCCCGTATCTAATTGATATACATAAAGAGCGCGTACATCCACATGTACTCAGTTGGCTTGGATGGGCCTTTCTTACTGCGCTTGGTGCAAGTGCGATGATGGCTGATGGAGCAACATGGGCGGCAACCATACTGTGGGCAAATACAATACTCACTGTCTCTATATCTGTGTATGCTCTCATTAGAAATGTGAGTGTCTGGGCCACAGGTTTTTATGACGTAGTCTTCTTTACTCTAGGAATTATAGGTCTGGTTCTGTGGCAGGTTCTAGATATGCCTGTTATTGCTCTGGTATCAGCCATTCTGGCA
>Ga0070727_10004467_pt1 | contig 11943 bp, 8 predicted proteins | sample tdAd472_FD_66722 | JGI IMG/M metagenome (GOLD analysis project Ga0070727, IMG submission 66722) | Marine sediment microbial communities from the Atlantic coast under amendment with organic carbon and nitrate - tdAd47.2 | ecosystem: Environmental > Aquatic > Marine > Coastal > Sediment | place... | reverse complement strand
TCAATCGTCAGGTTGCGCACGCCACCGGCATTGGCCGTGGTTTCCATACCCAGTTTACGGGCTGCATAACTGCTCAGCACATACCCTTCCAGCACGCCGGAGCGCACGATATCCCGTGCGGCAGTTGCTACACCTTCCCCGTCATAGGGCGCACTACCAAGCCCCTTTTTCAGCAGGGGCTGTTCATGGATATGTATAAAGTCCGGGAATACCGGTTTGCCGAGATGATCGAGCAGAAAGCTGGATTTGCGATACAGGCTGCTGCCGCTGACCGCGCTGATTAAATGTCCGAACAGGCTGGAGGCGATGTCTGCTGCAAATATCACCGGTGCCTTGCGCGTTGTCAGGCGTTGCGTACCCAATCGCCTGACCGTGCGCTCGCCACTGATCCGGCCGATCTCTGCAGCGGCCGCGAGGTCAGCATGATCACGCGCTGTGTCGTGCCAGTAGTCGCGCTGCATTTCATCGCCCTGCTTGCCGATGACGCAACAACTGACGCTGTGATAACTGCTCCGGTATCCGCCCAGAAAACCGTCACTGTTGGCTTTTACCCGCATCCCGACATTACTGGATACGCTGCCACCTTCTGAATTTTCAATGCGTGTGTCCACCTCGCGGGCGGCAAGCTCGCATTCCCCGGCAATTTCAATCGCCTGCTCGGCACTGACATCCCAGGGGTGATAAAGGTCCAGGTCGGGTATATCTTTTGCCAGGCGGCCGGGGTCTGGCAGGCCGGCATATTCATCTTCACTGGTATAGCGTGCAATGTCACAGGCCGCCTGCACGGTCGCAGCAACGCTTTCTGCTGAGAAATCTGCAGTGCTGGCCGAGCCCTTGCGCTGGTTAAAGTACACCGTCAGTCCGAGTGAACGGTCGCGGTTGTATTCAAGTGTTTCAGTCTCGCCAAGACGCACGGTCACGGCAAGCCCCGCATCAATACTGACACCGGCTTCCACGCCATCGGCGCCAAGCCCGGAGGCCCGCTTGATGACATCATGGACCAGTTCTTCCAGCCGGGACTGTTCAGGGAATGGCGACTCTTCTCCTGCAAGCTGTAAATCTGACATTTCTACTCCCTGAATAATTAGTGTGTGAATTCTACCGTACAGTATGTAGCCCGGATAGAGTGAAGCGAAATCCGGGATGATTGGTGTAATTTTCCCCCGGATTTCGCTACGCTCTATGGTCCAGACCAGCCTCTCGACCGGTTCCCGGTCTCACCTTCTCCGGGCTACACACATATGACCATGACAGACACAGACGAAACAGAAGAAATCAGCAAGTCACAGCAAAAGCGTGACATGGAAGCTCTGAAGAAACTGGGCTGGAGGCTGCTTGAATTCAGCGACGACGCACTCAGGCAGCTGGCACTGCCGGATACCCTGCTGGACGCCATACGAACAGCCCAACGGATAAAATCGAATAGCGCACGTAAACGCCAGATGCAATTCATTGGAAAACTGATGCGTGATATCGATGCAACCCCCATCAGGAAAGCCATTGATGCAGCCGACCACCATCAATCATCGCAGACCCGGGAGTTTCACCTGCTTGAAGAACTGCGTGAGAAGCTGCTGACGGAAGGCGACAGCGCACTGCCCGAGGTGCTGTCACACTTCCCGCGTTGCGACCGGCAGCATCTGCGCAAGCTGGTCAGGCAGGCAAAAAAAGAACAGCAGACCCACCAGCCGCCACGTGCTTCACGGCTGTTGTTTCGCTACCTGCGCGAATTGCAGGAACAGCCGGATTATTGAAATAGTTTGGAGATGGGACTTTAGTCCCGCCTATACGGGGCTGAAGCCCCGTCTCCGGAAGAGCCTGGCAATGCAGCTGCATAGGCCGCCACAATCTCTGCAACGGGTTGCACTGACTTGATACCGGCCACGCTCTTGCCCGCCTGGAAGATATCCTTGTAAGAGAGCCCCTGCATGGAAGCACGTTTCAATTTCCATATGGACTGTAGAGAATAGAAGGTACGCATCCAGTGTTTCGTTTTATGCCCGCGCAACAACCAGCGTGCAAGCGGACCGGCCTTCGTGCCGACACGTTCTATATAGGGCGTGTTGATGATCGACACCGGCACACCGGAGATCTTTTCAGACAAGACGATGTCCTGCTCACCGGCCTGCACAATGGCAGCCTTGTAGTCTGCATGGGCAGTGCATTCAGCCGCAGCAATAAAACGCGTCCCCATTTGAACCGCCACATATCCCGAGGCAATGGCCCCGGCAAATTCAGCGGGCGTGCCGATTCCACCGGCACAGACCAGTGGTTTTCCCAGCGGGGCAATCTCGTCCAGCAGTTGCCTGGGTGACAGGTTCCCGGCATGCCCGCCGGCACGGTTGTTTACGCAAATAAAACCATCCACCCCGCCATCCAGTGCCTTTTCAGCCCAGTTGCGACTGGTCACATCGTGGTAGACCGTCGCACCAAACGGGCTTGCACGCTCTACAACCCAACCGGGTTTACCCAGCGCCGTTACAAAAAAAGACACCTGCTCTTCCAGGCTGATCTCGAGCCACTCGCGTACACGTGCGAGATATTTCTGCGAACTCTGCTCGATAATGAGATTCACACCAATTGGTTTTTGCGTGAGGCTGCGGATATATTTCAACCCGGCCCTGAAATCGTAGCCATGCACGTAGCTGAGACTAAGCGGCTGCACAATGCCGATGCCTCCGGCCTCGGATACGGCTGCAACCAGTTCCGGATTGGAACAGGGGTACATGGCGCCACAGATCAATGGCACCTCGATACCCAGCGCGCGGGTGAATTCTGTCTGCGGGCCCATCAGCCGGTTTTCTCCGGCCCAACCAGCCAGCGCGCCCTTGCAATCGAGACGATGTCACCCTGCGTATCCCGAATCTCGCCCGTGAGCTCATATTCACGCTCACTGTTGTCCTTCGGGATGTCACAGCGGCATTCAGCAGTCAGTTTGCCGCGTGCCTTCTTCAGGTAATCAACACTAAAACCCGCGAGAATGCCGCGCGCCTTGTCCGGCAGACTGTTCATCAGTGCCAGTCCGGTGACCATCTCGCCCAGGTTCGCCAGCGCCATGGCATGGATGGAACCGAGGTGATTACGCACACGCCTGCGATCACGCAAACTCGCTACACACAAACCGGGTTCCAGTCGTTGAATTCTTGCGCCGATGCTGCCGGTATACGGCACAAAACGACCCAGCGCTGTACTGAAAAGTAGTTTACCGCCAGGCAGCGCAGACAAGCTGCGCCACTGCCTGCGTAATCCGGGGCCAATAGAGTCTGACATCAGGCAATCACCCTGTTTTTATTTCATAAATGGATTGTAGCCCGGATGAAGTGATTTTTGTTCAGGGGAAGCAACACCGTGCGCAAGGGAAAGCGCAGAAAAATACAGCTGCTGTTGCAATGGCTGCAACAGCGCACTGACAACTATTTAGGTGACTGCTCCGGCTGACTGATGGCCTTGCGCGCCTCCGCGATTTTACCGGGACCTGCTCGTCCGGTAAAAACCTCGGGGCTGTCAGCAGCCACATCACCACCAAGCAGGAAGATATCCACTTCCTGTTCTGCTTCCAGCCAGTTCTGTTCATCTTCTCCTTCCACAAAGCCATTGCGTTCGGCCTTGTGATAGGCAGCAAGCTGGATCAGTTCATTCCGAAGGTCATTGGAAATCACCAGATCACCAAGACGGCGTGATGACTCGGCTGTGAAGTGTTGCTTGAGTTTACTGGTGGTGTTTTTGACGGTGGTATCGAGTTTCTTGGATAGGGACAGCTCAAGCTCTTTAAGCCGGCCCCAGAGTACATCCATCTCGACAGACATATGATTGAGGGTCAGTTTTTCGGCCATAGTATGATCTCCGTATGTTTCACAAAGGGATACTGCAACCACAGCATCTTGCGATGCTGCGCCGATGATAACGCTATATCATGAGATTTGGAAGTGGGAAAGAAGCCGAATTTCAATGACGTCAAGAACTCGTCGATATGTCCTGGCGCATCCTCGCGAATGTGATTCGCAATAAATCCAATCACCTGTAGGAGCGGATCTAATCCGCGATGCTGTTGCTGCATTTAACCCAATCGCGGATTAGATCCGCTCCTACAGCTAACAGACTAACCGGTGCCGCCCACGGTCAGTTCATCGACCAGCATGGTTGGCTGTCCGACACCGACAGGGACACTCTGGCCTTCCTTGCCACAGGTGCCGACACCGGTGTCCAGTTGCAGGTCATTGCCGAGCATGGATACCCGCTTCAGAACATCCGGGCCATTGCCGATCAGCGTGGCACCCTTGACCGGACGGGTAATCTTGCCGTTTTCAATCAGGTAGGCCTCGCTGGCACTGAAGACAAATTTCCCCGAGGTAATATCAACCTGGCCACCGGCAAAATTAACGGCATACAGCCCCTTGTCAACAGAGGCGATAATTTCCTGCGGGTCATGTTTACCGGCGAGCATATAGGTATTGGTCATGCGCGGCATGGGCAGGTGCGCGTAGGACTCGCGCCGCCCGTTACCGGTCGAGGCCACGCCCATCAGGCCGGCATTCATACGGTCCTGCATGTAGCCCTTGAGGATCCCCTTTTCGATCAGCACGGTATTTTGTGAAATGATGCCTTCATCATCGACATTCAGTGAACCACGGCGGCCTTCAAGTGTACCGTCGTCCACCACCGTACACAGGGGTGAGGCCACCTGCTGGCCGACAAGCCCGGCAAAAGCCGAGGTTCCCTTGCGGTTGAAGTCACCTTCCAGACCATGTCCGATGGCTTCATGCAACAGGATGCCCGGCCACCCCGGGCCCAGCACAACCGGCATCGAACCCGCCGGTGCGGCAACCGCCTCAAGGTTTACCAGCGCCTGGCGCACAGCCTCGCGTGCATAGCCCTGCGCACGGTCCTGCTCGATAAAGAAGGCATAATCAGAACGGCCACCACCGCCCGAACTGGCCTGCTCCCGGCGGCCATCCTGCTCAACTGTTACCGTCACATTGCAACGCACCAGTGGCCGTACATCTGCTGCCAGTGTGCCGTCACTGACGGCAACCATCACGACTTCGTGCACGCCCGCAAGGCTGACAACGACTTCCTTGACACGCGGGTCCTGCTGCCTGGCTTCAGCATCCAGCTGTTTTAACAGGGCCACCTTGTCGTCCGCCGACATCCGGTCAATCGGATCCATAGCCGGGTACAGACTATTAGTGCCGCCGGCATGCCAGGATTGCAACGAGCCTTCGTGGCCATGTTTTGCAATGGCGCGTGCCGCAGTGGATGCCTGCAACAGGGCCGGCATAACAATTTCATCGGAATAGGCAAAGCCCGTCTTGTCACCACTGATGGCCCGTACACCGGCACCCTGCTCGATACTGTGGGTGCCTTCCTTGACAATACCGTCTTCCAGCACCCATGACTCGAAGCGAGTCGACTGAAAATACAGGTCACCACTATCGACGGCGTGACCGAGTAATTTGCCAAACACCCTGTTCAGGTCATTTTCATCAATACCGGCAGGCGTCAGCAATCGCTGGCGGGCAATATCAAGATTGGACTCAGGCATCATTCAGGCATTTCAGACGGCGATGTTCAATACTGGGGAAATTACGCCGCGCACTGTTCAGACGCCCCAGTTCAATATCAGCGCAGACGACACCCGGCCCACGCGCCAGGCTGTTCATCACCGTACCCCAGGGATCGACAATCATGCTGTGCCCATAGGTCTCGCGGCCGCTCAGGTGGTAACCACCCTGGTCAGGCGCGATCACATAACAGAGGTTCTCGATGGCGCGCGCCCGCACCAGAACTTCCCAGTGTGCGCGCCCCGTAATGGCTGTAAATGCAGAGGGCAGCACCAGTATTTCCATGCCGTCTTCAAGCTGCTGCCGAAACAACTCGGGAAAACGCAGATCGTAACAAACGGCAACACCCATGCGCCCGAACGGGCTGTCTATAACAACGACCTTGTCACCCGGCTCGATGGTTTCCGATTCCGTGTACTGTTCATCACTGTCAACCAGTTCAACGTCAAACAGGTGTATCTTGTCATAGCGTGCTACCTGTTTGCCCGTGTCATCAAATACAAGGCAGGTAGCCCGAACTTTATTTGGATCACTGGCGACCATGGGTATCGTTCCACCCACCAGCCATATTCCATGACGTGCGGCCTGTTCGGCAAGAAAGGTCTGGATGGGACCATTATTATCCGCTTCACGCGCCTCGACCTTGTCGGTTTCCGTCTTGCCCATGAGTGCAAAGTTCTCGGGCAATACCACCAGCCGGGCCTGCTGACTGACGGCCTCCTCGATCAGGCGCTCGGCCTCAAGCAGGTTTGCTCCAATATTCGGGCCAGAGGCCATCTGTATGCATGCAACAACACTCATAAGCGATCTATTGTCTATTGTTTGTTAAAGACGTTCCCAGAGTAACACAATTCCACAGCACAACATTTAACCGGCATGACACATCCCTTCTATAGGCCGGGTTATTGGTCGAATGAATTCGGCCCCACTCAACCTGCAGGGTCGAATTCATTCGACCAACGGTTCTACTTCAGCAGGCTCAACAGGTTCATCGGTATCGGAGGATTTGATCTTGTTAATCTCGGGATCAGACCAGGGACCGGTGAGCGTGTACTGGGTGCGCACGATCTTGTTGAAGGCCTCAACCTTGCCTTCAAGCAGGGTCTCGGCAACCATGATGGCCGCACCGACTGCGGGCCCACCGACCAGTGTACCGGCCAGTGAAAACGGTGTTTTCACCCTCGGAGTGACGGTTACCAACTGGTCATAGTCCTGGTCAGCCAGCCCGACACGTCCACTGATCTCGATCTTTGCCGAAGGCCCTTTCACAAGCAGGTCACTGGTGTAGGCATTGCCATCCTCGACCACAAAACTGCCCTCGATCTTGTCAAAGCTGAAACCGTCGCCGAATACATCACTAAAATCAATCAGCAGGCGCCGGGGTAGATTATTCAGGCTCAGCAAACCCAGCACACGCCCTGCCGCACCGGGCTCCAGGTCCACGAGTTGACCCTTTTTGATTTTCACATCAAGCTGGCCTTCAACCAGCGGCGGCGAGAATGCCCAGGGAGGCCCCGCCCAGGCAGCGCGCATGGAACCTGAAAGTTCTCCGCCCTCAATACTTTCCTGGTAACCAAACGACTTCAGCAATTCTTCCATATTCCCGCTAGTCACCTTGACATCAACATTCGAGCGCTGCTGCCCACCCTGCAAGCGCCAGCTACCACTGGTGCGCGCCTCAAGTAACTCCGATGACAGCACCAGTCTTTTCAGTTTGAGCGAATGATCAAGCTGTTTTTCCGTGGTTAACTGGAAATTCCCGAAGTCTGTATCGTTATAGACAAGTTGCTGCGCAACGATCTGCAGGTTTGGAAAGGCTTCAGGCAGCATTCCGGCATCATCCACCTGGTCCTCCCCGCCGCTGTCGCTTTCCACGGCCAGCCGCTGCAGGTTCATAACAACCTTGTCAAAACCGGCAGCGGTTTTTGTCAGCTCGATATCCCCGGAGATTGACGGGCCACCCGCCTTTATGTTCCATACCAGCCCGGCCGCCTCCATCTGCAACGAAACATCATGGAGGTAGTGTCTGAGGATCTCCAGTTCGTCAACGTTAAGTTGATATTCCACGGGAATACCAAGCCCGGGTGCATCACCGCCAAGAAAGGGTTTCCATGCCGTGGTATTGACCTGCTTCAGCCTGCCGGAAACAAGCAGTCTTTTATCTGCTGGTACATCTGCCTTTCCACCACCAAATGCAATCGCCCCGCGCTGCAACTCCGGGAGCTCGTCACCGGCAGCAAACACCAGCAAACCATCGATAAGATTTCCGTACCTGAGCTGCAGCAGTTTTTCCGGGTAATCAATCTTGTCCACTTTAAAAGACAATTCCCGCAGGGTGTCACTGTCCTTGCCAAAAGGTGCCGGCAAGTCAATGGCCGTACCTGCGAGCGATGTATTTACAGACAGCGAAAGATTGGTGCGCTTGCCACGGCTTGGCGTTCCCTGGATCAACAGTTCCGCATGCCAGTCACTACTGCCTGATATCGCCGGATAAAGGGCGCTGTTTTCACCCACAATGACGCGCAGCAGATCAAGCTTCCCGTCAAGACTGATGTGTGTGGAAGTGCCCTCTTTACTGCCCCAGACCCTGGCCTTTGCCGGCTTGCCATAAAGCTCCGTTGCAAGGTCCTTGCCGCGGATGCCGTTGTCATCGAAAACCAGCGTGCCATTTATCTTCTTCAGGGCAATCGTGGAATCTTTTATCCTGAGCTCATCATTTGCCAGCTTTATCAGGCCCGATACCTTTACCTCCCTGTTCCTGCCGCTCAAGGGCACGCGCAGATCAAGATCCAGGCTTGATTTTCCGGCAGTGTTAACATGATCAACAAATCCGCCATAGGTGTCCCCGAGCGGGCTACTGCCCAGTTCAGCCAGCATCGCGCTCAGTTGCCCGTTGACTGTGCCGGTCAGTGTCAATGCCGGCCTGGCCAGGTCGCGTATGCGCACATGCACATTTTCCAGGGAAGCGGTCCGTATAGCACCGCGCCGACTCCTGATATCCATGGATCGGCCGGTAAAATTAACCTGTGCGTCAAGCCTGTTAAGTGGCGACCACCCCTCATTATAGTCAAGCACCGCATTTGTAACCGGGAGACGAACCTCCAGCTGTCCTTCATTATTATCAAAAGGAATCTGGTCAAGACGCCCGTTAATCACGACCGTGCCATCAGTAATGTCTCCACTGACGAGACTCTTGTCCAGCCAGGACACGCCACTGGCCGGCATACGTACTGCAGGCAGATAACGACTGATATGCCCCATATCAGCCTGCTCTACAGCAATCTGCAGATGTAGCGATGGCGCGATGTCTTCAGCAGGTATATCAACCCCGAACGCGGCCTGCAGGGTGATATCCCTGCTTTCCATACGAAAACTGTCAGAACCGAACTCGAGATGTTTGCCGGACTTTTGCCAATGAATGGGCCCCTCTAACGATCTTAACGACAGTGCCTCGCGGAACAGCTTGTCATCATGAATACGGACGCCCCGGCCATGCAGCATCAGCACCCCTTCCTCCGAGGTCCCTGTTACATCACCTGCCAGACCGGAAACAGCTGGAGAGGCATCTGACTGCTGAAAACTGATATCGTAAAAACCGGCTGAAAAACCGGTGACTGTTACTGTATCGGGGGTGTGCTCCAGCGCCAGCTTTATATCAGTAATAGTACCCCCGGGGTGCATGGCAGCAAGCTGCCTGCGCTGCTCATCAGCCAGCCCCGGAATAACCGGCAGCAAAGCACCCAGGCTATCCAGCTGGATCTGCCCGGTAACAAATTCAAGCTTGTTCACACCCTCGTTTTCTGCGCCTGCCAATGACAGGTTTTCCGCCTCCCATATTTCATCACCCTGCGTAATCGAGAAATCCTGCAGGGTCATCTGCCACTGTTCATCTGTGCGCTGCCAGCCAAGCTGCCCCTGTATCGCATCGGCTAAAAACCGGTATGGCTTTTCAGCTTCATTGTTTTCCAGTTGAACATCATGCGCATCGATCTCTCCACTGATCGATTGCAAACGTGCCGAGGAAATATCAAGCCACAAACGAATATCGGCTATACCTTGCAGGATCATGCTGTCAGGCAGACCAGGCGCCGCATATTCCGTCAGGGCAAGCGTCTGCCCCTTGACATAAACCTGTCCCTGCCACTGTTCAAAATTTCCATTCTCGCCAGACAGCTCGGCCTCCACATCAACCCGGTAGCCCAGCTCCGCAGGCAACAGTGCATAACCGGTCAGCGTATGTTCGTCACCGTCATTGATCAGTGCGAATGTCACATCAGAAAATCGCCGTGACGGCCCGGCGGATTTCAGATCGGTAATCGTGACAGTGGAGTCGTTAATAGAAAGGCGATGCATCTGCAGGAGACCATCAATATCAGAACTGCCTCCTGCATCCCCCTGGAAACCTTCAAGGTAAAACCGGCCATCCAGGTCTCTTGTAATTTCAAGATCGGTACCAATGATATCAATACCGGAAGGACGTACCTCAAGTTCTCCAATATAGTGCTCAACATCCAGGCTGACCCAGATTTCCTTGATATGGAGATGTTGCGGCGAGTCTGCATACTCGTAAATGACGACATCCTTGAGTTTCAGGACCGGTCCCAGCCCCCGCCAGGTCGCTTCGAGCCTGCCAACCGTGACAACCTTGTTCAATGCCTTGCTGGCAGCCGCTACTACCTCCTGGTGGTAATTGCCCAGTGTCGGCACCCACAGGCGTGCAGCCGTCAGCGCAACTGCCGTCAGGACCAGCAGTGAAACAAACAGCAGCCAGTGGGCGCGAATGAAATGTCTTAACATGTCTTCAGAGAAGATCCTGGTGTGTCGTCATTGCGAGCGAAGCGTGGCAATCTCATGATTGTGAATCAATAACCTGGAGATTGCTTCGTCACTTTGTTCCTCGCAATGACAAGGATATTTCTAGACTGGAACAACGTCATATTGTTCCTGTGTGTAGAGCGCCTCTACCTGGAACTTGATCGGCTTGCCGATGAAGGCTTCCAGCTCGGCCAGGCTTGCTGATTCCTCGTCCAGCAACAGGTCAATAATCTCCTGCGAGGCAAGCACCAGCAATTGCTGTGCATCATACTGGCGCGACTCACGCAGAATCTCGCGAAAGATCTCGTAGCACGCCGTCTCCGGGGTCTTGATTGACGCCCGGCCGTCACAGGTCGGACAGGTCTCACACAAAATATGTTCGAGGCTCTCACGGGTACGCTTGCGCGTCATCTCGACCAGTCCAAGCGAAGACACCTCGCTGATGTGCGTCTTCGCATGGTCTTTGGCGAGAAACTTCTCCAGGGTACGCAACACCTGCCGCTTGTGTTCTTCATCCGACATGTCAATGAAGTCGAGAATGATGATACCGCCGAGGTTCCTGAGCCTTAGCTGCCGGGCTATTGCCTGTGCAGCCTCGAGGTTGGTCTTGAAAATCGTCTCTTCCAGGTTGCGATGTCCGACATAACCGCCGGTATTCACATCTGCCGTCGTCATCGCCTCTGTCTGGTCGATAATCAGGTAACCGCCCGACTTCAGCTGGACCTTGCGCTCGAGTGCTTTCTGGATTTCATCTTCTATCGCGTAAATATCAAAAATCGGCCGCTCGCCCGGGTAGTATTCAACCTGTGTTTTCAGGCCCGGCATAAAGCGGGTACAGAAATCCTCGACACGCTGATAGCTCTCGCGCGAATCAATACGCACCCGCTCTATCTGGTCATCAAGCATGTCCCGCATGACACGAATGGTGAGCGGCAAGTCTTCATAGATTGCCTCCCCGGGTTTGGTGGTACTTTCCATTTCACTGATAGACTGCCAGAGCTTGCGCAGAAACATCATGTCGGCACGCAGCGCCTCTGCACTGGCACCTTCTGCCGCGGTGCGTGCGATATAGCCACCGTCTTCCTGTTCCGTCATAAACAGACCGATAATATCCCGGAGACGGACCCGCTCGGTCTCATCCTCGATTTTCTGGGAGATGCCAACATTTTTTGCAAACGGGGCGAACACCATGTAACGCGAGGGAATTGTGATTTGTGTTGTCAGCCGGGCACCTTTCGTACCCATGGGATCTTTTATGACCTGCACCGAGACTTCCTGGCCTTCATGCAACAGCTGACTGATGTCGCTTTCTGCAGCGGCCTTGTCTTCACCATTGGTACGGGCCTCCACATCGGATGCATGCAGAAAAGCAGCGCGGTCCAGGCCGATATCAACAAATGCAGCCTGCATGCCCGGCAGTACCCGGCACACACGTCCCCTGTAGATATTCCCCACCAAGCCGCGGCGCCGCGACCGCTCGATATACATTTCCTGCAAGACACCGTTTTCAACCAGTGCAACCCGTGTCTCACGGGGCGTAACATTGATCAGAATTTCTTCACTCATG
>Ga0070727_10004464_pt1 | contig 11946 bp, 10 predicted proteins | sample tdAd472_FD_66722 | JGI IMG/M metagenome (GOLD analysis project Ga0070727, IMG submission 66722) | Marine sediment microbial communities from the Atlantic coast under amendment with organic carbon and nitrate - tdAd47.2 | ecosystem: Environmental > Aquatic > Marine > Coastal > Sediment | place... | reverse complement strand
GGCCAAAACAGTTTGACGTGATTGTCACTGATAACCTGTTTGGCGATATGCTGTCTGATACAGCCGCCATGTTGACGGGTTCACTCGGTATGCTGCCCTCAGCCAGCTTGGGTGCCGCAGATGAGAGCGGCAAGCGCATGGCCATGTATGAGCCGGTCCATGGTTCGGCTCCAGACATTGCCGGTCAGAATCTGGCCAATCCTTTGGCGAGCATTCTCTCCTTCGCCATGTGCCTGCGTTATAGCTTCGATATGGGGGCTGATGCAGACCTCATCGAAACGGCCTCGCAGAATGTACTGAATGGTGGCATTCGCACGGCTGACATTATGCAAGAAGGCTCAACCCAGGTCGGCACCAAGGAAATGGGCGATGCTCTGCTCGCTGAAATGGATAAATTGGCCTAGCTGCTTCTAAATAGTTTCAAAAGGGCGGCCTTCGGGTCGCCCTTTTTTTATGGCTGCTGCAGGGTTCAGCCGGTTTGGCTCTAGACTCTCTCAAGGGCAAAAGACTAAGCTATTGAAAAATAACATTTGAGGGGAGTCTGGGTGGGTAAAAGGTTTCTCGCTATTTTTCTAGTGATGCTTGCTACGCTGGGGGCATGAGCATAAAGAGCCTTGCGGCTGACGACGTTTTGCGTGTTGCCTACTTTAGCCGTGATCTGCCTGGAATTGATCCGCTTTCCCCAACCTTTGACCCTGATTCTTACTCCGTCATTGCGCAAATTTTTGATAGTTTGGTTTATGGCGATCTAGACGGAAACCGCCAGCCGGGCCTTGCTCTTAGTTGGAAACGATTAGAACCAACAGTATGGCAATTTGATCTACGCAAAGGTGTCACGTTTCATAACGGTGAACCTTTTGACAACCGAGCTGTCAAGGTGACCTATGACACGGCTCTCAATCCAAAGCGCCAGGCGGGAAATGCTTGGATATTGAACTCCATTAAAGAGGTCCGCCTCGATCCGAAAGACCCCTACCGGGTTTATATCGAAACCCACTTCCCCGATGGTATGTTTCTCAATCGGCTTTCTATGTTTGGCTCTATCTGTCCGCCACAATACTTAGCTGAAGTTGGATTTGAGGGCTTTGCCCGCCATCCAATCGGGACGGGGCCTTACATGTTCTCAGCCTGGGAAAAGGGTGAGTATATTGAGCTGAAGCGAAACCCAAACTACTGGTCACCCGGAATGCCCAAAATTGAGCGGGTGCGTTTCCTCATTCTGCCCGAAGACCAGTGGGTCGATGCTTTTTTAGCCGGCAAAGTGGACTTTCTACCGAACCTGGCAGGCAATCAAACAACCCGTTTGATGACGGAAGCAAAAGGCCGGGCAACTATTCTCAAAAGATTGGTGCTTTCAGGGTACTGGACCGTTATTCGAAATCAGGGCCCCTTGGCAGATAAGCGTGTTCGAAAGGCGCTCAATTTGGCGCTGAATAAAGAGGCTTTAGTGACCTATGCCGACAAGGGCAACGCACATCCGTTATCGTCTCTTGGTGCACAAGGGGCGTATGGCGCAAACCCGAGGCTTGTTCCGTATGGCTATGACCCGGAAGCCGCACGCCGATTGCTGATGGAGGCAGGGGTTCAGCTCCCCCTAAAAATGAAGGCAATCGTTGCTGATATTGCCGCCCCTGTCGCAAAAATTATGCGCCACGATTTTGCTCAAGTTGGCATCGACCTTAAACTCGATATTGTCCCAAGGGTCGAGTGGTCGAACCGTTTGACCATTCACAAAATGACCCATGGCGAGCCAATTGACTATGACCTGGCGATCAACTTGGTCGATAACCCGATCTACAGTTTGGCCTTTCATGCGGGTCTGTTTCTTCATTCGACCAGCCCATGGTCGTTGCTATCCGATCGAAAATTTGAAAAGCGATTTGAATATGCTTTGATGGTGGCCGATCCGGAGGAGCACAGGAAGCGCCTGGAAGATTTGGACCAGTATATTCGTGATGAGGCCTTAATGGTCTTTACGACCCAACGAGTCATAACAGCAGCGGTCAGTCCGTCTATTCGCATTCCTAAGTTTGGCATGAGTGGGCACCTAGACTTTTTGACACTCACTACGGCTGAATTGGTCGCTCAACCATGATGCCGTTCATCGAAAAACTCAGGCACACAGTCCTGTCCAAAATGATGCTTCGGAGCATCATCGTATTGTCAGTGTCGTTTTTGCTGGTTGAGTATTTAGCCTATCGGCAAGGGGCCGAACAAATTGTTGCCTTGACCGAAGAACGGCAGAGGGAATTGACAGCACTCTATGCCGAGCGGTTTGATCAAATTATTGAAGCCGTCGAGATCGACATGCGCTCCATTGCAAGCCTCCCGTCGCTCCGCGACTACCATCTCAATCGTCAATACGATCTTCAGGCCGAGGCACGCCAACAGCTTGGCAATGTGGCGGGCTTTCTTGCAAGGCTTTATGAGCGCAACAAAGCCTATAGCGAAATTTCTATCTATGATGGGCGAGGCCAAGTACATCTGACGGTTAACGAGGGGGAGACGATCCGGCATTCGGTAAAATCAGTTGATTATTTTGCCAAGCCATTGGGCAAAGCAGAAAGGGGGCTGATGACGGCAGGGTTTGCCGATGAAGGGATTAAAGGCGCAACTGAGGAGAAGGCTCCACAATTGGTCTATAGCTATCCTCTGACTGTCCAAGGCGAACCTATTGGACGGGTATCTATTTCCTACGATTTCAATAAATTGATGGAGCGACTGCGCAAGGAAACCCTTTTTGAGACAGGCCACTTGGCGGTCTATACGAAGAATGCCCGAGTGGTTTTCACACCCGATCTTCCTATGGGTGAGCAGCTCGAAAGCGCTCGGCCGGAGCTATGGAAAACATTAGCTTCCATGCCATTGCCGGGGACAGGGCGGTTTGAGTCTGCTCTTGGAAGAGGCTTTCTGATTAGTGCGACGCCTATGCGGGCTAAGCCTTGGTTCATTGCTGCCATTGCCCCCGAACGTGAAATGTTTGCCGACCTCAATCGGTCTCGAAATCTCATTGTCGGGCTTGTTGCCCTTGCCATACTGCTCGAACTCTTTGCGGTCTTCATTTTTACCCGCCATTTGATTAGCCAGCCTGTCGGCAAGCTTTTGGATGGAACCCGAGCGGTGCATGCTGGCGACCTGGGCCATCGGGTCGAGATTGACAGCAATGATGAGTTTGGCGAATTGGCTGAATCCTTCAATCATATGACCCAATCGTTGAAGGACGGCATTGGTGAGTTGGAAACAGAAATTGCCCGTCGCGCTAAAGCCGAGCAAGAATTGCGCGAAGCCCATGATGGTTTGGAAGTGCGTATTGCTGAACGAACCGATGACTTGCAAAAAGAAGTTATCCAACGCAGTGCTGCCCAAAAGGCCTTAAGGGAAAGCGAAGAACGCTTCCGCGACTTTACCGAGATATCCTCAGATTGGGTTTGGGAACTGGGGCCAGACTTCAAGGTTCGTTACGTCTCTGATCGTAGTCGTGAGATTCTTGGTATACCGGCAGATGAGGTTTTTGGACGTGATGGTCATGAGGGAGCGGACCCCCAAGAAGGCTGGGAGAAAATCCGCCAGGGTTTGAAGGAGCGAAGAGAGTTTAAGGATTTCGAATATCGCTACAATCATCCCGATGGGAAGGTTCGCTATTTACGGGTCAGCGGCAAACCCATTTTTGACGAGAGTGGTGCATTCGCAGGCTATCGAGGGTCGGGGACCGATGAGTCTGATCGGGTGAAAGCCCAAGATGGGATAAAAGAAGCAAAAATTGAGGCTGAACACGCAAACGAGGCCAAATCAGAATTTCTTGCCAAGATGAGCCATGAGTTGCGCACCCCCTTAAACGCCGTAATTGGCTATTCAGATGCCATGCGCGAAGGCATTTTTGGTAAGATTGAGAACAAGAAGTACCAAGAATACCTCACACATATCCATAGCTCCGGCTCCCATCTTTTGGGGTTAATCGATGAAATTCTTGATCTATCTAAAATTGAAGCCGGTCGCGTTGAGCTGAACCCTGAAACATTTAACATTAGCGTGTTTGTTGCTGACGCTCTTTCCACCATGATGCCAATGGCTAAAAGAAGAGGCAATCGCCTGTCTATGGATTCCTCGGTTGAAATTGGTTGGATGACGGCGGATCGTTTCAGGCTCAATCAGATTTTGTTTAACCTTTTAAGCAATGCCTGCAAGTTCACCGAAGAAGGCGAAATTCGTATAGTGGTTGAAGCCGAAGAAGATGATGCCCTGGTCGCTTTTAAGGTTATAGACACGGGAATTGGCATACCGGATGAAAAAATGGGGGACCTGTTTGAGGAGTTCACCCAGGTTCATCCAGAAATGGTTCGCTCATATGGCGGTACAGGCCTCGGCTTGTCTATCAGCAAGAATCTCTGCGAGATGATGGGTGGCTCTATTGCGGTTGAAAGCAAATCAGGAGAGGGCTCCACATTCACGGTGCGCATTCCGCGCGGTGAAAACTAGCCTCCTTCGATTGGGGGGAACACAACCAGATGGTCGCCCTCTGAGAGTTTCCGATCAACCCGCTCTTCCAGTGGCACAGGAATGCCGTTTATGAGCGCTGGGAATATTTCATCCGGATCAGTCTTTAGAGCTAACTGATCTAAAATTTCGGAAAGCACCACATCAGGTGGAAGGTCCAATTCGCCCTCGCCTGAAGGGAATTTCCCGCAGGCGATAGCGTGGACCTCCACCGTGATGCGCATTAGCCTAAGCCAAGACGTTTCAAGGTTTCAGGCGTTGGGTGGCCGTCTTTGGACCAGCCGCGCAGCTCATAATATTCAGGCAGCATCTTCTCAAGCTCTGCGGTTTGGCCTTGAGCGGCACCGCTTTTGGCGGGCTCTTTGAGCTGCCGGTCTGGCAGAGTGTCGGCTTCAGGGCCAAGGCCGACGGCTGTGTTATAGAGCCGCTCCAAGGTCCAAATGCGCTCGCCGGCTTCCATGGCTCGCTCAGCACTCCAATCGCCCGGCAAAGCAGCATCTAACTTAGGCGCGATGTCTTCTGGCTCCCATACTGGGCCAGGGAAGGTGCACAAGCCAAGTGAGTCGACCAAAGCATTTTTATCCTGGGTGAACTTGACCACTTCGGCCTTGCCTTCAGTGCTGACGCTGGTGAAGTCTTGAACGAAGGGTGCGGCACGTAAATGGCAGGCACCACGGTTGGATGTGGCATAAGCGAGGCCCATGCCTTTCATGGCGCGAGGCTCGTAGCCAGGGAACTCCTGGCCGCGAACAGCCATGGAGAGCTCGGGGTGACCGTATTTCTCGCAAAGCCGCTTGGAACCCAGGCCGATATCTTGGCCGAACCCTTCGCCCTTGCCTGTCAGTACGACCATTGTATTTAGGGCATCCACATTGCCGAAGCTTAAATCGATGCCACCGGTTTCCTTGGTCGTGATGGCGCCGATTTCAAAAAGCTCCATGGCGGCGCTCAAGGTTGCGCCAAATGAGATGGTGTCGAGACCATCTTCGTTGCAAACCATGTTGGCAAACATCAGGGCATCGAGGTCGTCGATGCCGCACATGGGGCCAAAGGCATAGGCGTTTTCATACTCCAAACCACCCGTACCTTTTTGATAGCGCTCCTTGCCCTCAACGGCTTTGTAGTTTGGGTCAATCAAACCCATGCGGCCACAAGCAATGGTGCAGCCAAAGCAAGCTTTTGTCCCAATCAGGTTTGGCTTCCCGTCGCTTAAGCGAGGGACGGTGACAGCCTTGGCGTTGATTTTCTTGACCCCTTCAAACTGCATGTCGCGGCTGTTGCGGGTTGGTAGAGAACCAAAGGAGTTGGTCGCATCCATCATGGCGTGGGTGCCAAATTTCCCGAGCCGAAGTCTGCGCTCGGACGGATCAAGCTTATCTTTTGCTGCCTTAACGGCAGCCATGAACCTGGCCGGATCTTTGACTGTCACACCGCCTGAGCCACGGACAATCATCGCTTTGAGGTTTTTTGACCCCATGACGGCGCCAACGCCAGAACGGCCCGCTGCCCGGTGAAGATCGTTGATTACAGCAGCAATTCGGGCTTGAGATTCGCCCGCTCGGCCAATGGAGGCGACACGGGCTTGTGGATCACCATGCTTGGCTTTCAGTTCCGGCTCAATCTCCCAAACGGATCGCCCCCAATAGGCGGAAGCGTCATGCAGGGTTGCCGTTTCGTCACTGATTTCAAGGTAGACCGGTTTTGCCGCCTTACCTTCAAAAATCACCATATCCCATCCGGCGTTCTTCAGCTCCGCGCCAAAATAGCCGCCAGAGTTTGAACAGGCGATGGCGCCGGTCAGAGGGCTTTTACAAATAACCGACCAACGGCCACCAGTTGAAGCCATGGTGCCGGTAAGGGGGCCGGTGGCGATGATGAGGCGGTTTTCAGGTGATAGAGCGTCAATTGACGGATCCGTTTCTTCCACCAGATATTTGGACCCCAACCCGCGCTGACCAATATAGGCCGCCGCCCACTCCATATTGAGCGGTTCGCTCTTGCAAGTTCCGTTGGTCAGATCGACCCGCAATATTTTTTCATGCCACGACATGTTTTTGATAACTCCTTAAGCCTTGGCGCTCGGGCGAGCTGAGACAGCTTCATGCCAGCGTTTTAGATGGGGTTGGTCGTCGCCTGGCGCAATCTTCAGCCATGCGGCAAAATCGACTGCGGCCTGTGCGGTGATATCGGCAAAAGTATAGGCATCACCCGTGATGAAGTCTCGGTCAGACAGAAGATCGTTTAGATTGCTGAAGAAAACTTCCGTGCGTTTCTGACCCCGCTCGGCAAGCTCTGGAATCTGCTCATACCCCACTTTGCCAGTGAGCGCGCGGCCTTTGAAACCTGAGCTTTTATTGCGCAGGGCTTCTGCGATGGCCATGAAACCCTCCATCTCGATGCGGTGGTTCCACATGCTGACCAAACCTTGCTCTTTGGCCGTGCGGCCAAACATTGGAGGCTCTGGGTTCTCGGCTTCAAAATAGCGGCAAATGGCTTCAGGCTCACCAATGCCTGTTCCGTCATCAAGCTCAAGAAACGGAACATCGCAGCGATCATTAAGCGACGCGAACGGCTCTTTAAAATGTTCGCCGCTACGCAGGTCGATTTCAGTCTTAGGAACATCAATACCTTTTTCGGCAAGGTAAATGCGAACCCTGCGGGGACTTGGTGCTGTCGCGCAATCATAAAGTTTCATTGTAAAGCCGTCCTCAATGTCGCGTTAGTCTGGGTGCCCATAATAATAGGGATGGATTACCCCTAGTGTAAGGGGTGTTCCCTATTCGTCACAAAGAAAGACGATGATAGGCATCATATTCACCTTCTTCCTTGCCTTGAGCCCCCTGGTTGCGCTATTTGTCCGGCTCAACGGAGATTGATTATGTTTTTTGCGACGAACAATAGCATTGCAGGCATGAGCGCTGGAGCCGGAAAGGCCCAGAACGCGCTGCCCGTTTGCGCCTCCGTTAAGACGACCAAAACTATGAAGACCACAACCGCGAGGTAAGCGGGCCTGACGTTCGTCGTTCAAACCAAGGGCCCGCGGAACATTCCCGCGGGTTTTTCGTTTGTCCGATGGATTTGAAAAACTCCGGGTCAGCAGGCCGGAATTTAGGAGTATGAAGTACAATGGGTTTTAAAGTTGCAGTCATTGGAGCCACGGGAAACGTGGGCCGTGAAATTCTCGATATCATGTTCGAGCGGAGCTTTCCTGCCGACGAAATCGTAGCGCTGGCGTCCAGCCGTTCGGTGGGTCGAGAAGTCGCCTATGGCGATGATCAGCGCCTAAAGGTCCAGGATTTGGCCAAGTACGATTTCACCGGCACTGACATTGTGCTCTCCTCGCCCGGCGCGTCGATCTCCAAGGTTTATTCGCCTAAAGCTGCCGAGGCCGGTGCTGTTGTGGTCGACAACACCTCTTATTTCCGTATGGACCCGGACGTTCCTTTGGTTGTTCCCGAGGTTAACCCAGATGCCATCGCGGGCTACAAGAAGCGCGGCATCATTGCGAACCCTAACTGTTCGACCATCCAGATGATGGTGGCTCTAAAGCCCTTGCACGATGCTTTCAAAATTAAGCGTGTTGTGGTGTCGACCTATCAGTCGGTTTCTGGTGGTGGCAAAGAGGCGATGGATGAGTTGTTCGTTCAGACCAAAGGCATCTATGTCAATCAATCGACCCAAGACACCAAGAACAAGTTCACCAAGCAAATCGCTTTCAACGTAATTCCGCATATCGACGTGTTCATGGATGATGGGGCGACCAAGGAAGAGTGGAAAATGGTCGTTGAGACCAAGAAAATTCTCGATCCTGACATCGCCGTTCACGCCAACTGTGCTCGGGTGCCTGTTTTTGTTGGCCACGCCGAATACATCAATATTGAGACCGAAAAGCCAATGGATGAAGAAGCGGCCCGTCGTGTCCTTCGTGAAGCAGATGGCATCTCTGTCGTTGATCACCGGGCCGACGAAGGCTACGTCACCCAGGTGGAATGTGCGGGCGAAGACACCACCTATGTCAGCCGTATCCGTCGGGACCATTCGGTTGCTAACGGTCTTTCGTTCTGGTGTGTCTCGGATAACCTGCGCAAGGGCGCTGCACTCAATACGGTGCAGATTGCCGAAGTGCTAGCCCAGGATTATCTCAGCTAGTCAGGCCAGTTAGTAAGATTTTGAAGAAGGCGGCTCGAAATTGGGCCGCCTTTTTTTATTTCATGGAATCGAGTTGAAGCATGTCATCGTCGTCATCAGCCATAACCATGGGTGGGGCCACTCGGCGCTCTTTCCCTGGGAAGTTTGGCAAGGTGACTCGTCTGCGGTCTGGGCCAAAGTAAGATTTTGACTTAACGAAAGGCCGAGGCTTCTGAATAATCGAAGCGATGCGCGAGAACAATGTTTTCGCTGACAGCGGTTTGACGAGAATTTCCGTAACGCCTGAATCACGCGCCATGATGACTTTGTCGTACTCCGAATGCGCCGTCATCATGATGATGGGCACATAAGGGTTTGGGCTGTCTTCGCCTGTTCGAACCAAGCGAATGAAATCAATACCGTCGAGTGTGGGCATGTTCCAATCGAGGATGATGATATCTGGGGTGACCCCCGACTTGATCAGCTTAAAAGCATCAACGCCGTCTTCGGCTTCGCTAAGGGCTGAGACATGGAGGGCATTCAGAATGTTTTTGACAAGCGTGCGCATGAACGGGTTGTCATCAACAACCAGAAAACTCACGTTATCAAGCTTAATGCCACTCATTTCCCATCCCTTAAATTCCCGCCGACAATATCACTCTTATTCTCTACCTGTAGAGAAAAGTAAGCAAAATGACGTTGGTGGCCCCTCAACTACTTGTCCTAGCAGAACATTTATGTCCGATAAACGGTAAAGATTGTGTTTCTATTCATAGTCTTGGCGGCGACGGTCTTCGTATGGCAGTTCGTCAAGAAACTTTCGGCGGCGGCAAGGGCCCGTATAGACTTTGGCCTTTACGAAACTGCGAGGGCGAGAAATAACTTCATAGATACGACGATATAATTCTTTCGCTGAAACTGGTTTTGCAAGGAATTCATTGACCCCCGCATCCCGAGCTTGGACGACATGGGCAAGATCCGAATATGAGCTGACCATTATGATTGGTGTGAACTGGTTGGTGCTGTCTGAGGCGTTACGCAAGATTCGCGTGAATTCAATGCCATCAAGGGCGGGCATATCCCAATCGAGCAAAATAATATCTGGGTTGAAACCGCTTTGCATGAGTTTGAGCCCATCGGCTCCATCGATGGCTTCTTTAGTATTGCCAACACGAAGTGCGCGCAGAACCGTCAATAGGAGTGAGCGCATGAAAGAGTTGTCCTCGATGACGAGAAAATCAACATCTTCCAAATTGAACCCATTCATCGAATACCCCTCTCGCTCCCATTGTTTAGGAGCTGAGTTGATTTTTTTATGTAGTGCGTAAGGGGGGACTTAGCAATCGCTGAAATCACCCTCAAGGTGATAAACGATTAGAATCAACGGAAATGGCCTAATCGAGGCGCTCTATTAAAAACTGATGAGAAGGGATGCTGAAGGCTTCCTGATGGGTAATCAGCAAGAGCTCTTCAGAATCGGTCTTTGATGTTTCTTTAATGACATGGAAGAGGGCGGAACAGGTCTGTTCCAAAGCGTCTTCAACCTGTCGGCCCTTAAGCACATGACCCAGCAAAAGGGCTGCAAACACATCTCCTGTTCCCTTTGCGCGCAACGCAAGGCGTGGTGTGGTAATCCGCCAAGCGCTGCTATCCGTCACGACCATCGTGGCAATTTCTTCAGATGTGACCCCTTGCAAGGATGTTACGGCTACAATGAAAGCGCCTTTCTCGACCAAGCTACGGGCGCTTTTGATAAGGGCTTGGTCCGATGAGGCTGACTCTCCTGTCAGTCGCTCAAGCTCAAACCGATTTGGCGTCAGGATGTCGGCTTTTGGGGCTAAATGCTCACGGATAAAGTCGACGATGCCTTCTCCTACGTAGACACCTTCACGCGAATCGCCAATGACTGGATCACAGCAATAGAGTGCTGTTGGGTTTGCCTTTTTAATTTTCTCGACAGTCCTGGCAATGACCTCACCATTTTCAAAGCTTCCCAAATAGCCGCTCAAAACAGCCTGACACTTGGAAAATAGCCCCATCTCCTCAATTCCAGTGACGACATTGGCAATGTCGCTCGCCGCCATGGCTGGCCCTCGGCAGGTCTCATATCCCGCATGATTGCTGAACTGGACCGTATTGACAGGCCAGACCTCAAAGCCAAGGCGTTGCAGCGGAAAAACCGCTGCCGAATTGCCCACGTGACCATATGAAACAGCCGATTGGATAGAGAGAATAGACAGGATGCACCCCGTTTCTGTGTAAAAGCCAATGAAAGCAAGCTTGCCATAGCTTTTTGACTGATTATAGTCTGCCGCAAATTTATTGGTAGGCAAGCCCTGCCTTTTATGAAGACTTGGGAATGTTTAATTAGGAGTGACCATCATGCCGCAGACCGCCCGGCCGCGCCGCAGCGTTCTTTATATGCCCGGTTCCAACGCACGCGCCCTGGAAAAAGGGAAAGGGATTGCCGCCGACGGCCTGATCCTCGATCTTGAGGACGCCGTTTCGCCCGATGCCAAAGAAGTGGCGCGTCAGCAGATTTGTGACGCGGTTTCCGGTGGCGGCTATGGCCAGCGTGAAATCCTTATCCGCGTAAATGGCCTCAGCACCCCTTGGGGCTATCAGGACGTGAAAGATGCCTCGACTTCTGGAGCGGATGGCATTTTGATCCCCAAGGTCGAAAGTGCCGATATGGTCCGTCAGGTCGAAGCCATCATGGATGCGTCCGGTGCGCCAGCCGATATGGCGATCTGGTGCATGATGGAAACACCGCGCGGTATGTTGCGTGCTGAAGAAATTGCAGATGCCACGCCACGTCTTGGCGGCTTCGTCATGGGCACATCTGATTTGGCAAAAGACCTGCACTGTGCACACACACCCATGCGGCTCCCCATGGTGACCTCTTTAAGCCTCTGCATTCTTGCTGCTCGGGCTGCGGGTCTGGCGATCATTGACGGGGTTCACTTGGACCTGAATGACACAGAAGCCTACGCCGAACATTGCCAGCAGGGCCTTGAGTTTGGCTTTGACGGCAAGACCCTTATTCATCCGAAACAAGTGGATGTTGCCAACCAGACCTTTGCTCCTGATGAAGCCGAAGTGGCTTGGTCGCGCAAAATCATTGAAGCCCATGCTGAAGCCGAAAAAGAAGGCAAAGGCGTTGTGCTGGTCGATGGCAAGCTGATCGAAAACCTCCATGTGGAAAATGCCAAGCGTCTGATCGCTCTGGCTGACGCCATTGAAGCGATGAAGGGTTAGCACCATGGGAACAAAAACCAACCCTGGAAACTTCTTCGAGGACTTTGAACTCGGCCAAGAGATTTT
>Ga0070727_10004459_pt1 | contig 11952 bp, 7 predicted proteins | sample tdAd472_FD_66722 | JGI IMG/M metagenome (GOLD analysis project Ga0070727, IMG submission 66722) | Marine sediment microbial communities from the Atlantic coast under amendment with organic carbon and nitrate - tdAd47.2 | ecosystem: Environmental > Aquatic > Marine > Coastal > Sediment | place... | reverse complement strand
TTGCGCGCGGCCTCGTGGCTCAACCCGAACGCCTCGCCGACCTGCTTGTGCGACTTGTCCTCCTGGTAGCGGAGCAAGAGCATGGCCCGCGCCTCGGGGGTGAGCTCGTCCAGCGCCGCCCGGACGGGGGGCGTGAAGCCGTGCTCGGCTCGCTCGGGGGCGTGGAGCTCGTCGAACTCTTCAACCCTGGCGCGGTGCTCCTGCTCAGTCAGCCTCTCGGCCTGCCAGGTGTTGGTCCGGTTGCTTGCGATCCTGCAGATCCAGCTGCGGAAGGCCCACGGGTCACGGAGGGTCTTCAGGTCGCGCAAGGCGAAGCAGAACACGTCTTGCACGAGGTCCTCCACCTCCTGGGGGGGCGCCACGCTACCGACCACGTGCCGCACGACGCCCCAGAAGCGCTGCACGACGTGCCCGAACGCCTCCGCGTCGCCGGCCTGCGCGGCCGCGATCAGGGTCTCCAGGGTTTGTTCCATGACGCTCGCATCTTCGCATTGACCTCCCCTTCGCTCCTGAGCTCCGGGCCTACTAAGGAAAGGCTGGAAATCAGGAAAACTGGGAGGCAGAAAATCAGAAAAATCTGCGCAGCTCTGGTCGACCGACGCCCTAAGGCACGGCTACCCAATGGCTTGCGAAGCTCGCCGAGCGGGTAGTCCAGGCCACGCTGCGAGCAGGTCCAGCCACTCGAAGTCGGGACCCGCAGTATGAAGGTGCCCTCAGGGGCGCGAGGCGCGCTCGAAGCGGGCGCCTCCGGGGTCCCGACCGGCGGCGAGATCTTGACCTCGAGCCCGACCCTGCCCGACAGCGAGCTGCGGCGGCGGCGCACTCGCACCCCTCCCCCGAGTGGGCGACGCCGGAGACCAGGGGCCCTTGAGCTCGGTGCGAGCGAGTCGAGTCGCGTGCACCGCGCCCGCCTGCCGCAGTGCGAGGGACTCGACTCGGCCGCTCAGCGGCCTGGTCGCGCCCTACGAGCTACTCGACCTACCCGCACTTCGGGGGTGGCCCGCGGTGCGAGCAGGTCAGGTCACTCGCACCGCGGGGGTGGCCCGCGGTGCGAGCAGGTCAGGTCACTCGCACCGCGGGGGTGACCCGCGGTGCGAGCAGGTCGAGTCGCTCGCACTGCGGGGGTGACCCGGGGTGCGAGCAGGTCGAGTCGCTCGCACTGCGGGGGTGACCCGCGGTGCGAGCAGGTCGAGTCGCTCGCACTGCGGGGGTGACCCTCGGTGCGAGCAGGTCGAGTCGCTCGCACTGCGGGGGTGACCCTCGGTGCGAGCAGGTCGAGTCACTCGCACTGCGGGGGTGACCCTCGGTGCGAGCAGGTCAGGTCCCTCGCACTGCGGGGGTGACCCGCGGTGCGAGCAGGTCGAGTCCCTCGCACTGCGGGGGTGACCCGGGGTGCGAGCAGGTCGAGTCCCTCGCACTGCGGGGGTGACCCGCGGTGCGAGCGACTCGACCTGCTCGCAGTGGGGCTTGGAGCACCGGCCCGCTCACCCGATAAGCCACCGCGCCGTCGGGGCTTCGGGCGTCGACCGACCAGACCGCTCAGATTTTTCTGATTTTCTGCCTCCCAGTTTTCCTGATTTCCAGCCTTTCCTTAGTGAGCCCGGAGCACGAAGCGAAGGGGTCGACGAGCGAGCGCCGATCGGGTCGGTGTTCGCTCACGAGCGAGGGTCGATCGGGTCGGCGCTCGCTCACGAGGAGGCGTCGATCGGGTCGGCGCCTGCTCACGGCTCGTCGCCGAGTGGTTCGGCGGCGGGCCACGGGTCCGCGCCGAGGGTTCGGCGGGGGCTCACGGGTCCGCGCCGAGGGTTCGGCGTGGGCTCAGGGGTGGGCGTCGAATCGTTCGGCGCCGGCCCACGGTGGGCGTCGAATCGTTCGGCGCCGGCCACGGGTGGCGTCGAGTGGTTCGGCGTCGCTCACGGGTGGCGTCGAGTGGTTCGGCGTCGCTCACGGGTAGGCGTCGAGTGGTTCGGCGTCGACTCACGACAACCGGCCCCACCAGGGGCCTAGAAGAGAGGAAGTCATGACTTCCAAGAACGTTTTGCTCAACACCACGCTGCTCGCGCTCTACCAATTCACGGTTCGGCGCGGGGACTTCTGCCTGCGGCGGATCCGCGAGATCCTCGTCTCGCCCGGCTACGAGGGGCTCGTGCCCTCCGTCGACCGGGCGCTCGAGGTCTACGGGTCCACCAAGCAGCTGGAAGACGCCTATCACCGCTCGGGCCGCAACAGGGTCCACGGTCACGAGGCGGGTGAGCTCGACTCCGAGCTCATGCGTGCGTTGGGCGCATTCGAAGGGGGCCTGGCCCTCACGGTCAACGCCTTCGGCGACTCGCCGAAGGGGAAGACCGCCCACCAACTCCACGCGGCGCTGTTCCCCAACGGCGTCGGCAAGGTCAGCGTGCTGTCCTTCGTGGAGAAGGAGGCCGAGGTCACGGGCCTGCTGAGCAGGCTCGCGTCCGAACCCGAGCTCGCTCGGGCGGTCAACGAGCTGGGGATCTCCGACCTGGTCGAGCGACTGACCGAGGTCACCGAGCGCTACCGCGCGGTGATCCAGGTCAAGAAGCCGACCTGGGACGAGGTGCGCGAGGCTCGTCGAGCCTGCCAGGAGCAGCTGATCCGGGTGACGGTGCAGCTGCTCGCTCGCAGGGTCGACCCCGACCTCTCGCCGGAGGAGGGTGCAGCCCTCGACCTGGCGCTGGGGGAGGTGCTCGGCCACCAGGACGCGATCCGTCGGCACCGCCGGCTGCGTCGCGACCCGGAGGCGGTCGAAGACGAGCCCGTGGACGAGCTCGGCTTCGACGACGCGGCGGACGAGGGCCCAGCGCCCGAGGACGACGTGAAGGCTGAGGAGGAGAAGGAGCCTGGCGCACCCGCCATGCCCCCGATCGCCCAGCCGCTCGATCCGCCCACGGCGGATCACGACGGGGCGGGTGCCGGCGCAGCGTAGGCTCGCCTATGACGCGCAACACCCGCAGGGGCGGGGGGAGCCATGCTCCTCCCGCCCCACTTACTTGGTTGCGACGTGGGGGGAGCGAGCGTGGGCGCGACGCCGGCCGGCCGCTCTGGAAACCGAGCCGCGGGCGCGCGCTATCATGCGCGCAGAGGGCAGAACGTGAGCGCCAGCATTCCCCTGTTCGTGATCGACGACGACGTCCACTTCCGGGACCTGCTCGCCTACACCCTCGAGACCCACGACTACGCGGTGCGCGGCTTCCCGAGCGTCGACGAGGCGCTCGCGGCGCCGGAGCAGCCGGCCCTGATCCTGCTCGACTGGCACCTCGGGGACGACGACGGGATCGCCCGGATCGGGACCCTCCGTGAGCGCTGGCCCGGCGCCCCCGTGATCCTGGTGACCGGAGAGAGCAGCCCCGCGGTCGCCGTGCGCGCGATCAAGGCCGGGGCGTTCGAGTTCATCGCCAAGCCCGTCGACGACGCCCGGCTGCTGAGCACCGTCGCCGCGGCCGCCTCCCAGGGGAGGCTGCTGCGCGACCTCGACGCCGTGCGCGACGGCGCCGGCTTCGAGGGCATGCTCGGGCAAGCGCCGGCCATGCAGGCCGTGTTCGAGACCATAGACAGCGTCGCCCGCACCGACGTCAGCGTGCTGGTCACCGGGGAGTCGGGCACCGGCAAGGAGCTCGCGGCGCGCGCGATCCACGCGCGCAGCGGTCGCGCGGGCCGGCTGGTGGCCCTGAACATGGCCGCGCTGCCCCGGGAGTTGGTCGAGTCGACCCTCTTCGGCCACGAGAAGGGAGCCTTCAGCGGCGCCGACCGGCGGCGCGCGGGCGCCTGCGAAGAGGCCGACGGGGGCACCCTGTTCCTCGACGAGATCGGGGAAATGCCCCTCGAGCTCCAGGCCAAGCTGCTGCGCTTCCTCGAGTCCCGCGCGGTTCGGCGCGTCGGCGGCGACCGCGAGTTCGAGGTCGACGCGCGCGTGGTCAGCGCCACCAACCGCGACCCCCTGGCCGAGGTGGAGGCCGGGCGGCTGCGGCGAGACCTCTACTACCGCCTGAACGTCGTCCCCGTCGAGCTGCCGGCCCTCCGCGAGCGAGTCGAGGACATTCCGCTGCTGACCGCGCACACCCTCCGGCGAGCGGCCGTGCGCTTCAACAAGCCCTTCGAGTCGATCTCACCCGAGGCCCTCCAGCGCCTGTGCGCCTACCCCTGGCCGGGGAACGTGCGCGAGCTCGTGCACCTGGTGGAGCGCATCGTGATCACCCGGCCGGGCCCTGTCCTCGAGGCGCACATGCTGCCGACGACAGGGCCCTGGTCGGCCCAGGGGCCGGCCCCCGAGTCCGGCGGCGTCAGCCCCCAGCCGGGGGATCCGGTGGTGCCCCTGGCCGAGCTCGAGCGCCGCGCGATCCTCCACGCGCTCGACGCGTGCGAGGGCAACCGCAACGACGCCGCCAACGCGCTGGGGATCTCGCCGGCGACGATCTACCGCAAGCTCAAGCAGATCAAGGGCACCTAGCGCCTCGCAAGGTGACGGTCGGACTCGCACGTTGAGAGCCTCGGCCCCGGGCGGGGTGACGACGACAGGGGTTACCGGCGGCGCGCGGCTTGCACCGGTGCGCTGGCATGAAGCCCTTCACCCTGCTCGCCCTCGTCTGCTCGCTGCTGCTCGTCAGCCCGCTCTGCGGGGCCCAGGACCTCCCCCGTCGGCGAGTCGAGGTCCAGGACGCCACCGTCGGGGCTGCGCTGCGGCTGATCGGCGAGGCCTTCGACCTGCCGCTGGCGGTGGGGCCGCTGCCCGACACCCGCGTCAGCCTGCGCCTGCCCCGGGTCAACGCCGACGAGGCGCTGGAGGCCCTGGCGCGCGCCGCCGGCCTGCAGGTGATCCGCCGCGACGGCGTGATCGGGCTGGGCCCCAAGCTCGCGCCGAGCGCCACCGCCGGCGCCCGTGAGGGCCAGGAGCCCGCCCGGCCCGACGAGCCCGTCGTGCGCCGCGTGGTCGTGGGGCCCTTCGTCGAGGACGTCGACCGGATCCTGGAGTCGGTGCGCGGGCAGGGGTTGAAGGTCAACCGCCCCTACGAGCGAATCGTGGTCTTCGAAGGCCCGGAGCGGCTGGTGGGGCCCGCCGCCGAGCTGGTCAAGGGGCTCAAGGCCCAGGCGCAACCGCACGGCGCCGAGAGCGAGCTGTTTCGCCTGGGCCTCGCCGACGGCGAGCAGGCGCTGGCGTCGATCCAGGCCATGCTCGAGGGCGGCGAGCGCGCCGCCTACGACCCCACCGCCCACGCGCTGACCGTGACCGCCTCCCCCGAGCGCCTGGAGCGGGTGCGGGCCTGGCTGGCGGACTACGACCGCGAGGTGCCGCAGATCGAGATCGAGGCGCGGGTGGTCGAGGTGCGCAGCGACGCCCTCGAGCGCCTGGGCGCCAAGTGGAACGTCGAGCTGGGGCTGAAGGGCGGCTCGGTGCCCTCGAGCTTTCCCCTGCGCGGGGTCGACGACGCCCAACCCTTCCTCCCCTCGCCCAACCAGGCGGGCTTCGACCCCTCGTTCGTGTTCTCGCGCCTCGACGCGAGCAAGTTCTCGGTGGTGCTCCAGGCCCTGCGCACCGACGGCGAGGCGAAGGTCGTCGCCAGCCCGCGGCTGACCGCCCTGCAAAACCGCTCGGCGCAGCTCGAGCTCTTGACGACCCTCCGCGTGCCGACCTTCACCCGCAACGACGCCTTCGCCACCGAGACCGTGAGCGGGATCGAGACCGTCGAATACGGCACCAGCCTCGAGGTCCGCCCGCGCCTCGGCCGCCTCGGCCAGATCTCGCTGCTCGTGACCCCCGAGGTCAGCGAGCTGGAGGGCTTTCAGGAGGGCCTCCCGATCGTGACCCGCCGGCGGACCCACACCGAGGTCGTGCTGGCCCACGGCGAGACCCTCGTGATCAGCGGGCTGAACCGCACCCGCGAGGTCGAGCAGGTCGACTCGGTCCCGGTGCTGGGCCAGGTCCCGGTGCTGGGGCGCATGTTTCAGCACAAGCAGCAGACCAAGGAGCGCACCGAGCTGGTCGTGTTCTTGACCCCCCGCCGCCAGCCGAGCGCCCAGGTCCGCGCCCGCAGCAAGCAAGTCGGCTCGCGCTGGCTGCCCCGCGCCCTGGGGGAGACCCTCGAGACCCTGCGCGCCGACCTCGCCTCCGCGGACCCCGCCCGACGCGCGCTGGCCCTGCAGGTCGCGCTGGAGACCGACGCCGAGCTCCTGGCCCAGGACGTGGACCTCACGCGCGAGGTCCTCGAGCAGGCGCGGGACCCCGAGCGCGACGTGCGCCTGGCCGCGGCGCGCTTCGTGCTCTGGCGCCGCCCGGGCCGCGCCCTGCGCGACCTCGCGACCTTCGAGCGCGGCGCCGAGCTGGCGGTCGCGCTGCTGGCCGAGCCCCTCGCGCCCCACCTGCGGCACGGCCTGGCGCGCCAGCTCGCGGCCTCGCCCAGCGGGCTGCGCGAGCTGACTCGCCGGGCCGAGGCCGCCCGCGGCCTGGAGCTCGGGCGGCTGCTCGAGGCGCTCGTCGCCGCCGACCCCCGGCGGGCGGCGAGCCTGGCGCGTCAGCGGCTGGACGCCCCCCGGGTCACGGAGCGCGCGGCGGCCTGCGCGGCCCTGGCCCGCTGCGGCAGCCCCGCCGACGCGGCGCGGCTGCGCGCCTGCGCGCGCGCCAGCCAGCACCCGGAGGTCCGCCTGCGGGCCGCTGACGCCGCGCTGCGCGTGTCCAGCGGCCGCGCCGCGGGGTCGCGCGAAGCCCTCGCGGCCTGGACCCAGGAGGCCGCGGGCGAGCCCCTCGGCGCCGACGTGCCCCAGCTGGCCGAGGCGCTCAGGCGCCTGCGCCAGGCCCGCCCCGACTTCCACCACTTCGTGTGCCAGGCGCTGCGCGCGGTCGTCCGCGGCCCGCGCAGCGAGCTCGGCGACGACGCCCGGCTGCTGGTGCTGGCGCCCGGGCCCCTGCCCCCCGAGCGCCTGGCCCACCGCCTGGTCCACTGGGCGCGCCGCGCCTTCGCGGCCCGGGTGCTGGGCGAGGCGGGCCCCTGCGTCCGCGCCGACGCCCTGCGCCTCGAGCTGGAGGTGCTGGGCGAGCTGGTCGGCACCCCCTGCGACGCCGCGCGCGTCGACGACACCCTCGACCGCGCCCTGCGCGAAAGGAGCGGAGAATGAACCGCGCCCCCTGGATCGCGACGGCGCTCGCGGCGCTCTCGCTGCTGGCCGGCTGCGCCGGCCCCCCCACGCCCCCCGCCGCCCCGGCGCTGGTCGAGCCGCTGCCCGCCCCCGCAGAGGCGCCCCGCCTCGACCACGTCGAGGCCCTCGAGCGCGGGCTCGACTGGATCCTCGAGCGCGAGGCCCGCCCGGCCCCGAGCCCGGCCCCGACCGAGCTCGCGAGCCGGGAGCGCGCCCAGTGAAGGCCTCCGCCCTGGTGTTGCCCCTGGTCGTGGGCGTGTGGATCGCGGCCCTGGTGGGCGTCGTCGGCCAGGCCAGCGTGCGCTCCTCACGCCAGTCCTTCGAGACCAGCCTCCAGATCCTGCGCGCCCAGTCCAAGGTGGTGCGCCTGCAACAGCGGCTGGCCAGGTCGTCCTCCGGGGAGCCCGGCCCCCCCCAGCCGGCTCCCCCGACGACCCCGGCCGCCGACCGCTTCAGCCGGCTCGACGCGGCTGCGGGGGGGCGCCCGTGACCCCCTGGCGCGTGATCCCGCTGGCGGTGGCGCGACGCCACGACGTGGTCCCCCTGGCGCACGGGCCCGCGGGGTGGCGCCTGGCGGCGCGTGACCCCGAGGACCCCGAGCTCCACGAGGCCCTCGAGCGGCTGGGGCTGGAGGCGGCGACCGTCGAAGCCTGGACGAGCGAGGCCCTGGAGGCGCTCCGCGACGAGCGCTACGGCCTGTGGGGCGAGCTGTTCGAGCTGGCCCGCGCGCTGGAGGCGCAGCCGCTGGAGGACGACGCGCCTTCGCTGGAGGGCGACGAGGCCCTGGAGCGCGCCCCCGCCGTGCGCTACGTCGGGCTGCTCCTGGGGGCCGCCTTCGGCGCCGGGGCGACGGACCTGCACCTCGACCCCCCCGGCGGCGAGGCCCTGGAGCCCCTGCTGCGGGTGCGGATCGACGGCGTGCTGGTCGAGCGCCCCGCCCCCCCCGCCTGGCTCTACCCCCGGGTCGTGGCGCGGCTCAAGGCCCTGGCCAACATGGACCTCGGCCAGAGCCGCGAGCACCAGGACGGCACGATCGCCTTCGACGACGCCGCGGGTCGCCGGGACTTGCGGGTGGCCACCGCGCCCACCGAGCTCGGCGAGGCGGTCGTGCTGCGGGTGTTGGCGCGGGACGACGAGCTGCCCTCGTTGGAGGGGCTGGGCCTCGGCCGGCAAGCCGGGCTCCTGCGCTCGGCGGCGGGCGAGCCCACCGGCCTGATCCTCGTCGCCGGCCCCACCGGGGCGGGGAAGACGACGACCCTCCACGCGCTGGTCTCGGCCATGGACACCGCGACCCGCAGCGTGGTGAGCCTCGAAGACCCCGTGGAGATCCGCCGCGGGGACGTGCGGCAGATCCCGATCCGGCGCGACGCGGGGGCGAGCTTCGCCGCGGGGCTGCGCTCGGTCCTGCGTCAGGACCCCGACGTGATCCTCGTCGGCGAGGCGCGGGACCGCGAGACCGCGCAGCTGGTCGTGGAGGCCGCCCTGGCCGGGCACCTGGTGCTGACCACGGTGCACGCGTCGACCGCCGCCGGCGCGCTCGAGCGCTTCGTGCAGCTCGGCTGCGACCCGGCGCACCTGGCCGAGTCGCTGCGGCTGGTGGTCGCGCAACGCCTGGTCCGTCGCCGCTGCGGCGCCTGCGCGGGCAGCGGCTGCCCGCGCTGCGACGCGGGCCTCCGCGGTCGAGCCGGGGTGTTCGAGACCCGGGCGCCCGGCGCCGGGGTCACGGCGACGCTGCGCGTGGCGCAGACGCCCGCGGCCCGGCGGCGGGCGCTGGGCGCCGCGGCTGGCCAGTCCTTCGCGGCGGCAGCGGCGGCGCTCCTGGCCGAGGGCGCGACCACCGAGGCCGAGCTGCAGCGCGTCCTCGGCAGCGACCTCGACGAGCCGGCGGCCCCGCTGGCCGACGCGGTCGCGGCGGCCCCCGTCGTGGCCCTCGTCGGCCCGGCCGCGTCGTCGCTCGCGCCGGCCGCGCGGGTGGTAGCGCCGGCCGCCCCCGCCCCGCCGACGCCCGTCGCCGCCCACCCCCCGCCGACGCCCCCCGTCGCCGTCACCCCGCTGGCCCTGGTCAGCGCGCCGACGACGCCCGGCGTCGCGCCGGCGACGCCCGACGTCGCGCCGGCGCACGGCACACCGCAGCCCGCGCGCGCGGGGCAGCCCACCGGCCCGCGCCCCCTCCCCGTCGGCGAGCCGCGGGAGACGCTCCCCGACCTCCCGACCCGCACCGAGTGGGAGGCGCTCGAGCAGCCCGTGCCGCGCCGCGTCCGAGACCGGTGCCGGGTGGTCCTGGACCTGCGCCACGCCGCCGGGGTCGGCGCCGTGGCCTGGGACCCGCGCAGCAGCGTGGTGGTCGGCTGGGCGCTGCGCCCGGGCCACGACGGGCCGGCGATCGACCAGGCGCTGACGGCGCTGGGCGCGCGGCCGCGCGAGCTGCGCGTGCTGATCGGGGCTGAGCAGGCGCCGCTCGCGCGGCTCGAGGGAGCCGAGCCCGAGCTGAGCGACGTGCTCGAGGCCTTGCTGCGCTCGGGGCAAGACGTCCCCAGCGGTCCGCTGACCTGCGCGCGGGTCGCCGACGCAGACGGCTCCCTCTGCGCGGCGCTGGCCGAGGCCCAGGTCCACACCTGGCTGCGCACCCTGGAAGCCTGCGCCCCCGAGGGCTTCTCCCTGCACCACGCGAGCCTCCTCCAGCGCGCTCGGCTGCGGCCCGGGGAGGCCCTCCTCGAACGCGGCGCGCACCTGAACCTGCTGGGCGTCCCCGCCAACGGCCGCGCGGTGTCGACGCGTGCCCGGGTCCACGACCGCGAGCGCCTCTGGCGCCGGCTCGACGCCACGGGCGCCCGCCGCGTCGTGCTGGTGGGCGCCGACCGGGAGCCGCTGCGGGCTGCGCTGCGCGCGGCTCGCCCCCGACTGGAGGTCGTCCTCGGCGCCCTGCCCCGCTGCGGCGACGCGCCGCTGCCCGAGGTCCTCGAGCAGGCGGCGACCCTCGCGCGGAGCGACGACGACGGGCTGGGGAGCTTCCCGAGCCAGGTGCTCTGCTCGCGCGCCCGCGGCGTCCGCCGCGCCAATCGGCTGGCCCTGGCGGGCGCCTGCCTGGCCCTGCTGGGGCTGCTGCTGGCCTGCGCGAGCTGGCCTGGCTTCGCGCGCGAGCGCGCCCGCGCCGGGCAGCTCGAGGCGGCGCGCGGAGACCTCGTGGCCGGCCTGGTCCGCGCGCGCGCGCACCAGCGCCGCGAGGCGGACGTGGACGTGCTCGAGCGCTGCGTGCGCTCGGCGAGCGACCTCGACCGCCGCCCGGGCACCCTGCTCGCGCGCCTGGTCCAGGCCTGCCCGCCTGGCCTCGGGCTGTATCGCCTCCGCTGGGACGGGCAGCTCGCGGTCGAGGTCGGGGGCGGGCGCGCCGCGCCCGCCCAGCTGGCCCGCTTCCGGGCCGAGCTCGCCCGGCTCGAGGGCCTGCAAGGCCTCAGCTGGGACGCCGCCCACTGGGACCCCGAGTCGTCGACGCTGCGGCAGACGTTCCGCGCCGACGTGCGCCGCGGCCCCCCGCGTTGACGGCCACCGTGGTGCTTCGCGCGCCGTAGGCGCTCGCTGCGCGGCCCCGCTTCGGCGGGGCCGCGCGCGTGTACCCGCCCCGCGCCAGATCGGCGCACACGCACGAAACCTGGCTCGCCGTGCTCAGCGTGCTGCGCCCCGCGCACTCCAGCGCGACGGGCTGCGGTGGTCCAGCGCCCCCTCCCGGCGAGCTCAGCGTGCTTGCGCCCCGCGCACTCCAGCGCGACGGGCTGCGGCGGTCCAGCGCCTCCTCCCGGCGAGCGCGCGGCGCGCGCAGCGAGCCCTCCGCTCGTCGCGGACTCGCAGGCTGAGAGGTGAGAGCGCGCGAGCGACGCAGGCTGCGAGTCTTCCGCCGAGCAGGCACCCACGGACAAGGGTTAGCGCGAGCCAGGGGCTGGCACCCGACGTGCACAAGGCTTCAGCGTCCACACGGACGAAACCTTCCACCTGAACCTTCCTCCGAAAGTGAGCCTTCCCATGTCCAGCAAGTCCCTGTTCTTCGCCGTCGTCGCCCTCGTCCTGACCGCCGGGATCGCGATCTACACCTCGGCCGTCGAGCGCGAGACCAAGACCACCTACGAGCTCAGCGGCCTGAAGTCCGAGCTCAAGAACGTCGCCGAGGGCGTCAGCGCGCGGATCGACCGCCAGGACGCGGCCAACCAGGCCTTCCTCGACAAGACCGCCGCCGACGTCAAGGCCACCGGCGACCAGGCCGACGAGCTGGCCATGTCCCTCGACGGCGCGATCCAGGGGTCGCCCGAGTAGCCAGCTTCACCCCCCTCACGCCTCCCCCTGCGCGGCCCCGCTTCGGCGGGGCCGCGCGCTTGTACCCGCCCCGCGGCGGATCGGCGCACACGCACGGCGACCTGGCTTCGCCGTGCTGCGCCCCGCGCACTCCAGCGGGGACGCGCTGCGGCGGTCCAGCGCGATCTGCCGGCGAGCTCAGCGGGCTGCGCAGCGAGCCCTCCGGTCGTCGCAGACTCGCAGGCTGAGAGGTGAGAGCGGGCGAGCGCCGCAGGCTGCGAGGCCTCCGCCGAGCAGACACCCACGGACAAGGGTTAGCGCGAGCCAAGGGCTGGCACCCGACGTGCACAAGGCTTCAGCGTCCACACGGACGAAAACCTTCCACCTGAACCTTCCTCCGAAAGCGAGTCTTCCCATGTCCAGCAAGTCCCTGTTCTTCGCCGTCGTCGCCCTCGTCCTGACCGCCGGGATCGCGATCTACACCTCGGCCGTCGAGCGCGAGACCAAGACCACCTACGA
>Ga0070727_10004456_pt1 | contig 11956 bp, 8 predicted proteins | sample tdAd472_FD_66722 | JGI IMG/M metagenome (GOLD analysis project Ga0070727, IMG submission 66722) | Marine sediment microbial communities from the Atlantic coast under amendment with organic carbon and nitrate - tdAd47.2 | ecosystem: Environmental > Aquatic > Marine > Coastal > Sediment | place... | reverse complement strand
AAACTGTTTGCCTGTGAATGGGCCGACATCACGCCGGATATTCTCTGTCTGGGCAAGGCCCTCACTGGCGGCTACATGACTCTGGCGGCGACCCTGTGCACCAGCAAGGTCAGTGACGGTATCTGTGAGGGCGAAGCGGGTGTCTTCATGCACGGCCCCACGTTTATGGGCAATCCCCTGGCCTGCGCAGTGGCCAATGCCAGTATTGATCTGCTGTTGTCTGCAGACTGGCAGGGACGGATCGCGGAGATTGAAAACCAGCTGAAGGCCGGGCTGGCACCGGCGAGTGACTCGGGAAGTGTTGCCGATGTGCGGGTACTGGGCGCCATCGGCGTGGTGGAACTGAATGCGCCGGTGGACATGGCCACCATTCAGAAGGCCTTCGTCGACCGGGGCGTCTGGGTGCGGCCCTTCGGCAAACTGGTCTATGTCATGCCACCCTATGTCATGGATGAGCAGGATATGCAGACCCTCTGCAACGCCGTGGTGGACGTCATCCGAGACCACAGCGCCTGAGGTTTAAGGCAGTCTATTTCGCCAGGGAATACAGCCCCACTGCCCTGTTGAGCTTTTCCATAAAGGGTACGCTCACCGCCCGGGCCTTTTCCGCCCCTTCCTTGAGCAGGGCTTCGATGTGGTCCGGGTTTTCCATCAACTCGTTGTAGCGCTCGCGCGGCTCCCGAAGCTCCTCATTGATGAGTTCAAACAGCCGTTTCTTGGCTTCGCCCCAGGCGATACCGTTTTCGAACTCCCGGCGCATCTCTTCGGTCTGTTCTTGAGTAGCAAAGGCCCGCCAGATCTGGAACACGGTAGAGGTATCCGGGTCCTTGGGCTCGCCGGGCTCCAGCAAGTTGGTGACGATCTTGTTGATGTGTTTCTTGAGCTTTTTCTCCGGCAAAAACAGCGGAATGGTATTGCCGTAACTCTTGCTCATCTTGCGGCCATCCAGACCCTGCAGCACCGCCACGTGGTCGTCTACCACCGCTTCCGGCAGAACAAAGTGCTCGCCGTACAGGTGGTTGAAGCGCTGACCGATATCACGGGCCATTTCGATGTGCTGAATCTGATCGCGACCCACCGGCACCTTGGTGGCATTGAACATCAGAATATCCGCCGCCATAAGCACCGGATAGGAAAACAGACCCATGGTGATACCAAAATCCGGATCCTCGCCGCCATCGAGGTTTTTCTGCACAGCATCCTTGTAGGCATGGGCGCGGTTCATCAACCCCTTGGCGGCCACACAGCTGAGAAACCAGGTCAGCTGTGGGATTTCCGGCACATCGGACTGGCGGTAGAACACCACGTTGTCGGTGTTGAGCCCCAGCGCCAGCCAGGTAGCGGCGATTTCCCGGGTGGACTGGTGAACCTTGTCCGGGTCCTGGCACTTGATCAGCGCGTGGAAGTCCGCCAGAAAATAATAGGCGTTGACGTCGGTGCGCTGACTGGCGGCAATGGCCGGGCGAATTGCCCCCACGTAGTTCCCTAGATGGGGCGTACCGGTGGTGGTAATGCCAGTGAGAACGGTATCGCGAGAATCGGATGTATTGTTATTCATAGGGTCTGTCTGTTGTGAATACGGCGTTATGGGCGCACATCATACGGATTTCAAGCCACCAATAAAGAAGTTCGGTACTATTTCCACCAAACCCATCCATTGCTCGGATCGCCTGTTGGTCCCGGATGAACAGCCAGTACCAGCGGCCATCACCCGCGCGCCTCCTTCCGGTGCAGCCCCTGGTACAAAACAGGAAGCACCAGCAGGGTCAGCAAGGTGGAAGAGACAATGCCGCCTATCACCACGGTGGCCAAGGGTCGCTGTACCTCCGCACCGGTACCTGTGTTCAGCGCCATGGGCAAAAAACCCAGACTCGCGACCAGCGCGGTCATCAGCACCGGTCGCAGCCGAATCAGCGCACCATCGATAACCGCCCTGGTCAGGTCACCGGTTTCGTGCCACAGATCGCGAATAAAGGCCACCATCACCAGGCCATTGAGAACCGCAACGCCGGACAGGGCGATAAACCCGACCCCGGCGGAAATGGACAATGGCATGTCCCTAAGCCACAGCGCCAACACACCGCCAGTCAGCGCCAGGGGGACGCCGGTGAAGATAATCAACGAATCCCTGATCGAACCAAACGCCATTATCAGCAGGCCGATAATAATGAGCAATGTCACGGGAACCACCAGGGCCAGCCGCTGACTGGCCGACGCCAACTGCTCAAAGGTGCCGCCATAATCCAGCCAGTAGCCGCTGGGCAGATCCACCCCGGAGTCGATGCGCTGTTGGACCTCCTCGACAAAGCTGCCCAGATCGCGATCCCGTACATTGGCCGTGACCACCACGCGGCGCTTGCCATTCTCCCGGCTGATCTGTGCGGGGGCGGGCTTCAGGGCCAGATCCGCCACTTCTCCCAGGGGCACAAAACCGCCGTCGGGCAAGGGTACCGGGAGAAAAGTCAGGCTATCGATATCCGTCCGCAGCGCCTCGGGCAATCGCACCACCAGCTTAAAACGCCTGTCGCCCTCGTAAATAAGACCGGCGTCCTCACCGCCAATACCCGCGGCAACCAGATCCTGCAGATCGTCCACGTTCAACCCGTAACGAGCCAATGTCATACGCCTGGGAATGATCGACAGCATGGGCAGGCCGGTCACCTGCTCGACGCGGGCATCTGCGGCACCTTTAACGTCATCGACTACGTTGAGGATATCCCGGGCGGTGGCCTGAAGCTGCTCCAGATCATCGCCGAACACCTTGATCCCCAGGTCTGCCCTGACCCCGGAAATCAGTTCGTTAAAGCGCATTTGAATCGGCTGGGTGAATTCGTACTTGTTGCCCGGCAACTCCTTGACGTCCGCTTCCATGGCGGCCACCAGGTCTTCCTTGCTGCGATGGGGATCCGGCCACTGGTCGCGGGGCTTCAGGATGACGAAATTGTCGGCCACGTTTGGCGGCATGGGGTCCGTGGCCACCTCCGGTGTGCCAATTTTTGCGTAGACCTTGTCCACCTCGGGAAAGGCCTTGAGCCGCTCCTCGAGGAGTTGCTGCATTTCGATGGATTGCTGCAGCCCCGTACCCGGAATACGCAATGCGTGCAGCGCGATATCGCCCTCATCCAGTTGCGGAATAAATTCCGAGCCCAGTGTCGTCAACAGCCAGACACAGATAACAATCAGCGCGGATGCACCGCTCAGCACGAGCCAACGAAAGCGAAGAGCCGCTGTCAGCAGCGGCCGGTATAGGGATTTGCCGGCGACGATCACCCGGCTCTCCCGCTCCCGGATATGACCGCCCATAAATAGCGCCACGGCTGCCGGCACAAAAGTCAGGGACAGCAGCATGGCCGACAGCAACGCCATCACCACGGTGGCCGCCATGGGGTGAAACATCTTTCCCTCGACGCCGGTGAGCGTAAAAATCGGGATATAGACTACGGTGATAATGGCTACCCCGAATAAGCTGGGGCGGATCACTTCACCGGTGGCCTGGTAAACCAGGTGCAGTCGCTCCCGCAGTGCGAGCTTTTGTCCCGCTTCCTTTTGGGACTCGGCCAGACGTCGGATACAGTTCTCCACGATGATCACGGCACCGTCCACAATAAGGCCAAAATCCAGTGCACCGAGGCTCATCAGGTTGGCCGAGACCCCGGTGCGCACCATACCGATCATCGTCGCCAGCATGGAGAGGGGAATGACTGCAGCAGTAATCAGCGCCGCGCGGATATTGCCGAGCAGCAGGAATAGTACGACCACCACGAGCAGCGCGCCCTCCAGCAGATTTTTCTGCACGGTGGCAATGGTCTTATCCACCAAGGAGGTTCGGTCGTAGACGGCTTCCACCACGATACCGTCGGGGAGGGACGCTTTAACCTCTTGCAACGCCTCTGACAGTTCCTGTGCTACGACCCGGGAGTTCTCGCCGACCAGCATCATCGCCGTACCCAGCACGGTTTCCCTACCATCGCGGGTGGCGGCCCCTGTGCGCAGCTCCTTGCCGAGGGCAACCTCTGCCACGTCTGCGACCCTGACGGGCACGCTGCCTTTGCGACCCACCACAACACGTTCAATGTCGCCAAGACTGCCCAACTGGCCCGGAGAGCGCACCAGTAACTGTTGGCCGTTGCGCTCGATATAACCGGCGCCGCGATTATTGTTGTTGCGGCGCAAGGCGACGGCGAGATCCTCCATCGTCACGCCCATCTGCAACAGTCGCACGGGATCGGGGTACACGTGATACTGCTTGTCGTAGCCCCCGATGGTGTTGATCTCCACCACTCCGGGCACCTGGGCCAACTGCGGCTTGATAATCCAGTCCTGGATTTCCCGCAGCGCAGTGGCGTCGTAGGGTTTGCCCTCGTCATCTGTCGCGCCGGGAAGCGCCTCCACGGTATAGCTGAAAATCTCACCCAGTCCCGTGGCGATGGGCCCCATTTCCGGCTCCAGTCCCGGCGGCAGCACACCCTTGATAGCGGACAGTCGCTCGTCAATCAAATTGCGGGCGTGGTAGATGTCCGTGCCCTCCTCGAACACCACGGTGACCTGAGAAAGCCCATAGCGTGACAGGGAGCGGGTGTAGTCCAGATCGGGCAAACCGTACAGCGCAGTTTCCACCGGAAAGGTAATGCGCTGCTCCGACTCCAGTGGCGAATACCCTGGCGCTTCGGTATTAATCTGTACCTGGACATTGGTGATGTCCGGCACCGCATCGATGGGCAGGTGCTGGTAACTCCAGATACCGATACCCACCAATGCCAGCATCAGACTCATAATGAGAAAGCGTCTCTCGATGGAGAGGCGCAAAATCGCGTTCAACATGTCGGCCTCCCCTCAGTGATCGTGTGACGCGCCGGATTTTTCGATATCGGCTTTAATCAGATAGCTGTTTTCCACGACGTAGCGGTCTCCTGGGTCGAGACCTGCCAGCACTTCGGTATGTCGACCGTCGCTTCGACCCAGCGCCAGAGGACGTATTTCATAGGTGTCCCCCACCCGTATAAATACCACCGTCCAGTCTCGAAAGCCTTGCAGGGCACGGTTGTCCACCACCAGGGGCACCTCGACTTTTTCCACATCGATCTGTCCGCGCACCATATCGCCCGGAGCCATATCATCCCGATCGTTGTTCAAAACCACCCGGGCCAGCACGAACGGAGAACCATCGGTGCTGGGAGTGAGGCTGGCGATCTCACCGTCGTGCTCGTGTGAATTGTGCTGGATATGCACAGACAGACCGGGTTTCACTTGACCCCGTTGGCCGGGAAAAATTTTCAGTTGCGCCCACAGCGTCTCATCGTTGAGCAAGGTAAACAGTGGCGCATCCCCGGTTATCTCACCGACATTGACCGAACGTCGTTGTACAACACCGTCAATGGGAGCGCGCAACTGGTAGTGCTGCAGGCTCTTGTTGGACTCGATGATCGCCAGCACATCCCCCGCCGCGACCCGATCGCCCACGTTCACGCGCACATCGGTGACGATACCGGGAAAGCGCGCACGGATATGTGCACGCTGGTCGGGTGGCGTCGCCAGACGGCCATAGACCTGCAAATGGCGCTCGATGCTGCCGGGGCCCGCCACAGCGGTTTCGATACCCGCGCGCTCCGCAAGGGTCCGATCAATCTTCACCCGACCCTCGTGGGACTCCCAGCGCCAACGGTATTGTTTGCCGTCGAGTGTCAGCACGGCTTCCACATCAAAGGAATGGGGTTCGACCACTTCGCCATCACCGCGCCAAAAACCGGCCCCATCACGGCTGAAGTCAAAGTGATCTGTGCGACCGCCGAGCCGTGTCAATGTCACCGATAGCTCAGCGTCATCCACCGGAACACCATTTTGCTCGATCCAGGCGCGAAATTCCGGCGGGGTGCCGCGCTCAAAAATGTGCAATTCCAGGGTGATATCACCCTGCTGCAGCAATCGCCCTCCGTGGGGCCCCTCAAGCTCGACTCCCGGGTTTGCGCGAGGACTTGCAACCTGGTCCTGGCCACTGGCCATGACGCTATTTGAGCAAAAAACCAGGGCACTCAATGCCATAAAAGCAATTACAAAACAATATTTTATAGAATATTTCATAAGTTATTCCTGAGCTTTATTTCCCGGCGGGTGTAGCGGCCGCAGCCAGGGGCTCGGCCGTCAACTGTTCGATCAGCGCCTGATTCAGCAACGCATCGGTGGCCGCATCGATGGCGGCCAGCCGAGCATCCAGGAGTTCACGCTGTGCCGATATCCAGTCGACATAGCTGTAACGCCCCTTCTCATAGGCTGCGCGGGTTTGCTCCAGAGCCCTGTTCAGGGAGGGAAGGACTTCAGCCCGCAACTGGCGAGCGGCGGCCACGCGGTCCCTGTAGGTCTGCCACGCCGCAAACAGTCGACTGCGCAGCGACAACAGTGCGGCCTCCCGCCGACGCTGGACGATTTCCAACTCGGCAAGGGCTTCACGGACATCGCCGCGACTGCGTCGACCGGAAAAAAGCGGCATGGAAACACCGGCCGTCAACGCTGTCTCGTCACTGCCGTTGAAATGCCGAACGCCCAGGCTCCAGCGCAGATCACTTTCTGCGCGACTCTGCGCCAGTGCCACCTGTGCGTCGCGCAACCGCGCTTCGTCGGCATAGACAAGAATCCCGGGAGCGCCAATGGCACGCTGAAATAACGCGTCGAACTGATCGGCTTCTGCAAACCGAAACAGAGCGCCATCTATGCGAGTAAAATCCGCCTGCTCCGCTCTCCACAACGTGGCGAGAGCAACCTTTTGGCTGGACAATTTCGACTCCAGAGCGCGCTGTCGCAGTCGAGCCCTGGTCAACGCGGACTCCGCTCGCAGTTGCTCCGCCAAAGGAGCCGCACCGCGGTTCACCCGGTAGGTGACCAGTTGTAGGGCCGTTTCTGCCAGTTCGGTGGCGTCTTTCGCCACGGCGAGCTTTGTCTGGAGAGAAAGCGCCACAACAAAGTCACGCGTCACCCGCCCCAACAGGTCCAGGGCCTTTACCCTGCGACGGGTTTTCGACAGGGCCAGGCGGCTATCGGCGACCGCCACACGGGCGCGCCGCTTGCCGCCCATTTCTATAACCGATGAGAGCGACACCGTCAGTTCCGCACTATCGGTGCTGGAAAACTCACCCTCGCCGTGCAGGTTTTCCGCTTCCAGGCCCAGCTCCATGGGCGGTGTCAATGCGGCCTTCTGCCGCTGTCCGGCAATGGCATCGGCGCGCCAGGCGAAGACCTGCAACTCGGGATTAGTTTGCAAAGCGCGCCGTGACGCCTCTTCAAGCGTCAGAGAGCTGGATGGGTCGGCGGCCTGGACGGACATCGAGCACAGCCACGCCGTTGTTAGCAAAGAAAATGGCAGCCATCGCCACAGGCGACAGCCCTTCCAAAGGGAAAGCTGGTTCATGGGTTCGATCCTGTTTTGTCGTTTAGCGTATAGCGGGGACGAAAACGGGATCAGGCGATGGGAGGACGGTAAATGGCGTGAAACGCGGTAGAAGAAATGTTGAGGTTAAGCTCGTGACAGGAAACCGCAGGACCGTCAATCGACAGCAACAGGTTTTTTGGCAAGAGCAGAAAATGCCCTCCGTGGCCCTGGCAGTGACAGCAGTGGTCACAGTGATCGGCCGGGTAGTATCCACATTGGTGTGGTGGTCTCCCCTCTCACCAGTGGTGCCATCGATACAGCCGAGAACCGGACAGGCATGGTCGTCCACGACCTGGTGATGAGCCGCCTTTTGCTCAGGCACGATACTTTCCGCACTGGCCTCGACGGCGATCCAGAGGCACTGAAACGCCATCAGCACCAACATCAAGCAGGCGGCGCGGCGTATTCTGTGACTCGTTGCATCAAAAAACATCTGCAGGGTGGGGTCCACTGTTCCGTCGGGCAGAGCCTAACATACTGGCGATAAGTTCCGCATCCCGGTGCGGGGTCGTGCTAGCCGGCTTAAATCTCCGGCACCAGCAAACTCGATGGGTCGTTGTAAAACTCGTTCAGCACCCGATACAGGTTAAACGCATCTTCCGTACCCGCCATCTCCCTAATGGAGTGCATGGCAAAGGTGGGCACGCCCACATCCAGGGTCTGCACACCGATCGCGGCCGATGTGATGGGTCCGATGGTGCTGCCACAACCCAGATCGGTGCGGTTCACAAATACCTGCAGCGGCACGTCTGCCCTGTCACAGAAGCGGCGGAAAAGTGCCGCCGAAGGGCTGTTGGTGGCGTAGCGCTGATTGGCGTTGACCTTCAGTACCGGACCCTGATTGAGGACCGGACCGTGATTACCATCGTGGCGATCGGCGTAGTTGGGGTGAATCCCGTGGGCATTGTCCGCCGAGATCATCAGGGAGCAGCGCAGCACCCGGGTACGTTGCCCCGTGTCCGGGTAGAGGCGATCCAACAGGGTCTGCAGCATGGGGCCGTCCGCACCACAAGCGGAGACACTGCCCACTTCCTCGTGATCGTTGCAGATCAGCAGGGAGCTCTGTTCCTCGCCCGCCTCCAGCAGTGCCCGCAGGCCGGTAAAACAGCTCAACAGATTGTCCAGGCGGGCACTGGAGAGGAATTCGCTGTGCAGCCCGGTGACGGCCGGCGGCTGCGTATCGTAAAGAAACAGCTCATAATCCACGATCCGCTTGCCGGATAACACGCCGCCGCTTTTTTCCAGTTCCGCCATCAGGCAGTCCCCAAAATCATCGACAGACTGCGCCCTGTCCAGAAACAGCAGCGGCAGGATATCGGTTTGCGGGTTGACCTTGCGAGCGGTGTTGGCATCACGATCCAGATGAATGGCCAGGCTGGGAATCACCGCCACCGGGCGCGACAGGTCGATCAGTGACTGCCCCAGTCCGCCCTGGCCGTCATCCACCACGACACGACCGGCAATGGACAGGTCGCGGTCAAACCAGGGGTTGAGCAGCGCGCCTCCGTAGACCTCGACACCCAGTTGAAAGTAGCCCTGGGCGTGTACCTCCGGTTTCGGCTTGAGCTTCAGGCAGGGACTGTCAGTGTGGGCGCCCACCATGCGAATACCGGTCTCCTCGGCGGGTAGACGCCCGGCGACAAATGCGATAATGGAAGAGCCGTTGCGGACCACATAATAGCGACCGCCGGGGCGGATCTGCCAGTCGTCTTCTTCAACTAGGCATTCAAAGCCGGCTTCCTCCAGCTGGGTACGCAGGTTTTTCACCGCGTGAAACGGCGTCGGCGACCGACCGATAAAATCCAGAAGTTGTCGATTAAATTGATGGCTGCTCATGTCCTCGCCCTGCTACTCTTCGTATCCCGCATGGGTTTTTGTTTCCAGTCTGGCCAGCAGGCTGGACGTGTCCCAACGACCGCCGCCCATTTTCTGGACCTCGCCGTAAAAACCATTGACCAGCTCGGTGACCGGGAGGTGGCTGCCGTTTTTAGCGGCTTCGGCAAGCACAATGTCCAGATCCTTGCGCATCCAGTCGACGGCAAAACCGTGGTCGTAGTCACCGGCCAACATGGTCTGATAGCGGTTTTCCATCTGCCATGATTGTGCCGCGCCCCTGGATATCACCTCAATGACCTGCGCCGCATCCAGCCCCGCCGAACGGGCAAAGTGCAGGCCCTCGGCCAGGCCTTCAATTAACCCGGCCACGCAGATCTGATTGACCATTTTGCACAGCTGGCCAGCCCCGACGGGGCCGAGAAGGGAGACCTGCCTGGCATAGGAATCAATTACCGGCCTGGCCCGCTGAAAAGCTTTATCATCGCCGCCGACCATCACCGTCAACGCGCCCTTTTCCGCACCCTGCTGTCCCCCGGACACCGGTGCATCCAGGTAATCGATCCCTCGTTTGGCGGCCACGGCGGCCAACTCCCGGGCGACACCGGCGGACGCGGTGGTATGGTCGACAAACAGCGTGCCCGACGTCATCCCCGCAAAGGCCCCCTTTTCGCCCCCGGTGACTTGCCGCAAATCCTCATCGTCGCCAACACAGGCAAAGACCAGTTCAGCGCCGTCAGCTGCCTCGGCCGGGGTCATCGCCACCGTGCCCTCATATTGATGTTGCCAGTCCCGGGTTTTCTCAGTGGTGCGGTTGTACACACAGATATCGTACCCGTTTCTGCTCAAATGACCCGCCATGGGAAACCCCATCACACCCAGGCCGATAAAAGCGACACGCATTAGGCCACCTCCTAAGAATTCATCAATACAATAACGAGTGCTGCCCCCAGCAGCAGACGATAAATCACAAAAGGCACCATGCCAACGCGGTTGATCCAGGTGAGAAACAGGTGGATGCACAGATACGCTGAGAGGGCCGACAACAGTGTTCCCGCCGCAATATCCCTCCAGGGCACTTCTTCGAGTTGCATCAACTGTACCGCTTTATAGCCGCCGCTGAGGACAATAATGGGAATGGCCATTAAAAAGGAAAAACGGGCCGCCGCCACTCGGTCGAATCCCAATGCCAGCGCCGCGGTAATGGTAATTCCCGACCGGGAGGTTCCCGGGATCAACGCCAGCGCCTGTGCCAGGCCCACAAACAGCGCCGAGCGCCAGGTAAAGTCTGTGAGAGGCCGCGAACGGCGACCGTAAACATCGGCCAATCCGAGCAACACCCCGAATAGAATCGTTGTCACGGCAATCACCCAGGCCGAGCGGAGATGTTGTTCGATGACATCGTTAAATATCAGACCGGCAAGCCCCGCAGGAATAGTCGCCAGAATAATCTGCCAGCCGAGACGACTTTCCGGGGTTGATTCACCGCCGCTGACATGTCGGCACCAGTGGGCAATCAGTTGACGCACATCGTGCCTGAAGTACCAAAGCACTGCCGCCAGAGAACCGACGTGAACCGCCACGTCGAAAGCCAGCCCCTGATCCGACCAACCCAGTACGGCGGAGGGTAAAATCAGATGGGCAGAACTGGAGATGGGCAGGAATTCCGTCAGCCCCTGAATAATGGCGAGAAAGGCGATTTGAAAAAAATCCATTTAAGCCACGTCCCCACCGGAATGACTGGTGCCCGAAGAGGGTCGCAGACGCTGACGCTTTTTCCAGGAAACCCTGTCACGCAGGTACAGGGGCTGAACCTCGTCAATGGCAAACAAATTGCCGCGCACTACATCCGGCCAGGCGACTGTCAGGGCATCTCTCGCGTCGGGCAGTAAATCGACATTCAGAGAAGTGGGCTGCAGCGGGATGCGCTCGCCGTAATGCCATCCGTCTCCTATGCCCAGCAGGGGCAACGTCGAAGCATTTACAGTGACATATTCCGGCGCTGTCAGGCTGTCCTCGCATTGCCGCTCTACCTGACCATCTCGCCACTCGAATTGGGCCCAGTAAATCTCATCCATACGGGCATCGAACATCGCCATCAAGGTGCAGTCGGTTTGCAATGACAGTTTTCTGGCCGCTGTGTAGGCCAGGGTTTCCAGGCTGGAAACCGGCACCACCGGGATGTCGGCCCCGAGAGCCAATCCCTGGACAATGCCAAAGCCGATGCGAATACCGGTGAACGAGCCCGGGCCGTGAGTAAACACGAGCGCATCGAGCTGGCGTAGCGACATATCGACTTCTGATAGAAGTTCGTCAACCATCGGCAATAACAGCCGAGTGTGTTCGCGGCTGGCCAATTTAAAAAGGCTTCGTACCTCGCCTTTATGTTTCAACGCAACGGAACAGCCCGCGGTTGTACTATCTATGGCTAAAACGGATTGCACAAAAAAATCCCCCGTTTGAGCGGGGGATTGTAACCTGAAACGACCGGAGACAGGCTTTTATAAAGCCTGTCTCTTAGGAAGCTAACCCTTTTCTTCGTTGTCTGTGGCGCTGGTTGCCGGTGTCGCCTTGGATGGACGACCGGGGGCTTTGCGGCTGGCTTTTGCCGTGGAGGTCTTTTTTGGTGGGCGGCCGGGACCACGCTTGGCCGCTGTCGCGCTGGTGGCGGACTTTGACGGCCGCCCCGGGCCCCGTTTGGCC
>Ga0070727_10004455_pt1 | contig 11958 bp, 16 predicted proteins | sample tdAd472_FD_66722 | JGI IMG/M metagenome (GOLD analysis project Ga0070727, IMG submission 66722) | Marine sediment microbial communities from the Atlantic coast under amendment with organic carbon and nitrate - tdAd47.2 | ecosystem: Environmental > Aquatic > Marine > Coastal > Sediment | place... | reverse complement strand
TCTTAAGCCCGTTGACCGGTGAATCTGGGAAACCGAAAAAGTAGGGTCCTCTTGAAAGCCTTGCCACGCGCGGGTTTCAGGGCGAAGTGTTATTTGCGGCGGGGATGTCCCTAGTACCCCGACAACGGCTCGTCCGCCGTTTCAATCGGAACAGTTGGCCGTGCTGGCGGGGCGACATTTTAATCCCGTGCGCCATACTCCCATGCATCATCGCCACCTCGAATCCGGCGCGACAATGATGCCTGCTGGCCTCTGGCAGAGACCGGCATTCTATGGCCCTGCTTCCGAGCGTGAGACCTGCATGCAGCGCGAGTCTCTGGCTGTGCGGCAGGGCGTGGGATTGATCGATATCAGTACCTTGGGGGGTATTGAGCTTTATGGTCCGGACGCCGCTGAATTCATGAATCGCATCTATACCTTTGCATTTCTCAAGCAACCATTAGGTAAGACCCGGTATGTCGTTCTAACCAATGAGCAGGGCGTAGTGATTGATGATGGCGTAGCGTGTCGTTTTTCTGACGAGCATTACTATGTCTCCGCTACAACGACCGGAGTGGATCGGGTTTTTCAGGAGATGCTGCGCTGGAATGCCCAATGGCGCCTGGATGTGGAAATCGTTAACGCGACAAGTGCTTTTGCGGCAGTCAATATTGCTGGTCCGCGTTCGCGAGAGGTGTTGCAAAAGGTGGTTAACGGTATCGACTTGAGTCCCGGCGCCTTTCCGTATCTGGCATGTCGACAGGGTATAGTGGCAGATATTCCCGCCCGACTGATGCGTGTTGGCTTTGTCGGCGAACTTGGCTACGAGATTCACGTTCCGAGTTCAAATGGCGAGGCCCTTTGGGACGCCTTGATGTCAGCTGGCCATGACATTGGGATCCAACCCTTTGGCGTAGAAACACAACGGCTGTTGCGCCTTGAAAAGGGTCATATCATTGTAGGCCAAGATACCGACGGCATGAGCCATCCGGCCGAGTTGTCGCTGGAATGGGCTGTGAGTACCAAGAAGCCTTTCTTCATCGGAAAGCGTTCCGTCGCATATCTGGCGCAATCCGAGCAGCGACGTAAACTTGTCGGCTTTACGCTTCCCGCGAATAGCCCTAAGCCCAAAGAAGGCCATCTGGTATTGGACAAGGACCAGATTAACGGCAATGTCACCTCATGCGAATATTCCCCCATATTGGACAAGATCATTGGTCTTGCATACGTGGCTCCGCATCAGAGTAGGGTAGGTGAGAATTTCGATATCAGGGTAGATGGAAAAACAATAGTAACTGCTGAAGTGTCAGAAATGCCCTTCTATGACCCGGATGATCAGCGGCAGGAGCTATAGAATATGATCGCAATACCGCCATGGCTGGCGCGTCGCAGAAGCCCGTTGTACAGAAAGTTCAAGGACGCTGAGTACGGTTCAGTGGGGGGGCAGCCACAAGTCTGGTCCATCCCTCGATCTGACGCCACACCTGCCTTGTTCGACCTGTCTTTGATGCCCCGCTTTGGCGTTCGCGGGAGAGGATCTGCAGATTATTTACGAGGGCTGGGCTTAAGTCTGCCAGAGAAGATAAACATGACTTCAGCTGACCAGGATGGACGCTGGGTGGCCCGTCTGGGTACTACAGAGTACTGGGTGCTTGGAGCAACTGTTGATGCGGACTATCTCGATGTTATGAGGGGATTGCGGGATCCCGACGCTGGCTGTTATCCGGTTCCTTGCGATGAGGGCAGGGCATGGTTTGTCGTCAGGCATCCAGCCAAGTCCCCAATGATGGCCAAGGTATGCGGTGTCGATCTTCGCCCGGCCGCCTTCCCGTTAGGAAGCTTAGCCCAGACTTCTATTGCCAGAATGAATGCTGTCGTCATACACCATACTTTGTTTAAACAAGAGGTGTTTTCAATCTTTTGTGATGTTGCTGCCGCCGACTATTTGTGGGGCGCACTTGAAGATGCGCTTGATGAATTTGGAGCAACAGTTGGCGGTTTGGTCGATCTAGTCCAAGTTGAAGAGACTGAGGGAAATACGTGAGGCATGGAAATATGATCGATGGCAAGGAAGCTGCGAAAATGATTTCGCATAGAGTCCGTGCTGAAGTGTCCCGGCTAATTGCAGAGCATGAACTGCAGCCCGGCCTGGCTGTGGTGTTGGTAGGCGACGACCCAGCGAGCCAAGTCTACGTGCGCAATAAGGGTCGACAAACCCGCGAGGCGGGTCTGCTGAGCCAAGAGTACAAACTGGGTGGCTCGGTAAGTGAAGAAGAATTGTTGGAGTTGATCCGGCAGCTCAACGAGTCCGCAGCGATCCACGGAATATTGGTTCAGTTGCCCCTACCTGAGCACATCTGTGAGCAGCGAATACTGCGGGCCATTGATCCAATGAAGGATGTAGATGGCTTTCACCCGTCTAACGTCGGGGGACTGGCTTCAGGTGATCCTTCAGCTGTGGCACCGTGTACTCCTAAGGGTTGTGTGTTCCTGCTGAAAGACCAGTTCCAGGGCGATCTATCTGGACAACATGCAGTGGTAGTTGGGCGCAGCAATATCGTGGGTAAACCAATGGCGCAATTGCTTCTTCAGGAAAACTGCACGGTGACGATAGCCCATTCCCAAACCAAGGATTTGCCTGTGGTCTGTCGCAGCGCTGATATTCTGGTTGTCGCAGTGGGTAAGCCCGAGATCATTAGAGGGGAGTGTATTAAGCCGGGTGCCGTTGTGATTGATGTCGGCATTAATAGAGTTCAACGTGTTGGTGACGAGAAAACCAAGCTGGTTGGTGATGTGGCGTTTGAGGAATGCGCCGAGGTTGCCCGCGCGATAACACCTGTACCCGGTGGCGTTGGCCCCATGACCATCGCTACGCTCCTACACAATACTGTGCAGGCTGCTTGTAATCAGATGCAAGTTCAATGCGAGCTAACTCAATGAATCTAGATTAGTAACTGGCAAATCTCCTGAAATTTTTGACACCGTTGCGGTGCGCGCTTGGGATTGGCGGATGACATTATTCAAAAGGGCCAGAGACCTCTGCTAGCGGCCCGAGTGCTGGTGTTCGCCAATCCCTTTTTTTGCCTGGTTCTGCAAGCCCAAATGGGCGGTTTGGACGCTTCTTGCCTTCTATCCCAATATAGCAGAGGTCGGTTTTTCTCCATCGCGGACGCTTGACAAGCGGACAGTATGTCCCAGATGCGAGAGTGTCATTAGTTTAACATGTATGCACACCTGCCAGTGTAACGAGTAGGCTATCACTGGTTTTCAGCATCGAATACATCTAATTCAAGACGGTTTTCTTGATCCAGGTCGGCGCAAAGATGCAGTGGAGTAGTGGAGTCACCAGGTAAAGGCCGCTTCACTGACCGAGTCTTCAGAGCTGTTGCTCCGGGTCCTGTTTCTTTAGAATCCTCACTCATTACCTATTCGATAAATTCGCGGCATATTTTGGGCTAGGAGGACGAGGCAAAAACACAGCACTATCAAACCTGACGCAAAGGCCAACATCGTGTTGTACCCATGAAAGTAAAGGATAGACGACGCCAAAAACGGGCCTGCCATGAGACCAGCGCCTTGTGCAGTGCTGCCTAGTGAAAGAGCCCGACCGCTTCTCTCCAGTTCGGCGAGCGTACCCAACAAGAAAGGTAGTACAAATGACCAAAGTCCATAAAAGGCAAAGCAACAGAAAGCGTACAAAAGATAAGAAGGGCTATCCATCATTAAAAGGAGCATTGTGGCGACCAACCCCGTGCAGGACAGGCTAACGGGAAACAGTCGTTCCGACTTCATAGCGACCCATCCCGCCAGTAATCCACCAGCGACTCCGCCAGCGGCGGAATACGCAATCGCAAATGACACCTGCTCTACGGTTAAGCCAGCAGACGTACCGATCTGGCCCAAAAATGCCCAGGAACCTCCTATGCCAGTCGTAAGGAAAAAAATTGAGGCGACTACCAAAATCACAGCTGGAAAACTTGCAGACGGCGCTTTGGATCCTGGTTCGGCTTTAGTCGCACCATGGGGTATCGCATTAAGAAAAGGGAGGCAGATCAAAGCGATTGTTGCGAGGGCAGAAAACGCACCCCCCAATCCAGCTGTTTCCAGTAAATACGGAAACATTACCATACCAGCGATGGTAATGAGCGACATCACTACGAACCACAGTCCATAAACCGCATCGGGGTTTCGCATCTGGGCGATAACCGACAGCATAACCGCTGTTATCGCGCCACCACTCAGACCAGACAAAAAGCGCAACCCTAGCAGGTAAGTGAATCCCTCCGCCTGGCTGCAAAGCAAGTTGGCTAGTAGCATTAGAAACAGTGAATAACGCGTAAAGCCTCTCCAGCTTATTTTGTCTATAAGAAAAAAAGCGGTCATAGTGCCAATGGTGTAACCTGCCATATCCGCGGAAACAATGAACCCGGATTGCTGTTCACTGAGACCCACGCTTGCCACCATGGCGCTCACAAGCAACGGAACAAAGTTGATGACAACGCCAGGAAGTGAACAGATGCCCACGATTACAAGAGTTTCTCTCGAGGTATATCGCGGACCGTCTAATTTTTCTCCTTCCGGGCTATTCAAGATTTCCCGGACTCTTCCTGCTTGAGGAATTGTCTAATGTACCAGTCAGCAAACTGACGCGTTCGCGTCTCCAGGAGAGAGTAGCGGCCAGGTTGATAGGCTTGAGACTTGACGCCTTTTTGGTTGTTGTCACAAATTATTTTGTCTTCCGAAAAGGTGGTGCTCCACAGGTGGGTTAATCGATTCACATCGTAATCCGTTCCCTCTACGGCATCCGAACGGATTAGCCAAATGACCTCTGTGTCGGTTTCTAGCGCGCTCCTTGGCACAAAACGATAAAGCAGGACATGGTCGGGGTAGGTGCCGATTGTGAGCAGAGGCCCGAACAAACAATAGCTATGTCCACCGTCATAGCCTGTCTTGCGAAAGTCCCCCATGAGTGGTGCAACAGGCTCACCATCCTCGGAACCTGAAACATGCCCATGCCCAATTTCCCAACGAAGGCCAGTCTGAAAGTGTGGCGAATACTCTTCGTCCTGAAACGGCGGGACATGGGTTCCTAATTCCTTGATTCTTTGCTCCCAGGCAAGTTGATGTTTACTCAATTCTTCACCTTCCCCGCCGAGTAGGTTCTGACTGGAAACATCGTGCACACGGCTATAGGTCTTATGCGATGGCAAGCAGTGGTAGCACTCGATGAAATTCTCAAAGCACAGCTTCCAATTGGCATTGGTGGGAAAGCGCTTTCGACAGGCTACCTTTGCATCTTCGATATGAAAGGGCTCAAGGAATGCATTGAAGCGACTGGTATAGTCGTCGAAATTGGGAGGATCCCGTCTTGAAACACAAACGAAGATGAGACCATGGAATATACGGATGTGGCATGGAGTAAGCCCGTATTCCTCCTTGCGAAAGTCCTCCGGCATGTTTCGGTTATTGCGTAGATTACCGTCCAGATCATAGGCCCAAGCGTGATAGGGGCAAGTCAGTAAACTAGCATTTCCCTTTGATTGAGTACAAATTACCGAACCGCGATGACGGCAGACGTTATGGTGTGCTCGTATCTGGTCATCCTTGTTGCGGACAACGATGATGCTTTCATCGGCTATCTCAAACAGCAGATAATCCCCGGGGTCGGGGATCGAACTAACGTGGTCTACCAGATGCCAATAATCCGTGAGAAACACACTGAGGTCTTTCTCAAATTGAGCATCTGAAACATAGTATGATTGCGGCAGACTAAATCCACTTTTATATTCTGAGGTTTCTACTTTTGACGGATATTCAGACATCATAAGCTGTTTCCTCTATTCACCGTCGTTTAACCCAGCTAGGGTTTATCGATCAATGTTCCGCATTCTCGACTGAATCGTGAAATGCTGTATAGGCTTTATTATTCATCTGAACAATATATTTTATGTTGTTGCGTTTGTGAACCGGTGTCAACCCTGCGATAAGCAGTATGTTAAAATTGCATTTAACATAAGATAGATTATGCGCATAAACCATTGATATATATAGCATTATTAAGTGCGCGTTTTCGACGTTATCAGATCTACAGCCTACTTTAAATAGATTTTGACATCCGACCGTTTGGCCGCCCTGAGCAGATCTTTGTCGAGAGTCGCCAACGGCAAGCCTTCTCGAAGCGCCAGTTCTAAATACGCTGCATCATAGCTGCTCAGTCGATAGGCCTTTGCCAGGGACATCGTGTGACCAAAAGCCTGGTGGGCCGTTAAGGTGTCCACCGAGATCGGTAGATTTTCCAGCTGAACGGTGAAGCGCTCTGCCTCAGCTACCTCGATTTCATTGCGGTTCGTCGCACCGAGAAGCACATTAGCCGCTTCGAGGTGCCATAGATTAGGCACGATGGCTTCCGCGTTCGCCAGGGATCTCAGTACCGATTCTGCGTACTGCTGATCCTTTGGCTTATTACTTGCCAGTAGCCATCGCATGGCGACCGCGTTGTCCAGTATAAACGCCGTCACTTGCGGCCCCGATTTTTGAGCTCGGACAACGCTTCGCGAGATACCACATGTTTCTTGGCTTTCAGAATGTTGGCGATAGCGCTGTCAACTCGCTGACCATCTCCCGAGCGGCTCGGGATTAAGTCCGCTACTGGCTTGCCGCGGTTTGTAATCGTAAAACATTCTCCGGCTTCAACCCGACGGAGGATTTCTGGAAGCTTGGTCTTGGCATCATATGAACCAATTTCTTCATTCATGAGAATTCTCCAGAACAATTAAAACGACCAGTCTACTAGTCTGGTCAGTAAAATTCAAGTTCATCGAGCGGCATTCTGATTCATAGGAAATAACGGCAGGACGTGTAGTCGTCATAATGAGCTGCCGGAATTAAGAAGCAGCATGCTGCCTGAGGTCAGGGCTAGATTTACAATGGGAGGGGCTTCTCCCTCTTGATATCCTAGATGTTACCGGCCGCCCGTCAGCCGGTAGATATCTACTTTCCAATCGATACCGCAGGTATCGTTGAACTGTTCAATTTCCACTTTCACTATATCGAGAAAGTCATCCAGGTACAGTTTCCGGTCTGGCTTAATCTCGTATTCGTCGACCACTCCTTCCTCATTTTCGACGCTCACGACACTCACCCAGCGTTGCCTCACCTGAACATAGTGTTGCGGCAGTGGTTTGTGCTCGGCGGCATTGGTGCCGAAGGACCGAACGAGTTTACGTTTCATGGGTCGATGCTTTTTCTCAGTATATCCCTACTGAATCAGAACGATATCAGGCGTCTTGGCGCCGGTGCACCACTGGGTGACGAGCCTATTATTTATTCCGTTTTCGGGACTGCCGTTAGCTCCACGCCCAGAGCATCTAATACTGAAAGAAAGTTTTCAAGCGATGGCTCGTTGCTGCGCGCCACATAGCCACGATACAGGCTGACCCGGGAGACTTTTGCCTCCTGCGCGGTGTCGCCGATCCCCTTACACAGTACAGCGCGGGCTATGGCATCCTTCACCTCGCTGTACTTACTGTCTTTAAGTACCTCAGAAAGGTATTCAGAAAACCCGTCGGCGGTTCCAAACAAGTACGCCTCTTCCTTTTTAAGGTTCTCTTCGTTCATGTTCAATTTCCTTACATATACAGGTTAATAATAGGTTGGCCCTTCCAAATAAAGCATAGTCCAAAAAGGCAGATTGCAAGGTGCACTATAAGAAAATCGTGTGTGCTGTCGCAGCGCGTGACTATCAATCGCACAGTATTGCTCGTCGCGAGCATCCTGGCGGACGGAACCTTTTTCTAGGTGCCGCAACCGGCTGTCAGGGTGATCGGGGCGCCTTCGCTAGCCTGCGCCGAAAGCCTATCTGTTTGATCAACTACCCTCCTCGCCCAAGATAAGTTCACGCGCCTTGTAGGCCTGGTTAACCGCTGATAGGAACGCATCCCCTTTTTCGTTAATGAAGCGAGACCAGCCCTGTAAGTAGGCGGCACTGTTCTTAATACTGGCCTGACTGTCTACACCGCTGTCATGACACAGCAGTGCCGCGGTCACCTCTGCGACCAGTTCTTCCTTGGAATAGTCTTCTTTGCTTTCGAAGCGTCCGGCATCGGTACCGAAGCGACACAAACGTTGCGGGTGGCCGGTACTATGTGCCAGTTCGTGGAAATAGGTACTGTAGTATTCATCGGTGGAAGTCACCTCCCTGTAGGCAGGCATACGGATCAAGTCCAGCATTGGGACATAGGCGGGAGTGCCATGATGGATGCGTATTTTTTCTCGCGCCAGGTAGCGATTGGCGATGTGCTCTGCACAAGGTGCCGGTATGGTAATGCCATCCCCCTGGTTGATTACAGACTCTGAGGCGATACCGCGAGTAAGATCCAGATTGAAGATAAAACTGTGGCGGATCACGAACCGCTCCTGGTGGTCCTCGTCACAGTTTGTGGACGGGAGTTGCTTGTAAAAGAGGATCGGGACGCCCTTCCCTTTTGAGTCGATGAGCTGACCCCCGAGCGCCTGGATTTGTTTGAACGTACCCCACCAGGGGCTGCGGTAACCTTCCGCATGCGCAACGATAGTGGTGATGAACTGATTGACGCCGCGGTATGGGTTGCCGCTGGCAATATTCGATTGAGTCCGGATTAGGCAGGGGTTGTGCCAGATCAGCTTGTCATCCGTCATATGGGCCTTCAAGGTATCGATGATTTTATGGAGACTGTGATTCATGGTGTGTCCTCGCGGTTGTTTAAGAGCGCCCCACTGCATGGGGGCCCTTCCCCTACGGGCGAGCGTGCGAGCAGTGCAAGGGGGTACGGGCTCCAGTCAGGGGGAACCGCCCGGACTGCAGGACGCCGCCGGCGGCCGAAGGCGGGGGGATGGCTGGAACCCGCACACCCGGGACGACCCTGGGAGGGAGTCCATGCAGCGGGGTGCAACTTATCAGTCGAGGACTATCAGTCCGATCGCACAGAGGCGCCGGGGAGCCGAGACGGGGATACGGTGTTCAGCGAAGGGCTTGGCAGCGCCGCTCGATGCGCAATGTGCGTGGTGCGGTGATGGCAAGACGCACCTATCTCTCACCGATGCGCTGGACTTCAATCAGGATATCCGGGTCGATGCCTATAAGCTCACCAACAGGGCGTGTCATACTCAGCATGGTGGCAATGCCTTCTGCGCAACCTTACACACGGAGCATAGTGCAGCCCGTCACGGGCCGGTATTCAATGATCGCATATGATGGATCAGACTCAGGAGACAGCAAACGAACAGACGACCCCCCTGCGCCGCCGGCACAGTTTTAGGTGGCGGGATGGTCTATACCGCCTCGATCTCAGTACTTGGCAATTTTGGGGTGGTGCCCGTTTATTCAAGCTCCCCGGGGAGCCCACGACGTTTCGGATGACACCGGACGATGGGCTGTTTTTACGTTATGGCGCTGGTGCGGGGTTTGCGTTCAGCGCGGAGACCGAAGCCCCCGTGCTCGCCTGCCAGGCGTTTCTGGAACAAGCGGGTTATCAGGTCTGGACCATCCCGCAGGCAATCGACACCGTGCGTGCCGATGTCGACCCTGCCCTGGCCGAGCAACTGATGGACCGCCTGATCTACTTCTACTTTCTGATCAAGTACTGATGCTTCCCCTGCCCTTCAAAAACTTGAATATTGACCCTGCCGCTCGATCGCTTAGGCTGAACGGGCTGAGTTGCTACTGACAGTAGCATTGAGCCGCAGGATCAACCTGCATCCCTCGCGGGATTTTCCCGTGAGCATACCGCTTGCGGTATGGCATACAGCAACCCGTCGGGTAGTACACCCGACCGGTGATGCTATTCGACTTTTTCTGAAGGAGAAAGCTATGAATAGCATTACCAAGGCAGTCACCGTGCGCTATGGCACCCATGATGAACCGGTGCCGCTGTTCCAGTGCCCGGTGGTGGTGGACCCGAAGGTACTCAAGGTGTTGCAGGGTACCCCTAACCGGGTCGAAACGATTGTCAGCGCTGCGGCCATTGCCGTGGAACTGGTCAGTCGCTTTGAGGGCGGGAGTCGCTATGTCGACTTCGCGCCGACCCTGGCCCTGCCCATCGGTGATCTTCCGATCTCGATGCGGGTTCAGTTGGTGCGAGCCCACCGCGGCCAAGTCGCGCGCATCGATTTATCTGATGCGGACCGCCGTCACTGAGACCATTGCCCTACCCTAGCCAGGAACCCTCCGGGGTTCCTGTTCTACCCTTCAGGAACTCTAATATTGACGATGTTGCCGGGCTCGTTACTCTATCCATTACTTGGTGGCTACTCTCAGTAGCATTAAGTCGCAGGGCAACCTGCATCCTCCCCATCGGGTTTCGGCCCCTGGGGACGAAGCCTGCATGGGACTAATTGACGTTAAGGAGATTAACCATGTCGAAGTATCTGAATGTGTTTGTACAGGAGCAGTTCGAGTCTGGCGGTGAGATGAAAAGCAACTACACGAAGGTGGGCGTTGCGTTTCCTCACGATAAGGGCGATGGATTCAACCTCAAGATCACCCCGGGACTTGCCGTCTCTGGCGATCTGGTGGTGTTTCCGCCCCGCGAGAACGAGGACAGCTAGGCTTCGTGAGAAAACCCCGGATTAACACCCCGGGGTTTTCTTTTTATGTAACCGCCGTAAGGCATCACCCCGATGGGATACTTCCCATCGGGCGTATCTCATCTCTTTTATGAGCGAGATACGTTATGGATGCATATAACTTTGAATCAAAGGACGAGGTGATTGCAGCAGCAATCCGGTTTGTGGAAGAAAAAGCGACCTACACCACTGAGACTCTCACCAGCCCCCAGGCCAGCAAGGATTTGCTCCGGCTCCGGATTGGCGATAAGGAACGTGAGATCTTTTGTGTGCTCTACCTCAATTCACAGCACAATCTGCTGGAGGTGGATGAGCTTTTTATGGGCACCATTGACGGCGCCGCCGTCTACCCGAGGGAGATCGCCAAGGCCGCGCTTGCGCACAATGCCGCGGCGGTGATCCTGGGCCACAACCACCCGTCGGGCATCACCGAACCCAGTTCGGCGGACAGGCGAATCACCGAGCGCATTGTTAGTGCTCTCGGGCTACTGGACATCCGTGTCCTGGATCATGTGATTGTCTCCACGCAGGCCAGTTTTTCCTTTGCCGAGGACGGTTTGCTTTAGGGGCAATACAGCAGAGACGCCACGCATCGCAAGGAACCCTCGGGTTCCTTCTTTTTGAGGGGTGGGAATTTAACCCGCCATGTATCGGGCAAACCTAACCCCGGCGGGCACGCCGAGTGCGAGGCCCAAAGCCACTTCCATACAAAAATAGGGATTCTTATAGATTTCGGGGTTGTCTATCGGTCTTCCTTAATGACGGGTGGGTTCAGTGTCCGGTCGTCTGCCCTACCCTATCACCACTGTTTTCGTGGAAAACGGCCCTAAAAAAGCCGCCCGTCGGCGGCAAGCGAGCGTCCTGGCGAGAGATAATGATTGGACACGTGCGACGCGGGGCCCGTAAGCCCCGATGGAGGATTCTCAGAGCCCTTCGGGCAACCAGCTTCCCCGGGGATCATCTGCGGGCTTGTCGAGCTCGCTAGTAGGAAAGCAGCATCCGCCTCCACGGCATCGAGCCGTTCCAGCCGGTTGAGTAGCTTCAGCAGGACATCTGTTTTTACTGCCTGTCCTGCTTCCAGTCGCTGCAGCGTTCGCTGGGACACGCCCGCCTCTCGGGCCAGTTCACGTTGTTTGAGCTATTGCTGGTAACGGTCGCGTGCTAGCCTTGGTCATATTAGAATGCCAGTGACAGGCTACATGACCAAATAATATGCCAGATAAGACGTATTACCAGAGATGCGTTTCGCTGTCTCTGGTCGCTCGTCCGCGACCAAGAACGCCCGCAGGATCAGTAAAGAGCCGGGGCCGTCGATTGATCCAACTGGGTAATGGTGGCCTCCGGCGCAGCGCCATCCAGTTCAAGATAGGAATCACT
>Ga0070727_10004453_pt1 | contig 11959 bp, 13 predicted proteins | sample tdAd472_FD_66722 | JGI IMG/M metagenome (GOLD analysis project Ga0070727, IMG submission 66722) | Marine sediment microbial communities from the Atlantic coast under amendment with organic carbon and nitrate - tdAd47.2 | ecosystem: Environmental > Aquatic > Marine > Coastal > Sediment | place... | reverse complement strand
TGTCGACTGCGGCCCGATCTGGTGCACCAAAATCGCCTCAAAACTGGCACGGACCTATACAGACCGCCATGGCCTGAAGGATGTGGCGCGCGAGATCGCCGGCGTGGACATGTCCAAGGCACAGCAAAGCTCTGACTGGGGCGCAGGCGAACTGACCGATGCACAGCTGCAATATGCCGCCTCTGACGTGCTGCACCTGCATCAGATCAAAACAGGCCTGGAAGAGATGCTGAAACGCGAAGGCAGGCTGGAACTGGCCGAAGCCTGTTTCGCCTTCCTGCCCATTCGCGCACGGCTCGACATTGCCGGCTGGGACGAAACAGACATTTTCGCCCATAGCTGACAGTATCGTCATGCCTTCGCCGCTTTCGTTAGCGAGTGTAGGCCGCTAAACAGGTTCTGAACTTTCACAGCAGGCACTCCCCGCAGGCATGGACGCCGTAAAGCACCACGATCCGGCATCATTATGGGCCCCACGCCGCCAGTTGACCTTGGCGCAGGCGCGCCAGCGGTCGCAACGTGTCCGCTATCTGCGCCTGGCATTCACGGCATGCGCCGCCATCGCGATCGGCCTGTTTCTTGGTTACATCATCCGCAGCGCCATTGCGAAGGACACCTCCCCCGTCCAGGTGTCCGAGGATGAAACCATCACCATGCTGAACCCGCGCTTCTCTGGACGGGATTCGACCGGGCAGAGCTTCCAGATTACAGCAGACGCCGCCCGCCGCCGCCGCGCGACAGGTTCTCTGGTGGATCTGGTCAATCCCGTTCTGATCGACGAAACCGGCAGCGAGATCAGCGCCCCGTCGGGCATGTATGATCGCGATTCCGGCATTCTGGAACTTTACGAGGATGTGCGCATCTCTGATGCGAACGGATATACGTTCATGACATCCGGCGCCCGCGTCTTTGTCGGCGAAGGCCGTGTCGAAGGCCTCTCCCCCCTGCAAGGCAGAGGGCCCCTTGGCGATATCAGTTGCGACACGTATGAAGTTCTTGAAGATGGCAACCGCGTCGTCTGCAAGGGAAATGTCAAAACGGTGATCTATCCTGCTCCAAAGGAGACGCCCGTAACAGGTGAAGGTGAAGCTGATGGCTCTCAATAAGGTTCTTGTTGCCCTGACCGCCCTGACTGCCATGGCCATGCCGGCCGCGGCGCAGATCTCCTCACAGGGCGGTCCGATCTATCTCAACTCCGAACGCACAGAAAGCCTGGAGCGGGAACGCAAGGTTCTGCTGATCGGAAATGTCGACATCCAGCAGGGCGATGCCCGTCTGCGCGCCGATACCGTGACGCTGATCTTCGCTGAGCGCGCCGCAACCGAAGACAGCTCATCGGGCGGCTTGGGCGGCGGTTTCGGCCAGATCCAGACCATGCTGGCGGAAGGCAATGTGTTCTACATCACACCCGAAATGAAGGCGAAGGGCGACCGCGGCAGCTATAATGCCGCCAGCGACACCATCACCATGACCGGCAATATTGCCCTGATGCGCGAACGTGATGTGGCCGAGGGCGAAGTGCTGACAGTCGAAGTCGGCAAGCGCCGCACGACGCTTGATGGTGGCAATGGGCGCACCCGTATGGTGATCGAGCCCGAGAACAAATCCAGCGGAAACTGAACAAATTTGAGCAGGATCGTGAAGCCGATCTTAAGTATGTCAGATTAAGCCCTTCTTTGGGTGGCAAAAATCCCGGCACATGAAGGAAGTAGTGTAGAGATGACCGAGTCGGCCGAAGGCCTTGTCGTAGAGAATATTGCCAAGTCTTTTGGCAAACGGCAGGTCGTGCGCGATGTCTCTCTTAGCCTTCAACGCGGGGAAGTTGTCGGCCTGCTCGGACCCAACGGGGCCGGCAAGACGACCTGCTTTTACATGATCATGGGCCTTATCGGCGCCGATTCGGGGAAGATCTCGATCGATGGTGAAGACGTAACCCGTCTGCCCATGTATCAGCGCGCACGCCTTGGCGTGGGCTATCTTCCGCAGGAAGCCTCAATCTTTCGAGGCATGAGCGTGGAAGAAAATGTATTGGCCGTTGCGGAACTGGTCGAAAAGGACCGCGCGGCGCGAATGGCACAGGTCGATAGCCTGCTCAGCGAACTGCATGTGGAACATCTGCGTGGCCAGGCGGCCACGTCCCTGTCCGGGGGCGAACGCCGCCGGGTGGAGATTGCGCGTGCGCTCGCATCCCGTCCGAGCTTCATGCTACTGGATGAACCGTTCACCGGTATCGACCCGCTCGCCATTTCCGACATTTCCGAACTTGTCCGCTATCTGAAGCAGCGCGGCCTGGGTGTTCTGATCACAGACCACCAGGTGCGCGAGACGCTACAGATCGTGGACCGGGCCTATGTGATGTATGAAGGCGAAGTCCTGTTCAACGGCACACCGCAAGACGTGCTGACGAATGAGGAAGTGCGCAGGGTCTATCTGGGTGAACAGTTCGCCGCTTGAGGAAAGGCGCGGGCTTAGAGAATGAAACAGTCACTCGACATGCGCCAGGGCCAGTCCCTGGTAATGACGCCGCAGCTTCAGCAGGCGATCAAGCTGTTGCAACTCTCAAACCAGGAACTCACAGAGTTCGTTGAAGCCGAAATTGAGCGCAATCCCCTGCTGAACAAGGCAGAGGAGAGTGAGGGTGGCAATAACGAGACAGATAGCTCCAGCAAGAACGACCAGCTGTCGCTTGACGATTCCTCCGGCCTCGGAGAAGCGCGCGAACAACTGGATGCGCCGGGTGAGGATGTCTACGAGCCTGGCACCGGATCTGACGCAGCCATGCCGGCCGGCAACAGTGGCCCGTCTGCCAAGGCAGACTGGTCCGGTGTTGGCGGCAACAGCTCGGGCGAGGATTTTGACTACACGGCCAATCTCAGCTCCGAAGTCTCCCTGCACGAACATCTTCACACGCAATTGAATCTGGCCGGCTTGTCTGCGGCTGACCGCCTGATCGCCGCCCGCCTGATCGATGAAACAGATGATAGCGGCTATATGCGCGGCGACCTTGAAGACATTGCCGAGGCGCTCGGCGCTGATGTCGCGAATATCGAAGCCGTGCTGGACGTCTGCCAGGGCTTTGACCCCACAGGCGTGATGGCGCGCTCCATTCCCGAATGCCTCGGCCTGCAGCTGAAGGAGCGCGGCCGGTATGACCCGGCCATGCAGGCCATGGTCGAGAATTTGCAAATGGTCGCCAAGCACGACCTCAAAGGCCTCGCAGAGGTCTGCGGCGTCGGCAAGGAAGACCTGCTCGACATGATGTCGGAGCTGCGTCAGCTGTCACCCAAGCCGGGCTCCGGCTTCTCCAGCGATGCGTCTGTCGCTGTGACGCCGGATGTGTTCGTCCGGGAACTGCCGAATGGCATGTTCGCCGTCGAACTGAATTCCGACAATCTTCCTCGCGTGCTGATGGACAAGGCCTATTATGCCGAAGTCACAGCGCTGCCGATGCGGGACAAGGAGAAGGAATTCATTTCCGAATGCGCGGCGTCTGCCACATGGCTGATCAAGTCGCTCGACCAGCGCGCGCGCACCATCCTGAAAGTGGCGAGCGAGATTGTGCGCCAGCAGGATGCGTTCTTTGCGCATGGCGTCGCCCATTTGCGGCCACTCAACCTGAAACAGGTGGCGGATGCCATCGAGATGCACGAGTCGACCGTCAGCCGCGTAACGACCAACAAATACATGTCCACGCCGCGCGGGCTCTTTGAGCTGAAATACTTCTTCTCTGCCGCCATCCCGGCAACCGGAGGCGGCGAAGCGCACTCTGCCGAAGCTGTCCGTTACCGGATCAAGCAATTGATCGATGGCGAAGATGCCGACGACGTACTCTCCGACGACCAGATCGTGGAAATCCTGACCGGCTATGGCGTGGAGATTGCCCGCCGCACAGTCGCCAAATACCGCGAAAGCCTGAACATCCCCTCCAGCGTCCAGCGTCGCCGGATTAATCGGGCGAGCTGAGGGGCAGGCGCAAGCGCAGAGCTTCTGCTCTCTGTGGCTTCATCCTTCGGCTTCGCTCAGTACACGGCGATAAAAATCCGAAGCGCTCATGCTGAACGAAGTCGAAGCATGGCAAGCGCGGGCTATTCGGTCGCGCCCTCCGCAAACATCTCGTTCAGATACGCCGCGAGGCGGACGCCGCCCTTCGAAAGCTGCTGACGCAGGATCGGGCGGGTCTGGTAGACATATTCCCATTTGAGGATTTGGTGGTCCGGATAGATCTGGTCACGGATGGCTGCGCTCTCGTCTGCCCATTCGGCGGGCGTTGCGACGGACCATACGAGGATGTTCTCGGCCGTGATCTTGGAGGTCAGCCAGTCTGTCCATTCGGTGTAGGACAGCTCCTCATAATTGATCAGCAATTCGTCCCAGACTTCGTGCAGATTCGTCAGGTCTTCGAAGAAGTAGCAGGTGAAGAGGTTTGCACCCCGGTCCGTGCCATTGCCGGCATGGAGCGGCTGCTGCAGGTCGCCAACCAGATGGATAACGAAGCGAAGCGCCAGTTGGCGCTGTTCCAGCGGCTGGGTCTCGTCCACGGCAATGGCACGGAAATGCTCCAGCGCGGTGATCGCATTGCCCTCTGACGGCGGCGTAATGTCCGCGTAGGTCTCACCTTCCGGGATGGTGACATAGTGCCAGGGATTGGCTTCGCGGCGCCAGAAGTCTGAGGAGTCAGAGCGCATGAAGTCGGCCCAGTCAGCGGCCTCTGCCATGCTCTCCGGACCAAGAATGTCTTCCACCGCCGCGGCGGCCTCGTCACTCAGATATTCGTCCGCGATGGCGGCGACGACGCGGTGGCCGGTCTTGCCCCAGGCGGCCGCCGGCAAGGCCAGGACTGCCCCAAGGATTGCACTGCAGATCAAACGGAGCATAGCGCCACCTCCAAACATCAAACCTATGGCCAGAAAGGCTTATCTGGCGGTCACGTCAATTCCCTGACATGTGAAACCCTTGCGACTAAAGCCAGGCATCAAGGTCCAGCCGCTTTGGCAGGCTGGGTTGCGCGCCGGGTCTGGTGCAGGCAACCGCGCCCGCCACGACGGCAAAATGCAGGGCGTCCTCTGGCGACTTGCCCTCAATCAGAGCCACGGTCAGCGCTGCAGTGAAGGTATCCCCTGCCCCGACAGAATCCACGACGGTCACCTTGGGTGTCTCGGCCCGCGCGACTTCCTTGCCGCCGCGCCACAGCGTTGCCCCTTCCGAACCCAGCGAGATGGCGATCCAAGCATCCAGCCTGTGCAGAGCGCCGCCATAGAAGGCCGCCTCTGTTTCATTCACGCTGATCAGATCTGCCTCAGCCAGCAACTCCTCCGGCACGTCCATGGCAGGCGCCAGATTGAGGCTGACAAAGCCTGTCGCTTTGCGGGCAGCGGCCAGCAGGGTTTCCGGGCTGACTTCCAGCACGCCCATCATGTGCTCGATGTCCAGAAATTCGATGTCCGACGGGCGCAACACGGTGTTCGCGCCGGGGCACACGACAATCTGGTTTTCGCCATCGGCTGATACGGCGATCAGGGCCACGCCGGTGGTTTCGCCATTCACATGCTGCACGCCGGACAAGTCCACGCCGCCCGCCTGAAGCAGTTTGAGCGCTTCTTCCGCCATGTCGTCTGCCCCGACAGCTCCGGCAAGCCTGACCTCTGCGCCGAGCCGCCGGGCCGCAAGCGCCTGATTTGCCCCCTTCCCACCCGGATGGCGGGCGAGCTTTGCACCGGTCACTGTTTCTCCTGGTCGCGGCAGCTTTGGGCCGGTCGCGACGATATCCAGATTGATCGATCCGACGACGGTAATCATGCAGCCTCCACCAGGCTTTTCAGAAGGTCAAAGAAACCGTCCGCGTCGGCCTGCGTAACCCATGTGTGCGGACCATCCTGTGTGCGCGACACCTTGGTCTGCCCAAAGCGGACGCCGGAATTGGTTTCCACAGTAATCGCGGCAGGTTTGCTGTCGAACAGCTCCGGCGCGAGCAGCCACGCAATGGTGGAGGGATCATGCATCGGCGTGCTCTTGCCCTTCCATTTCTGCTCCAACTCATTCGCCGCTTCCAGCAGCTTCACCAGAATGGCCACGCGTTCTCCAGCCATTGCGCGGAATACGTCCAGCCTGTCCGGCAGAGCGCGCACCTGATGTGTCACGTCCAGAGACAACAGCGTGGCTGAGGCGCCGGAACCGAGCACGATCTCAGCGGCGTGCGGATCTGCGAAAACGTTGAATTCGGAGAAAGGCGTAATGTTTCCGCCTTCGGTATCCGCACCGGCCATCAGGATGAGTTGGTCGATGTTCCGGACAATATCGGGCGCCATGACGATAGCCGTCGCCACATTTGTCATCGGCCCAGTCACGACCAGGGACAGGCCCTTTGGCCCGGCGGCGCGCAGCTGTTCAATCAGCACGTTTACAGCATGGTCCGGCGCGAGCGGCGTTTCGGGATCGAACGGGTCGAGCCCAGCAATGCCGCTCTCGCCATGGAACTCCTCCGCCGTGACAGGCCTGCGCACCATCGGGCGCGGGCAACCAGCATAAACGGGTATATCCGTGCGTCCCATCAGATCGCACATCATGCGCGCATTCCGGCTGGTCAGGCGCAAAGGGACATTACCGGCAACGGCGGTGATGGCCCGCACGTCCAGCACAGGACTGGCCAGCGCCATCATCAGCATGACGGCGTCATCCACGCCGGGATCACAATCTATGATGAGGGGTAATTTCGTCATATGGGTCGCCAGATCTTAAGTCTTTCAAACTATACACAAGGCTATCCTGCCTAATGTTTAAGCAGGTGCTTGACCAGAGGATATCGCTTTTGCGCCAGATCGATGACGCCCTGATGGACCGGCTGACAAAGGCCGCCATGGCTGCGCGGGAAAACGCCCATGCGCCCTATTCCGGCTTCAAGGTCGGGGCCGCGGTGCTGGACGAGCAGGGCCATATCTTTGCGGGCTGCAATGTCGAGAATGCGTCCTATCCTATGGGCACCTGCGCCGAGCCGTCTGCACTGGGCGCCATGATCACAGCCGGGGGCAAACGCTGCTCGGTGGTCCTTGTCATCGGTGGTGAGGGCGGCCTCACGCCGTGTGGGGGCTGCCGCCAGAAGATTGCGGAACTTGGCGGACCGGACTGCCAGGTGCTCAGCCTCGCAGCAGATGGCAGCGGCCTTGAAAGCTGGACGCTGGCCGAGCTATTGCCGAGCGCCTTTGAGCTGAAACCCTAGGCCTTCTCGGCCGCACGCTCAGCGGCCTTTGCCTGAAGGTCTGCAATCGCATCCAGATAACGCTGGCCCAGTTGCGGGCTCTCGACGGAAAGCCCGAGCGCTTCCAGTGCCATCTCTGCCGTCACCTTGGTTTTCCGCCGGCCTGTCAGACGGGCAACCATGCGACTTTCCGCGATCAGTTTGCCCTTGCTGTGAAACTCGTGCCGGAAGCAGATATAGCAATCCTCCCAGCCTACCATCTGTGTACGCAACTCAAACTTCTGCGGGAATCTCATCATGCGATAGAAGGTGAGGGATTCATGCTGGATGACCGGCATCCAGCCGCGCTTACGGAACGCCTTCAACGTGCCGGTACGGCCCATGAAATTCATGATGCCGAGGTCTGTGAAAGAGGAATACCGTGAGTTCGTCATGTGACCCATAGGGTCCTGATCCCCCAGCCAGACTGCGGATTTGACGATGTGCACATCCAGCAGATTGGTTCGCTGGCTGGAGAAAAAAGCTGGCAGGAAAACACGCAGGAAACGGAAGAACAAATTCATGCCGGGCGTCCATCCCGTTTACCGTGTCTGTTTACAGACTGGCATGCTGTCTCTGTTCTCAGGATCATGTTCCTGTCCTCTCGGCCCCGGTTTGGCAATCTGCTGCACATGTTGCAATGAATAGTGCAGTTCAGGCCCCACCCCGCAAGAAGCACGCCATGATTCCGTAATGATTGCTACGCAGCAAAGAAAAAGCCGGTACATTCTGTACCGGCTTGTAAGTTGGATGGAGAAGCACCAGAGCGTTGCTTCATGGATTCTATGCCCCGGCCCCGAAAAGGTTCATTTTTTGAAGGTTTTCAAGCGTTAACGCTGCCTGCAACGGGGTTAACCGTACGCCGGCCATACAGGATCAACAGCGCGACCAGGCCGATGGATGTGCCCTGACTGGAAAAAAGTTCCAGCATACCGGCAAAGAACCATCCCGGAATGGAGGTGCGCGTCTGTGCCTGAACGAGAATTTCGCCCTGCCCTGTGCCAAGCAGCTCTGCATTGGCTGTCTCGATCTTGGCCTGCAATTCGTCCCGGCGTTTTGCGAGCCCCAATTCGTTTTGGGCGTCGCGATACGGCTTTTGATGCGTGCGCCCAACCCGCTCAACCTCTGCGAGATAGGTCTCAAGCCCGTCCACAGTGCGCGTATCAGCCGGAATGCCTTCAAGCTGACGGCGCCAGTCTGCAATCTGGCCTTCCAGGATTTCACGATTGGAGCTGGCCTGTACCTGCTCCATCTCTGCGGCCTTGTTGTTGGCGGCGATATACATCTGCGTGCCGACGATGGATGTTCCTGCCCCCGCCAATGCGAAGAGTAGCGCCCGAACACCCTCTTTCATGCGCCTGTTGGCCGTATGCCAATAGAAGAAGGTAAAGCCGCCAAAGGAGACGACCGCCGCAATCACGCCCGTCCAGCCCCAGACGCCCGCCTGCAGCGGATCGGCAACGGAACTGGAAAAAGCCTGATAATTGGCAAAGCCGCTGAGCGCGGCTGCCGACAGTCCGGCGCCAAAAAAGACAAGCGCCAGAAGGGTGATGATGATCTTCTCACCCGTATGACGCCCTTCACGCGCAGCCTGTTTGGCGCGCTTATGCTCCATCCTGATCTCTTCAGGTGTGCGAATGCGCTGGGCGTCCTTCAGCTGTAGCACTTTGGGCTCAGCCTTCTTCGCGACCGCCTGAACAGGCTTTACCTCAACCGGCGTATAATCGGCGTCAACAATGCGGGTAACTTCCAGCGGTTTTGGCTCGGCGGGGCTAACCGGCACAAGAGCGCCGCCTTCCAGGGCGCGGACCAGCTCACGCAAGCTACCAGACTGATTGCAATTTACGCAGTGGAATGTCTCGGTCTCAAGATTCAGCGTGAGGCTGTTCTCACCGGACTCACGGCAATCCTCTGTCAGCAGGCAGGGGCTTTTCAGCTCGGCCTCGTCCTGACTGGATTCCAGATCCAGCCCCAAAATGTGGAGCCGTTGCAAATCGTACAGGCGACGGTCATCCGCCATTCAGCCCCTCCCGCCCGGTTGGCCTCAACTATTCACAGGCTTGTACACGTTTTGTACCCCACTCGTCACCCCCACGCCACACTTGTCTTCACGACTGCGTCAGAGACGCATTTGCATCCTTTACGCACCCCCGCCTGCGGCCTTAAAGATTATAGGTCCGCTCAGCGGAAGTTTATGAAAACAAGATCCGCGCGGGGGCGCGGACATTGAGGAGACACCTGAATGACTCTGCCTCGCTCGCTTGCCATTCCGAAGACGTGGAAAACGTTCAATTTTCCCAGCTTCTTCTCGGCTATTGGCTATCCGGCTCTGGGCATAGCCCTGTTTATCACCATGGTGTTGCTGGGCGCTCTCTTGTCCTCGTTGACCTTCCATTGGTGGTATGTGCCCATCGCAATTGCGACGATTGCGGCCTCTATCTTTGTCTGCAACGCTGGAATTGGTCCCCTGCACCGCATTCTACAGCACCGCGCGGGCGAACTGGCCGTGCCGGGCCAGGTGCTGACCATGATCAATCTTGTTATCGCCATGCAGGGTAATGTGAAGGATTGGGTCAATTACCACTCCCAGCACCACCGCTTCTCCGACAAGCCCGGTGACCCGCACAATCCGTTTGAGTCCAAACGTTGGGCCTGGGTTGGCTGGATCCTGTTCCGCGACAAGAAGGATATGGATCGCCCGCTCGCCATGTGGCTGAAGAACCAGCCGGTCATTGTCTGGATGGACCGCTTCTACAATGAGATCAGCCTGGTGGTGCATCTGGTCATCCCGGCCGTGATCTATCTGATCGTATGGCTGGCAGACGGCTCGCTGCTGCTGACTGCGCTGATCCATGCCAGCGTCGTGATCGGCCGCGCCATTCAATTCCACGCCACAGTCTATGGCATCAATGTGCTGGGCCATCTGAAAACGCCGCTCTGGGCGGATCACCTGATTGGTCTGCTGACCGGTGGCGAAGCGTTTCACGATCACCATCATGACCAACCGATCAGCGCCCTGCACCGCCCGCGCCATGGCATCTGGAACCGGATCGTCGATTATAATGGCACCATCCTGCTGGCCATGGAAAAGATTGGCTGGGTTCGCAACCTGAAGATCGCTCCGCAATTTGCCTGAGGTAAGCGGCATTTAAGTTCCCCGCCCAAGCCCCACACATCAGCCCGGAAGACACGCCTGTCTTCCGGGCTGATTGCGTTAAGATGAACAGCCATTCAGTTTCGCCGGGTACGGATGGTCTCGAACGCGCGATTATCATCCTAACAACTTCTTAATGCCACATGTGCGCCCCAATCCCAGGGGACATTACTCTACATCAAGGCTGGGGGCCTGACAGATGCAAGATACTACCGGGAAGGGACGCACCCATGAAATCTCTCATCGCCACACTCGCCGCAGGCGCCGCATCCATCGCCATGATGGGGCCGGCCGCCGCAAAGATTCCAGCACCGAAACCTGATAAATATCCGGGGGCGGTACATTCCTACATCCTGCTCGACCGTACAGGTTCCATGAGCAATATCTGGGATGAGGCGCTCAATTCCGTCAACGCCTATGCCGCCAGCGTCGGCGAGGCCGATGAAGGGGAGACAGAAGGCAGCGACATAGAAACCGATGTCACGCTCGCCATCTTTGACTATCAGGACGGCATGCAATTCGACGTTCTGCGCAAGCAGGTCAAAACTGAAGACTGGAAGAATGTGACCAATGACGAGGCCAATCCACGCGGCATGACCCCGTTGTTCGATGCGATCGGCCGCATGGTCTCCCTGGCCGAAGCCGACAAGCCGGAAAAGGCCGTGATTGTCATCATGACGGACGGTCTTGAGAACTCTTCCCGCGAGTTGACCAAGGAGGGCGCGAAGGCCGCGCTCGAACGCGCCGAAGCCAAGGGTTGGGAAGTTGTTTTTCTGGGTGCCGAATTTGCCCGCTTTGATGACGCCGAAGCTGTCGGCGTGTCTGCTTCAAAGCGCATGGCTGTCGGTCAGGGCTCCATGCAGGACAGCATGTCCGCGCTAGCCAAGAAATCCCGTGCCTATGGCAAGGGCGAGGAAACGGAAATCATTTTCAATGAAGAAGATCGCGCAATTGCTGACGAGGAAGGCGTTAAACAACGCAAGGGACAGTAGAGGGGACGACCGGGGGCTGGGTTTCCCTGTCATTCTCGTATCCCACCCCCATTTAAAGGCCTGCCCTCCCCTGGGGCGGGCCTTTCTTTTATCTGGCAAACGCCGCCCTAGTCGGCATCGCCATGGAACACGGCTTCAATATTGTTCCCGTCCGGATCAAGCAGGAAGGCCGCATAATATCCCGGATGATGCTTCCTCAAACCCGGCAAGCCATTGTCATAGCCGCCCGCTTCCAGTCCGGCCTCATACCAGCGATCCACCATGTCGCGCCCCTTGGCCTTGAAGGCAATGTGGACACTGGACTGGCTTTCGCCCTGATCTATCCAGAGTTCAGCGGCGGAAAAATGGGTTTCATCGGAGATATATTCGATGCCGAGCGCATTCAGCACGGCCTGGTAAAAACGCTGACTGGCCTCAAGATCCGACACGCGGATGTGAATATGATCGATCAATCTGCTTTCGCGCTCTTCCATGAATAAACTCCCTTTGTGTTCCGAACCTACGCCTCGCGAGTTGATGGGGTTCCCGGCAGATGCAATCCGTACACATAACCTGGATCAAAAAAGCCCGCTCGGATGAGCG
>Ga0070727_10004448_pt1 | contig 11976 bp, 10 predicted proteins | sample tdAd472_FD_66722 | JGI IMG/M metagenome (GOLD analysis project Ga0070727, IMG submission 66722) | Marine sediment microbial communities from the Atlantic coast under amendment with organic carbon and nitrate - tdAd47.2 | ecosystem: Environmental > Aquatic > Marine > Coastal > Sediment | place... | reverse complement strand
CGAGGAAGAAAAGTGCAGGAAATGTGGGAGCATTTTCAAGCTTGTCTGACGTGGCAGAGCGGCCAATCGGTCAAATCCGAAAGGACGTCCAAATGGCTTCGATCTCGAACGAAACAGCCCATGCAAAGGCCACCAGCCTTCACAGCGGGCTTTTCCGTCCGATCTCTTCGCCATTTGAACGCCATGACCGCGAAATTAATGGGGCCTGACCCTAAGGGGTTCTACGACAGATTTTGAGTAATTGCTGATCTCATTGCGCATCATTGCCACAAAATCTGCCTCGTGCGTACGCAGCACCTCCGTGATGCCTGCCAAAGCAATGACCATGGGTCCGTCCCCGTCACCCGAGCCGGGCAGTTGCATAGCGATAACGCCTCCGCCAAGGGTCACAAGGTTGGTTGTAAGCGCATATCCCCGTTTCCGGACGGTTTTAATATTATCTAAAAGGGTAGGGATATCGACCTTATCCTCGTCCTCATTAGCCTCGGCGTTGATACGCATGGCCAGTCGCCTAACCATCATATCGCCCATTCGCGACAATATGACATAGCCGACGCCTGACCGTACAAGGGATCTCAAGGATCCTTGCACTATATATAATCTCGCAGCGGCTGTCGCCTGAATGACATGGATATATCGCGCAAACAGTCCTGTTCTTGATGCCAGGACCACGGCCTGGCCGGTTAGCCGGTTGAGCCTTTTCATCAAGAGCAACAGGTCTCCATCACCCACGACATTTCGATTGATCCAATTGCCCAGAAGTGCAACCGACATTGTAGGAATGAAGGTCCGTGCATGGGGATCATGATGGAGATAACCCATACGTACCAGGCTTCGCAAAAGCATCGATGTGCTCGATTGCGGAAGTTTCAGCAGTTCGGAAATTTCCACCACCGTGGATTCCCTCTGCAGAAGGTCAAAAAGCTCCAGCACCTGCAATACCCGTCCGGCGGATTTGATTACGCCGTCCGGCAGATGCGCTTGCTCCCCGGCGATTTTGTCTGCTGCAAGTGCATTGGCGAGATTTTTGTGCGCTCTCATCGTAGAGACCAGTGCGTCCTCCGAAAGCGTTGAAACCTGACGGCAATTACAGATCTAACGCATGTTCCTTAATCTTATTCTGCCTTATGATACCCCTTTCTTCCAGGCTTGCCAAGCTCGCTTCGTCAAATCCGGCTTCCCGAAGAAGTTCCTCAGTATGCTGACCTGGCATGGGCGCGGGACGCTTGATTTGCCCTGGGGTTTCAGAGAAGCGCACCGGTGGCGGCACCGACCGGTAGGCCCCAAAAATCGGATGTTCGGCCATAGGAAAAGTCCGGACGACATCATTCAAGCTTTCCAGTGTGCCTACAGGGATCATGTTCTGGCTGCAAAAAGCCATCCATTCAGCGGTCGTGCGGGTCGCGATGATAGGACGCAGCTGGGCATATAGATATTCAGCATAGATCATCAGATTCCTGCCTCGGCTGCGCTTGTCCCCTACCAGATCGTTGCGGCCGCCAGCTTTGAAGATCGCGTCATAAGCCTCTGCGCTGTATGGCAGTATCATTATCCAGCCGTCGCTGGTCTTCTGCGGTCCGCGCTCCTTGTTCAAGATGCGCATATAGCCGGCCTCACCCTGATCGGGATTGGTGACGCCACCTGCTCCATGCTCCACCATCATGAAAGCCCGCATGACGTCGATCATCGGAACTTCTACTCGCTGGCCCCGCCCGGTCCTGTGTTTGTGGAGAAGAGCCATCGTTACAGCATTGGCGATGACAAGTCCGCACACCTTGTCAGCAAGTATTGTGGGGCAAAGCTGCGGAGTGCCGGTGACGCGATTATAGGCATCGGCCAATCCGGATTCTGACTGAATGATATCATCATAGGCAGGATCATCCGCACGATCAGTATCGCTCGGGAAACCAGCCGCCTGACAAAATATTATCTCAGGATTTACGGCGATAAAATCTTCATAGGTAAGCCCAAGGCGTTTTAGTGGTGCTGGACGCAAATTGGTTATAATAGCGTCACAGTCGGCTGCCACACGCAAAAGTGCATCGCGCCCATCCGGCGACTTCAAATCTACACAAAGGCTTCGTTTGTTGCGCAACAGATTGAGTGAGATTCCGGAAAGTTCGGCATAATCCTCGGCACCCAGTTCGCGCGTGCCTTTGCTGTGAGGAGGCTCGACAAAAATAACGTCGCAGCCATGGTCCGCAAGAGTCTGTGTCGCATAGGGTCCCATGATGACACTGGTGAGATCGAGAATACGAGTGCCGTTTAGTGCTTCCGCCATATGAAGAGACCCCATGCCATCAACAGGGTTCCGTTCAATGTCAAATTCGCTGGTCACGAAACACTACTGCCTTGCAATTATAACTGTGTGGTATTGTCTTTAATCTTGACCGACTAGCTCGACACTCTTCCCTGTCGCTACAAACATGCGCACACTATGAACCTCGCACAAGCGCGACGGATATTCATCATATATCTGATTAATTCGCCAGGGGCGTCGGCAACGTTCGACCCGATTGCTATTGCTGAGTCTTGAATGCCGACAACGACACACTCTTTGGCTCGATCAATATACAGAATGGATGTGATGGAAAATGTAACTAGGATTGCGGTTGATCGAGGGATCGGGTCACTGACCATCGACTCTCCGCCGGTGAATGCATTGGGGGTGGCCGTTCGAAGAGGACTGGCTGCAGGCTTAAAGGAATTGTCCGAAAACGATGGTATTAGAGCGATCATAATTATCTGCTCGGGTCGAACTTTTTTCGCAGGCGCTGACATATCAGAATTTGGCAAACCACCACAAAAGCCAAGTCTGCCGGCGGTTCTGAAACATATCGAAAACTGCCCAAAGCCGGTAATTGCCGCCATTCACGGGACCGCGCTGGGCGGGGGCTATGAATTGGCGCTAAACTGCCATTATCGGGTCGCGGTTCCGTCCGCAAAAATCGGTCTTCCCGAAGTCAAATTGGGTCTGTTGCCCGGAGCAGGTGGCACGCAACGTCTTCCCAGACTGGTTGGCCCTGAGATGGCGCTGGAAGTGATCGTCCATGGCAGCCCCGTTTCTGCGCCGGACGCCCTGAACGTAGGGATGATAGATGCGCTGGCGAGAGAAGATGAATTGCTGCGGGACGCAACATTTTTTGCAGAAAAGGCGATCGCTGAAAACTTGCCGCTGCGTCGTGTGAGAGACCGGCAGGACAAGATCGAACCGGGCGCGTTCGATCCAGATATATTCGACAGATTTCGGAAAGCGAACGCCAAATCCCTGAGAGGGTTCAAAGCGCCCAACTATATAGTGAGTGCTGTTGAGGCGGCAGTCAGTCTGCCATTTGATGAAGGGATCGCGCGCGAGCAGGCGCTCTTCTACGAACTCCGCGATTCACCCGAATCGGCAGCACAACGGTACTATTTCTTTGCCAAGCGTTCGGCAGACAAAAGCTTCGCTACTACCGGACCGAGCGAGGATATGGTGGCTGGCCGCCTGACGGCAGCCCTGATTGATCAGGTGAACGATGCGATCACTGATGGTACCTCTCCGGAGCAGATCGATAATACCCTCTACGATTACGGTTTTCCCTCAAATTACCTGACGAGCATCGGCATTGATGTCGATGCCGCATCTCCAAACGGGCACAGGACAAGTCAATTTGCTGACCCTGGCGATCAACTGCTGAAACGTCTCCTTCTTCCGGTGGCGGAGGAAGGTCAGCTTATGATTGAAGAGGGTATTGTCCTGAATGCGTCCGATATAGATGTGGCCGCGATCAATGGCTGTCATTGGCCAGTCTATCAGGGCGGGCCGATGTTCTGGGCGAACAGTATCGAATTACCGGAAATCGTCGTGGAGCTCGAGATGTTCAGCTCCCCTTTGGACAAAAGCAAGGTGCACTGATGGCAAACGCATATATCATTGATGCCGTCCGGACACCGCGCGGCATAGGCAAGGTTGGAAAAGGGGCGCTGGCCCATCTCCATCCACAGCATTTGGCCGCGACCGTTCTTGCGGCGCTCGCCGAACGAAACAACCTGAACACCGCCGAAATCGACGACATCATCTGGTCGACCAGCATGCAACGTGGCAAGCAGGGTAGTGACCTGGGACGGATGGCCGCTCTTGACGCCGGCTATGATATCAAGGCTGGCGGAACGACTCTCGACCGGTTCTGCGGAGGTGGCATCACTTCGGTAAGTCTGGCCGCAGCGCAGATCATGTCCGGCATGGAAGACCTGCTGATCGCGGGCGGGACAGAAATGATGTCCCTGACAGCAACAATGATGCAGGACGATATTGTCGCTGGGCTCACTCCCCTGCGCATGGGGGCTCTTAACGCCCGTCTGGCGGCGAAATATCCGCAGCCGCAACAAGGTGTGTGTGCCGATGCCATTGCTTCTCTGGAAGGGATCGAGCGAGAGGCGCTGGATGCGCTGGGGCTTGAAAGCCAGAGGCGTGCCGCTGCGGCAATTGCAGAGGGGCGTTTCGATCGCGGCATCGTTCCCGTCCTCGATGAATTTGGTGAAGTGGTATTAGCGAAGGACGAATATCCTCGTCCCGAAACGACAAAGGAAGGTCTGGCGGCTCTCAAACCTGCGTTTGAAAACATGGCCAATGTCTCAATGGACGAAGGCGGCCCTAGCTTTGGTGAGATGATCCGCAAAAAATATCCCGATCTGAAGATCGAACCGGTGCATCATGCAGGCAATTCATCGGGTGTGGTAGACGGGGCTGCGGCATTGCTTCTGGCTTCGCGGGACTATGCGGATAGCCACGGTTTGAAGCCCCGCGCTCGTGTCGTTGCGACAGCGAATATGGGTGATGACCCCACGCTGATGCTGAATGCGCCGGTTCCTGCGATCCGGAAGGTTTTGACCAAGGCGGGCCTTGAGGTTGAAGACATCGATATATGGGAGATCAACGAGGCATTTGCCGTTGTAGTTGAAAAATGCATCCGCGATCTGGGATTGGATCGCGCCAAAGTGAATGTGAATGGCGGTTCGATCGCGCTGGGTCACCCAATTGGCGCTACCGGCTCAATGTTGATAGGAATGGCACTGGATGAGTTGGAACGGTCCGGTGGGAAATACGCTCTCATTACCATGTGCGCAGCCGGGGGCATGGCGCCGGCGATCATCATCGAACGGCTTTAATTCGAATATTCTTGCATTTGCGAACGGCCTAGATTTCATCGGGTGTTGTGAATGTCGAGGGCCTGAAATCGGGCATCACGGTTGTACGCCGGTCGAGGAAATATCCGGCGCGTCGATTGGCTACCGAATAGCCGACGTCGTCACCAAGCTTCTGTGCCGCATCGATCGGCCAGTTCGGATTATAGATCAGCTCTCTGGCCAGAAATACCAGGTCTGCACTGCCGGATCGCAGGATATCTTCCGCCTGCTGCGCATGTGCGATCAGCCCGACCGCAGATGTCGGGACGCCGGTTTCCCGACGAATCGCCTCGGCCAGATGCGCCTGATAGCCATAGACTGAGGCGGTCAGGACCGCGCCGGTCATTCCGCCGGAGGAGCAATCGATCAAATCGATTCCCAACGGTGCTATGCGCTTCACCAGCTTTACACTGTCCTCTATCTCCCAGCCTACGCCATCGATGACGGACAGGCGCAGGAATATGGGTTTCGAGGCGGGCCAAACCGCCCGGACGCCCTCGACGATTTCTGCGAGAAAGCGAAGGCGGTTTTCGAAGCTGCCGCCATAGTCATCCGTACGGATGTTGGAAGCGGACGAGAGGAATTCATGGATCAGATATCCATGCGCGGCATGAATATCGAGAACATCATAGCCGGCAGCGGCGGCCCGTCGCGCTGCGGCAATCCAGTCGTCAACGAGCGAGAGAATCTCTGACCGCTCCAGTTCGCGGGGTGGAGGATAGCCGGGATGCGCCAAAGCGCTTGGAGCGACAACCTCCCATTCCTCCCATCCGTCGATTCCGTGCTCGGCGGTAAGCGGGCCACCGCCATCCGCCGCCGATATCATGCGGCCCTTGCGTCCCGCATGCATCAACTGGATCCCCGGAACCGCTCCATTTTCGCGGATTAGTGAAACTATGCGCGCATATTCTGGAATCATCTCGTCATCCCAGATGCCGATATCTCCAACGGTGCCTCGACCATTAGGACTGACAATCGTGCCTTCCTGGAATACCAGACCGGCGCCCCCGTCGGCCAATCGCCCCAGATTCATCAGGTGCCAGTCGGTAGGGTGGCCTGTGTCCCCGCGATATTGCCACATAGGGGACGCGACGATGCTGTTCTTCAATTTTACATCTCGAAGCTGAAACTCCGAGAAAAGCTTGGTTTTAGCCATGATATACCTTTATGGAATTTACCGAGATATCCTGGTGACAATTCATTTTTTCGGCTTATTGGCGGCCGCCATTGCCTTGGCGTCTAACCCGCCGACGATATGGTCGCTGGTCAATTGGTTATGGGCATGGGCGAGGTGATGCATGTGAAAAACACTGTCCATGCTTGTCCGCTTGCCGCGCAAGTCCTCGACGTGATTGATCGCCTGCTTGGTCAGCATCATCCCGAAACCCGGTCGGTCTGCCACCTCATTTGCAATGGATTCGACTTCCTTTTCGAGCTGATCGCGGGGGACAACACGGTTGACCATGCCCAGTTGGTAGGCGCGGTCGGCCGGCATCCTGTCGCCCAGTAGCAACAGTTCCTTGGCGACGCGCGGCGGCAGTTCGAATGCATGCGCAAAATATTCAACGCCTGGTATTCCCATACGCAGCACAGGGTCCTGAAAAAACGCATCGTCTGACGCGATGATGAGGTCGCACACCCAGGCGAGCATCAGGCCTCCTGCTATGCACCCCCCTTGCACCATCGCTATCATGGGCTTGGGCATTTCCTGCCATCGTCGGCAGAGGCCGAGATAGGCATCCTGTTCAAGAACATATTGGCTCTCGGCGCCCACAGGCCCGAGGTGGCTCGGCCATAAATGCTTGCGTTCTCGCTCCATGTGCTTGTCGCGCTCGGGAGTGCCAAGATCATGCCCTGCCGAAAAATGCTTGCCCCGCCCGCCAAGCACGATGACCTTCACCTCCGTATCGTCGATCGCGCAGCGGAACAGGTCGTCCAGTTGATTGAGCAGGCGCAGATTCTGCGTGTTCGCCACTTCCGGGCGCTCCAGCATAACCCAGGCGACATTTTCACGGACGGCATAGCTGACGAAACCAGGCTCTTCGCCATTCTGAACGCGGGGCAATGGAGAGGAATTGTCGCCGTTCATAGTGTCTCCCAATAATGTGTCTTCACACCACGAGAAGGTGCCGAAGCGTCTTATACTGTTGCACCACCCAAATCGAAAAGCAACTAAAATTGCACTAAGTGCATATTTCATTTGACGACCCGGCTATGTACGTGCAAATTCTCTCAACATAGCTGGGCACCATATGCGCGGCATTGCAACGTCCTGAGGAACCGATAATGGAAAGCGATCTAGAAGCCTTCCGCCGAGAGGCGAGACTGTGGATAAGCGACAATTTTCCCACCTCGCTGAAGAGTTTGAGTGCATCCTACAATCCCGCCGAAGCGACCGACCGGCATAAGTCCCCGGAATATCGGCAATGGGTTGAGCTGATGGCGGACAAGGGGTGGGGCGCCCCTGGCTGGCCTATTGAATATGGTGGCGGCGGCCTTGACCCCGATCAGGTCGAGATACTACGGCAAGAGCTTGCGCGTGCTGGCGCTTTCAACCCCATTATCGGTCTCGGCAATATGATGCTGGCCCCGACATTGTTGGAATATGGCACCGAGGAACAGAAGCGTCGTCATCTTCCGTCGATGGCAAGGGGCGAGGTGCGTTGGTGCCAGGGTTTTTCAGAGCCGGGATCCGGCTCGGATCTCGCCTCACTTCAGACGCGTTGCGAGGATCGCGGGGACCATTGGCTCGTCAATGGTCAGAAGATATGGACATCGTTCGCCAATATTTCCGATTGGTGCTTCTGCCTCGTGCGCACGGATACCAGCAGCAAGCAGGGCGGCATAACCTTCCTGTTGATAGATATGCGATTGCAGGGCGTTGAGGCCCGACCGATCGAACTTATCAACGGCGTCACCCATTTCTGCGAGGTTTTCCTCAGTGATGTGAAAGTTTCCAAATGCGAGACCGTTGGCGAGGTGAATGGTGGATGGACCGTTGCGAAACGGCTCATGCAGCACGAACGCAATGGACTGTCGGAAGGTCGCCGGGCGACGCTCGACCTGTTGCCGCTCGCTCTGGAGCATGTGGGCCTCGACGAAAACGGTAAATTGGCTGACGCCGATCTGCGTTTGCGGTTGGTCGACCATCTTGTGACAGGCGCTGCGTTCGAGGCAGCAATGCGCGCTCAGGCCCGCGCTAGGGAAAGCGGATCGCGCGGCGCAATCGCGAATTCCGCGCTCAAGAATATCGGCGCCCGTGTGGCGCAGGAACGTTACGATCTCGCGGTTGAGATATTGGGCAATAACTCTCTGGGTTGGCTTGCCTCCAGCAACGATCACGAAGAACAGGAAATTGTCAGCGAGTGGCTCTATAGCCGCGCCTTTTCCATCTACGGCGGCAGCCACGAAATCCAGAATAATATTACGGCAAAGCAAGTGTTGGAGCTGCCGTCGTGATGAAGGGAACATCATGCCCGAAATAACACAAGAAGATCGCGAGATGCTCGCCGATGCGGCGAGAGCCTGGGTTCGGCAACGTGCCTCTACGACGCTGCTGAGGCATGTCGGCAAAAACCATAGCAACCTTGGTTATGACCCATCCTGTTTTGCCGAAATGGTCGAGATGGGATGGACCGGGATGATCGTGCCCGAGGCATATGGCGGCCATGATTTCGGGTTTGAGAGCATGGGCATGCTGATAGAGGAGCTGGGCAGGACACTCACACCGTCGCCGCTTATCTCGACTGCCGTGGCTGCTGCCTCTGCGCTTGTTATGGGAGGTACCGAAGAGCAAAAGCAAAAATGGTTGCCCGCATTGGCCTCGGGCGAATATATAGGTGCCTTGGCACTGGAAGATGGGCGTCGCTTCGATCCGCGACATTCCGCTGTCCGCGCCGAACGCTGTGATGGCAAATGGGTGCTGAACGGGCGCAAACGCCCGGTCGAAGCGGGCATGGCAGCAAATCTTTTGATCATTCCAGCGCAAACCGATCTGCCGTCGGGAATACAGGGCGTAACGCTTTTCGTCTGTTCTACAGAAGAGGCCGGTGTTGAACGCAATCCGCTTCGTGAAGTCGATATTCGCGGGCGAGCATCCATAGATTTTCGGAATGTGTCGTTGAATGAGGATTACCGACTTGGCGGTGTAGGTGAAGGCGCCGCATTGCTGGAATCGATATTGGAGCGCACGGCAGCGGTTGCCGCCGCAGAGATGCTCGGCGGAACGCTGCAAGCATTTGAGACGACAATCGACTATCTCAAAACGAGAGTTCAGTTCGGTAAACTGATCGGTTCTTTCCAGGCCCTGCAGCATCGGGCGGCAGACATGCTGGGAGAAATCGGACTGGCGCGCGCCGCGGTTTATGAGGCATTACAAGCTATCGACCATGGAGACGAGAAGGCGGCGGTCCTGTCTTCTGTTGCCAAAATCATGGCAGGAAAGGTGTTCCAGAAGGTTGCCCGTGAAATGATACAGATGCATGGCGGTATCGGCATGACCGAAGAGCATGACGCGGGCCTTTATTTCAAACGTGCGCAAGCAGCAGATTTTTTTTGCGGCAATATAGCCTATCATCGCGAAAGAGCGGCCAGGTTGATGGGAGTATAGCGGGCAGATGAAGGGAGGCGATAAGGCCAGGAACACCGTTGGCGAGGAAAGGTATGATGAACCTTCCGGGCGTAGAGGCGCCTATTCCAGTCCAACAATAGTAGAGCGTAAGCGCCGCATACTTTCGACGGCTAGAAAACTGATTGCCGAGCATGATTTGAACGATATTAGCATGGAAGATATCGCCGAACGAGCACAGGTAGCGAAACGCACACTCTACAACGTCTTCAAGAGCCGCGACCTTCTGATGGCGGCCGCAATTTACAAATATTTTGAAGATTTTGAACGCAAGATAAGGTTCAAGACCGCTCCGGCTTCCGCCGAGCGCATGATCGAGCATCTGGATATCGTCATTCGCCGCAATCTCGACGTGCGGTCGTATACGCGCGCTATACTGGTTGCATTCTTTTCCTCTGACGCGGATGACGATGTGCGGCGAGCGATTTATGAAATCGCCGCTCACTCTCATCGGCCATGGATCGAACGTCTGGCTGAAGAAGAGCAATTACAACCTTGGATCGATCCTCAAATTCTGGTCGAGGACCTTGTCCGTTATAGATACTCGGTGGGGCTTGACTGGTCGCTAGGCAGAATTGATGATGCGGATTTCGGACCGGTCATCATCAAGGGAGTGCTGGCTTTGGTTTCCGGAGCATCGCGAGGTGTCGCACGAGAACAAATGGATGCCGCTGTGAGCGGCTGGTTCCAGCGGCAGGCCAGATAGTGAGTCGGCCAAATCCAGACACTTTTCATCACGGATATGATTTAGTCCGCTCCTGACTTGTGATTGGCGCTCACAGGCATACACTTTCTGAAATGAGTAAACCCATGATTTGCGCGCTCGTTCAAGAGTCCATGGCTGGAATTCGGACGTAAACGTGCACCACAGGAGAGATTTTTATGCAGACGAGCGAATTGGCCACCAGGGAATCAAGCGAGCAGGACTATCTCGCACAGAGCATTGATCTGGATTCCCATGAAATGGCCCCGGTCCATTTCTGGAAAGAGTTGTTTGGTGACAGCGCCGCGGAGGCGGTCAGGCTCTGCAGCAATATGGAGAGGCTAGTCGATGGCGGCGCCAACAGCCTTGTGAGGCCCGACGTCAAGGCCGACGATGTCGAAATCAATGAAGATACCGTCTGGACGGCAAAGGGGCCCGGCGCACCAGCGGCTATCGACTTTTCTCGCCGTATCGAAGCGATGGATGCGATGGGCATCGACCGCCAGCTCATCTATCCTGGCTATGGCACCGTTGCGCTATTCCTTGAACATAATCCTTCTGCACCGGAATATATGGGTTTCGAACCTGGTACCGTTGATACGCTGGGACTGTCACGAACCATCGCTCAGGGCCATAATGAATGGTGTGTCGAGATCGCCCGTCAAATGGGTGTCCGGGGGCGACCGATTGGCATGATCCCGACCGATTCAGTCGAACAGATGATGGAAGACGCCCGAAATCTTATCGACAAGGGCCTGAGAGCTTTCGTGATACCCAATGGGACACCTCCTGCTGGCATGTCGCCCGCTGACGCACGGCTGGATCCTTTCTGGGATCTGATAGCCTCTTCGCAGTCCGCTCTCACATTCCATATCGGCACCGAATTCCCGCTTTTCCGGTCACAGGCATGGGATCGCGATGTTCCCGCATTCAAATCTGCGCACCAGTCTCTGGAATTGGGGATACAGCCATTTTGGGGATCGTCCCTTGGTTTCGCATCGGAAGTTTTCCTTTCCGCCATGATCATGGGCGGCGTTCTGGAGAGGTTCCCCGGACTGCGCATCGGGTCGATAGAGGTGGGGGCCAACTGGGTTGGCCCGCTGGCCGAGCGCATGGATCTTTGGTCCGCTCAGTTCCAGAGTCGCATGTCGGAATTCCTGTCGATGAAGCCATCCGAATATCTGAACCGGCAGGTGCGTGTGACGCCCTTCTATTTCGAAGATGTCGCAAGCTATTTTGAACGCTTCCCGCACCTGGAGGATGTCTACTGTTTCTCGACAGACTATCCCCATCGTGAAGGCGGCAAGGCATCGAAGCAGCGATTCTCGGAGAATCTCAAGAATTGCAGCGAAAATGTGCGACGCAAGTTTTTCCGTGACAACGGCCTCCTTTTGACGCCGGATTGATTTGGCGCGAAAAGAAAGCCTGTTTCCCATGGTAACCGCTGGTGCATAATGGATAATATCTCTTCAGTTTCGGA
>Ga0070727_10004446_pt1 | contig 11982 bp, 9 predicted proteins | sample tdAd472_FD_66722 | JGI IMG/M metagenome (GOLD analysis project Ga0070727, IMG submission 66722) | Marine sediment microbial communities from the Atlantic coast under amendment with organic carbon and nitrate - tdAd47.2 | ecosystem: Environmental > Aquatic > Marine > Coastal > Sediment | place... | reverse complement strand
GGCGACCGCCCAGATCGATTTCCCGAACCGAGCCGCTATCCATGTCCGGCCCGACGACCCGCGTGCCCAGGAAGGCCCTGGGACCGATCAGCGCGGCGATGTTTTCCGTATAGGCCGTCCGTCGATTGATCAGCGCATCGGCCAGTTTCGGATGGCCGATGATCTGCGCGCCCGCATCCTGAAAAACCCCTGCTCCCATGGTGTGGTCGGGATGCATATGGGTCAGGATCAGCCATTTGATCGGCAAGTCGGTCTGGCGCCGCACCGCTGCGTAGAACCGTTCGCCCACCGATCGCGACCCGCCCGCATCGATCACCGCGACCGCGTCGCCGCCGATGACGAACCCGATATTGGCCAAGTCCCCGGCATTGGCCGGGGTCGGCGTTTCGTAAAGGCCCTGATGCACGAAAACCCCATCCGCGACCTCCGTCACCGACAGGGCGTCCAGCACCGAACCGTCACCGCATCGCCAATCGGTCACGGTGGCGGATTCGAACCTCTTGCGCCATTGTTCCACCCTTTCGGGCGCCGCAGCCTCGCATATCGCAGACGTCTCGGCCGCAAGCGGGATCAACCTTTCCGCACAAAGGTCCGGCTGTTCTTGCAGGCACATGGCCAGAAAAAGCTCAAACATTCTTGATCGTCACCGGTTCTCTTTCCACTCGACGGACTGCTTATCCACGCGTGATGATCCCCCATCATACATGCCGGCCCATGATGCCAATGTAGTATTTTCGTGTGGTTGACAGTATTCTACGGTGGAAAAACTGCAGGAAATGCAGCAACACAGCGCGTGGTTTGTAACACGCGGACTGCATAGGGTGGAGCGACCCATGATCCGGAACCTTATTGCCTTGGCCCTGGGCGCGAGCCTGAGCCTGGCGGTTGCGGCGAGCCCTTTGATCCTGACGGATCGGGCTCAAGCCGCGGATATCAAGAACCCCCTCGTGGACGGTGAAACCTGGGCTGAATTGAAATACGACGTCTTCGGCGACGCCCCGATCCTGGACGGATCGGCGATCTTCGACCTGGACGCCCCGTACCGCGCCCATGACGCCGCGGTCGTCCCCGTCCGTGTCGTTCAATCGGGACAATCGAGCGAGCGCATCGCGAAACTGACCCTGATCGTCGACGAGAACCCGGCGCCCGTCGTCGCGGAGTTCGAGTTCGGCCCGTCCATGGGCGCGCTGGACCTCGAAACCCGTGTCAGGGTCAATCAATATTCGAACATTCGCGCCATCGCGGAGACGGCGGACGGAAAGCTGTGGATGGTCGGCCGTTACGTGAAAGGCGCCGGCGGTTGTTCCGCCCCCGCCCTGAAGGATATGGAGACCGCCTTGTCGTCCGCAGGCAAGATGCGGATGAAAGTCTTCGATGCGATCGCGGATACCGCATCGGTCACCACCGTCGCGCCGAACACGAAGGGCCGTCGGCAGGCGCAGATCATGATCCGCCACCCGAACTATTCGGGGCTGCAGCGGAACCAGGTCACCCAGCTCTTCATCCCGGCCTATTTCGTGAACGACATGTCGATTTTCCTGGGCGAGGAACGGCTGATCCATATGAGCGGCGGGATCTCGATCAGTGAAGATCCGACCTTCCGCTTCTCGTTCGACGACAACGGCGGCAAATCCATTGCGGTTGAAGCGACGGATACGGACGGTGGTCAATTCGGAAAGACATTTCCCATAACCATGCCGGGCTCCGCCAGTTGATCGATCGGTCGGCCTCGCGGTCCACATGAAAAGGGGCGGCCGAAAGGCCGCCCCTCGCATTTCAGGTTGATCCGACGTCACTCCGCCGGCAGTTCGACCTTGAACTTGATGCTGCTGTACCAGGCGGCCAGATCGGCGATATCTTCGTCGCTGAGATCCTTCGCAATCACCGACATGATCTCATTCTCGCGTTTGCCGCTGCGGAACGCCTTCAACTGGACTTGAAGATAGATTTCGCTTTCACCCGCAATATGCGGCGCGATCGGGATTTTCGCCACGCCGTCTATCCCGTGGCAGTTCCTGCATTTCTTGGCCTTGACCTTGCCCGCCGCGGCATCGGCCGCAAATGAGACGGAGGGCACCGCCATCATCGCCGCAAAAGCGATCAAGGCCGGCAGAATAAGGAAACGTCCAGTCATAGCGTCCATCCACATAGTAGGCCATCTGGGTAAGAAAACGGGCGGTGGACGTGGTCCACCGCCCGTATTGGCTAGGCTAAGTTTACTGGCCCGAATAGCTGATCCGGTAGATCGCACCGGCAAGGTCATCGGATACCAGAATTGAACCGTCGCGAAGCTGGGCGATATCGACCGGACGGCCGAGATATTCGCCGTTTTCATCGATCCATCCTTCGGCGAAGGGTTCCATCGTCGCTTTGCCATCCGCGTCAACGAAGGTGACCATCACCCGCGCGCCGACCGGATCCGTCCGGTTCCAGGAACCATGCTGGGCGGAGAAGATGGCGTTCTTGTACTTCGACGGGAACATCTTACCCGTATAGAAGTGCATGCCGAGATCGGCGGCATGCGCTTCCGTCTCCACAGCCGGCATCACCACATCGACCGGCACGTCCTGACCGGCATATTCATTGGTCCGGGTGCTGCCGCCGCCATACCACGGATGGCCAAAATGCTGCCCCTGGGCCGTCTGATGGTTCAATTCGCCCGGCGGGATCGTATCGCCCATGCCGTCGACCTGGTTGTCGGTGAACCACAGATCGCCGGTTTGCGGGTCGAAGTCATGCCCGACGGAATTCCGAACGCCGTAGGTGAAGACTTCACGTCCCGTCCCGTCCGTGTTGACGCGGATGATGCCGCCAATACCGGCTTCCTTATACTTCTCAAGCTTGTCCGCCGGCGCGACGTTGAAGGGCTGCCCCAGCGAGATATAGAGCTTGCCGTCCGGACCGAGTTTGCAGACGCGGGCGGTGTGATTGTAGCTCTCTTCCTCCGGCGGGATCAGTTGACCCTGCGGGATCACGTTGAAGGCGGCGACGTCCGGGCTTTCATAGAAGAATTCCGCCGCCGGATAGACCAGCACGCGGTTCTGTTCCGCGATATAGAGGAACCCGTCCTTCGAGAAGCAGACGCCATTCGGAATGGCTTTGGCGAGCGACGGGGCGAAGTTCTTAACTTCATCCGCGACGCGGTCCTTGTCGCGATCCGTCACCGACCAGACTTCGGTCTTGCGCGTACCGACGAAGGTCACGATCCCCTGCGGACCAACCGCCATATGGCGCGCATCCGGCACGATCGCGTAAAGGTCGATCGAAAAGCCGGACGGCATCTTGATCCGGGACAGTGTCTTGCGGATCGCCTCCGCCTTGCCGCCGCCCTGCTCCACGAAGGTGAATTCGGTCACGCCCGTCGTTTGGAACGAACTGAGTTTGTCCAGGTTCCCTTGTGCATGGGCCACCCCGGACGACATAAGAACCGCGAGCGCGCCCGCGGCAATCCGTTTGCTGATTGTCATCGCTTCCTCTCCCAATCGTGCCCGTTTTCTTTGATGTTAGGGTATTCAGGCACGTCGCCAATGATCGCCAGTCCTGCGAAAATCCGCAACTAGACTAACGTAGCGTATGGGTGGAATTGCACCATTGAATGGTGGTCAATAATCGTCAGTCTTCCGCAATATCATTCGCCCAGAATTCAGGTTTTTCGGCGATGAAACGGGCCATCAGGGGCTGAGGGAGGTTTAGAGCGTGATCTTGCGATAGGATTTCTGCCACCCGGCCGGGCACCGGGTTCCTGCCGATCCGCAAAGCGGGCCCGACCGCCCGATCGGCTACAGCCCCACCAGCCATAAGGTGATGGAGGGGAAGACGACCAGAATGACGACCCGAACGATGTCGCTGATCAGGAAGGGCACCGCGCCCGCATAGGTCTGCGTCATCGGGACTTCCCTGGCCATCGAATTGATGACGAAAAGGTTCATGCCGACAGGCGGTGTGATCAGGCCGACTTCAACCACGATCAGGACCAGGATGCCGAACCACAGGCCGAAGGCTTCCTGGCTCATGCCGAAGTCCAGTTCGGTTACGATCGGGAAGAAGATCGGCACGGTCAGCAGGATCATGGAAAGCGAATCCATGAAGCAGCCCAGTATCAGATACAGGATCAGAATCGCGATCAGGACCGTGTAGGGCGCGAAGCCCTGGCTGGTCACCCAGTGAACCGCTTCCTGCGGCAATTGCGCGAAGGCAAGGAAGGTGTTGAAGACCGCCGCGCCGAGAACGATGAAGAAGATCATCGCGCTCGCGCTTGCCGTCTGGACCAGGGAGTTGATCAGCTTTGCCTTGGTCAGCCCGCCGTTGATCAAAGCGATGATGCCGGTTCCCGCGGCCCCGAAGGCGGCCCCTTCGGTCGGCGTGAAGAACCCGCCATAGATCCCGCCCACGACCAGGATGAAGACCAGCAGGACCGGCCAGATCCGCCACAAGGTGGAAAACCGTTCCGCCATGCCGGCGGGGTCGCGCGTCCCGGCGCTTTCGGGTTTCAAATGCACATAGACCGAGATGGCGACCATGTAGCCCGCCGCCGCCAGGATGCCGGGAATGACCGCCGCGACGAACAGTTTGGCGATATTCTGCTCCGCCAGCAGCGCATAGATCACCAGCACCACCGATGGCGGGATCAGGATGCCGAGCGTGCCGCCGGCCGCCAAGGCCCCGGTCGAGAGCGCGCCGGAATAGCCGAAGCGTCGCAATTCGGGCAGGGCGACCTGGGCCATCGTGGCCGCCGTTGCGAGCGAGGAGCCGCAAACCGCACCGAACCCGCCGCAGGCGCCGACCGCGGCCATCGCAACCCCGCCCTTGCGGTGGCCGAGCCAGGATTCCGCCGCCTCGAACAAGGCTTTCGACAGGCCGCCATGCGTCGCGAACTGCCCCATCAGCAGGAAGAGCGGAATGATGCCCAGCGAGTAGTTGGAGAAAGTGTCGTACGGCAGGGACTTCATCTGAGACAGGATCGGAACCCAGGAGCCGTTGACGAGCGCCGATCCGGCGACGCCGATCGCCAGCATCGCCAAGCCGATCGGCATCCGAAGGCCGATCAGCAACAGCAGGACGGGAAAGGACCAGATAGCGATTTCAAGCTTCGTCATAATATGGACCCGTTCCCATCACGTCCGGCCGTTGGGCTCGACGCGGACGAAACCCGCGCTTTCAACAGCCGTCCAAAGGCAGGCGATCACCGTCAAAACGGCCACCGGCAGGCAGACCGCGTATCCCCACCAAACGGGAAACTGCAGAATGAACGTGGTTTCCGCATAATTGAGCTTGTCGAGCATCCCGGCCCAAAGCCGCCATGTGATGAGGCCGGACAGTCCCGTCATGACCAGGTTGTAGAACGTCTCCAGCCCGGCGTCGAAACGCCGCCCGAAAAGTCCCTGCATGATATCGACGGTGACATGGCCCTTCTGCAATTGGCACCATGGAAGGAAACAGAAGATCGCCAATGCGCCGCCGGCTTCGACCAGTTCGAAATCCCCCGGTATCGGCCCCAATCCGATCGCCACCAACGTCCTTCCGGTGACGCTGACGACCACGACCCCCATGATGGTGAGCAGAAGAACGCCGCCCAACAACGCGACGCCGCGGCTGAAGGCGCGAAGCCTCCTGGAGACCGGGTTCGAATAGGTCATGCCGGATCCACCCTGAAAAAGGTTCAGTCGAACCGCATGGTACTGCGGTTCGACCGAAATGGGCATGCAGCGATGCGGGGCGGAAATCCCCGCAACGCTGCATCGTGTTCTTTACATGGAGTTCTTTTTCAACAGGGCCTGCGCATCGTCGACGAGGGCTTGCCCGTCGATGCCCTTGCCCTTCATTTCGGCGACCCACTCGGTCACGACCGAAGCGGAGGCGTCCCGCCAGCGATTGGTCTCGGCTTCGTCCAGGACGATGATGTTGTTTCCCTTCTCGACAGCCTTCTTGCGGCCGACGACATCGGTCTCATCCATCACACGGCCGGCCCAGGCGGCCGCTTCAGCGCCGGAATTGTCGTCGATGACCTTCTTCAGATCGTCGGGAAGCGCGTCGTAGCTGGCCTGGTTCATCGCGAACAGGAAAGTCGCCGCATACAGACCGCGGTCGCCTGAGAATTCTGTATGGTTTCCGACGAGCTCGGTCATCTTCAACGGCAGGGTGACTTCCCAAGGAATGACGGCGCCGTCGATGACGCCCTTGGAAACCGCTTCCGGAACGGCCGGGACCGGCATGCCCACCGGCACGGCGCCGAAGGAAGACAGCATCTGCGTGATCACGCGCGTCGGACCGCGCAGTTTCATGCCCTTGATGTCGTCAAGGGAGCCGACCGGCGCCTTGGTGTGCAGCAGGCCCGCGCCATGCGTGTGCACCGCGATGACTTTCATGCCCGGAAAGTCATTCTGCATGTGCTTTTCGTAATATTCATAGAAGGCGCGCGAAGTCTGCTCCCCGTTCGTCACCATGAAGGGAAGTTCGAAGGCTTCCGCCCGCGGGAAACGGCCCGGCGTGTACCCCATGACAGTCCAGACCATATCCACGACGCCGTCGGTCACCTGCTGGACCAGTTCCGGCGGTTTTCCGCCCAGCTGCATCGACGGGTAATGATCGATCTTGATCCGCCCGCCCGATTCTTTTTCGACCTTTGCCGCCCAGGGGGTCAGGAAATTGGCCGGGATCGCGGCCCGCGCCGGCAGCAGCTGATGCAGTTTCAGTGTCACTTCCTGCGCCTGGGCTACCCCCGCAGACCCGATCAGCGCCGCTGCCACGCAGCCCGCCGCCAGAATTCGCTTCAACATGGTCTTCCTCCTAGTCCATTTTGTTTGTTTTCGTCGCAAACCAATTTACCCATACAAAAAATATGTTGGGTATGCCAACACGCGCGGCTCCTAAGCTATTTCCGCCCGTTTCCGCCTCCTCAAACCGCGACCAGGAATAGCCCCGGCACGCTGTCCTTCAGGGTTTGGTTCCTCATCACGTGGTCCAGATTCCGCTTGGCCAGCCGCGCGTGTTCGCGCGCCAGGGCTTCCGCCCGCGCCCCCTCGCGATTGGCCACGGCATCCATGATGGCGCGGTGATGTTCCTGCCCGACCTGGAGGGATGCCCTGAATTCGGGAAAATCGACCTGCGCCTTCAGGAACGCGCTCGGATCCGCAAAGGGCATGTTGGTAACCCTTTCGATCTCCTGCCGGATGATCTTGCTGCCGGACAGGTTTTTCAGTTGATCGTGGAACACGGCATTGCATTCGTGATAACGCTCGAAGTCCAGATCTTCGACCGGCGGCGCGACGATGTCGTCCAATTCGGAAAGCGTCCTCTGGACCGCGTCCAGATAATCGTCCGATACCCCGCGTTCGGCGGCCAAACGCGCCGCCGTCCCTTCCAGAACGCCGCGCAATTCGATCGCGTCGATGATATCGGCTTCACTGAAAGTCCGGACCGCATAGCCGCCCGACGGGATGAGCTCGACCAGCCCTTCCTGCTCCAACCGCGCCAAGGCGGCGCGGATCGGCGTTCGCGACAGGCCCAGGCGTTCGGATAGGGAGATTTCCGACAACCGCTCGCCCGGCCGAAATATACCGGAATACAGCAGGTCCCGGACGCCCAAGGCCGCCCGCAACGTCTGCGATAGCGATTTTTCAGACTGCCTGCCCATCCGCCCTGCATGCTTCGGTAATTGGTTCTTGTTTTAACCCTTACTGTATACATTGAGCCCGCAGAGCGAAACACTAAAACGTCTCTCAACTGCTATATAAGCTCTTCATTTTCCGTAAAACATTACACCTTACGACGCTTTCGCCCGTCCTATCGGCGTACCGTCGCATACAGAATGGCGCGACTTCGCCCGACCCTTGCGAAAAGCGGCAGGAAAACGCGATTTTCGGCCTTGCCTTTTGACAGGATTGTATACAATTTCAGATCAAGGATGGTTCACCATGCATCCGCAACGAGAATCAATCAGCCGGGCGTCCCGTCCGCGCCGAGGGAGGAAAGAGAAATGGCCGCGAAAACTCTCCAAGATGTGCTGAACGGCGCCGACGATATCGTCGGTCTGCTGCGCAATTCGCAGGTCGGCGCCTATGTCTACCCGGTGGTGCCCCCCGAATTCACCAATTGGCGCGACGAACAGCGCGCCTGGCGCGAAACCGCAGTCCTGTTCGACCAGTCCCACCATATGGCGGAAATCATGGTCGAAGGTCCGGACGCTTTCGATTTCCTGCAGGGGCTGGCGATCAACAGCTTTGCGAATTTCGACGTCAACAAGGCCAAGCAATTCGTGCCCTGCACCAATGACGGTTACGTCATCGGCGACGTCATCATCTTCCGCCTGGCCGAGCAGCAATTCCTGCTCGTGGGCCGCGCGCCGACGATCAACTGGGTCGAGTTCCACGCTCAGACGACGGGCAAGTCGGTCACCACGGAACGCGACGACCGCTCGCCCTCCCGCCCCGGCGGAAAGCCGGTCATGCGCAAACGCTACCGCTACCAGGTGCAAGGACCGAACGCGCCGGAAATCCTGGAACGCGTGAACGGCGGCCCGGTGCCGAACATCAAATTCTTCAATATGGGCGAGATCACGATCGCCGGCCGCAAGGTCCGCGCCCTGCGCCACGGCATGTCCGGCGTGCCGGGCCTGGAAATCTGGGGCCCCTACGAAGAAGGCGACGAGATCCGCGACGCCCTGCTGGAAGCCGGCAAGGATCTGGGCCTCACCCAGGTCGGGTCCCGCGCCTATGCCACGAACACCCTCGAATCCGGCTGGATCCCCTCGCCCCTCCCCGCCGTCTATACGGGCGAAGGCGAGAAGGCCTACCGGGAATGGCTTCCCGCAGCTGGCTACGAAGCCACCTGCTCCATCGGCGGCAGCTTCATCGCAGACAAGATCGAGGACTATTACCTGACCCCCTGGGATTTGGGTTACGGGCCCTTCGTGAAATTCGACCACGACTTCATCGGGCGCGCAGCGCTGGAAAAGATGGCCGACAAGCCGCACCGCCGGAAGGTCACCTTCGAGTGGAATTCGGAGGACGTGGGCAAGGTCATGCAATCGTTGTTCGCGCCCGCCGGCGAGAATTTCAAGACCATCGACCTGCCGCTGTCCAACTATGCGTCCTCCTCCTACGACGCGGTGCAAATGGGCGGCAAGACGGTCGGGCTCTCCATGTTCAGCGGTTACAGCTTCAACGAACGCTCGATGCTCTCGCTCGGCGTGGTCGATGCGAATATCAATACCGGCGACATCCTGACCCTCGTCTGGGGCGAGCCGGACGGCGGCACGGCGAAGACGACGGTCGAGCGTCACAAGCAGACCGAAATCCGCGTCAAGGTCTCCCCCGTCCCCTATTCCAAGGACGCGCGTGAGAACTATGTGGAGAGCTGGCGGACGCGCAGCGCCTGACGCCTGCTATCGCGGCCGAGACAAAACCCGCCTCGCATTGCGCCGAGGCGGGTTTTCTTTTGCAACGTCGCGCGGCACGCGTCAGAAGACCGAGAAATATTCCCGCTCTTCCCATTCGCTGACGGCCGTCTGGTAGCGGGTCCATTCGGCGGTTTTCAGGATCTTGATGTAATTCACGAAGCCCTCGCCGAGGCACTCCTTGTAGAAACTGCCCTCGGCGAAAGCCTTCAGGGCATCGCCCATGCTGCGCGGAAGCGTCGCCGCATCGCCTTCATACGGCTTTTCCACCGGCGCCGGCGGGGTGCGTTCCTTCTTGATGCCGTCCAATCCGCTGAGGACCTGGGATGCGAGGTAGAGATACGGGTTGGCCGCCGGTTCCCCGACACGGTTCTCGACGCGGCTGGCCGGATTGCCGGGTGCGGCCAGGGCGCGCAGCATGGCGCCCCGGTTGTCGTGACCCCATTGGATGCGGTCCGGCGCCATCACAAAGGGCCTGTAGCGTTTATAGCCGTTCACCGTCGGCGTGGTCAGGATGCAGCTCTCCTCCGCATGGGCGAGCAGGCCCGCGATCCAATGCCCGCAAAGCGGCGAAACCGATTGCCCGTCCCTTTGCCCATTATCGGGGATGAAAAGGTTCTCCCCGGTCTTCCTGTCCGACAGGGACTGGTGCAGATGCCAACCGCTCGCCATCGCCCCCTCGAAACGAGGGCGGCACATGAAGGTCGCGTGCAATCCCTTGCGGCGGCAAACCTGTTTCGCCATGGACCGGAACAGGATGGCGTTGTCCGCCTGGGCGATGCCGTCGGCCGGCTGAAGCGTGATTTCGCACTGGCTCGGCCCGAACTCAACTTCCATCGACCGCATCGGCAGGCCAAGCGCCTGGGCGTTCCGGCGCAGATCATCGAACACCTCCTCCAGCGTGTCGTAGGAATCCTCCGACAGATAGCGGAAACCATGGGTCAGAAGCTGCGTGTCGGGCGGCGTGGCCGGCATGCCGCCATCCGAATAATCGAGCCGCGGATTGGTTACCCGCAGCACATGGAATTCCAGTTCGAGTCCCGCCGTGAAAATGAATCCGGCGGCGTCCAGGCGCTCTATCGCGTCCTTCAGGATGCCGCGGGTGGAGATCCCGACCGGCTGACCGTCGGAATGATGGAGGTCAGCCAACATCCAACCCGTATGGGGCGACCAGGGCAGAACCTTGAACGTCGCGGGATCGGGGATCATCACGATGTCCTCCGCGCCGGTCATCCGTCCCGCGCCGAAACCGGCATCGTCGCTCCATACCGGGAAGACGGTCGCGTTCGACGTGTCCTTCAAAAGCAGGGAGGACGGCATGGTGATGCCGTTCCGAAACGCCGCGTCCAATCCGTCCGCGACGATCGTCTTGCCGCGCAGAAGGCCGTGCTGATCGACGAAGGAAATGCGAACGACCTCCAGACCATCGGCGGCGACACGCGCCTTGACCTCATCCGCCGCGGCCAACGTCTGATCGTTCCACAGCCCATGCCGCTCGACGAAACCGGCCGCATCTTTCCGATCCGATGCCATGCAATTCTCGCTTTCAGAAAATGGTCAACGCGCTTCGAGGGGACGGATCAAGGCTCAGCCTTCCCCGGATTCGCCTGCCAGGGGCTCGCCTCGCGCCGGGCCGCGTCGCGCTCCAGCCAGACGGTCTCCCAATCGTCCTGCGGGGCGATGGCATCCAACGCCACGGGACCGCGGATTTCCAAGGCCTTTTCCGGGGTGACGTTCATCGGCAGATCGTCCTCGTTATCGGCGAGTTTCTTGATCGCGCCGCGCAGCATCCGACGGTACCGGACGATCGCCGCATCCGTGGTCGAGAGATGCTCGTCGGTGCGGTCCTGGATCGGCCCCATGCTCTCGCAGGCCCATTGGTCGTGCACATTGATGTCCATGCCCATACCGGTATAGGTCGTGCTGGCCTGTTCCGCCGGGTCGAAACCGTATTCGTTGCTCTTGTTCCGCACCGGCCGGTAATCCGGCAGCGTGTGTTCCTTGATCCGCTGATCCCACATCTTCTGCTTGTCGACCGGGTCCGTGAAACTGGTGAACATCGCGTACCAGTAGCAGTTCTCGTCATCGATCGGCACATGCCACTGGGTGATCGTCATCTCGTTCGACATCGGAATATGGATCGCGCAGGGGAAGACCTGGTTGGTCACGCGCACATGCCGTTGCCCGTTCGGAAGATCGCGCAAGGCGATGATGCGCAGCCCGTATTCGGTCTCTTCCACCTTCAGTTCCGGGGCGGGGTTTTCGCGCAGCAACTGCGTCAACGGCACATTGGTGTCGGCCGCCGCGGCGCGGAACTGCTTGCCGTAGCTGTCCTTGGTATCCTCGTCCTCCAGGAAGCGGTGCAGGAACGAGGCATGGGCGGGGTCGATGCCGACTTCCAGCGCTTGCAGCCAATTGCACTCCCACCAGCCCTTGAAGGCGAAAACATGGGTATCGGGCGCCACGAAGCAATCGAAGGCAGGGAAGGGCGGCGCCTCGCCCGGCCCCATATAGGCCCAGACGATGCCATTCTTCTCGACGACCGGATAGGACTTGATCTGGACACGCTCATGCATCGTCGATCCGGC
>Ga0070727_10004444_pt1 | contig 11983 bp, 8 predicted proteins | sample tdAd472_FD_66722 | JGI IMG/M metagenome (GOLD analysis project Ga0070727, IMG submission 66722) | Marine sediment microbial communities from the Atlantic coast under amendment with organic carbon and nitrate - tdAd47.2 | ecosystem: Environmental > Aquatic > Marine > Coastal > Sediment | place... | reverse complement strand
GGTAGGCATTACCACGGGGGACCGTGGTAACGAGGGTCCAATCCCCTAAAATCCACCGCCACTCACACCAGCCATTTCTCCGCAATTTGCTCCGTTTCGGTGGCAGTGATGAGCCAGTCGACCATGCGTGCTTTCATTTCGTCTCGTGTGTTCTGGTGGGCCGGGTCGGCGGCGAGGTTGTGTCGTTCGCCGGGGTCCTTTTCCAGGTCGAAGAGTTCTTCGCGGCCTTCGGGGTAGTAATTGTATTTCCAGCGGCGGGTCCGCACCATTTTCGCGTCGGGGTGGCGGACGCCGAAGACGCCTTTGCCTTTTTCATAGTTGTGAACGCCGGCGAAGACTTCGGGCATGATGTTTTCACTGAAGACACACTCCCGGGCCTGGTAGGTGTCGTCCCCTTCGCGCAGGAGGGGAGCGAGGCTGCGGCCATGGGCGTGGTAGGGTGTTTCCAGACCGCAATAGTCGAAGAGGGTGGGGAGGAGGTCCACGGTCTCCACGAGTTCGTCGTAGGCACCTGGCGCAATATGGCCGGGGTAGTGCATCATGAAGGGCACGCGCACGGAGCCTTCAAAGAAGACGTTTTTCCCCATCATGCCGTGTTCCAGCAGTTGGTCGCCGTGGTCCGACACGAATATTACGATGGTGTTGTCGGCCAGTCCGGTCTCTTCGAGGGTTTTTAAGGTAGCGCCCACCTCGTCGTCGATGTGGGTGATACTGCCGTAGTAACTGCGGTAAATCCACTGGAGGCGTTCCCGGTCCATCTCGTGTTCTGGCGGACGTCCCCGCAGTTCGGTGCGCCGAATCATACGCTCCACGTGGGGCGGCATGGCCTTGATGGCGTCGAGACTTTCTTTTTCGGGCAGGGGGATATCCACGTCGTTGTAGAGGCTGTCGTAGGGCGCGGGGACTTCGAAGGGCGAGTGGGGTTTCCAATAGGAAGAAAAGAGAAAGAAGGGCTCGCCGGACTGGGCATATTCCTTCAACCGCGCCCGCGTCCGCATGCCGGTCCACGCCGTGTCGGTGTATTCGGCGTCGATGAGGGTGCGGAAGGGATTGTCCTTGGGTCCCAACTGGGCCTTGCGCTCGGGGATGTCCTGCACCGTCGTGCGGTAGCCTACTTCCGCCTGGGGGTCGTGGGCATTACGCCATTTTACGTAGTCCGACCATTCATCGACGGAGCCGGCACCATCGTGGAGATCCACATCGTCGAAACCCGTGCGCCGCGCCTCGTCGGGCGTGGGGGGGTAGGCGTAGTAGAGATGGGTCTTGCCCACCAGCCCGGTGTGATAGCCTGCGGCCTGGAGGTGCCTGGGGAAGAGGGTTTCCGTTTCCGGCAGGCAGGTGTAGTTCACCCGGTTCCGGTGGGCGTGGGCGTAACGTCCCGTGAAGAAGCAGGCCCGGGAGGGGGTGCACACGGGGGACTGAACAAAGCAGTGGGAGAAGTTGGCCGACGCCGCAGCGAGCTGGTCGAGGTGAGGCGTTTTGATACGGGGATTGCCATTGACCCCGACGCAATCATAGCGCTGCTGGTCCGTCATGATGAGGAGGATGTTGGGGCTGCCGGGCCGTGCCTTGGGCCGTGGGGGTGTTTGGGTGTCTGCCGCGTTGGCGAGGCCTGACAAGATGCTGGTGGCTGCGGCCGTGCCCTGTAAGAATGCTCTCCGCTTCATGGGTGTGTTCCTCCATCTTCGTGACGGGAAACACCATAGCATACTGTGAGGGTGCCACCCTTACGCGGGGGAGCGAAGCGGAGGAGCTTACGGTTGTAAATTACACGATGCGCGATGGGCACAACAGTACCCGCCGTTGCCTCGCACCCGTAAAGTCGTTCGTGCCTCACGTCTGTAAGGGTGGCACCCTTGTGGAGTACTTCGCAAGAAGAAATGGACAGGGTGGACTTTGTAGACGGCGTGGACCGAATGATTGGTCCACATAGTCAACAGCGTCCACCCTGTCCACAAGAGCAAACAGAGAGGTTGGAAGGGTGGTTAAATCGACCAGTTCCCCCGCATGGGCCGGCTGCGCAGGGCATTGGCCTCGTCGTCGTTTTTGAATTCTTCCTTGACGGGGTCCCAATGGAGTTCGCGCTTCAAGGTGGTGGCGATATAGCCCAGGTGGCAGATGGTCGCCGTGCGGTGTCCGATTTCGATGGTGGCACCCGGCTCGGTGCGGGCCTTCACGCTGTTGATGAAATCACCGATGTGGTCATCGCTCTTATAGAGGCGGACCGCGTCGGGTTTGAGTTCGATCTTGTCCACGTCGGGAATGCTGGACGTGATCTTGGAGCTCTCCACGTGAATCCAGCCTTCGCTGCCGATAAACTTGATGCCGTGATGGGCTACGTCGGTGCTCGTAAATGCAATGAGTCGGACGCCATTTGCGTAGTCATATTCGATGAGGTGTTTGACGGGGGCATCAAAAAGACCTTGCCGGGGGTATTCGGCGGCACCGGAGATGCGCACGGGACCCGTGTCATCGGTGCCGTTTCCCCATTGCCCCACGTCGTAGTAATGGGCACCCCAGTCGGTGATGTAGCCCGCGCTGTAGTCCAGGAGCCAACGGAAGTTGAAGTGGCAACGGGCAGGCGTATAAGGCTTCATGGGCGCCGGTCCGAGCCACAGGTCGTAGTCGAGGCCTTCGGGCACGGGTTCTTCCGGGTAGCCCGGTTTAAACTCGCCCCGAATCGAATAGCCATCGGCAACGCCACATTCGATGGTGTGGAGTTCGCCGATGTAGCCGTTGCGGACGAGTTCGCAGGCATCGCGGCAACCCTGGAGGGAGCGGCGCCAGGTGCCGGTCTGGAGTACCCGCTCATACTTCGCCACGGCGTTGGCCATCTTGCGGCCTTCGGTAATGGTGAGGGACACGGGTTTTTCGCAGAAGATATCCTTGCCTGCCTTGGCCGCGTCGATGGTGTTGAGGGCGTGCCAGTGGTCGGGCGTGGCGATGGAGACGGCGTCGATGTCGTCCCGGGCGAGGAGTTCGCGGTAATCGTTATAGACGCTCTCTGAAGCCACCTCGGTTAACTCGGCTGCTGCATTGCGACGGGCGGTATCGACATCGCAGACGGCGACAACTTGCGTTTCCGCTTTGCCGTGAAAGGCCATCATGTTGTATTTGCCGCGGTTACCCGTGCCGATGCAGCCGACGGTGATGCGTTCGCTGGGGGCGACATTGCCATCCCTGCCGAGGGCCGATGCGGGGATAATCATGGGGGCGGCAATCGCGGCGGTGGCGGCCAGGAATTGGCGGCGACTGGGGGTGTTACTCATAGGAAAGTCTCCTCTGCCCAAGGGGGCAGGCGGTTTAACAGGGAACAAACAAGAGCCTCTTGTATAGCACAAAAGCTGGCTCGATTGCAGATCTACGTCTATACGACTGAGCGGTGAGCCGCACGACCGCATTACCCTCATTGCTCATTGTTCGTTTTGGTTTGGGAATTTGACGAGAATGAAGAGGGTGCCCCCAATCACCAGGGCAAAGCCTATCCCCATGGCGATGGCAATATTGCGCACCAAGGCCCGACTGGGCGCATTGGCCGCCGGTGCGGGGGGCTGTTCGGAAGGCTCCGGGGCAGGCGTTATCCCATCTGGTGCGGCTTCCACCGGGTTTTCTTCCTGGAGGATCGGTGTATCGGATGAGGGTGGGGAAGCGTCCTGGCCGATTGCGACCTGGGCAACGGACATCGTGGCAAGAAGGAGTAAGGCGACCAGAGGAAGCAGGCGATGCATGGAAATTCCTTTTGTGTGTGCACGCGTTGGGCGGGATATTGATGATATAGGCAGACGTCCTGTGAGACGCCTTGCTTGAAAGGACCTAAAGGACGGAAACGACGTAAAGGACAAGGGGCACCGGGTAGCCGAAAATGCATGGAGCGAAGCCGCTCAAGGGGACTCTCGCAACGCAATTTAGCCCGGCTACCTCAATGAGGACTATCGTTCTTTGTCATTTAGGTCGTTTCCGTCCTTTATGTCCTTTTCACGAAACGGGTTGTTGGTGGAGTCTACCGAATCCGTCCTTCCGGCGCATTCAGCACGATGGAGTTGGATACGTTATTACCAAAATCGTCGAAGCGGTCAAATTTCCATACCAGTTTCTTGCTCTTGGGCTCCACTTCCACAAGAATCGGCTGGCCTTCACCGGCGTGGCAATTGCCGATGATATAGTTCCCGTTGGGAAGCACTTCCAGGGTCGTCACCCAGGCGAAGGTTACGTCGGGCAAGTCATTCTGACTCAATTGCCAGACGATTTCTTTCTCCGGCGTCACCTCCAGCACGCTGTGGCCATTCCCCGTGCTCAGCAGGGTATTGCCGTTGGGCAGGCGCAGGGCACTAAACGTCTTGTCGCCCCACGCATCGGGGCCGTGTCCCCCAGCGGGCTCCTTGTCGAAGAGGGGAACGTCATATTCCCAGACCACTGCTCCTTCGCCATCGTACTCGCGGACGAAGCCATCGCCCTCATGGCAGACCAGGTAGTGGCCGTTGTCGAGCTTGCGGACCAGGCGCGTATCCATATGGGGATGGGGGTTGTCGCGCTTAAGTGGGATTTCCTTAAGGAGCTTGCCCTCGCGGTCGATTTCGATGATGCGCCCCGTGCCCGATTCGGCCAGCATGAAGCGGTCATCGGCCAGGGGTTGAAAGGCATGGACTTCCAGTTTCTTGCCTTCATTGCCATTGCTGGTCTGGGCATCATAGGACCACACAACCTCCTTGGCGTTGGGGTCAATTTCGGAGATTTTCTGCATGCCCTGTTGGACCAGGATGTTGCCGTTCTCCAAGACATGGATGTCGTGAATGCCGCCCCAGGGCATCTCCCATTCGATTTCGCCATCGGGCGCCACGACGACCAGCCGGTCGCCGCCGTGGAGTAAGATTCGGTGCTCTGCAGACACCGCAAGGCAGAGGAAAAGGCACAGGGCCACAGCAATACCTGGAAATAGTCGCATCATTCACGCTGTCCTTTGGGTGGAATGGGAAGGCGGACGTCGGGAAAAGGTACCCCAACGTCGTTCGCCACACGGTCCTCTCGCGCCAAACGGGGGAACCGGGTGATCCTAACGAAGGGCGGCGGGTGATGTCCAGCGGGAATCAAATAGCATCGGAGCCAAGAGTTCCGAAACCTGGTCCCGGATAGGGCATGCAAACAGCATCGACTCCTGGGGATGGGGCAGCTTATGGTCGCTCTTCCAGGAGAGCTTGCGTTGCATCCTCGAGCGCATTTCGATGGAGGATGGCATGTCGCCGATCTTTCAATCCCCAAAGAAAAACCGCGTATAACAGGTTGCCCTGTTACGCGCGGCTGAGGAAGTCTATTCAGCGCCTTTTCGGTGTTTCTTTTTAGGCTTTTTTGGGGCCCTCAGTTCAGGACGTTTTTTGCCGTCCTTTTTCTTGAAGGGTTTTCCGCCGGACTTGAAGCCCTTTTTCTTAAAGCCTTTTTTCTTGAAGGCGCCGCCGTCGCTCTCGCCGTCCCCCTCATCCTTGCGGATACGCATGGGCTGTCCGGCCACCCACACGTCCTGTAGCAGCTGGAAAATCTCTTTGGGCATCTGAGGCAGGACCACGGTACTGTGGTGTTCCTGGATGTCGATGGCGCCAATAAACTTGCTCTCAAGACCGGCTTCATTGGCAATCGCACCCACAATGTTGCCGGGCTTTACACCGTGCTTGTGGCCTACCGCCATACGATAGCGCTCCATGCCTTCCGGGAGGGCCTCCGCGTGGCGTGGCGGACGTTCTTTTTTTCCGCCCTTGCGGTCGTTGCGTTCGCGGGGCTCCCAATTGGGTTCCCCTGCATCGCGCTTGCGCTTTTCTGCTTTCGGCCGATCCTTCAGGAGGAGCGGTTCTTCGCCTTGGACCAACTTGGCCAACGCTGCCGCAATTTCCAGGGCCGGCACATTGTGGTCCAGCAAATACTGTTCTACGATATCTTCGTAGAGTTTGAGGTCTTCGTTGGCCAGCGTGTCGGTTATCTTCTGCTTAAACTGGGCAATGCGCTTGTCGTTAATGATTTCGGTTGAGGGCATTTCCATCAACGCGATCTTCTGACGCGTTGCTTTTTCAATGGCAAAGAGCAGGCGCTTTTCCCGGGGGGTGACGAAGAGAATGGCTTCACCCGTCCGACCTGCGCGCCCCGTACGACCGATGCGGTGGATATAGGGCTCGGTGTCGGTTGGAATGTCGTAGTTGATGACGTGGGTGATGCGCTGCACGTCGAGGCCACGGGCGGCCACGTCGGTGGCAACCAGGATGTCGAGGTCGCCGTTGCGGAGGCGGTTGACGGTGCGTTCGCGCTGGTTCTGGGCGATATCGCCATTGAGCGCCGAGGCCGCATAGCCCCGGGCGTTCAGCTTTTCGACCAGTTCGACTGTAGCCGTTTTCGTGCGCACGAAAATGATGACGGCATCAAAGTCTTCGGCTTCCAGAATGCGGGTTAAGGCATCCATCTTGTGATGGTGGCTTACCATCCAGTAACGCTGATTGATGGTTTCGGCGGTCGACGTGCGTACCTTGATGGCAATCACTTCCGGATTGCGCATGTGGGCTTCGGCGATCTTCTGCACTTCCCGTGGCATGGTCGCCGAGAAGAGGGCGATCTGACGGTCCGGCGGTGTCTGTTCCAGGACCCACTTCACGTCATCGATGAATCCCATGCGAAGCATTTCGTCGGCTTCGTCGAGGACCAGGGTGGTAAGGCCTTCGAGATTGAGTGTCCCACGTCGCATATGATCCATTACACGACCGGGCGTGCCGACGACCACATGGACGCCCCGCCGGAGGCCGCGGAGCTGACCGTCGTAGGAAGAGCCGCCGTAAATCGGGAGGACGTGCAGATTCTTCATGTGGCTGGCGTATTTCTGGAAGGCTTCCGCCACCTGAATGGCCAGTTCCCGCGTTGGCACGAGTATCAGTGCCTGGGGATTGGTCTGGGCCAGTTCGATCTGGGAAAGGATGGGGAGGGCGAAGGCGGCGGTTTTGCCCGTGCCCGTCTGTGCCTGACCCAGAACGTCCACCCCTTTCAACAAGGGCGGGATGGTCTCTGCCTGGATAGGCGAGGGGGTTTCGTAGCCGATTTGTTCCAGAGATTTGAGGATGGATTTGGGGAGGCCCAGATCGGCGAATTTCAGCGAATCGATATTTTCTGCGGCCTCAGTAGTTTCTGTAGACATAGGGATATCCTGTGCGTTTCGGGTGCCAAAGGCGTAATCCGCCCGTCGCGATGGGTTTAAGGTAAGACAAGGCGACGGCGGCCCAGCGGTATAGTCCGGGTGAGAGGCACAGAAACTGTATTGACACAAGACGGGCTCAGAGGAGCTACAGAGAGGCGTGCCCAAGGTGAAGTTGGTTACACGAAGACCCGGGGGTACTCGGAGAGTATACCACAGATGAACCGGTCACTGCGTCTTTTCGCTGGAATCGTGGTAAACAGCGCGTTATCCTACGGTGGTATTGGGGCCCCGCCCCCCTTTGGAACCAGAAAGCACCGCGATGAATCCTCTCTTTCCTTTCAACGGCACGGCCCACCTCTTGGAGTCCCAACTCCTGCCGTTGGCACCGAGCTGTCCCCTGTGTGGCAGCAGTGAACGGAGCGTGGTTCATCCTATCCAGGCAGCGCCTGCAGTGACCTTATTGCAGTGCCACAGCTGCGGCGGAGCCAGTGTGTCGCGTATGCCAACGGAGGAAGCGTTGGATGCCCTCTATGCCGACTTTTACGAAGGAGAATCTCACCAGGAAGATGATCCCCACGTGACCTTTGGCAATCTGAATCGATTTGGTGCGCACCTCGCCCGGGCCTACGGTGCCGTCTCCCCCGGCGCTCCCCTACGTATCCTGGACTTCGGCGGGGGGGATGGCAGTATTGCCCTCAATGTGGCGGAAAAGCTCCGTGCTCAGGGAGCCGGGGAGATTACGGTGCAGCTCGTGGACTATGGCGTAGCCGCTTCGCCCCTCTCGGACGAGGGTATCGTGTTCCAACAGGCAGCGACCCTTGACGCTCTTGGGGACAATGAATACGACTTCATCATTGCCAGTGGGGTGATAGAGCACGTGCCCGATCCGCGGGAAACGCTTGAGGCGTTGTTTGCACGGTTGGCCGGCGGGGGGCGCTTCTATGCGCGGACGCCCCACGTGGTGCCCTATATGCGCTGCTGCCGAAAGGGGACCGCAGGTTGGTTCTTTCCCTATCCCGCCCATCTTCATGACATGGGGGCCCGGTGTTGGGAAAACCTCGTCGGTCGTGCAGGAAAAGCCCACAACGTCACGCTCTACGCCGCCCGTCCTGCCATCGTACAGGTTTCCTTTGCGCAAAGCTGGAAAGTGGCCCTGCTGTCCCACCTCGCCAAGGCCCCGTGGTATCTGGTGGGAAATCGCTACCCCTTCGTAGGCGGTTGGGAAGTGGTGGTCCGAAAAGACGGGGCCGACTTGAGTGCCAGGCCGAAGAAAAGGGCCACGACGTAAGTGACGCGCTTCGAATTCCGTGCCACGCGATGCCGAGAAAAACGAGGTTTCGTGTGCGTGGAGCAAGAGGTGCTTTTGAGTGTAGCATCCATCATTTCCGGGCGCCTGATTGCACGGGATAGTAAGACGCCCGAGAAGGGTGTTCCAAGGTGACCCGCGTCGACGTTGCTCCATGCACACGAAACTTCGCGGGGCTCAGTATCGCGTGGCACGAAAAGACGTCTGAACGAAATTCCTATGGCCTCCCGGACAGGTAGAGACGTCTGATCGAAACGCCTATGGAGCGCCGACGGCTCGCCAGCAATAAAACGACCCGGCAATGCGAGGCAAGCCGGGTCGTGATTACGATCGTGTCTGGTCAGTTACTGGGCGCTGAGGTCCCGGTAGTACAATTCTTTGGCTTCGGCAATCATGCCGGCATTGTGGCACTGCAACGCAAAGTAGCCCTTGGTGTATTCCTCATCCTGGTAGGTCATGACCAGATCGTCTTCGACCCAGATCTGGATGGTTTTTCCCTCGGCCTTGACGCGCATGGAGAACCATTCGCCGTCTTTGGTCAAGAGCTTGTCGGCTTTTCCGGTCGGGGCACCGGGTTTCCAGAGCCAGCCCGTGTGCGCATCCTGGGAGTGGCAAATCTGGGCTTCATAACCTTTCGGGTACCCATCCACATTGTCCTCCGGCGGATTAGCCCGGAAATAGAGGCCACTGTTGGCGTCCTTGTCGTGGGCGGTAATCTTGAACATGCCCTTCACCTCAAGGTCGGTCAACTCCGGTGCGAAATAGATGTGTCCCTGGCCGTCGGGGGACTGGCCCGTCAAGACGCCGTCTTTTACTTCCCAGGTGGCCGCACCCCGCTGCGTCAGACCGTCGAGATTCTCGCCATTGAAGAGGGGCTTCCACTCCAGTTCCACGGGTGCGGCATTGATTGTCGGGGCGGCAGGCGCTGCTGCGGGCACTTCAGCAGGAGCCTCAGCGGGCGCTGCCGTGGGGGCCTCCGCCTCCGCCATCACCGGGGGAGCCGCCGTCTCTTCTGCTGCAGGCGCTTCCGTAACGGCTTCTTCTGCCACTTCATTTTCATTGGCTGGGCTACACGCCGACAGGGCAAATCCCATCATGCAGGTAAGGGCCAAAAGGGGTAGGTGTTTCATACCATATTCTCCGTTTCTCTCCGCGATTAGTTGAAGCCACTGAGGGCTTTTCAGGCAGAGCGCACGTGTTGCGTCTCTGGCCCGCCAGTGTACCTGCTCGGAAGCGCAGGGGACAAGCGGTGAAGGGCCTACGGTTTACTGGGGTAGGTGTCCGGCAGAATTTGGACTCCGGTGGTGAATACAAAAGGAAACTGGAAATCGGGATTCTTAAAGGTGAGTTCAATCATAAATGCCGTGTACCCCGACGCCGGGAGTTCAGGCAGGGCGCGGTATGCGCCATCCGCACTGGAAAGCTCGGAGCTGGTCCACGCGGCACCAATTTCCTCCAACCGGAAATCGCGGGCCTTCGGATTATGGGCCTGCCACAGGAGCACCTTCTCCGGTTTCGTCGTGCAGTGGACCTCCAGGCTTCCGTCGGCGTTGGATTTCCAGTCGAAGACAGGCCGGGGTGTGTCGTTTAAGACCGCGTGATAGAAGGAGGCCAGATTCATGTAAACACCGAGGTTCAGGCCGTGATCACTGTTCGGCGTGTAGCGCAGGTACTTTTCTCCCTTAAGATCGTCGAAATAAAACTTCGAGGAGTCCGGTGGGAAAAACTGGTCGCCCGTGGAGTTGACGATGTACTTGGGCATGGTAAGGCGGTCGATATAGCTGTAGGGATCGACAATATCGAGGAGGGCCTTCATCCGTGGGGTGTGGATACGTCCCGTAATGTTGGTCTCCTCATATTCACTCACGGCAGGAGCCCAGAATCCATAGGCGTTGATATGATTGTCGAGGGACGGTACGAAATTGAGGACATCGATTACGGCCGGTGCAATGCCAATAACCCGCTTGTCCACGGCAGCCGTGGTCCAGGTGGTCCAGCCCCGTTTCGATGCACCTACGACGAAAAACTCTTTCACATCCGGTTGTTCTTTCTGTACCAGATCCATGGCTCGGACCACCGCCTTCGTCATGGGAAGACGGGCCAGCCATTCTGCGCTCCCGCCGGTAAGAAACTGGTCCCATCCGAAGGCGATAAGGGCGTCTTCCTTTCGTCCCGATTCCTTATAGGCCGCCATGTTTTCAGCGGCAAAGTGGAGGGGTTGATTCGGAATCTGCTTGATCTCGACCACTACGGACTTGGTCATCAGGGCGATTTGTGTCATGGCGCCATTGGGCGTGGGGGCGCTTCCCCCATTGCCCCCGCCACTGATGAAGAGCATGGCCGGCTTAAAATCCCGCTCGGCCGGGACATGAATCGTCACCCAATGCTCCCAGAGGGTGCGGTCCACCTCGGCCGTGGTGAGCCACTCCTGGGAAATAAGGTGATAAACCCTGGCTTCGTGGGTGTTCTTGGTGACCGTGGCCTGGGGGTGGAGCTCATAGCGAAAAACGGGGTCGGGCGTGTTTACATAGTCGTCGAGTGGTGTGGCGAAACTGGGAATCCCAGCGAAAACCGCGGCGAGCAGGAAAACGGCGCAGCCAACGAGGTGCCGGTGTGACGTAGCAGCTGATGAGAAGGAAATCATGTTGGGGTTCCCGGTTGATAGCGGTTAAGGTGGGAGTTTTCAGGTGACGTGGGGTAGTATAACGCCTATTCCTAACTGAGACCGGACAGGTGAATCGCCGGTTTCCGAACGGGGCTCTCCCCATCCCGGTCGTGTGAGCGACCGTGGGCGGAAAGGCTAATTCAGTTGCAGAGAATGAGCGCATGGTGTGTAAACGGATTCGTAATCTGGGTCATATTGTTTTCCGGACTGGCCTGGTTTTTCCCCGGGCCTTTCCAGGCCCTCAAGCCCGCCATCGTGCCCGGTCTCGGCATTATCATGTTTGGCATGGGAATGAGCCTGGTGCCCGCCGACTTCGCTCGGGTCGTCGCACAACCCCGCGCCGTGGCCTGCGGTCTGGTGGGGCAATTCGTGTTGATGCCCGGAATTGCCTGGCTGATCGCACGGAGCTTAGGGCTGCCCGAAGAAGTACAGTTGGGCTTTATCGTGCTGGGATGTTGTCCGGGCGGCACGGCCTCCAATGTGATCGTCTACCTCGCCCGGGGAAATGTGGCTCTCTCAGTGACCATGACTGCCTGCTCCACGGTGGCGGCCGTCTTCCTGACCCCCTTCCTGATTCAGCTGCTGGGGAGTCGCGTAGTGCCGGTCGATGCCTGGGCGCTTTTCCGAAGTGTGGTAACCATCGTGTTGGTGCCCGTGAGTGCCGGGCTCTTGCTGCACGTCGTGCTGGGCAAACGGGTGGCCCGTATCAATGAGGTCTTTCCCGCCGTGTCCGTGGTGATTATCGTACTCGTTATTGCCGCAGTGGTTGGCCTGTCTCACAACGTATTACCGCAAGTGGGCCTGGTGCTGGCTGGAGCGGTCTTCTTGCACAACCTGCTCGGATTGGGGG
>Ga0070727_10004441_pt1 | contig 12000 bp, 10 predicted proteins | sample tdAd472_FD_66722 | JGI IMG/M metagenome (GOLD analysis project Ga0070727, IMG submission 66722) | Marine sediment microbial communities from the Atlantic coast under amendment with organic carbon and nitrate - tdAd47.2 | ecosystem: Environmental > Aquatic > Marine > Coastal > Sediment | place... | reverse complement strand
CACGGCCATGAACGGCCCGATTCCGGGAATGAACTGCCCCACGGTGCTGATCATTCCGGGGAGCTGCTGGGCCACGTCCCCGTCCCCCGAGAACAGGCCCAATACGCCCTCCGCCTTGTCCTTGGCCTCGCCCACCGATCCGAAGAGCTGACCGAAGCGGCCTCGCTGGAGTCCCTGGAGGTCTCGGCCGGACGCAGCAGCGCCCCGCTTGCCCAGGGCCGCGCCGCGTGCGCGCAGCTGGGCGGCCTTCTGCGCGCGTTGCACGCTCTCCTTGAGCTCCCCCGACATGTCCTTGGCAGTGGCGAGCGTCTTCTTGGCGCGCTCTGCGATCGCCTCGGCGACCTTCTTGGCGCGCTCGTAGTTCTTGGTGCGGAAGCGGAGGAGAATTTCTCTAGCCACGCTTCACCTCCCGCTCGAGCCGCTTGAGCTTGCGCTCTAAGCGGCGCAGGTCGCGGACGAGCCGCCGCGCAATGCGCTCGGCTTCGGCGCGCTCCTTGAAGAGCGCGCGGAGTTCTTGCTCGCGGCGCTTGAGGCCGGTCACTACCACGCGGACGTCTGGGTCGGGCGCGCTCACAGGTAGAAGCTCGCGACCGGTTGGGCTGCGCGCAGCTGCTTGGCTGGTGACTCAGCGGGCTTGGTCGAGGACCAGTAGACGAGGGTGGCTTCGCGCGCCCAGAGGTGGGACTCAGCGTCCGCCCCGAACTCGGCAACGAAGGGGTCCTTCTCGCGCGAAGCGTTGCGGTCGAGGCGCCAAGGGCTGGGGAGGAGCCCTGGGAGCTTGAGCTCGTCTGACTTGCCCTCACCTCCTCGGCGCCGGCCCTTGAGGACCACGGTCAGGCGCCAGGGGAGGATCGCGCCCTTGAACAGCACCGGCTCGAACCCGCCCACCACAGGTTCGTAGTCGAAGTCCACGTGGCCGCCCGTGACCTCGGTCTGGATCTGCCAACGGACCCCCTCCTTCGCGTCGGGCTGATCGGGAGCCTGCTCCTTGATCACCCACACGCCCTCGGCGAAGCGGATCGCCTCCTCGTGGAAGATCTCGGCGGTGTCGAGCGAGCCGTTGGGACGCCGCCCCTCGACCCAGGCCAACGCGCCCGGCCCGCGCGCCGAGGCGCGGTAGGTGGTCGAGCGCTCGTCCTTCTCGATCCGCGTACGCACCGAGTAACCGACCTCGGTCGGGCTCGACGCGGGCGAGGTGGTCCCCACGTGCACGCCCCACTGCTTGATCCGAGACACGACCTGACACGACGTCGGCGTGCGCTGGTTTGGTTCGTCGGCGTCGCTGGTCACGACCTCGACGCCGTCAGGGCCGTTGGTGTCGTAGGTGTAGCTGCCGCCGAAGGGGCCTACGCTGATCCGGCCGATCTGCTTGGCCTTCTCGACCGCGTTCACGCCCTCGCGGGTCGTGATCGTGGTCCGCCACTCCAAGACGTGCAGGCCGCCCGGGTCGTAGGTCGAGCTGAGCTCTTGGTCCCAGCCCACGATCCCGTTGGCTTCGGCGAAGCGCTGGACGGCGGAGATCACGAGCGTCACAGGGACGAGTGAGCGCCAGGTCGCGGTCGGCGCCAGCTCGTCGGTCCCCGCTGAGATCTGCTCGATCTTGAAGCGCTCGTAGTCAGGCGGGCCGAGGGTCCATACGACCTGCGCGGCGCCTGCTGGATCGCGGATCAACCGCACCCACAGCGGGTAGCCTTGCCCTCGCACGCGCACGCGCGCGAGGAACGCCGCCCACTCGCGCCAGAAGGTTGTGGACGTCCCGTCAGAGGACACGAGCCGCGCCCCAGGCACCTCCCACACCTCGCGGATCTCTACGACCTGCGGCGGGTTGGCAGCCTCCTTCCACACGGGTTCAAGGCGCGGTTCAAGGGGCCCGGGTACGTCGAAGCGGTAGTTGCTCTGCGGGCCTTGGATTTCGAGCTGGAGCGGGAGCCTGGCCATGCCTCAGCCCCCGGATTGCTGGGGTTTCCCCCGTCCCCTCTTGGGGTGTCGCGGCTTCTTCCCTTCACGACGCGGGAGCGGCTCAGTTGGCGGCTTGGGCTCTGGCTGCGACGGTCGTGGGACCTCTGGCTGGGGAGCTTGTGTGCTAGTGAAGATCCGGTCGATTCGCGCGCGGAGACGAATGATCTCGTCCACCTCGGCGCCTTGGACCCAGGCGCGGGGGATCAGGACGTCGCGGACGAAGGCTAGCTCTCGAAGCGTGATCGCATTGGGTGGGGTCATGCAACCAGAGTGGTCGCACGTGGGACCGTTCAGGACGCACCCAAGAAAACCGCCCCTGGTTCATCTTCAGCGGCTGAAGGGCCTTAGCTCCCCCCGCCCCTGCAACCAGGATGCCAATGGGCAAGGCCTGTCGGGGTCGATGTTTACCGTCTAGCTACGGACTTGAGAGGAAAGTCCGTACACGACCCCGAGCGCTTCGGGGTCATCTTGAGGACCCTGATGCGCCAAGAACTGCAATCGCCAACAGGCAATTCATACCAAGCCGAAGCGACATGCTTTCGCCTTCCTAGCCAGGGCATCCGTGGCGAAGGGTCCAACTAGCCATGCGAACCAATACGCTACGAACCCCCTCTGATCAGTTGGCAGGCGTCGCGTACACCGACCTCACTCTGAACTTCGCTCCGGTTTCCTGCTCGGACAAACGGATCAGAGTGGGGGTGTTGGACTACCGCGGCAAACCTCACCTGCAGGAACTCCGAGATCAGCATGACCTCTCCTATGTGCTGCGGCGAGAGGGCGACAAGATCATCACCGTGCCGGTAGTTGCTGGGCTGCGTCCCCTCGGAAATGAGGTTGAAGAGCGCCTCCTTTCAACGGACTCCGACCTGCTGCTGGCTCTGATTCAGCACAGCTTGTTCCGCTATTTCCTCTCCCACAAGAGGTTGATCCGTCGCGTGCGCCCTTTGCGCGTGCTTGCGGAACCAGCGAAGGATCTGCTTCACAAGGCAGCGTCCCCAGCTCGTTTGCCGGAGTGGCTCTCCTTTCGTACCCAACATGAGCTGACTACTCGATCCGTTCATGGCGACTCTCCTGAGGTCAGGAACGGAATCCTGTTCGACTTCTTCTTGAAGGTCGGCATCAGAGCTCCATGCGCGGAACTGCTCCGCCTCGGCGTCCCTATCGTCGGGCGGTATGTAGGGAAGCTCACCAGTCGCGGTCCGCACTTGACTCCCAGGTTGGATACCCTAGGCCGCGTTGCAAACGTCCAGGGCGAGCTGTTGGAACTGGACGACTGTCACGACGAGGACAGCAGCACCGTCTCTGCAGCGGACTGCTACTTGGAACCGCGCAGGGAGGCTCTCGAGGCGTGTGTACGCGCACTTCTCCCGCGAGACCACGCTGGAGTGCTCAAGCGACTGGCGCGGATCCAGGCTGGGCTTCAATCCGGGCCAGGTCGGCTCCAGAAAATCGAAGCCATTCGTGCGCACCTCGCCGGCGCTCAGCTGGAGATCTTGCCGGGCTTGAAGATCGACCTCGGCCGGTTCACCACCCGCGCTCAGCTTCAGCCGAAGAGAGCCCCGAGCGTTCTCTACACATTCGACCATGCAAGAGAGCGAACCCACCGATCGGCCGACAAGGGCCTGGATAGGCATGGCCCCCTCACCAGGCAGTCATTCACTCCGCGGCGCCCAAGGGTGTGTGTGATCTGCCAGAGCCGGCGTCGTGGCGACGTCGAACTGTTCCTGCGTCGGCTCCTCGACGGGATCCCTGGTCGGTCTACACAGCCTGGGGTCTTCGACAACGGGTTCCTCAGGAAATACCACGTTGAAGGTCTCGATCTGGAATTCTTCGAGACTAAGACCCCAGCCGCCGGAGACTACCGGTCGGCTGCTCTTCAAGCCATCGAGTCGAGGTCAGGCGAGTGGGACTTCGCCTTCGTGCAAACGGACGAGGCATTCCACAAGCTGTACGGCGAGCGCAATCCCTACCTGGTCACGAAGGCCACGTTCTTCCAACACGGTATTCCGGTCCAAGAGTTCGAGTACGAGACAACCCAGATGCCGGAGCGCAACCTCCGCTACACGCTCAACAACATCTCCCTCGCGACCTATTCCAAGCTCGGCGGCATCCCCTGGCTCCTGCCCGTCAGCTCTACCATCACTCACGAGCTCGTGATCGGTGTCAGCACAGCCTTGGTTGGCAAAGGCCGCTTCGGTGACAGGCAGCGCTACTTGGGGATCACGACCGTGTTCACCGGAGACGGCAACTACTGGCTAGCGAACACTTCCAACTGCGTCCCTTACTCAGAGTTCCAAGCGGAACTGGTGCATACGCTTGAAACCGCCATCAGGAGGGTGAAGGCCCAGCTGAACTGGCGACCGGGTGACGCCATCCGCATCGTGTTTCACTGCTTCAAGCCCCTGAAGTACACAGAAGCCGACGCGGTCGACCAAGTCGTCAAAGGGCTGAACGACTACGACCTGGACTACGCATTCCTCCATGTGGCCGGGCGACATGACTGCGTCCTTTTCGATCCAAATCAGAGCGGCTCGGGGAGGGGCTCATCCGTCAAGGGGATCTTCGCGCCGGAGCGAAGGACGTACACCCACCTGTCTCTCCTCGAGACCCTACTGGTCCTCACAGGTCCAAAGGACGTCAAGCTGCCCACCCAAGGGCTGCCCCGACCCATCAAGCTCAAGCTCCACCCGCGATCGACGTTTCGGGACATGGATTACCTCACCAAGCAGGTGGCCCTCTTTGCTGGGCACTCATGGCGGGACTTTTTCCCAGCCTCGATGCCCGTCACGATCAGCTACTCGAACCAGATCGCAAGACTGCTCGGGAACCTAAGCACGCTACCCGGCTTTGATCCAAGCGTTCTGCGCGGCAAGCTGGCCACGAAGGGGTGGTTCCTGTGAGAGCTGGGTTCGAAGAAGCCCAGCGACTCCTCCTCAGTCGAGCGGCGCAGCACCTTGAACTGGTAGCCAAAGACCTTCCGGATCGGCCCACGCTTCACTTGTTCGCACTCTGGGCACTCCGCACCAAACCGGACGCCGCGGTTATTGAAGGAATATTGGCCCAGGAGAAGCACCCGAGGAGCTACACAAGGGTCGCGGCCCTCGGGTTCGCCGTCGCCCTTGGGGATCTTTCATTCTCAGCAGCGCTGCGAGAAGAGCTGCTCTGGCTGATTGAGCGCCCCGTGAAGATCGAAGGCTCGCCAGCCGGCTTCTGCCTAGACCCTGTCGCCTTGCTCGGGATCCTCCTCGCCTGCGTTGGACTCCAAGAAGAGACGGACCTCGACCTCGGAACATGGAGCAACGACGTGCTTGAAGTACGTCGCCAGTCACAAGCGAGCGACTGGTGGAGCGAGCTGTTCGCACATCTCTCCGCGAGGCTCGGCAACTCGCTTGAACTCTCAGAAGAGCCGGCGAACGCGGACGTCAGGCTCGCTCTAGGGAGTCTTGACCTCTTACGGCGGACACCCTCCCAGCATGCTGCAGACGAGGTAGTGGTGGTCTCACAGCTATGCGCCGGGCCAGAGGAGGTGCTCGACCCAGCCCGAGGACTCCTGCGCCTCGGCGTGCTGCGCGCATTGAACACGGCCGACAGCTCGCTGCCCTCGCAGGAACCGGAGGAGCTGAAGATGCAGGGAACAGCAATGAATGACAGATGTGACACGGCAATCATCATCGCGCTACGGGAAGAGTTTCAGGAACTGCGGGACCAGATCCTGACGGATGCACGCTCCGAGTTCGACCCGCACACGACTCAGTACTACTACCGCTTCTCGCGGCCCTGCGCGCAGGGGCAGGCTTACGAGTGCGTTGCGACGTTTGTCGGCGCGATGGGTCCAACAAACGCCGCGTATGTCGCCGGTGAGATGATCCGCAGGTACCAGCCGGCCGCGATCGTCAACGTCGGCATAGCCGGCGGTGTCAGCGATGACGTTCGAATCGGTGACGTCGTCGTTGCCGACCAGATCGACGAGTATCTCGCCGGCTCGAAGGCAACCGGCTCGGGTGCAGAAAGGGAGCTACTGCTCAGCGGAGCAGTTCACCGGGCCTGCCCCCATCACCTCTCTCACCTAAGGAACCTGGAATTCGCTCACTCCGCCGAGAAGGAGACCTGGGAGACCAACGGCCAGGCATTGCTTGCACAGCTTCTCGAGCAGGAGACGGTGGCGAGCCTTACGGGGCGCGCATTGGTTTCCGAAGTACCGACCTACGAGGTGGGCCATCTCGCGTCCGGGCCTGTCGTAGCAGGGACCGTGGATTTCGTCTCCTGGCTGAAGAAGCGGGACAGGAAGTACCTCGCCATTGAAATGGAAGCTGCAGGCGTCGTGGTCGCCGGGTCGTCGACCAGTACGCCCACGCTCGTCCTCCGCGGAATCTCCGACCTAGCCGACGCGCGCAAGGGAGAAGTGGACGCTGTCGGAGGCGGAGCCCTGCGTCGCTATGCCATGAGGAACGCGCTCCAGCTCCTCTGGACGCTGATGTCCGCGGGCCTTCTCGCGCGGTCAAGGCTTCAGACTAGCTCGCGCGCGTCGCCCTAGGCGAGACAGCCGTCTACAGACCCAGGTCCACCCACACGGCTGCGTGGTCCGAAGCCTGCTCTCGTTTGCTCTTCACGGTGGGGTAGGGGTTGCCGGCAACTGGGGCGTAGATTCCACGTCGCTCGACGCCAACGGCTTGCACGAGCGGCCATAGGGCAGGCGACAGGAACAGGTAGTCGAGTTTCTGACTCTTCTCAATGTTGCAAGACCCCCGTGTCCCCGGCTTCTCCTTCTTTTCGGGGTAGCTGGGGTGCGACATGACATAGCGCAGCCGCTCAGCTGATTTGAGCCCACCCAACAGCCCCTTCTTGATCGCGTCGCTCTTCGGCGTGTCGTTGAGGTCGCCGGCAACCATTACGTAGGGCGTCTGCTCAAGCGCGCGGCGGTAGATCTTCTTGGTCACCTGCGCCTGCTTCAACCGCCTCGCGTCGCTCGCTTTCTTGTTGCCGTAGCCCTTGCTCTTGAAGTGGCCACCGAGGATCACGAGCAGGTCTCCGCTGGGCAGTTCGACGCTGTATTCGGGGCAGTCGCGGCTGAAAACGGGCCACCCCTTGTTCGCAACGTCCACGTTCGTCCGCGTGCCAAGGACGGGCAGCCGGCTAAACAGACCAATGTCGATCCCGCGCTGGTCGTTGCCGTCGATCAGTGTGTTGTACGGATACTCTTGCCCAGGTTGCTCGACCGCCAGCACCAGATCATTGAAGCGCTGGAGCGTCGGCCGGTCCTCGACCTCGACTGCCACCAGGACGTCGGCAGCGACGTCAGCCACGACGCGGGCCGTATTGCTGACGGCCGTCCAGTTCACGTCGTCGCGGACGAGGTCGAACCACCCAACCCAGTCGGCGCGGCCGGTCGCGACGATCACGGGCAACTTGGTCTGCTTGTCGACCTTGAACAGGCGCCCGCGGATCTTCCTGAAGACGAGGATCCCCTTCCCCTGCCCAGACTTCTTGTGGAAGTTCCACCTGGTGAGGAGCGTCACGAGCTTCTTCTTGGTGGCTGCCGTGTACGTGGCCTGCTCGATCAGCGCGTTGAGCGCCGCATGGTCCTTAAGGAACGCCTTGCGGTCCTTGGCTGAGTGTTTTTCCTCGTTCATGGCCGCAGGGCGGGTGAAGAGGTTTTCCATGTTGTAGGTGGCAACGCGCATGAGTGCTCCAGTCCGTAGCTTGATTCCATTCCTTGAGCGGGCAACCCGCAAGGCCTCCCTGCTAGCTGAACTCTGCCAGCGATAGCAAGCTCCCGGCGGTGAGGTGGTCGTCATGGATGGTCTCCTGCCCCGCCGGCTGGCTGTTGAGGTGGCCGCCCAGCTCCTCGGCAACCAGCCGCTGGATCAGCCCTTCGCCTGCAATCGACGTCTCGAACACGAACTCGTCCGGGACGCCGCCCTGGTTCTCGACGTGGAAGAAGTTGCAGTTGAGAGTGCCGGTCGCGCCGTCCTGAGGCTGGACCCCCGAGGCCCAATTCACCGTCAGTCCAGATGCGTTGCGCTCGGTCGCCTGGAAAGGCGCGCGGATCTGCACTCCCTCGGCGCGAGCCACGAGGTCACCCTGCGCGCGGCCGGCCGAGCGGTAGAACGAGATCTCGAAGCCAACGCCGCGGTCGCGGACCAGCCAGTAGAGGAGCCCCGCCTCGGTGTTGCCGCTCCGCTCGCCGCTCGTTGTGACCTGGCTGTCGCGGAGCAGATTCTCGTGGTTGGGGTCGCCGCCTTTGGTGTAGACGCGCTCAAGCACGAAGGGGCCGATCCCTTCCGGGCCTGAGAAGGACTGCTTGATCCGCACGCCCCCGAAGCTGAACTGGCGGTCTTCGCCGAGCACCTTGACCGAGCACTCGAACTCCTCAAAGCCGCCGTGCCCTGTGTCGTGCCCTCGTGTCGCCTTGAACGTCCAGCGCGCGGCTGGGCAGAACTCGCGCGGATTGTGCGCAGAGACCTTGCCGGCCCCGCGGTTGCCTGGAGCAAACACCGCGGCCTGTGCTCTAACCACCCGCTCCGCAACGGACTGCTCGCCCGCTACGCTCTCCACCTTCATGGCGCGCGAGAGGTTGGTGAGGAAGCCCACTCGCCGCCGACTCACGGAGCCGCTCCGGTCTCGCTGCGGGGAGTCGGTGACCAGCGAGGTGCTGGTCGTGCGGAGGAAGTCTGCGCCTCGGTTGCCCAAGCGGATGGCGAACGCTGTCAGGGCCTCGAGCATGATCAGCTTGGCGTCGCGCATGCGGGACGCCACAGCACGCGTAGCGGCGAGGAACTCGTCTTGGCTCCGGACGTCCTTCTCCACCGAGCCGTCCCACACGCGCTTGAGCCGCACGGGCCAGTCCGGCGCGGGGAACAGCATGAGCATGTCGCTCAGATCCTCGGTCACCGCGGCGGGCAGCTCCCACGTACACGTGAGGCCGCTGTCATTCCGCTCCGTGAGCGCCACGGGTGTGCCAGCGTCCCCTTGCCCCTGCGAGACGAGTTCGGGGGCGAGGCCGCCTGGCGCGCGGTAGAGGCTGATCGTGCGCGGGTCTGCGCCCCCCGCAATCCGCACGAACAAGAACCCTGCGCGGGAGGTGTTCACGCCCAAGTCCACGCCTTTGAGGTTGATCCCGCCTGCGAGATGGTTGCTGTGGGCGTCTCCCAGCACCAAGAGGGGCGTCCGCTGCCGGGCGTAGCGGTCTTCCATGGCCCTCAGCTCGTAGATCGAGGCCAAGAACATGCCCACGACTTCTCGGCCGAGGAATCGATCCCATTCCTCCTGCTCCTTCTTGAGGTCAGCCACCTGCGATCTCCGGAGTCCAGCGCCCAGCCAGGACGTCTTGAATCCACGACAAGGCGTCCTCTCGCGACACCATGCGCCCTTCGAGGTTTCGATAGCCGCTGAGCGTGTTGGCAATGACGGCTGGGAATAGGGGCCGGCCAGCCGCTTGGAGCGCGCGCAGCTGCAAGAACCACCCCAGCTGCTCTTCACGCCACATGAACTCGCGGTCGTTGAGGTAGCGGGCCAGCCAAGGCCCGAGCCCTGAGTCGAGCTGGCGGACCGCGTGCTCGCGCTCGTGGGCCAAGAGCGCGTCTCGCTCAGGGCTTCCCTCAGGGAACCGGCGCTTGAACTCGCCCAAGTCCGCGACGTAGACCCGAGTCCCCAAGGTGGTCGCGATCGTGTTGGACACGAGGAGGTCTGGGCGTTCTACGACCTCAACCAATGGGCGCCAGCGCTCTTCCAGCTCGATCGGGCCCTGGCAGCCGGTGAGCGCGAGCATGATCAGCAGGAGCCGGATCACTTCTGCCTCCCAGCGCTGACCAACTCGACCTTGAAGGTGAAGTCCGGCTGATCGGGGGTGATCACACGCCCGCTCAGCTCGCGCTCTCCGCGCGACGCCGCGGCGGCGAGGCCCGCGTGAGGACGAACCCTCGCCGCCACTCGCCCGCGCCCGAGCACCCGGGCGTCCGTGGAAGGCAACAGGACGCTGCCCACGAAGACTTGGCTCTCGGGGGTGAACGTCGGCCCCTCTGGCCCCGCGCTGAGCAGGACGTCGGTCGTCGCGCCCGGGTCAACGCGAACCGTCTGCGTGGGCTTCTTGGCTTGCCCAGGTGGGCAGCGCACGTCGAAGGTCTTGACCGGGCGCTGGCCTCGTCTGAGCGCCCGCGATACGTCCACGTCGTCTTCGGCGATCAGGCGCCCGTCCGCGAACACGCTCACCTCCAGCTCAACGGGGGCGCCCCCGGTCACGTCTTCGAAGACCAGCAGCGCTTCACAGGTCCGAGGGCCAGGTTGGAGCTCGTAGGTGATCTTGTGGTTGGAGCCGAACCATCGCGCGGGGTTGAGGACGCTCCGCTGGTTGAGCCGGCGCCGCGGCCCGAACGCGAACGCGAAGCGCTTGCCGCCGCCCTCCACTTCGCGGGAATCGTAGACCGCGAACTGGAGCGGCGTCTCCAAGAGCGCCTCAAAGTCCTCGCGGACGCTCGTCGTCTCGCCGTGGCTGCCGGTGACCCCGATCCCTCCCCACGACCCCAACAGCTGGAGCGCGTGCTGGCTGACCAAGCGGTTCAGAGACTGCTCGTGGCTGACCATGGCGGAGTACTCCGGGCTGAGCAGGTAGACGCTGAAGCGCGGAGCGTCTCTGCGCTTGGGGCGCACCACGAACTCAACGACCGTGAACTGGCGCCGACCACCGAGGTCTGCGTAGGTGTTGAATGAGAGGTCGAAGCGCAAGAGCGCAGCGCGGCTCTTTCGGTCGAGGAGCCGAGTGCTGCCGTGGAGCAGGAGGCCATGGGTAGAGAGCAAGCGCGAGGCGTGTACGCGCTGGCGCAGCTGCTCCTCGAACGTCAACCCCGGCTGGAGCGGCGGCGGGTAGTAGAAGACCCCCGGCTGGAGGCCCCGGCGAACCCAAGGCAATGGGCGACGCCTCCGCGCTCGCTCCCCACCTGCCGCTGGCGGGGTGGGCGGCGCGGCGCCTGGGTCGCTTAGGTTCAGGCCGAGGGTGGTCCGCGAGCGCTCGGTGCGGCGGACGACAAACGACTCTTGGTAGTCGCCGGGGCGGATCCCGCTGGCGAGCGGGCCGAGGCGCTGGCGCTGCTCAGCGAGCATGCGTAGCACCATGTCGTCGCCGAACACCTTCGGCTCGGAGACACCGACGTCTACGGTGTGGGAAGCGCAGCTCGCGAGGGCGAGGCCGCAGATCAAGGCGAGGGCTCGCATGGCTAGCGCTCCAGCACCCGGAGCACGAGCGAGCCGTCGAGCACGTCGTCCTCCTCGGGGTCGTCGTCGACGCTCCCGTCTTCTGCTTGTAGGGCCACCAGATCCGGCAGGGCCCCAACGAAAGGGCGCGCGCCGTCGTAGCGCTCTCGGAGAAGCGCCAGCGCGTCGCCCACCGGGTCCAGCTGGTCTTCCCCTGCCTGGCTCTGGTTCCTGCGCGCCTTGAGGCGCACGTGCACCTCGAAGGGGTGAATCTTGACCTGGTCGCCCCCGCCGCGGCCGTGGGGCTCGGCCTCCAATGGGCGGATCCAAACTTCAAACCCCGCGCGGGTGACCTTCTGGGGTTCGCGGCCTTGATAGACCGCGCGCGCGGGGAGGCCAAACGCCTGCGCGAGGTCCGCGCGGAGCTGCAGTACGAAGTCAGCGCGAAAACTCACCTGCCGGTCCTCTGATCGCGGGCTTTGACCTGGCGCGCCAGCTCCTCCTCGAGTTCGCGCGCCAGCTTGTCGGTGTCCACAGGGACAGCGCGCCCGCGCGCCTTCTGGCGTCGCGAGCCTTTCCACCACAGGTTGAACTTGCGCCCGATCCGGCTGGGGCTGAACACGAAGCCCCAGCGCTCAAAGCGCACGTAGCGCGGGCTCTGGACCTCCTGGCCGAGGGACCCGCCCACCGCGCCGCGAGTGCCCTTGTGGGGAACGCGCGGCGCGCCGGCGCGGATCACCCGCGCGTAGGCGCGCTGGAGCGCGCGCGCGAAGGGTGCCATGACCTTGCGGATCTGGAACTTCACGCTTCACCTCCGAGCGCTCCGCGGAACAGAGGCGCGGTCACGTTCTCCAC
>Ga0070727_10004440_pt1 | contig 12005 bp, 13 predicted proteins | sample tdAd472_FD_66722 | JGI IMG/M metagenome (GOLD analysis project Ga0070727, IMG submission 66722) | Marine sediment microbial communities from the Atlantic coast under amendment with organic carbon and nitrate - tdAd47.2 | ecosystem: Environmental > Aquatic > Marine > Coastal > Sediment | place... | reverse complement strand
CTGAGATCGGCGAACCGATGCGCACATTCACCGCCGATCCCGAGGGGTTGCGGGCCTGGGTGCTGAGCGTCGCCACAATGTCAAGATTATCGATGGAGCGCAATCTCCCGACCTCGCTCGATTCTGCGATCATCGGCCGTCTCACCGCGTCACTGGGACAGAATGCTCTGGGAAATGACCAGAGCTTCGAAGCCGCGGTGATGCTTGCACTGAACGAAGCGGCAAACAAACTCGCCTCCCAGAACGCATCCGAAGGCTCATGGCGCGTCTGGCTGGAACAGCTTGGCGCCGTCGCTCGACCGGGTGGCAGTGTCTACGAAGGTGCCGTCCTCGATTCTCTTGAAAGAGTTATGCTCGAAGGCGATGACCCGGCTCAATCCAGAGTGGTATTCCAAGCTCTCGAATCGCTCGCGGCCGCTCTCAAACTCGAGCAGAACAGCCCGGTAGCCGAACGTCTTGTCGGCTGGCTTGCTAATGACCGCGTGACCGTCAGCGATCTCGCGGTAGTCATGCGAGAGCTGATCTCGCGTTCGCACATGGAGGGCGTCGATGAGAGCCTGATCCCTTCGCCGGGTACTGGTGAATCCGAGCGCATGGCGATCCGCTCAAAGCTCGAAGAGGTTCTTCTCGGCAAGGACGCCGGCACGTCCGAGGCCATCGCGTCATGGATGAGTATCGCCGATCAACAGCTCGATGTTTCGGCTCCGCGTCGACCCGCTGAACTGGTCGCGCGAGCGGTCGTTTTGAGCCGCCTATCTGCCGCGGCTCGCTCGACCTTATGGGGCGATCAGAAAGCCGCCGAGTCCACGCTCGCAAATCTGACCGGCGATGTCGACCGGCTCGTTGCCAGCATCGATCCGAATACCACCGATTATCTCGGCGGCAACAGCGCCGACGAGTGGGCTCTCAAGTACATCGATGCCCGGCAGAACATCCCGATTCGCCAGGCATTGCTCGGCGATCTCACCCGAAACAAACGCAAACTCGGGCCTGTAGCCGCGGAGATGCTGGTCCGTGATGCCTTCCTCGGCTCGCCCGCGACGGTCAGGGCACAGGCCCGCGAGGTCGTCCGTTTGTACTCGGACAGCCCCGCCGTGCTCAACGCGGTACTCGAGCACTTGCCGCGTATTCCGAAGATCGAGTCGAGCAGCGAGTTGATCGAAGCGGTCACCTACACCCGGCTGCCCTCAACCAAGTCGCCCGCGTGGAGCACCAGAGCCAGGCAGGCGTGCGTAGACGAACTGCTCCGCAGGCTCACGGGAACCGGCGAAGGGCAGGTCGTCGATACGCTGGCGATGCTGCTCAAGGAAAGCTACGACGCAAGGCTCGGCTCGAAGCTCTCATCATCTTCAGGCGCCGATGCAGTCGCCCTCGCCGACTCGGGGTTGCAGCTGTCGGCGATGTGGCGCAGGCTTGCCGAGCGGGAGGTTGAAGAGATCCCGCTCATGGCCGCTCTTGATGATCTCGACCACCGTGCGATCGGCAGATTACTGCTCGCCGAGGGCTCGCTCGATCGATTCGCAGCCCATCAGGTTACCGCAGTCGAAGCGATGTCCATTCTGGTGCTCGCCGAGAATCCGTCGGCGCGTTCTCGCGTTGAAGCGATCCGTTCGGAACTCTCTGCGAGCAGGCGCAATGCCAAGAATGTTCTCGAACAGATTTATGCGTGCGAAGCCGCCGGAGTCAAACTCTGGAAACTCCGCCTCGAGAGGAGCGTGTCATGAGATTGAGCCGTGCATGTTCGGTGGTTATCTTTCTGCTTTATGCCTCTTGCGCATCATCGCAGTCGGATTTCCAGCGTCGCCTCGAAGCCCTCGCGCCCAGCGACCCCAAGGGGTACTTCCTTCTCGCCGAGGATGTCGCCGACCAGGCCAGGGGCGTTGAGGAGACACAGCTTGCGCGCAAGCTCTATGTGCTCGCCTTTGTGCTCGCCCAGAAGAACCAGACCAAGGATGATGCCGAATCGCAGTTCCCGATCGCGGCAAGCGCCTGTCTCGGGCTTGCCGATCTTGAACCGACCGAGGCCCGCAAACGCTGGCTGCATGCACTCGCAGGCCGACTCGACGAGCGATACGCGGCCCGCCGCTGGGATTCAGAATCGCAGTCTGACACGCCTAACGAAGCCGCGCTGCTGCTCGCTGAAGCCATCGGACTCGCGCTCTCCGGTGACGGCTCGCTGGCGCGTGAACGATTCGACGACCCTCGCGTCAAAGCACTCATCGAGGAAACTCGTGATATCATCGATCGCCCTGGAAACGAGGCCTCAACCTCGGCAATTCAGCGTGAAGCGGAGATCTGGCCCTGTCCGGAGTGCGGCAACGCGCGGGGTGTCCCCGACCGCTCCGAGGGTGGCCAGGTGCGACGGCTCTGCTCGACCTGCCGGGGCAACCCCGGTCCGGTCATCTCGCGCGATGCGCTGGTCGCATACCTCGCGTACCAATCCGTTCTGCTTCGCGGCACACAGAAATCGTGGTCGGCTGAACTCGTCGTGGGTCACGGCAGGACGCTACTGGATCCCGAGCCCTCCGAAGTGGCGCCGAGCATGGGCGTGGACCCAACCAAGGTCTTTTACCGCGATGGGCAGTGGCTCGACAACCGCGAGTTGATGGAGCTACAGGAAAACGGGGAATAGAGTCGCAGACACACCCGAGGAGAGCACGATGTCAGACACCGATCAGCAGACCATCCCCGCCAAGCCCGAGATCACCTTCGACGAGTTCGCCAAGGTCGACCTTCGTGTCGCGACAGTGGTCTCCGCCGAGCTGCACCCCAACGCCGACAAACTCCTCAAACTCCAACTCGACGACGGCTCGGGCACGCTCCGCCAGATCTGCGCGGGCATCAAGGCGTACTACGCCCCCGAAGACCTGGTCGGCAAGCAGGTGGTCATCGTGGCCAACCTCGCACCGCGCACGATCAGGGGTGAGGAATCGCGTGGCATGATGCTCGCCGCCAGCAACGCGCCCAAGGGCGAAGGCGCCGAGCGTGATGTGGTCGCGGTGACACTCTTCAGCCCGCTCGAGACCGGTTCAATCGTCTCGTGACGACGGCTTCTGGCCCCGCTGCGGACCGCGGCGAGACGGGCCATCGGGGCTATCGAGAGCCGCATCATTTCCAGATTCGATCCGGCGAAGCATGTTCTGAAATTGCTCCTCGATCCGCTCGTCGCGCTGGGCCTCGGCCTGGCTGACCTCTGCGGTCAGGACCTCAAGACGCTGCTCGACATCCTGCAACTCATACCGGGTCATCGCGGCCCGGGCATCGAAGCCCTTGGCGATCGCTTCCCGCAGGGCATTGCTCGCCTCCAAAGTCGATGCCTCTGACGCTTCAGGGTTGCGGAGCTCAAGACTCAGCTTCCTCGCCGCGTGCGCGATATCGAGGCCAGCGATCATTTCATCTTTGGTCGCTTCATACCGTTCGGGGTCGGTGTCTTTCAGATCCACCAAACGCTGGAGTCTGGGCGCGAGTTTACGGAGAATCCGATCACGCTCGGGGCCCTCTTTCTCAAGAATGCGAGCAAACGGCGAGTCCTCGCCCGAATTCCCGCGGTCACTCTGAATGTCCCGGAGCACCGCGATGAATTTGGCCTGATCCTCGGCCGTGAGTTCGCGACCCCGATCCCGCTCATGCGGCGGCTCACCCTCGCCTGGCTGAGGCCGCTCGGGCATGTCCCCCCGGTCGATGCTCTCGATCTGCCGCTGAAGCCAACGCTCGCGCATCTGCAGTCTTTCGAGCTGCTGCTGCATGTCCTGCCGCAACTCTTCTCGTGAAGGCTGGCGGTGGGGGCGTTCTTCCTGACCGGAAGCAGTTGTAGCGAGGGCTGAGCCGACAACAATGCACATCAGTATGTTCTTCACAGCGAGCCTCCGAGATCCTGCCAGGTTGAATTGGTTGCGAGTTCGAACTCGTTGGCGTCGATCTGCAATTCGAGGAAGTCCAGACTCTGATCGATTTCGTCGGCATCAGAGATCAGCATATCCATGGCATCAAACGAACTGAGAAGAAAGTCAGCCGAGAAATCATCTTCGGGGGCCGAGGCGACTTTATCCAAGTTGTCCATATCGACGCTGAGCATGGGCATCCAGACGATGAAGCCCATGAGCCCGACGCAGGCGAGCGTGACGAAGGGGATCCAAGCCGTCGACTTCTTGCGCCGACGCCCGGCGATGCGTTGCTCAGGAAGCTGCTGCATCGTGTTCCAGATCCGGTCCTCAAAAGCTGCGTCCGGCTCGGCGCGGTCGCTGCGAGCCAAGTTCTCGAGCGCGCTTTCCATGGCCAAGTCGTGTTCGGTGTTGTTAATCATGGCTTACTCCGGTCTTCGCATCGACGCTCAGCAGATTCCGCAGCTTGTGCAGCGCGCGGTGGTGTCGAGCCAGCAGTGTTCCCACGGGCTCATTGAGCAGTTCCGCGATGGCTTTGAACTCCAGGCCCGCCTGGTGCCTGAGGCTGATGATCTCCTGGTCGGCTTCGCTCATACTCTCGATCGCAAGGCGCAGCTGGCCCGGGTCGCCGACGGTTGGCGGTGATGCGCTTTCGTGTGCCAACGTTTGAACAGGCCTGCCATCGATGCGCAGCCGACGGGCATCCCTGCGGATCTGATCCCGGATGCGGTTCATCGCGATCCGAAAGAGCCACGGCTCAAACTGGCCATGCTCTGTATACCGCCCCGTGGACACGTGCTGGAAGACCGAAGCGAACACCGCCTGCGCTACCTCCTCGGCTTGGTCCGAGTCTCTGAGCCGACTCTTGGCCAGGGCGTAGACACGCCTGCCATACCTCTCGATCAGTTCAGACCAGGCCTGACCGTCACCTCGGGCAGCCTCTGCAACGAGACCCGCCAATTCATCAGCCTGACCTTGGGCCGCAGCGCCCTGTTGATCGTCGAGTTCTCGCCCGGCGATGTGCTCGTCCACAGCTGACTTCCTCTGAAAGGCACAACGCTCAAACGTCATGCGGATTGCATGCCCGTAGCGGCTTCTGGACCGATATCATCGTTGCATGACCGCCATTGCATACACCGTGATCGCCGAGACCAACTCGGAGGCCACCATGCGAGCCTATGTCGACTGGCTCAGCTCGGGGCATATCCGTGATGTGATTGAGAGCGGGGCCCAGTCCGCCACGCTGGTCCGGCTCGACAAATCAGAGGATGGGATGCACAGAGCGGAAGTGCGGTACGTGTTTGGGTCACGGAACGCCTTTGAAGCGTACGAGGCCGGGCCGGCGGTGGCTCTCCGCGAAGACGGAATCCGGTTGTTTGGCCCCCAAAGCGAACACACGGTCGGGTTTCGTCGAACGCTGGGCGGGGTCGTCTCCGTTCTACCCTGATGCTGTCTGCTATTTTCTCGGGCCTTCGAAGGGACCCCTTTGCCCGAAGTGAGCGATGAAACTCTGGTCGGCCGGTATGTAAAGGGCGATCGGTCTGCCCTGCGGGTGCTCATGGATCGTCATAAGAACGATCTTCTTCGTTTCTTGACACGCCTGACGGGCGATCGAGACGCTGCTGAGGACGCGTTTCAAGAGACTTTCCTGCAATTCCACCTGTCGGCGCGGCGATTTGACACAAGCCGTCGTTTCAAACCTTGGATCTTCACGATTGCGGCGAACAAAGCCAGGGATGCCATGCGTAGAAAGGGCAGGAGGCCGGCTCTCGGTCTCTCGGCTCCGGTCGGCGGCAGCGGCGGCGGGGGCACGATCGAATTCGTGGATTTGATGGAGATGCCCGGGCCCAGACCCGAAGACGATCTGGACTCCCGCGAGCAACAGGAACTGGTGGCCAAGGCAATGGACTCACTGTCCTTTACACTCCGAGAGGTTCTGCTGCTGGCCTACTTCCAGAGGCTCAGCTACGCCCAGATCGCCGAGGATCTGGATATCCCCCTCGGCACGGTGAAAAGCAGGCTTCATAGCGCCGTTGCAACCTTTGCCAAGACCTACGGAAAGCTCCTCGAAGAACGAGACCAGCAATCGCCCAAAGAATCGACCCGTGGAGGAAACCCGCTGTGACGTTGCGAAACGGACGCGCAACCCGACTCTGTCCCGAAGCCGAGGCTGCGCTGGATGCGCTGATCGAATCCGGCTGGGATCTCTCCCGCGTGCCAGAGGAATACCGAGCCGGTGCCGAGACGCTTGTCGAGAGTTTCGGGCACGCCTGCACCCAGAGCCCCGAAGCGCCCTCGGAACTCGTCGAGGCGACGATCCGCAAGCTCTTGAGCGAACCCATGAGCGAGGCGTCGCTGAGCGATGCCTCGGCCGATGCGCTCGATATGTGGAGTCTCTCGGGCTACCACACCAGCAGCGTGCCCAGGAGCCTTCGCGCTCAAGCCGACCGGCACGAGGCGTTCGCGGCCATGATCTCCCGCTCCGTAGCCGATGCCGAGATCGACGTTTCTGACTCACTCATCGAGGACACGCTCACCCGGATTTCTGAATTCGAAGCTCTTGCCGAGCCCCGCAGCTTTGGATTCCCGATCAAGCTCCGGCTGGCGGACATCGCCACCGTCGCGGCTGTGCTGATCGTCGGGCTCTCCGTCACGTTGCCCGTGCTCTCGACGTTCCGATTCGAGTCGATGCGCAAGCTCAACGAATCCAATTTCGCGGTGGCCTCGGTCGCGTTTGGTTCGTACGCAAACGACAACAACGGGAGTCTGCCCGTCTACACACCCTCGGATCAGATCCTGAGGCAGTCGGCCGATACGCTCCGCCGCTGGTGGATGGTCGGGCTCGACCCGCTCCAGTCCAATTCGGCCAACCTCTACACGCTGGCCCGCGAGGGCTACACGTCGCTGGAGTCGCTGGCCAGCCCGGGCAACAAGAACGCCATCGTCGAGGCTTCGAGCGAAGACGCTGTGGACTGGGGAGGCTTCAATGAGGTTTCCTACAGCTTCCGAGTGCTCCAAGGCACCCCAGAAGACGACCGCTGGGCCAGGCGTGGGGTCGTCACCCTGACGGATCGCTCGCCTGTGATTCTCAAGGCGTACCAGGGCCTCCCGATCGACCCGTTCGAGAATTCCCCGAACCACAACGGCCGGGGCCAGCACATCCTCAATGGCGACGGCTCGGTGGATTGGCTCACGAGCCCATGGCTCGCACACAACGACCAGATTTTCCTTCCCCGGTTCCTGGAACGGCTCGTCAACCCCGGCGTTCGGCGGACCGGGATGATGCCCCTGCAGGGCACGGAACGCCCGACCTCCTTTACGGATGCATTCGTCGGCCCATAACAAGCACTAGGGCGTTGTCAGCGGCAAATTTGGGGCCTACGCTCCCCACACTGCCGACAGGTAGGCGGGGGTGTCCCCGTGGTCAGTCCGATGTGAGGTGAGTTTCGATGCCGAAGAACAAGGTCCATAAGGGTCTCCTGAAGCGAGTTCGGATTTCCAAATCCGGCAAGGTCCGTCACCGCTCGGCCTACCACAAGCACCTCAGCTCCCACAAGAGCGGCAAGCGTCTGCGCCAGCTCCGCAAGGACCGCTTCGCAGCCAACCCGGACGCCAAGCGATTCGAGAAGCTGCTCTACCGTCGCCTGCGTGGTCGCACGCAGCCCAAGGCAGCCATGCGTGTCAGCCCGTCGCCGGCCGTCCGCAAAGAGGCCCGCATGGCAGCCGCAAAGGCCGCCAACGCAGGCGAGTAAATTCGATTCGAACACAGTCATTGCCCGTCGGGATACAAGTCGGCTCATAAAGCCGCTCCGCCGGGTGTGAAGGAGAGCACACGATGCCCCGCGCAACCAACGGCCCCGCACGCAACAAATCCCGCAAACGCATCCTCCGAGCCGCCCGTGGCTACTACGGCGCCCGCTCGAAGCACCGCAAGCTTGCCAAGCAGCAGGTCATCCGCTCGGGCGTCTTCGCCTACCGGGATCGCCGCACCTTCAAGCGCGACATGCGTTCGCTCTGGATCACGCGTATCACCGCGGCCTGCAAGATGCGTGGCACACGCTACAGCTCGTTCGTCAACGGCCTCAAGAACTCGGGCGTCCTGCTCAACCGCAAGATGCTGAGCCAGATCGCCATCGAGGAACCGGCCGCCTTCGACCAGCTCGTCGAGATGGCAAACAAGGCCACGACCGCAACGCCCGCAAAGGCCAGCTGATCTCGGTCACTTCGCACAATTCAGGTTGCTAGGCTAACCCATGCTTGGATCATGGTGGGTTGCCAATGTGCTCGAGATGCCCAACGGCAAGGTCGTGCTTGTGTCGTGGGTGGTCCTAGTCATTGGGTCGATCATCCTGCACGAACTCGCCCACGGTTGGGCCGCGATCAGTCGCGGCGACCGCACCCCGATCGAGCTTGGCCACATGACCTGGAACCCGATGGTTCACATGGGCCAGACAAGCCTTATTTTGTTCCTGGTCTTCGGCATCGCCTTCGGCGCGATGCCCGTGAACCCGAGCCGGATGCGGGGCAAGTACGCAAACGCTTTTGTCGCAGCTGCCGGGCCGGCGATGAACCTGCTCCTTGCAATCGTCTGCATTATTCTGGGCGGTCTTGTGGCTGCCTTTGGTGCAAAGATCGGGGAACCGCTGGCGTCGAATACGCTCACATTCTTTCAGTTCGGCGTGATGCTGAATGTCGTCCTGATGCTGTTCAATTTGCTGCCGATTCCGCCGCTGGATGGCAGCAGGATCCTCTCAGACTTCTCGCCCGGATACGCCAAACTCTGGCACAGCGAGAACGCCCAGTGGGTCGCACTAGGGCTCTTCCTGCTCGTATTCTTCTTTGCGGGCGATTACATTCTGCCGCTTGGATTCACTGTCGCCAGAGAGGGCATCGGCTTTGTCGCTGGTCTGTTCTCGTAACAGTCACCTGCACGACGGCGCGACCGCTCGACAGAGCTTATAAAGCATCCGGGCACCAACGTTGGCGTCCCACTCGCTCCCGTCGGGTGAGGGGCCGACCTCGACGAGATCTGCGCCGATCACACGTTTGCCCGAGTGCGCAACGACCTGGAGCAGGGCCGTCGCCTGATTGAACGTCAGTCCTCCCGGCACGGGTGTTCCGGTGCCCGGGCAGAGCGCCGGCTCGAGACCATCGATATCGAACGTGACGTAGATATTGTCCGGGAGTTGCCCAACAACTTCTTCCCAGAGCGATCGCCAGGACGCGCCGTCGTCGTAACGGGTGAAGAGCTCGTCGTCGCCGTAGACACGGACGCGGCCATTGGTCGAGTTTGCAAACTCGATCTCTTCCGGGCAGTAGTCGCGGATACCGACCTGAACGATCTTCGTGACCGCAGGGCAGCCTTCAACAATGTTGCGGATAACCGACGCATGGGAGTAGGTGTAGCCCTCGTATGCGGGGCGCAGGTCGAGATGTGCGTCGACCTGGAGAAGCCCGATTTCGCCAGCGTGCTCGGCGCAGGCCTCGATCTGCCCTTGCGGGACACTGTGCTCGCCGCCGAGGATAATGGGCGTCTGGCCTCGTTCCAAGATCTCCCTCGCGCGGGCGGCGGCCTTCTCGCGGATCACTTGTCCGATCGAGTTGGCCTCGGCTTTGGTGTCAAACTCGATCGGCGTATCGACGTAGACGCCGAACTTGGCGGGCTCCGAGAATCGGGGATCGACATAATCGAGTTGCGGGATCGCCTTCATGACGATCTCCGGGCCTTTGCGTGTGCCCTTGCCGTAGCTGGCGGTCCCGTCGTACCCGATCGGGACGATCACGATGGATGCGGTTTCGAGCGTGCATTCGGTATCGAAGATGCACTTCTCGTAAAGGGGTTCGTTGGGAGCGGTGTGCATGTTCTCGTTACTCTCCGGGCCAAGTCTGGCCCATCCATGTTTCGTAGCTGGCCTTCTGCTGATCGGTGGGCTCGTCCATGTATTCGATCTCGTACCGCTCTGGCACGACGCCCGCGACGGTCAACTCAACCTCACGGAACTCGCTCCGACGGAACATGCCGACGCGGATGACATCGCCCGGCTCGGCATCACTGACGATTTCGTTCCACGACCCCGAGTCGACGCTCTTGCCGTTGGCCGACACGATCTCGTCGTCGAGGATAAGGCCCGCTTGGAATGCAGGGCTGTCATCGATGACTCGGCTAACGGTGGTCTTGCCGCCCGAGTCGCGGAGCGTCAGGCCCGCGTAGGGCTCGGGCTCATCCGAACGCCGTTCGAGCGTGAGGCCGACGGTTCTGATCAGATCCGCAAACGGGATCGGTTCCTTGCCCGCGATATGACGCGCAAAGAAATCAGAAACATCCACGCCGGCAACCTCGGAGACGGCCATCTGGAACTCTTCGGGCGTGTAGCCGCCGCTCTCAAGGGGGAATCGCTCGTTCATCAATCGCATGACATCATCAAACGAGCGTTCACCGGAGGACTCGCGCCGGATGAGCATGTCCAGGCCAAACGTCACCATTGCGCCGTGGGTGTAGATGCTGACGGTCGTGTTGCGGTGGTCGGGGCTGGATGGTCCCCAGGCTTTCAGCCATGCGTCGTAGCTGGCCTGCTCGACGCTCATGAAGTTGCGCCCCGGGTTGCCCAGCACGCTGCCGATGGATCCTCGGAGTGAACTAAGGTAATTCTCGACGCTCCGCTGACCCGTGCGGGCCAAGAGAAGATCGTCGTAGTAGCTCGTGCACCCCTCGGCGATCCAGAGCGAAGTGGTGTAGTTCTCCTTGTCGTAGTCGTAGGGCGTGATGCCCGCGGGGCGAAAGTTCTTGACGTTCCACGTGTGGAAGAACTCGTGCGCGACAAGACTCAGGAAGCCCCGGTAGGCGGATTCGCTCTCAAAGGAGCTCGGCCTCGTTTGCATGATTGTAGAATTCAGATGTTCCGTGCCTCCGCCGATGCCGTCGGCACTGTGGATGAGGAACACGTAGCGGTCGAAGTGGACCGAATCGAAGATGTCGATGCAGGCCTCGATGATCTTGGTGAAGTCCTCGATGAGTTCATTGTCGTCCGCAGCGCATTCGCCCCAGATGGTGATCTCGTAGGGTGTGCCGTCGACCTCGAAGGCGATGCTGCGGTGCGTGCCGATCTCGATGGGAGAGTCAACGAGGACGTCGTAGCTGGCGGCGAGGAGCGTGTTCTTCTCGCTCCCACTTGGCATGCCAGAGGCGATCTTCCAGTCCTCGCCCAGCCCGTCGAAACGCACCAGATGCGGCTCATCCCGAGTCGGCGGATTGAGGACAAAGACGCTCGAACCGTTGAGAAAGACGTGCGAGTCGTCGGCGTGGCGTGTCCTAAAGCCAAGGTCATTGGCGAAGATGTCGTACCCGAAGGTCACGCTCTCGGCCCCGGTCGAGTCAACAACCCACGCGTTCTTACGGATCTTCTGAACGGGCAAAGGCTCGCCCGACTGATCGACCGCGTCCCAGATCCGGACATTGGCTGCAAAGTCGAGGATGCCGTAGCGTCCCGGCCTCCACGTCGGCAGAAGAAACTCGGCCTTCTCACCCGGGTTCGTGACCGTCGCCTCGATCCGGATGATCTGGTTGCGTGCCCTGTCGAGCCGAACCGTGTAGTCCACCCCCGGCTGGGCTGCGCAGCCGGGGAGTGTGAGCAGGGTAAGAAGTGTGGCCGCCAGGCTCGAAATCCAGCACATCGTTGGGTCTCCTGATCCGGGGCGTACACTCTATCCGACATGGCTGAACCCCGGATCATCACACCAGGCTCGGACTTCCTCAAGCGGGGCAATCTGCTTGTCGGCATGGTGCACGTTGGCGCCACGCCCGGCACGCCCCGTGCAAACCAATCGCCCGCGCAACTCGTCGAGCAGGCACGCTCCGAGGCCCGGACGCTCCGCGAAGCTGGTTTCGACGCCGTGATCGTCGAGAACATGCATGACGCCCCCTACGTTCACGGCGACGACCTCGGGCCGGAGCAGACGGCTGTCATGACCCTGGCAGCCCAGGCTGTCCGAGATGCCTTCGACGGCCCGGTGGGCGTGCAGATTCTCTCTGGCGGCAACAGGCAGGCCCTCGCGGCCGCTCACTCGACCGGGGGTTCGTTCATCCGGTGCGAGAACTTCGTCTTCTCCCACGTTGCCGACGAAGGG
>Ga0070727_10004438_pt1 | contig 12008 bp, 13 predicted proteins | sample tdAd472_FD_66722 | JGI IMG/M metagenome (GOLD analysis project Ga0070727, IMG submission 66722) | Marine sediment microbial communities from the Atlantic coast under amendment with organic carbon and nitrate - tdAd47.2 | ecosystem: Environmental > Aquatic > Marine > Coastal > Sediment | place... | reverse complement strand
GGATAAAGCCAGCCAGCCCTCTGGAGCTAATGCTAAGGACACAGAAGACCCGAGCAGGAGCGGTTTTTTTGGTCGGCTCAAAGCGGGCTTGAACAGAACCCGCGCAAATCTAAGTGCAGGCCTGGACAAGCTGGTTAGCAGCTACCATACAATTGATGACACCTTGCTGGAAGAGGTGGAAACACGCTTAATTACTGCAGACGTCGGAGTCGAGGCAACTGATCTGATCCTGAATAATTTACGCCATCGCCTGAAGCGTAAACAACTGCATGACAGCGGGCAATTTATAGGTGCATTGAAAGAAGAGCTTACAGCACTTCTAAACCCGGTTGATATTCCCCTTGATGTAGCTGGTAGCAAGCCCTTCGTGATCCTTGTTGTGGGCGTAAACGGGGTGGGGAAAACCACTACTATTGGTAAACTTTGCAAACGTTTTCAAAGCCAAGGCCTGAAACCGCTATTGGCAGCCGGGGACACGTTTCGAGCTGCAGCGGTTGAACAACTACAGGAATGGGGCCAGCGCAATGATGTGCCGGTTATTGCCCAGGCCTCGGGTGCCGATAGCGCCTCGGTTATATTCGATGCCTATCAGGCAGCGAAAGCCAGGGGAGCGGACATCCTGATAGCCGACACTGCGGGACGGTTACACACCAAAGACAACCTCATGCACGAGCTGGAAAAAATTGTCCGCGTGCTCAAGAAACTGGATGAGAAACTACCCCAGGAAATCCTCCTTGTGGTGGACGCAACAACCGGCCAGAACGCCCTCAGCCAGGCGCGCCACTTTCATGAGTCGGTAACACTCACCGGACTCTGCCTCACCAAACTCGATGGCACAGCCAAGGGAGGCATGGTATTCGCCATCGCCAAGCAGTTGGGGATTCCAATTAGGTTTATCGGTGTTGGAGAAAAAATAGACGACTTAAGGCCATTCTCAGCACAACATTTTGTCGACGCTCTATTCGCGGAATGATCAAGTTTGATAATGTCAGCAAACGCTACCCCGGCGGTAAAGAAGCCCTGTCGCAGGTCAGTTTTGAACTCGCTGCCGGTGAACTGGCGTTTTTGACTGGCCGCTCCGGTGCTGGAAAAAGTACGCTTTTGAAATTGATAATAGGTCTGGAGCAAGCCAGCCAGGGCCAGGTATTTGTCAATGGCAGAAATCTGCAACGTTTGAACCGGGTGCAAATCGCTACTCACCGACGCCAGATTGGAGTGATATTTCAAGACCACCAACTCCTGTTCGACCGGCCTCTGTTCGACAACGTGGCATTGCCATTAAAGGTCAGCGGTTTCAGTCGAAACCAGGCAGCACGACGAGTGCGGGCTGCACTGGACAAAGTTGGCTTGCTGGGCAAAGAAAAACTCTACCCTGCAGCCTTGTCCGGTGGTGAGCAGCAGCGGGTAGGTATTGCCCGAGCAGTTGTAAACCGACCCGATATACTGCTTGCTGACGAGCCTACGGGTAACCTGGACCCGATGCTGTCAGCAGAAATTTTCCGCCTGTTCGATGAATTCAATAGCTTCGGGGTCAGCGTGTTGGTAGCCAGCCACGACCTGGGCTTTTTGGCTAGAAGCCAACGTCGCATGATTACTCTTGAGAACGGGCACCTGGTTAATGACATGGCCTCACGCAACGGCACTTCAGGAACCCGACTGGCCCATGGCTGAAATAGTCCATTTTGCGGCGACTCTCTCAGGGGAACTGATTTGCAGCCGTTAGTAGAATCCCATAAAGCTGCTCTGTTGGATACCTGGGAGGGATTTCAACGTGCACCTGTTACCTCTTTATCCACAGCATTGATTATCGCCATCGCATTGCTATTGCCGAATCTGCTCAACATCATCGGTAACAATCTCACACAACTTGATGACTACCTCCAGGGCAGCACTCAGGCAACCTTGTATTTATATAATGGAGTCTCGGAACCGGAAGGAATTTCGATTAGCGAGCACTTACTTGAAGATCCATTGGTCAGTTCTACCCGTTACATCTCAAGGCAACAGGCACTGGATCAATTTACCGCCAATTCGGGACTGGGGGGCATTTTAGACGGCTTGGGAGATAATCCATTGCCGGCTTCTATTGTGATAATCCCGAAAAGACAGCCCACGGCTGCAAGCCAGGCTTTGTTTGGGCGCCTGGAAGCACTGCCGGAAGTAGAATTCATGCAGGTTGACTTAAACTGGTTGCAACGCCTTGCGGCCCTGCGCGACATAGTAAGCCACACAGGTCTGATGTTGACGCTGATTCTCGGCCTGGGGGTATTATTGATCGTGGGAAACACCATCCGCCTGAGCATCGAATCTCGCAAACAGGAAATTCAGGTTTTGCAGCTGGTGGGGGGCACCGACAGTTTCATTATCAGACCTTATCTGTATGCCGGCCTGGTGCTGGGCATTACCGGCGGCTTATTGACCTGGATGATGATTATCGCCATTCTGGCAGTTTTTGATCTGTCTTTTGACAATTTGCTGTCACTTTATTCCATGGAGTTTACTCTGCAAGGCCTTGGACTCAAAGGTGGTCTTATCTTGTTGGCAACTGGAAGCCTGCTGGGCTGGAGCGGCGCCCTACTGGCGACTTCCCGACACTTGCGCGGGAAACCGTTGTAAGCGATGGCCCCCATAGGCTTGAAATAGATCAAACAAGCCCCATTAAAGGCAAACTAGTTCGAATCCAAATCGCTGTTTTAGACGTATAATGAGGTGTATAAGCAGATAGGGCCGCGATGTCAGCGGTTAGATGCACAAAGAAGTGCCTGTAATGGCAGTACCCGGGAAGGGATGCTAAAATAACTGGTCGTACAGCAGACGATCTTTTTGTAGAGTGAGTAGAAGATTATGACACAGAGCAACAGCTTACAGGTTATCGGCCCTATAGTACCGGGTCGTGATTTGACTGCTTACATAGCTTCAGTAAACAGCGTTGCTGTGCTCACACCTGAGCAGGAAAAGGAACTGGCCAATCAGTATTACTACGAAAATAATGTGGATGCAGCCCGACAACTGGTGTTAGCTCACCTGCGCTTTGTTGTTCACATGGCGAGGTCCTATTCCGGCTATGGCTTGCCCTTGTCAGACCTGATCCAGGAAGGGAACGTCGGTCTCATGAAAGCGGTCAAGCGGTTTAACCCAGAAGTAGGGGTAAGGCTGATTTCCTTTGCGGTGCATTGGATCAAGGCCGAAATGCACGAATTTATCCTGCGTAACTGGCGGATTGTCAAAATCGCCACTACCAAATCACAGCGCAAGTTGTTTTTTAATCTCCGCAGCTCCAAGAAACGGCTCGGATGGCTGAACAATGAAGAAGCCGAAGCTGTTGCCAGGGACCTGGGAGTGGACGCCAAAGTTGTTCGACAGATGGAAGGCAGAATGAGTGCTTACGATATGCCATTCGACGTCGAGCCGGATGTTGACGACGATATCAGTTACCGGGCTCCGGTAAATTATCTGCAAGATAACGATTCCGATGTGGCAACCAAACTGGAAGAAGCAGAATGGGAAGAGGTGACCAATCATGGTCTGCATCTGGCCCTGGACGAGCTTGATGAACGTAGCAAAGACATTCTGGCCAGCCGCTGGCTCAGTGAAGAGAAATCTACACTGCATGAACTGGCAGACAAATATGGTATCTCTGCCGAGCGCATCAGACAGCTGGAAAAGAATGCCATGAATAAGGTCAAGGCGATTATGGAAGCCTGATCTATAAGGATACTAAAAAACCGCCGGCAAAACCGGCGGTTTTTTTTGCCTGTTATTCTGTCCTCTGGACCTGACTGCTTGATTTGACCGGGCCCAACAGCCACAATGGCACCCCATGTTCAAGCCTTTTATTATTCTTGCTGCAGTTAATGGCTTTTTGTCGGTGTCACTTGGCGCCTTTGCTGCCCATGGCCTCAGAGCCCGCCTGGAACCAGACTTGCTGACAACCTTCCAGACTGGCGCGCAATACCACATGTATCACGCGCTGGCCCTTTTCGGGGTTAGCGTACTGGCCCTCCATTTTCCAACTTCCACAGCGCTGAAGTTAAGCGGCTACTTGTTTTTGCTCGGAATTTTGTTGTTCTCTGGCAGTCTTTACTTATTAAGTCTTAGTGGAATTCGCTGGCTTGGTGCTATCACTCCATTGGGAGGTGTTGCCTTCCTGTTAGCCTGGGGCACCCTGATCTGGTTTGGCGCTACGCAAAATATCCATACCTGAAGAGGCAAAAAATAGATCCGTTCCCAGCAGTGACAGCTGCTCGATTGCAGAGCTACCAAAGCAACTGCTGACGGATGAATCGTTATAGCAAATCAGATCTGGCATGAGCAGCGAACGCAAACGTGCAGTCAAAAGTTATGTAATTCGTGGAGGTCGCTTGACCGAGGCCCAGCGTCGAGCGTTGGATACACACTCGGAGCAATATGCAATTCCATTTCAACCGCATACGATCGATCTGAGGGGCCAATTCAATGAGCCCCGGCAGCTTGTTGTGGAAATCGGATTCGGCATGGGAGATTCCTTGCTGCAAATGGCGCAACAGAGTCCCTGCACAGGATTTATTGGTATCGAAGTCCACCCGCCAGGCGTTGGCAAACTGCTACTAGGCATCAGTAGATTGGCGCTAACCAATATCAAAGTGATCAACCACGACGCCAACGAAGTTCTGCAGCGAATGATCAAACCTGATTCGATCGACTGCTTTCTGATTTTTTTCCCAGACCCCTGGCATAAAAAGCGGCATCATAAGCGCCGACTTATTCAATCCGAATTTACCGAGTTGCTGGTGTCGCGGCTAAAACCAGGTGGAATATTGCACCTGGCGACAGACTGGGAGCCCTATGCAGAACATATGCTGGAAGTACTGAGTACAAATTCCAATCTTGATAACAATGCGGAAAGTGGAGACTATGCGGTCCCCGGAAACCGGCCAGCAACCAAATTCGAAAAACGGGGTCGGCGCCTGGGGCATGGAGTGTGGGACCTGGTATTCAGTAAACGCATTCAGGTCTGACGTTACAGCCACAAGCGATGTTCGTGAGCAGAAAGCCAATCGCGATAATATTCGTAGTCGGGACAAACTGATCCCACCATATTCCAGAATTTTGCCGAATGGTTCATATGGACCAGGTGACATATTTCATGAGTAATCATGTAATCAATTATGGAGTCGGGCGCCAGCATAATCAGCCAGTTAAACTGGACGACACCGGTGGAAGTGCAATGCCCCCACTTGGATTTAGTTTTGCGTAACTTAACTTCCTTCAGCCGTGAGTTCACTCGCAAATACCTGGCTAGAGCCCTGGCCCTGTCCGGCAGGTATTCCTGTGCTTTTTCCTGGAGAAATTTTTCTACTTGAGCGTGGGCCCGGGGCGCATTCAAATCTGGGCCCTGAATTATAAATTTGTCTCGCGTCACGGTGATTTTTTGTTTCGAGCTTTCCTGGAAACAGATAATTCTTTCCCTGGCACGGAAGAATATTTTACGCCCTTTTTCTATACGCAAGGATTCCCGATAGCGGCGTGACTCCTCGCGTAACTGCTGGGCAATCCATTGCTTGTTTTGTTCCAGGAAATACGTGATTTCTCGGCGACTAGCCCACATAGGACTACGCACCTCGACGTTTCGGTGTTTGATATGAATTGCCAGGGTCTTGCGTCTTGAGCGGATGACATTGCACTCAAGATATTTGAGTTCGCTGGCTCTCTCGCCGACCATCAAGGGAATAACTTTCAACCTACGATCCTCGCCCTGCACTTGCACGGCAAATCAAAGCGAACTTTACGCCGTTCCAGGTTTCCGTGCCACAATATTTGCATAAAATTTCCTCGGATCAGCACTGTAACCTTCGTTGCTATGGATGATTCCCCAGTTTTGAAACAAGCTGAATAATTCCGCCGGCTTCAACAAAAAATCCGGGTTCCGCGGACGGCCGATGCTGGCCTGTTGCTCGGTAAAAGTTTCATACAACAACAGCCCGCCTGGAGCCAGGCACTTCTTTATGGCGGGCACCAGGGGGCGATGCAAATAATTAAATACTAGAATTACTTCAAATTCGTGACCGTCCAATGGCCGCTCGCCGGGAGCTTCAAGATCAAGCTCCAGAAATTCAGCTTTGGCCTGATGCAATGCAGCAAGCTGCGATACTTGTTCCAAAGCCGCGGCATCTTTATCGGCAAACACCACTGGAAGATTATGTGCCAGGAGAAATAAACCATTGCGGCCATTGCCACAGGCCAGATCCAGCACTCTGCCATGAACAAGCGTCTGTTTAATTAACGGCAAAAACTGCTTGACCAGATCCGCCGGTACGGGGTTTTCGTGTGACATTTCCTGACGCATGATAGATCATTCCGGTAGCAATGCCGATTCTGGCTTAAAACCCTGTGCTGGCGAGTTCGCCAGGCCCCAATGCAAACCCAATCAAGGAGACTCCGCTTGGCGAAGCTTAGAAAAGATACATTGTTTGCTAGTGAAAATGCGCCACAGACATTTGTATTTGATGACAAGGTCGCCGATGTTTTTGCGGATATGATTGCACGTTCTGTTCCCGGGTACTCTACAATCATCGCCATGATTGGCCTGTTGGCGCAACAACATTGCAAACCCGATACCATGGTCTACGATCTGGGGTGCTCCCTGGGTGCTGCCGCAAAAGCGATCCGGGACCAGGTTCCTTTCAATGATTACACTATCGTCGCCGTGGACAATTCTCCGGCTATGATTAGTAAACTCAACCGCACTCTTGCGCCGGATGGAAATACAGGTCCGGAAATCATTACCCGCTGTATCGATCTGCTTGACCAGGAAATTGTAAACGGGTCTGTGGTAGTGTTGAATTTTACCTTGCAGTTTGTGCCACTGGCGGATCGAGATCGTCTGTTACGCCAAATTTATGACGGTATGGTCTCAGGTGGTGTTCTAATTATTTCTGAGAAGATCTGCTTTCAAGATCCCAGCATGGAAGCCTTGATGGTAGATGCTTATCATGCCTTCAAGCAGAGTCGCGGCTACTCGCGCCTGGAAATTGCCAAGAAACGAGCTGCCCTCGAGAATGTCCTGCTACCTGAATCTCTGGCTGCACATAAGACCCGTCTGGGCCGGGCTGGTTTTGAGACCGCCGATGTATGGTTTCAGTGTTTCAATTTTGCATCTTTAGTGGCCATCAAGTGAATTTGGACATCGACCCCCTAGGTCTTGCGGGCCTGCATGAATTCGCCACCACCCACGATTTCATAGGCCTGAGTAAGCATACGGCGCCGGGCTATCTGAAGCATCTCAAACATGGAGATCTTCCCAGGTGGATTGAAGCGCTTGGCAGTTTGCCCAAGCTGATTCCGGAGACTGTTGATCTTGAGTACCAGGTTGCGATCGGCCATGGTGGCCAGACTAGTGAGAGTCAACAGCAGGCCCTGAGTCATGTGTTGGAAACGCTGGTCCCCTGGCGAAAAGGGCCTTTTGACCTGTTCGGTGTCGAGCTGGATTCCGAGTGGCGCTGTAATATGAAATGGGACCGCTTACTGCAAAGTGGCATTTCCTTCGCCGACAAAACGGTGCTGGACGTCGGCTGTGGAAACGGCTATTTCGGTCTCAGGGCTATAGGTAAAGGTGCCAGGTTGGCCTTGGGGCTGGAGCCGTACTTGCTCTATGCCATGCAGTTTCAGGTTCTGAAATCTTATTTACCCGAGCTGCCGATATTCGTCCTGCCGGTCAAGCTTGAAGATTTTCAGGGGCCACGAGATTATTTTGACACTATCTTAACAATGGGTGTGCTGTACCATGTTCGCTCTCCCCTGGATCACCTGATTCACCTCAAGAGGTATCTCCGCCCTGGCGGCCAACTAGTGGTGGAAACACTCATCGTGGATGGCCCAGAGGGCTATTGCCTGACACCCTCTCAGCGGTATGCCCGTATGCCTAATGTCTGGTTTGTTCCGACCCTGGCGACGCTGACGAAATGGCTGATCCGTTGTGGATATCAAGCTATTGAAGTGAAAGATGTGACGGCAACCGACGCCGAAGAACAGCGCGCGACGCGGTGGATGCCCTTTGCCTCACTTCAGGATGGCCTCAACCCTGACGATCCCGGGCAAACTATTGAAGGCTTACCAGCACCCAGACGGGCCATTGTTACCGCCTCAATCAATGATAAATAATTCCACGGAAGCTCAGTTTGAATTGGAAAGGGGTCATTACTCGCATTAACGGGTTCTGTGGAACAATGGGTTTAAAAACTTGCAAATACAGTGACACATTCCGCGTTACACTGGTTGGATCAGTTTTCAACAACATATTCATTGGATAACTGCCAATTTTGTTGACCTGGTTTGTCAATTAGGTTAACTATAGTCTTTCGCTGGTGGCAATTCCTTAAGTTAGAAAACCAAAAATTCAAGGATAATTTCTGATGGCTAGACCTCTACGAGTGGAGTATCCAGACGCGGTATACCATGTTTCGAATTATGCTGCAGAGAAGCAGCGGGTGTTTCCGTCTGATCGCTATTTTGAAGCATTTCTATCCAGTCTCGAGGAGACCTGCTCGCGACTGAATGTCCAGATTCTTGCTTACTGTCTGTTGAGAGATGAGTATCATCTGGTAATCAAGACTCCTGAAGCAAACCTGTCACGGTTTATGCGACAGGTAGACGGTTTATACACCCAGCAGTACCAACGCCTTAAAAAGACAGATGGCTCTCTATTCCGTGGCCGCTACAAAGCAGTATTGGTGCAACCAGACCCCTATCTTTTGCCACTGACCCGTTACATACATCGCCGGGTAAAGAGCTCTGATATCAAGTCCTACAAATGGTCAAGTTACAGGTTTTATGGAACTAAGACCGCCCCTCCACCCTGGCTACATCCGACAGAGGCTCTCAAGCAGCTACGTGTTGCTACGGCAAAACGTCCGGCGTCATATCGCAGTTTCCTGGCGGCAGGGGTGGACGATGAATTGGCGCATTTTTATGGCAAGAAGAACTTGTCTTCAGTTATGGGTGATGAGAAGTTCAAGTCACAGGCAAGAAGAAAACGCTCCACAACAAAGGTTCGGGGTGTGTCTCGGGGAGCTAATGCAAAGTGGCGCCCATCCTGCAAGGACATCATCAGTAGCGTGGCAAAGCAATTCAAGGTAACGGAAGCAAGTATCTACAATGCAGCCCGTGGTCCCGGGTCGAAGAACGTACCTCGCTGGGTAGCCATGTACCTGTGCCAGGAATTGTCAGCGGTGACTCTGCAATCCATCGCACGCCTGTTCAAGCTCAAGCGATACGGCACAGTATCAACGACTGTAGGTAAACTGAAAAAGGAGTTTGACAGTGACCCCAAGCTGCTGGCTATAACTGAACGGCTGGCCAAGCGGCTCAGCAAGGGAAAATAGTAATATTGGCCTGATACCAGCTATATACTGATAGAGCAAAAAAAAGGGGCATCCATAGGATGCCCCTTTTTTGCAGTCAAGACCCGGCGGGCGCTTACTTAATTTTTGATTCTTTATACATCACGTGTTTTCGGACCACAGGATCGTATTTTTTGATTTCTATCTTGTCAGGTATAGTCCGCTTGTTTTTATCCGTGGTGTAGTAATGTCCTGTACCTGCGCTGGAGACCAGTTTGATTTTGTCACGCATTGCAATTCACCTGATTATAGTCAGAAAGGCAGAATCGGTGCCTTAAACCCGTATTCCCTGGTTACGAATTTTAACCAGAACTTTGTCTATACCCTGTTTGTCAATTATACGCATGCCTTTGGTGGAAACACGAAGTTTAACAAACCGCTTTTCAGACTCTACCCAGAAACGATGCGACTTCAGGTTAGGCGAAAACCGCCGCCGGGTCTTATTGTGGGCGTGTGAAACATTATTACCGGCGATAGGTTTCTTACCTGTCACCATACAAACCCTGGACATGAGCTTTCCCCTGTAGAACTGAATTGATCTCCGGCCAAGAGTGCAACTGCACAGACCTGTGTCGGAGCCAAGCCAAAAAAAAAGAGCTGCGTTTTATACCAGAAACCCCAACCCATAGCAACAAATGGCAGTAAGTACTGACTCAATTAGCCAAACACAGGCGGGCCAGACGGCAGTCCCTCATAACAGCCCACGTTCAGCAAAGGATACTACTTCCGGATTACCGACAACAAAGTGATCCAGGACTCGAACTTCCACTGTGTTTAAGGCCTGTTGTAACTTTCGCGTTATCGCTATATCCGCCTGACTGGGTTGCGCTGCGCCGGAGGGATGATTGTGCGCGAAAATCACTGCGGCAGCATTATGAAAGAGGCAGCGTTTGACTACTTCACGGGGATAGACCACGGCACCATCTATGGTGCCACGAAACAGCTCTTCGACTTTGACAATGTGGTGCTGGTTGTTCAAGAACATACAACTAAACACCTCGTGCTTGTAACTGCGGTAATAAGCTCTGAGGTAATTGCGGGTGCTGGATGAACTGGACAGAACCTCCTGCTGTTGTAAAGTCTCCAGCATTTGCCGTCGACATAACTCCATACTGGCCTGCAAGACAGCATATTTGTCCATGCCCAATCCCGGCTGACTGCTGAAATCCTGCCACTCGCAATCGAACAATCCGGTCAGTGACTGCTTGCGCGACAACAATTCTCCCGCCAACTGCAATGCCGATTTTCCCCGGCAGCCGGACCGCAGACAGATGGCCAGCAATTCGGTATTTGACAGCGCTCTGGCACCCAATGCAATCAGCCTTTCCCGGGGGCGTTCCTGTGCCGGCCAGTCTGCCAGTGTCACGGTATTACCTGGGCTTGTAACGATTGCATTGTTTTTCCTCGGTACGCGCAAGAGAGGTGGCAAATTGCCAACCGACAGCCTTGCTGATAGTCTAACCGGCCACTTTTTCTTAGATCCCATACTTATTTAGCCCACTATGAGTTCATTGTCTAACAAGCGCGTGATACTGGGTATAACCGGAGGAATCGCCGCCTATAAGTGTGCGGAACTGGCGCGCCTGCTGGTTAAATCCGGTGCCGAAGTCAAGGTGATAATGACTCGGGGCGCCACTGAATTCATTACGCCATTAACTATGCAGGCCCTATCTGGCAATCGAGTGCATCTCGATTTACTCGACCCGGCAGCTGAAGCCGCCATGGGGCATATTGAGCTGGCCCGATGGGCTGACATGATCCTGGTCGCACCGGCCAGCGCTGACTTTCAGGCACGCATGGCTGGAGGTCGAGCAGACGATCTTCTGGCTACAGTTATTCTTGCGACCAAGGCGCCGGTAGCCATTGCTCCGGCCATGAACCAGGCTATGTGGTCGGATACAGCTACAGCCAGCAATCTCCAGGTGCTGAAAGAACGCGGCTATCGAATTTTCGGGCCCGCTGCGGGGGACCAGGCCTGTGGTGACGTCGGCCTGGGACGTATGTTGGAGCCGGAACAGTTATTGACCGCTTGTGAAGCCTGTTTTCCTGCGGGTTTGCTGGACGGCAGAGCAGTACTCATCACCGCTGGTCCGACCCGGGAAGCCATCGACCCGGTTCGATATATCAGTAACCACAGTTCCGGCAAAATGGGCTTTGCTCTGGCCAGCGAAGCAGCTGCTCTTGGTGCCAGGGTGACCCTGGTCAGTGGTCCGGTTTCCCTACCAACACCTGATCGGGTACAACGCATTGACATAACTTCAGCACAGCAGCTATTGGATACCTGCCTGGAGCACTATGGGGATAATGACGTGTTTATTGGTGTCGCAGCAGTCGCCGACTATCGCCCGGTTGAGGTCAGTGAGCAAAAGATCAAGAAAAACACCGACTCCTTGCAACTGAACCTGACGCGAAATCCTGACATTATCCAGGAGATCGCAAGAAAGCCCGATCGCCCGTTAATGGTAGGTTTTGCTGCAGAGACGACCAACGTCACAGAAAATGGGCAGCAAAAACTGCAGAATAAAAACCTGGATTTGCTGTTTGCCAACCAGGCCCAGGCGACCTTCGGTAGTGACACGGTCACGGCAAGCGCCATAACGGCCGACTCTGTTTCAGAGCTAGGTCCGGGGA
>Ga0070727_10004430_pt1 | contig 12021 bp, 9 predicted proteins | sample tdAd472_FD_66722 | JGI IMG/M metagenome (GOLD analysis project Ga0070727, IMG submission 66722) | Marine sediment microbial communities from the Atlantic coast under amendment with organic carbon and nitrate - tdAd47.2 | ecosystem: Environmental > Aquatic > Marine > Coastal > Sediment | place... | reverse complement strand
CAACGACATCCTGATGGAGGTCCTCGCCGACCAGAAACGTTACGGAGCGCTGGCAACGGATTACGCCAGCACCGATCAGACTCTGGAGCCGCACGGCGATTCGCAGCGGTTCTTCGAGATGGGGACGTCGAGTTTCTGCGGGACCTGCCATGACGTGTTCGCGCCGAATGGCTTTCGGCTCGAAGACGCCTTCAGTGAGTTCAAGCATTCTCCGTCCGCGCGGATTGACGGCCACAACTGCCAGGACTGCCATATGGGAGCCGTGCCGGGCAAGGCGGAAGGTTACAACGTCGGTCCGGTTGCAATCGTAAATGGAAAAGAAACTCCGCATCGCCGGGTCACGAATCACATGATGATCGGCCCCGACTACTCGATCGTGCACCGCGGCCTGTTCCCGCATCATCTCACAGCGATTCGTGAAGAAGGCGCACCGGAAGGTTCCGGTATGGCAACGATGCGCGAGTGGCTGCTGTTTGATGATCGCGGCGGCTGGGGCACGCATGAGTTCGAAACGCGAGTCAGCCAGGAAGACGTCTTCCCGTCTCCATGGGACACCGAGACCAAACGTCGCAAGGCCCGCCTGATTCTTGATGAGCAGGGAGAGCTGCTGAAAGAAGCCACGATGCAGCGACTGCAGGTCATGCGGGCGGGCTTCGGAATCGACGGCATCAATGTGAGCCGCGCATCGCGAGGCGGCCTGCATTTCGACGTGCCCGTTCGCAACCTGACTCGCGGCCACGGCGTGCCGACCGGGTTCGACGCCGAACGCGTCATCTTTCTGCGAACGTTCGTGATCAATGCCAACAACGAAGTTGTGTTCATTTCCGGCGATCTCGACCCCAACGGCGACATTCGCGACAAGCACTCGTTGTACGTCCACAACGGCAAAGTGCCCCGCGATCCGCAACTCTTCTCGCTGCAGACACGATTCGTCGTCCGGAACCTGCGCGGCGGAGAACGCGAGCAGATTCTTCCAGTACCGTACACGCTCGACCCGCTGCCGTTCGTTCGGCCTGAAACTCGGCCCTTCACTGTGCTCGGTCGACCGGTGGCGGCTCGCAAACACAAACAGAATATCGAACCCGGCGGCGTTCGCGTTGCGAGCTACGAGGTCTCGTCGCGGCACCTGCATGGCCCCGGGCCGTTCACGATTCGCGTGCAGCTGATTCTCGGAATGGTTCCGCCGAACCTGATTCACGAGATCGGCGACGTCGGCTTCGACTACGGATTGAGTGCCCGCGAAGTCTGCGACCGGATTGTCGCCGGCCATCTCATCATTCGCGACGAGGCCGTGCAGGTCGACCTCGATTGAGCCGCTTGTCTGCCGGGCAGAGTCCGGCAGCGTGTGTCATGGAAACAACGATCCGGGAAATCGGCAGCGTCATTGTTCAGGGATGAAGCTCATGTTGATCAACAGTCGTTTCGCGAAGCGGTTCCGATCTCGCTGGAAGTTGCCGCTGTGCGCATTGCTGACCTGCTGTGCTGCCGCGACGGAGTCGGACGCCTTCGCTGCTGATGAGCCTGCGGGCCGCGTTGTGTTCAACAGTCTTGAGTTTCTGCCACTGCCTGCGGCGGCGGACGCTTCCGGGATCAACGTGAGTGTTCCGGAACCGGCCCTGCTGCCGACGGATTCCGGCAGAGGCACGCTGGCCGAAGGCTTCGCTCCCGGCGAAAGCCCGTTTGCCGAACGGTTCGAATACTCGCCGGCCATGGACGACCACGGCGACGAACACGAGTCCTGCTATCCCGAGCGACTCCTCGAAGCACTGGAAGCTCCCGTCGAACCGCTCGGTGAGTTCTTTGGCTGTCTGTTGTGCGCGGAACATTACGAAGTTCACGAAGCCGTCAGCGATCACGCCACCGGGTTGCTGCCTGTTGCCGATCGGCCGAACCTGCTGCTCGAAACCAACGAACGATTTCTCGCAGCAGGCGAACTGTCAGAAGGCATCGTGCTGCCAACGTGTGCTGTCTGGCGACCGTCGTTCTGGGTCTTCGGCACGTACCGTTCCGCATTCGGACATCGCAACAATCAGCGCGGGCGGAACTTCACCGAATGGGCCAATCGGCTTGATCTGTTCGGCCAGTTGAATCTGTCCGGCACCGAGCGGTTGCTCGTCGGGATGCGTCCGCTGGACGAAGAAGTGGATGGCCGACGCCGTCAGTTCTCGGGATACGACTTTGCCGATGGTCGGACGCTCGACGGCTGGAACTCGAACGTCCAGACACTGTTCTTCGAAGGCGACATTGGCGAAATCTTCCCGACGCTCGATCCCGATGACACCGGGGGGCTCGACTACGGTTTCTCGGTCGGACGCCAGCCCATGAGCTTTCAGCAGGGCTTGCTCGTCAACGAGGACATGATCGATGCCTTCACGCTGACGCGGAACACGCTGAACGGCGACGGCAACCTCAACATGCGACTCACCGGCGTCTATGCCTGGAAAGAGATCAGCCGCAATAACGGAGTCGTCGATCCGAATGCCGAGATGGTCGGCCTGTTCACGGAAAGCGATTTCCTCTTCAGCACCGTCAACGCTGACATTGCGTATGTCGATTCCAAAACCGCGATGGGCAGCCTGATGACCGCCGGGGTGAGTGCGATTCAGCGAGTGGAAGGCGCGCACAACATCTTCAACTCGTCACTGCACGTTCTCTGGTCCGTGCCGACCGAACGCGAAACAACTGCCTCGGGCCGCGGCGTGCTGCTCTTCAGCCAGCTCTCCTGGACGCCGCACCATCGCGAGGATCTCGTCTATCTCAACTCGTTCTGGGCGATCGACCAGTTCACCTCGGCGGCCCGCGGTCCGTTGATGGGCGGCCCGCTCGGCCAGACAGGCATCCTGTTCGCGTCGCCGGCTCTCGGTCAGTTCGGAGCCCCGCTCAGCAATCAGGCGAGCGCCGCGTTTGGCGGCAGCCTCGGCTACCAGCTCTTCTTCGACAGCATCATTGGCCAGCAGGTTGTTTTCGAGGTTGGCGGCCGCAAGGACACCAACGGAATTCAGCAGGGCGAAATCGGCTCCGCTGTCCGCTACCAGAAGCGTCTCGACGAGCACTGGATCTTCCTCGTCGACGGCTTCGGCACCTGGCGGGAAAACGAAGGCGTCGGTCCCGGCGCCCGAATTGAACTGTTCGCCAAGTTCTGACGGTGGCCCGACGCAGCCAGGTTCTGAGGGACGATTGTGGTCGGAGATCAATGCTTTGCGAGTTTCGGTTTTGCTGGTAGCGTAGGGCGAACCGATTACCCGGAGCCCGTCATGCAGATCACTCTTCCCGATGACCTGAACCTCGCCGACCGAGCCGCTGCGGCTGGGTTTTCGGATGTCGCGGAGTATCTGGCTGCTTTGGTCGAACGTGATGCCGAGCGAGCAGCGATTCAGCGAGGCGTCGCTGATATGAATGCTGGCAGGCTACAGTCGCTCGAAGAGTTCGATGCCGAATTCCGGGCGCGGCACAACATCGTTGTCGAACGATGACGTTTCATATCGACGTGACCCGCGAAGCGGCCCGGGATCTTGATCAGAGTTTTGTCTGGTGGGCCGAAAACCGCGACCGCGAGCAGGCGAACCGCTGGTACACGGGTATCTTCAAAGAACTGCAGTCGCTGAAAGAGAATCCGGGCCGTTTCCCGATCTCGGACGAAACGGAACTGTGCCCGACCGGCTTACGGGAAATGTACTACGGCCTGGGACGCCGACCGACTCATCGGGTCATCTTCACAATCGTCGGTGACGCAGTCCGCGTACTTTGTGTCCGGCATTTGTCCCGTCGATCAATAACTCGGGATGACCTCGGTCTCTGAACCTGGCAGCCCATTCGCCACGCGGTTGATGATTGAGTGCTGATAATCAATTGGCCCCGCGTCCCGGGCGCGGCAGCGAGTGTGGTTTGGTAAGCGCTCCGTACATTTCCGGGCGGCGGTCAGCCAGGCGGTCGATGGCGTGCCGGCCGGGTTCGCGGACGGCGAGTTTGTTCCGAGCGACTTCCGGGTCGATGTCTGCGTAAAGGATCGTTTCGCTGTCGTCTTCCGAGGTCGCCAGTGTCTGGCCGTTCGGAGCACAAATCCGACTGCGGCCGATGAAGCGGAAACCGCGTTCCTCGCCCACGCGATTGGCCGCCGCGAAGTAGACGGCGTTCTCCATCGCGCGGGCGTTGATCACAAAACCGGCGACGCATTCGGCGCCCGGCGGCCAGTTCGTCGGAAGCGCGATCAGGTCGGCACCGAGTAGCGTGAGAGACCGGGCAGCTTCCGGAAATGCGGAGTCGTAGCAGATATTCATTCCAACTCGCACGTCGCCCGCCTGGTGCACTTGAAACTCGACATCGCCGAACGAGCTGAACATGTCGACGCCGAGAAACGGCAGATGCACCTTCCGATAGCTGCCGATCAATCCGTCCGGCCCAACGAGTACCGCGGCGTTGAAGACGCGGTCCCCGTCCGCTTCGAGCATCCCGAAGACGGCGTGCGTATTGAGTTCCCGACACAGCCCGGCCATTCGTTCGGTTACCGGGCCGGGAACGGGCTGAGCAAACTCGCGAGCCTCGTCGAGACTCTCGAAGCAGTAACCCGTAACGGCGCACTCGGGGAAGATCGATAGCGCGGCGCCGTTGGAGACCGTCTCCCGCAGCCGAGCCTCGATCGCGCTGAGGTTCCCGTCGACCTCACCAATGCGAACATCCATCTGCACTGCTGCGATTTTCATTGACTGTCTTCTTGTTTATTTATCCGCAAGCCGCAGGCGTGCGAGTTCCTTAAGTTCTCGGATCAGCCGAAAAAAACGCGCCCGCCTGTGGCTTGCGGTTAAACGGCATCGTCACTCGCCAGGCTTGTCCGGTTCGAGCCGCACCGACTGGACCTTCAGTGTCAGATAATCGCGACCGGCGGAGCGAATCAGGATCTGGCTGGGGAAGAAGCGACCGTCGAATTCATCAACTGTCGCGAAGAAGACCTCGCACTCGTCGCGGTCCTCGGCAAGCTGGCAGGAGAAGCCGACGAATGCCGGGCGTTCTCGCGTGAAGTACCAGCGACACTCGACGCCATTCAGCGACGTGACGATGACGTCGACCCGGTCGCCGGTCAGAGTCAGCGGCTCGCTGCCCAGGTAGTAGAACTCGGAGAAGCCTTTCTCCCGCCGAGTGAGCAGCAGCTTGAGATGGTGCAGCGCGGTCAGCAGGCCGCCGCTGCCGGGTGGCTCGTCGAGAAACTCGCTGCCATCGAGCGTCTGCACGTACGGCTCACCCCGCAACTCCATGCCGATGCCGCGACCGGTCAGCGAAATGCGGAACTCGTCACCGTCACTGTTCTGGCCAGCGATCGTCAGTCGCGCCGATTCCGAATTCCAGTCGCCCCAGCGCTCGATCAGCGGCAGCAGGCGTTTCTGCTCTTCGAGGTTGAACCACCAGTTCGCGAAGCCCGGCTTGTCCTCGAACATGTGCGCGTACTTTTCCGGCGGTTTCGGCTGTTCCTTCGCCTCGGGATGCCCCGGCGGGGGTGTCGGGCCGAGCTGCAGCTCTTTGGGCATCAACTCTGCACGAACATGAACGCCGCGCAGCCGCACCAGAATGTCGGTCTTCTGCTCCTCGCGGCGGTACGTCAGCGGCAGCCGCCAGCCCTTCGGATAGATCCCCAGAACGTTCTTGAACTGGTTCACCGAGCGAATTGGTCGACCAGCAAATTCAACAATCTCGTCATCGAGTCGCAGGCCCCGGCGGTAGGCTTCCGACGTTTCGAGAATGCTGTCGACAACGACGCGCCCATCGCGGTCGGTTGAGACGGTTGCTCCCAGAGTTGCGTGATCGACGATGCGTCCGCTGCGCAGGTGGTCGAGGAAGAACATGATCTGGTTGATCGAAATCGCGTAGCCGGCTCCGACGTTCACTCGCCCGCGTTTCTCGAACGAGCCGCGTCCGTTAATGCCGATCAGCTCGCCCGCGTCGTTGAACAGCGGGCCGCCTGAGTTGCCAGGGTTGATCGACGAATCGACCTGAATGCAGTCGGCGTATTCCAGAAACGTGCCGGCGGGGTACTGGTAACGGTGGACGCCACTGACGATCCCGTACGTCACCGTCGGGTGATAATCCGTCGCGAGCAGAAACGGGTTGCCGATTGCGTACGCCCAGTCGCCGACCTTGACGGAGTTGCTGTCGCCGATCGTCGCATGCGGAAAGTCGTCGCGACCAAGCAGTTTGATCAGAGCAACGTCGCCGGTTGGATCAATGCCGACGATGACGGCGTCGTACAGCACGCCGTCGTTCAGGCCGCACTTCATGAAGTCGCCGGCGCCGCTGGTCACATGAAAGTTGCTCAGCGCGTATCCGTCCGGCGAGATCAGCACGCCCGATCCGCCGCCGTTTCCATCGTTTCCGAAGATCGCAACGACAGCTGGCGAAATCTTCTCAAGGACGTCGATGCGCCGCTGTTCCGCCTGCAGGACCAGCGAATCGACGGCAAGGACCGGACCTGCTGAAATCAACATCCCAGTCAGGGCTGTCACGAGATGGCAGATGCTCATTTTGAATTCTTCCCTGACCTTCCGGTGGCGATTCATGAATTGCGATCATCAGTTGATTTCGGTCCCAGCGTTGTGAACCACACAACGAGACCAGGCAGCCCGATCGCGCCACCGATAAGCTGGAGCGCGATTTGAGTATCGCTATGCCCAACGAGCGATCCAGCCGAGAGAACAATGGCACCAGCCAAGGTGATGATTGAAGAACTGATCGCTTTCATTCGGAACCCGCCGGAAATGAGTTCTAGATCACAGGTCCTGGCGGTTACCGCAGCAGTCGGGCGTTGCCCAGAATCAGGTGGTCGCCGATGTCGCTCTGCAGGGAACCGTAATCGACCAGCACGTCAAGGTTGAAGCGGTCACTGACGTCGAGGTCGACGGGCACGACGCCGGAACCCGGTTCGACGATCTGGTCGAAAACCTTCTCGCCATCGAGCGACAACTGCAGCCGGACGTCTCCCTGATAACCCTGCTGGATGCCGACCCAGGCCTGCAGGCGGCTGAAGTCGCCGTTGAGCCGGTATCGCAGCTCGGTCTTTGATCGGATCGCGACGCCGCGGGCGAACGACTGCTTGCCGATTTTCAGCGGCTCGCCCCACACATCCCGGTCGTTGGCCATCGTCGGGGCCGGATCGATGAATCGAAATTCGTGCTGGACGTCTCGCGGGTCGAGACTCGACAACCAGGTCAGCTTACCGGTACTCAGGTCGAACCGGGCCACCGAACTCAGAGGCAGCCGAATTTCCGCGCCGGCGGTCAGGTCGACCGTTGCGGCAGTGTCTTCAACGCGGATGGCCGCGACGGCCAGTCGGTCACCGCCGACGAGTTCGACAAAACCGACCGGATCAGCGGCGTTGTCCGGCTTGCGGTAATAGATCACGCCGAACGCTTTCTCGCGTGGCACTTCGATCTGTTCGCCGTCGAGCAGCAGAACAATGGCCGCGTCGGTGACGTTGCCGATCGTCCCTTCGACAAAGTCGAGCGTCTCGCCTTTCTGCACCACGAGCATGTCCTGTCGACGCTCTCGTGCGTGCAGTGCATTCCACTGTTCATCGACGGCGGATGGCGAGAGTCCGAACCGGATACTGAGTACGGAATCGGCAGGCGCTTCGATCGATCGTTGTGCAGCCAGAGTCAGCGTCGCTTTCCGGTCAGCGATTCCGACCTGCGCGGCTCCAAGACGCGACCCATCGGTCAAGCGAAGCTGAACGACGGATGCCGCCGCGGCTGGCGCGGCATCTTGACGCAGAGAAACATCGAGAATCTCGCTGGCTGGAATGGCGATCTCGCTGTCCTCGACTTTTATCGTCCATGCCGTCGCGTCCGCCGATATCAGCTCGCCGGTTCTGGCGGGACCACCGATCGTCGTCACGTCGACTGTGACGGTCGCCGGGTCGGCCAGCACGGTCGCGAGGATGAGTCCCAGCAGTGTCTTCATAGAGGAAGCCTCAAATAAAACGCGCTCTTCATTTCCAACTACTTGTCGCGTCCTGCCGGACGGCGGGCGAGCTTTCGCAGGTACTGCTCGATGGCGTTGCGGTAGTGCGGCGGCAGTTCGCGGTCGATCAGGTTTCTGGCTTTGGTCTGTTGTTTCGGCGGCAGTGCGCCCCAGCCGGCTCGGTCGCCGATGTCCCGCTGGTCGACTTCTCCGGGGGCTGTGCTGCCTTTAATCCGGCTGTCCTCTGCCGACTGAGCCTGGCCGCCGTTCTGTTGTGACTGCTGCTGTTGTTGCTGTTGCTGCTGCTGTTGTTTCTCAATTTTGTCGATGAGTTCGTCGAGCCGCTTAATGATCGTGTTCTCGACGTCCTGAGTTTTCTCGCCACTGCTTGCCTTATCAAGCCGGCGTTCGACGTCGGCCATCATTCGCTGAATTTCGTCGAGCGATTTTTCCTTGAGCTTCAGCAGGTCGGCCTGCATCAGTTCGGCGACCGAGGAATACCGGACCGGCACGTCCGCCGTGTCCTCCAGAAGTGTCTTCAGCGAAGCGAGGCCTGCGTCCTTCCGCAGCAGCCGGTGCTCGCCGACAGCCCGGTGGAAGTAGTACGACGCGGGATCAATGAGCTGGCCAGGTTCGACGGTCTCCGCGAGTGTGACGGCCTCGTCAAAGAATTCCGCCTGAGCCAGAAACCGGGCCACGTACGCTCGCAGGTTGGCGCTGACGAAAGCCGGCAGTTCACTGTCCGACAGAACGGGAAGCTGACTGACACTGAGCGAACCGAACTCGCATTGCTTGAGCTGCTCGGCAATCCGCGAATCGACGAGGGCGAACGACCGTACCGCCACTTCCTGCAGCGTTCCCGGGGCCGTGTTCTCAGGCAGGTCAGCCCACAGTTTTTCGATGGCTGCTCGCGACGCGTCGGTTGCGTCAGGGTGCTGAGTCGTCCAGTCGAGCGTCTGCTGTCGGACCTGCGTGGCGGACATTGGAGCGAACAGGCGATCGGCAGCTTGAGCCTGGGGCTTCGGTCCGGTTGCGAACGCGAAAACGCAGACAAAAACGGCACTCAGAAGAATCCGCATGATGATCGAGCCTCAAACAGAACGCTCCGGACACACGCTGGCCATGACGTGACGATTCAGTCTAACAGTCCGTCAAACCAGTGGGATAGGCATCCTGTTGGTCGCTGAAAACTCCTGACATTCCATCGAGCCGGGCATCCTGCACAGGTCCGCTGAAAGAATGTGTCTCGCGAGTCTTTGTCTGTTGAGCTGGTTATTCTGTCCGCGTTGTTACGCACTGTCGCCTGGATCGTCAGAAGAGAAAGTCCGACATGTTTTTCGGATCGCGCATTCCGCTGAAGACGCTGGCCAATCTCTGCCGCGCCCTGGCCACGCTGCTGGAATCAGGAGTCACGATCCGCCGGTCGCTGGGAGTCGTCGGCAAAAAGGCCCTGCATCCCGCCACGCGGCGAGTGCTGCTCGACGTGCAGGACGAGATCGACAGCGGCTCCGATGTCGAATCGGCACTGCGGGATCACGGGAAGTTCTTCCCAGCGCTGTTTCTGGACATGGTGGGCATGGCCGAGCAGTCCGGTGCGTTGCCCGAAGTGCTGCGGCATCTGGCCGACCATTACGAGAACACGATTCGGATGCAGAAGGAGTTCATCCAGTCGATCGCCTGGCCGGCGTTCCAGTACATCGCCGCGAACGTCGTTATCGCGATTCTGATTCTGGTTCTCGGCATCATTGCCGGTACTGGAGCGGGCAGCGAAATGAGCAACCTCGTGTTCGGTCTGCAGGGCGTGTCCGGAGCGCTGCTCTGGCTGACCGTGTCACTCGGCTCTGCCGCCGGTCTGGTCTTTCTGTGGAAGATGTCCGGACGCATGCTGGAAGTGAAGCAGATGATCGACCCGGCTCTGATGCGAATCCCCGTGCTCGGTCATTGCATGCGCTGCTTCGCGCTGGCTCGGTTTTCGTGGGCGTACTTTCTGACGCAGCAGACCGGGATGCCGGTGATTCACAGTCTGAAAGCGAGTCTCAAAGCCACGTCGAACGGGGCGTTCATCGGAGCGACGGACCATATTTGTCGAGATGTCCTGGAGGGCGAAACGCTGACCGAATCGCTGGCCGCATCACGACTGTTTCCGGAAGACTATGTCGAGATGGTGGCGGTCGCTGAGCAGTCGGGCACCGTCCCCGAAGCGCTGCATCGGCTCAGCCCGCAGTTTGAAGAGGACGCTCGCCGTTCGATGAAGGCCTTAACGCAAGCTGCCGGCGTCGCTCTGTGGATGAGCGTCGCGATCTTCATCGTCCTCTTCATCTTCCGGTTCGCGATGTGGTACGTCGGGATGCTGGAAGGAGCGCTTCAAGGGACATGATGACTGGCTGTGGCCTTGCCCGTTCGAGTGCACAGCCACCCTGGCCCTTCGAGAAGATCATCTCGTAGCAGCGTTGCCGAAGTCCGGTCACCGCTACTTCAGGAAGAAAAACCGTTCGGCCTGCTGGACGGTCTTCGGGTCGAGCTTGCGGAGTTCCTCGACGTACTTGCGGCCTTTGACGACGTGTTCGGGCAGTTTGGCGTCTTCGCCAGCCACCGCGTCATCCTCGGCATCCTTTGAGCTGACGAGCATGTAACGCACGATCGCTCGCTTAATGGACGGGATGTTATACGGATCCTGCACGTCTTCGCCGTCGGCGGTCTTCTTCGGCGGCTCTTGAGTTCGGCGGTACATCGTCATCAGGCGATCCTGCACTCCCCAGTCGTTCCAGCGAGCCAGGTCGGCGATGACCAGATCCGCCAGTTCCGGACGCTCCAGCAGAATCCGCATCGACTCGCGAAGCCGCTCCGGTTCGATGCGACCCTCCGCGTACTTCCACATGAATCGCAGTGCCTGCATGGCGGCGTAAGTTTCACTGAACGGAACGCTGGCGTCCTTCAGCTTGGTTTTCTCGATGACATCCAGGCCGTCGTTGCCGGTCAGCAGCAGATAACCACTCATCATGCCGTCGATGCCCAGACGGAAATCTTCCGTTTCCTGAACGATCCGGGATTCAATTGCCTTCGCGTCGTCTTCCGTTCCGCACAGCCCGATCAGCAGGCCGTAAAGTCCCAGCCGCGTTGCGGGCGTCTCAGGACTCGTCGCCCATTTCAGAATCTTCTCGCGCGGCATCGTGTCTGAGAGCTGGGCAATGTCCTCGTACGGAGCGTTCGCGAATTCGCCATACGCATCGTTGGCGACCAGCGGATCCGGGTATTCCAGAAACTTCAGATAGTAGGCCAGCCGTTTGGCCGTCGGCGTTTCCGGGGCCGGTGCCTGAGCGATGTAGTTGAAGCTGGCCTCGGAGACTTCCAGCGGGCTGCCCCATTCGACAGCGGTCCCTTTGCTGCCCATGAGCATGAACAGGTCGCCAGCCTTACTCGCGCGATACCTCGGCAGCGTGATGCGATCGCCGACCTTCAGCGTGCTCTTGTAGTTCCGCACGATCTGTTTGATTTCGTAGACCGTGCTGCCGGCCGATTCTTCGGTCGGCTTCGTGCCCTCGGCCCACTGGACGAGCACCGCAGCGTCGGCCTGGGCAAGTTGTTCGGCGAGAGTCAGGGACGGAGCGGAACAGAACGGACAGCTCAAGACGGGTCCAACCGCCAGAGAGAGAGTCAGAGTCGCAGCCAGTGCGATTGTCAGAATGGATCGTGCTGAAACTCGCATCGTTCAGCCTCCAGCGATGAGTGAGCAGGGTGGGATAGTAAGCTGTTGAGACGCCTGTCCTACTGGATGACGACCGCGTCATCAATTGAGTACAGGTAGCCCGGTTCGATCTCTTCGCCAATGTGGAACACGCCGACGACGTCGAACGGTCGCAGCTCGATGTACTCCGTCGCAGCGCCTTCCTTCAGAAAGACGTCGATCAGGTCGTAGGGCAGGGGATTGCGACCGAAGCAGCAAAGCTGCGTATCGCGGGCGAGCGTGAAGGCTCGGACGTCGGTTTCGGAAAACGGCGGAATCATGAAGCCGCGGATCCGGACGCGTTTTCCGTCGAGTTCCTTCAGCCAGTCCGGCATCAGTTCCGGGGCCTTGGG
>Ga0070727_10004429_pt1 | contig 12023 bp, 8 predicted proteins | sample tdAd472_FD_66722 | JGI IMG/M metagenome (GOLD analysis project Ga0070727, IMG submission 66722) | Marine sediment microbial communities from the Atlantic coast under amendment with organic carbon and nitrate - tdAd47.2 | ecosystem: Environmental > Aquatic > Marine > Coastal > Sediment | place... | reverse complement strand
CATGACCGAACAGCTCACTTTCCAGTGTTCCTTTTGAAAATGCAGAACAATTCACGGAAATAAATGGTCCTTGTTTGTAAAGTCCGTTATAGTGGATTGCCCTTGCAGCCAATTCTTTTCCTGTCCCTGTCTCGCCCAAGATTAAAACATTGGGAGAACTTTCAGAAGCCTTGTGGATATTTCGATATACTTCCTGCATGGAAGAACTCTGTCCTATTAGGTTTTCAAAACTATATTTAGTCAGAATTTCCTTTTGAAGCCGGAACAACTCCCTTTTAACCTGCCCCATATTCAAGGCCTTTTGAGTTACTAAAGCAATTTCCTTCGGATCAAAAGGTTTGGTCAGATATTCAACCGTTCCTAACTTGATGGCCTCCATGGCGCTGTCAATGCTGCCATAACCAGTTATCAAGATAAAAGGAATGTCTCTTCCTTCTTCCCTTAGAACTTTTAGCAGTTGTAACCCATCCATATTAGGCATTTTATAATCGGAAATGATAAGGTCCATATGGTTGTGGTCTATTGCCTCTTTGGCCTCCATGCCGTCGTTGCAGACCATCACCTCAAACTCGTATTTTTCTAAAATGGATTGCATCACTTCTCGACTCATTGGGTCGTCATCGGCAAACAAAATTTTTAGTTTTTTTGACATCTTCTAAATCATTATTTTATAGATTCTATAATATAAAATATCTTTAACTTAAAATCAGAATTAATTATTTTTTAAAAAGGCTGTATATAATTGAGCAAAGAAAATATTACGATAATCAGTTTTCCAATGGATCATACTGGATTCATATTTGGATGTTATCAATAGATAAGAAATTTCTTTTATGCAAAAATAGAATAAGATAATTATCCATTGTTTGTCAAGGGAGTTAGCCCCTCCCTCTAGAATGCGTTTTTTACCTAAATTCTGCAATTGTCGAGTCTGACGGAGATACAAGGCATCAGGTGTGAAGCTGTATTGTAATGCCGCGAGTACCTGATAACGCAGTAGATCCGGCAGAATCGGCAATCCCGAAAAGTCAATTGTTCTCGAATAAAAATGGTAGAATTCCTTACATGTTTTGCCTGCATATTGGTAAGGTCAATTTATACAAACAAAGCTTCTATCCAATTAAAAGTGAAGCTCCCTACCTCAAGGGGCTGGGAGCTTCACTTTGTTTGATGTTTTTGATTGCTTCCCTCATTGCCAATATGGCCGGATCAGGATCTTTTCTTATGAGGTGAATCATACCCATAGCAACATGGGCCGGAGCATAATCTGGTTGTGAAAATAGTAGCTCTTTTATTTCGGACTCTTTTTTCAAAAGTGTCTGTGGATTTTTTTCAGATTCTACTATTAAGCTAAAATAATATCGGTCCATTTCTTCAGATAAAGGTTGAGGTATCCTTTTTGGAGATGTTAGTTTAATTACTTAATAATATTCTAATAGAAACCACTTTCGGTAATAATGATGGATTATAAAATCTTTATATATTATTATAATCTCTGCGCCTATCTCTGATTAACTGGAATCAAACAAGATTTTATTAAAATCAAAGATACAAAAGCATAAGTTGCAACGAGATAAAGTTGAGCCGGATGGTCTGTATGTCCGTTGAGTCCGTTATAAAACGAACCAATATCTAAAAACGAACAAACCCGGAAACGGGCTAACGGGCTAGTTATTAATATATTTACCGACTACCGCGGCTCTCGAGTTGAGAATCCAAAAACAGTCAGTTGATGACGAAATTTCTGATTTTGCTACTCTCCATGTCTTTCAAAAGAATGAAACCTTTCTGGGTTACCTTTTCTGTATTAGCACTTATTTTTGCGGTTTTATTTTCTATGCGCCTGGATTTGTTTAATAAAATTCTTCCTGAACAATCAAATATATCTTTTTCATACATAGACTCCACTCCTGAAAGAGAATCATGGATGAATATTTTACAAAATGGCCGCAAAATTGGAGTATCACATACAACTTTTTTAAAAAGAAAAAAAGGGTATCTTCTGAAAGAAACTCTGTATATGCGCATCAACACCATGGGATTGGTGCAGGATATAAATCTTAAAACTAGCGGTCAGCTAAATCCAGATTTTACACTATCTTCATTTGATTTTGAGATCAGTTCGGGACGTTTCATTTTTTCAGCTCAAGGGACGGTTTCTGGTGATATACTTTCAATTAAAACCCATAACCTAGAATCCACAGGTAATTTCGATATCAAGCTCAAGGAAAAGTTATACATAGCTGCAGGTATAATGAAAGCTGTCAATGCCTCCGGAATAGAACCAGGAGATGAGTATACCTTCCAGGTTTTTGACCCTGTGACCATGGCCAGCGAACCTGTCAGGATCAGTGTTATTGGAAATGAAGAAGTTATGAACCTGGGAATCAAAAAAAAGACAAAAAAGGTGGCCATGATGTTTAAAGGGGTGACCCAACTGGCCTGGATTGGGGAAAATGGCGAAGTGGTCAAAGAAAAAGGGCTGCTCGGGATCAGTCTCGAAAAAACGACACGTGACCATGCTCTTTTTGGTCTTCCTGTGAAATCGAGTCAAGATATTACAATGGTTGTTTCCATCCCATCCAACGAGCTTATCGAAGATCCAAGTCGACTTAAAGGATTAGAAGTTGAAATTAGCGGCATAAAATACAACCATGTCCATCTAAATGGTGGAAGACAAATTTTAACAGGCGATCTCCTTGTCATAAATAAGGAGTCCCTGCCGGAAATTTTAGTTGATTATGACATGAACAAATTAAAGGATATGGAGAGAAAATATTTAGAACCGTCTCCATTTATAGAGTCTGATCATCCCAAGATTCGAAATCTTATAAAGAATATTGTAACAAACCATGACAAGCCCTTAGAAAAAGCGATAAAGATAGTTGCCTGGATCCATAAAAATATTGAAAAACGGCCTGTTCTTTCTCTACCTGATGCGCTTTCCACCATTGAAAACGGCTCAGGCGACTGTAATGAACATGCAGTACTTCTGGCTGCTCTTGCAAGAGCGGCAGGTATACCGGTTAAGGTTGAGGCTGGACTTGTCTATTTAAACGGAAGGTTTTATTATCATGCATGGAATCTTCTTTACATTGGGAATTGGATTACGGCAGACTCACTTTTCGGACAGATTCCTGCGGACGTGACACACATAAGATTTGCAAGTGGAGCAATGAAGCAACAGCTTGATTTAATAAGTATTATAGGAAAGATAAAATTAAAGATTATTAAACAGACAAAATGATAGAACTTAAAGATCTGAACAAAAAATATGGTAATTTGCTGGCAGTAAACAATGTGAACCTTATTGTTCCAAAAGGTGAAATATTCGGATTTATCGGTCCAAACGGCGCAGGGAAAACAACCACAATAAATATGATTGGTGGGATACTTGCACCGACTTCAGGTGACGTGACGATCTGCGGTATAAATATGGAAGCACACCCGGAAAAAGCTAAAAGTAAAATAGGCTTTATTCCTGAAAGGCCGTATCTGTTCGAAAAACTTACAGGTATGGAGTTTCTTAAGTTTATCGCCGACCTGTATGATGTGGATGAAGATCTCTTTTTCGAAAAATCTCAAGAAAAGCTGGAGATGTTCTCCCTGTTCGACTGGTCTGACGAACTTATTGAGTCGTACTCTCACGGAATGAAACAAAGACTCGTAATGGCGGCAGCACTTGTTCATGATCCCGAAGTTATCATCGTAGATGAACCGATGGTGGGCCTTGATCCTCTGGCAATAAAGATGGTTCAGAATCTTTTTCAACGTCTTGCAAAAGATGGTGTAACTATTTTCATGTCGACCCATACCTTGAAGGTGGTCGATGATATATGTGATCGTATCGGTATAATCCATAAAGGATCACTTATAGCTACAGGCACTGCTGAAGATCTAAAGCGTGACGTCGATGCAATAAACCTAGATCTTGAGCAGATATTCATAAGATTAACAGAAGAATGAAAGATATCATCACACTTTTACAACCTAGGTTTTATTCTTTTAAAAATAAGGATTTTTCAGGAAGCAACAAGGGGGGGTTGTTTAAGCTCTTGTTGTTCGGAACGATCGGCACGCTTTTCTGGGGTGGGTTGTTCGATGTTTCACTGCGTGTCATCGGCTATTTCAAGGAGATAGCAGAACTGGGTGATATCCTTGCCTACAAACTGCTTTCAATGGTACTCGTTACTATTTTTTTCCTCCTTATTTTCAGCAGTGTCCTTACATCCCTTTCCAAGCTGTATCTCAGCAGAGACCTGCCTCTTGTGCATTCCATGCCGGTCTCCAGTTATAAGATATTTATTGCAAGATGGATAGAAAGCACCATAGACAGTTCGTGGATGGTCATTTTATATACACTTCCGGTCTTTATTTCATACGGCATTGTTTATCAGGGCGGTCCTTTTTATTATGGCAATGTTGTAATAACACTTTTATCCCTTTCAATTATTGCATCAGGTATAAGTGTCGTTCCGGTTATAATCACTGTAAATATCTTTTCGGCAAGCCGTATAAGAGGCATACTTATATTCTTTGGCCTTTGCTTTTTTCTGGTACTCTTCTTTGTTTTTCGATTTTTACGTCCGGAACGTTTGGTTGATCCCGAGGTTTTTTCTACCGCTCTTGTTTATCTTAAAGCCTTAAAGACTCCGGCACCGGTATACCTTCCGAGCACATGGGCATTTGACAGCATGAAGGCTGTACTTAATGATCATATCACGGAAGGGCTGTTTCACTCTGCGCTTTCATTGAGTTTCGCCGGAGTTATGGTATTTATGGTTATCATTATTGCAGATGCCATTTACTTTAAAGGACTTTCAAAAGCCAGGACAACGCGGGCTCGGCTTATAAAATACAACGCGTCCGGCAGACTTTTATTAGGATTTCTATCACGCCCGGTCAGGGCATTTACATTAAAGGAGGTCCAAATTTTTTTTCGAGATCAGACGCAGTGGCCACAGCTCTTTCTTATAGCGGCTCTTGTTGTCATATATATTTACAATTTCAATGTTCTTCCCCTTGAAAAGGCGCCCATAAAGATCGTATATCTCCAGAATCTTCTTTCCTTTCTGAATATGGGCCTTGCAGGCTTTGTTCTTACTGCGGTAACGGCCCGTTTCGCTTATCCTGCTGTCAGCAGTGAAAGAGAGGCATTCTGGATGGTAAAATCGGTTCCAATATCGCTTAGGAAATATCTCTGGATAAAGTTTTTTATATATTTTGTACCCCTGCTGATTTTAACCGAAATTCTGATCATTGCAACGAACATCATGCTTAAAGTTACACCTTTTATGATGGCACTTTCAATAATTAACATATTTTTTCTGGTCCCTGGAGTTGTATCAATGGGGATAGGCTTCGGTGCTGCGTACCCTGATTTTAAATCCGAAAACCCTGCTCAAGCCGTCACTAGTTTCGGGGGACTACTATTTATGATGGTGTGTGCCGGATACATAGGAGCCGTAATTGTTATTGAGGCAGGCCCTGTTTATAATCTCTTTATGGCTGGGATAAAAGAAAGGGTTTTAAACACTTTTGAGTGGATATGGATAATCGGATCGTTTGCCATAGCTTTTATAATTAACATTATTGCAATAGTGCTTCCCATGAAATTCGGGGAAAAGAGGCTGTCAAAGCTTGATTGAGTTAATAAAACATAAGGATATATATTGTCAAAATAGAATTATGTCTTATAATATTGATGCTTTCGTAAAAAGATCAGAAAATAACTTTATACGAGTTCATCAATAATTATAGCAGGAGAAAAAAATGGCTGAGACTGACAAGGATGACCTTATCAGCATTATTGAAGAAAATGACAAAGATGCAACTTTACCCGACACACTTCCTTTATTGCCGATAAGGGATATTGTAATTTTTAATGACATGCTCCTTCCACTTTTTGTTGGACGAGAAAAATCGGTTCTTGCTGTTGAAAAAGCAGTGGCAAAAGACGGATTTTTATTTCTGGTTACCCAAAAAGACCCGGGTATTGAAAACCCGAAGCCGGATCAAATATATACTATCGGCACTGTGGGCCGGATCCTGCGAATGCTGAAACTTCCAGATGGCAGCATTAAGACCCTTGTGCAGGGTATCGCAAAAGCAAGGATTGTTAAATATGTTTCAAAAAAATCTTTTTATCTTGCAAAAATTGAAATTGTTGAGGAGAGCCCGGTTGAGGAAATCAATCTAAAAATTGAAGCCCTGATGCGGAATGTAAGGGAGCACTCCGAAAAAATATTGGCTTTGCGTGGTGAAATGAACACTGATGTCACCACTGTTTTGGAAAGTATCGATGATCCGGGGAAACTTGCTGATCTTGTTGCATCAAATCTTAGATTGAAAATTGATGAATCCCAGATTCTGTTAGAACTTATCGATCCTGTCAAACGTCTTGAGAAAGTAAACGACTTTCTTTCACGTGAAGTGGAGCTATCATCCATGCAGGCTAAGATCCAGTCTGATGTAAAGGATGAAATTTCGAAAAATCAGCGAGACTACTTTTTGAGAGAACAGGTTAGGGCGATCCACAGGGAACTTGGTGAGAGCGATGAAAAATCACTGGAGATAGAGGATTACAAAAAAAAGATAAAAAACGCGAGAATGTCAAATGAAGCAAATAAAGAAGCTTTAAAGCAGTTGAAACGTCTGGAGCAGATGCATCCTGACTCTGCCGAAGCTTCGGTTATTCGAACATATTTGGACTGGATGGTCGATATGCCCTGGAGTAAAACGACCAGGGATATAATCGATATTAAACATGCCAAAAAGGTTCTAGACAAGAACCATTTTGGGCTAAATAAGGTAAAAGATCGAATACTGGAATATTTAAGCGTACGAAAGCTTCAACCCAAAATGAAAGGCCCGATTCTCTGTTTTGTTGGACCGCCTGGTGTGGGGAAGACTTCCCTGGGACAGGCTATAGCAAGTGCCATGAAACGTAAATTTATCCGTATTTCACTCGGCGGTATACGTGATGAAGCTGAAATCAGAGGGCACCGCCGTACATATATCGGCGCCTTGCCTGGACGCATTTTACAGGGTTTGAAGCAATGTGGTAAAAACAATCCTGTTTTCATGATGGATGAGATCGACAAGCTCGGCTCTGATTTTCGCGGAGATCCCTCATCGGCTCTTTTAGAAGCCCTTGATCCTGAACAGAACTCTGCTTTTAGTGATCACTACCTTAATTGACCATTTGATCTTTCGAAGGTTATGTTCATTCTCACGGCAAATTTGACCGATACCATCCCGTCAGCGCTTCTTGACAGGATGGAGGTTATTACACTTTCAGGATATACAGAAGAAGAAAAAAAGAAGATCGCTCAAAGGCACCTTGTCCAGCGTCAAATCAAGGAGAATGGTTTAACTTCCAAAACCATGACAATCAGCCCGGGGGCATTGCATCAGATGATAACAGAATACACCTCAGAAGCCGGCTTAAGAAATCTTGAACGCGAAATAGGAGCTCTTTGCCGTAAGGTCGCGCGAAAAATCGCCGAAGGAGATAAAGGACCTTTTCGGATCACAAAAAACAACCTGCAGCCATACTTAGGTGTTCCAAAATATTTCCCTGAAATGGATCAAGAGAATAGCCAGGTCGGTTTATCCACCGGTCTAGCCTGGACCCAGGTCGGTGGTGAGGTTTTGTATGTAGAGGTGTCCTTAATAAGTGGCAAGGGAGAACTAATCATAACCGGTCAAATCGGAGATGTTATGCAAGAGTCCGCCCGGGCGGCCCTTAGTTATGCCCGGGCAAACCTTTCTTCTTTGGGCGTTCAAGAAAATACTTTTGAACATAAGGATGTGCATATTCATGTTCCGGCGGGCGCAACACCTAAAGACGGACCATCCGCCGGTATTGCAATTGCTACAGCACTTATTTCTGTTTTAGTAAATAGGCCGGTAAATAAAGATGTGGCCATGACAGGTGAAATTACGCTCAGAGGGAGGGTCCTTCCTATAGGAGGTTTGAAAGAAAAAGCATTAGGCGCTTTAAGAGCCGGTATTCGTTCAGTTATTATTCCCGAGAAGAACAAGAAAGATTTGGTTGAGATTCCGTTGAACATAAAACGCAAAATCAACTTTATTCCTGTAAAAAACATGGAAAAAGTTCTTTCCCTTGCCTTTGATGAAAGGGTTATGGATAATAGGTGACAGGTAATGGGCTAAAAATTCAAAAACCTATAACCTATAACATATAAACTATTACCTAAAACCTACATACAAATTTTAAACAGCTGCACACCCTGCGCCTCGAAAATGCGGCCAAATCGACAATTGCAGATTTTAGGTATTACCTATTGCTTATGAAGATACTTGCCGTTGATACGGCTACAAAAAGCTGTAGCGTTGCCGTTATCGATAAAAGTTCCTTGTTGGCCGAAATGACGATAGTCAGGGAGCAGACCCATTCCAAACATTTAATGGAGATGATAAACAGAGTCATCGGTTTGTCAGGTCTAACTCTTTCTGAACTGGACGGCTTTGCCGTCACCAGGGGTCCAGGAACTTTTACAGGCCTGCGCATTGGAATTAGTTCGGTCAAGGGTCTTGCGGTTGCTTCAGAAAAGCCTGTTGTGGGTGTTTCAAGCCTTGATGCGCTCGCTATGCAGGCCTCTTTTTCTCCATATCTTATCTGCCCGTTTGTAGATGCACGCAGGGGAGAGGTTTACTTCTCCCGATATAGGTTTATAAATGGATATTTAAAAAAACAGACCGAGGAGCAGGTCTTTCCCCCTGAAAAAGTTGTGAGCGACATTAATGAAAAATGTATATTTGTAGGCGATGGTGCTCTGCTTTATCAAGAAACGCTTTTAAAGAAGATAGGCGAATCAGCTGTTTTCGCTCCCTCCTTTCAAAATACGATCCGGGCTTCAACTGTGGCGCACCTGAGCATGGATAGATTTGAAAACCACGATACGGAAGATGTCGACATATTTATTCCGCATTATATCCGAAGATCTGATGCAGAGCTAAATTTGACGAACTCGTAAATAATTAATTGTTGCGGTTATTATTGACAATATCTATTATTTTTGATAATTAAATAAGTTTATTTAAATTATACAATTTCAGTCAGGATATATTTGATGAGTGATTTTTTTTGGTCTGACCCGCCGAACCACACAGCCTTTCCTGTGGCAAGTGCAGGGTATCCTTATATATTTGCCTCTGTATTTACAACTGCTGTTTTCGCATTTCTGGGACTGACTGTTCTGGCCCTAATCGGTCTTTTTGTTACCTTTTTCATATCCTATTTTTTCAGGGATCCGGACCGTGTGATACCGAATCATAAACATGCTGTGGTTTCACCGGCCGATGGTAAGGTTATTTTTTCAGGGCCGGTGGAAAACAGCCTGTATTTTAAAGGTGCATGTATAAAAATTAGTATCTTCATGTCGATATTTAATGTTCATGTAAATCGTATTTCACATGAAGGACTCGTAAAAAAGGTTAATTATTATCCCGGTAAATTTTTTTCCGCCAATCTGGATAAGGCTTCAAAACATAACGAACACAATGCGGTTTTTATTGAAAACGAACAAGGAAAAAATATTTGCATGGTTCAGATTGCAGGATTGATTGCAAGGCGTATTATCTGTAAAGTAAAAGAAGGTGACGCCGTTGCACGTGGGCAGCGTTTCGGTTTAATATGTTTTGGATCACGTCTCGATGTTTATTTGCCGCCTGACACAATTCTGAATGTGGATGTTGGAGACAGGGTAAAGGCAGGGACGTCTGTTTTAGGAGATTTGACATGAGAAAAACAAAAAGATTGAAAAAAGAAAGATCACGTCTCGGAATTTACATTTTGCCTAATATATTTACATCGCTGAATCTTTTCTGCGGTTTCTATGCAGTTATAGCTTCCATAGACGGCAAATTTGTTGCCGCTGCTATAGCTATTATTATTGGCGTGGTGTTTGATATTTTGGATGGTAAAATTGCCAGGGCTACCAATACCACAAGCAAATTCGGCATTGAATATGATTCTTTGTCAGACCTTATATCTTTCGGTCTTGCGCCGGGTATAATGATATATTTATGGGCTTTAAAACCGTTAGGGAGAATCGGCTGGCTGGCTGCATTCCTTTTCATGGCCTGCGGTGCTCTTCGCCTGGCCCGTTTTAACTCGCAGGTTGGTGTCGTAAGCAGCGATCACTTTGTAGGCCTTCCGATTCCGGCCGGAGCAGGTATGTCGGCAACAACCATTTTGTTTTGTCATAGATTTAATACGGCAGGTCAAATAAATCCCATTTTTATTTTGGTCTTGCTCTATATTCTTTCCTTTTTAATGGTAAGTACCGTAAAATATAATAGTTTTAAAAAACCGGAACTGTTTAGAAAAATGAATTTTAATGTTCTGGTTGCAATAATCCTGATATTGATTTTTATTGCTGCCCAGCCATCCATTGCCCTGTTTATTTTAGGGCTTACTTATGTTATTTCAGGTCCTTTCAATGCCATTAGACATCAAAGAAGAATAAAACATAAAGCGTCGGGAACCGGTGATTTAGACGAGCATAGATCGAGCCGCATTTAACAATGGTAACATTTTAGCTTTTGGAAAATATTGCCGCTCGTTTGAAATCGAATTGTTTCGAAAAACTAAAATATTACAAAAGGGAAGTTCTTAATGGTTAAAAAGAAATTTAATGTTGCCATAGCGGGTGCAACAGGTGCCGTCGGGAATCAAATGATATCCTGCCTCGAGGAAAGAAAATTTCCGATTAACCATATTAGATTATTGGCATCAAGTCGTTCAGTGGGACTCAAGGTCGATTACAGGGGTGATTCGGTTGCTGTCGAGGAATTGACAGAGAGCTCTTTTAAGGGTGTAGATATTGCCCTTTTTTCAGCAGGTGGTGGTACTAGCGAAAAATTTGCGCCTTTAGCCGCAAAGGACGGCTGTGTGGTTTTAGACAATTCAAGCGCATGGCGGATGGATCCAGAGGTTCCGCTTGTGGTCCCCGAAGTAAATCCTCATGCGATAAAACAATACACTAATAAGGGAATCATCGCCAATCCTAACTGTTCGACCATTCAGATGGTTGTGCCGCTGTATCCTTTGCATAAAAAATATGACATAAAGCGGATTGTGGTTTCCACATATCAGGCTGTTTCCGGGACCGGCAAAGAAGCAATCGATGAACTTGATCGTCAGATCCGGGCTATCATTAATTTTAAGGATTACGAGAATAAGGTTTACCCTCATACCATCGCTTTTAACTGCCTGCCGCACATCGATGTGTTTTTAGAGAACGGTTATACCAAAGAAGAGATGAAAATGGTATACGAGACAAGAAAAATCCTTGAGGACGATACCATAAGGATAACAGCAACAACCGTTCGTGTACCGGTCTTTTATGGACACTCGGAATCTATCAATATTGAGACCAAAGAAAATATTTCTGCTCAAGATGTGAAATCTATCCTTGAAGAGACACCCGGTGTTAAAGTTGTTGATGATCCGAAAAATAACATTTATCCTCTCGCAATTGATGCAGCCGGCCAGGACTTCACACTGGTTGGTCGCATTCGTGATGATGAATCGATACCAAACGGTATCAATATGTGGGTCGTTGCTGACAACATCAGAAAGGGTGCCGCTACCAATGCTGTTCAGATAGCGGAAATTCTGGCAGAAGAATATCTATAAGGAGATGTATTCGATTCTTTTATGAATTCATCAAATAAGGAGTATAGATTTGGAGCGAGTACCAATTACAAGAGAGGGTTATGATGCCCTTAAAAAAAAATTGGAACATCTTAAAAAGGTTGAACGGCCAAAGAATATAATGGCAATAGAAGAGGCACGCAGCCATGGGGATTTAACCGAAAACGCCGAGTTTGAAGCTGCCAAAGATCGACAGGCATTTATTGAGGGCAAGGTAAGCGAGTTGGGATATAAACTGTCCAGGGCAGATATAATTGATCCTCAAATACTTCCTAAAGATCAAGCCGTATTTGCCAGTTCTGTTGTGCTTGAAAACATGGATACAGGTGAAAGCGTT
>Ga0070727_10004424_pt1 | contig 12032 bp, 6 predicted proteins | sample tdAd472_FD_66722 | JGI IMG/M metagenome (GOLD analysis project Ga0070727, IMG submission 66722) | Marine sediment microbial communities from the Atlantic coast under amendment with organic carbon and nitrate - tdAd47.2 | ecosystem: Environmental > Aquatic > Marine > Coastal > Sediment | place... | reverse complement strand
ACGGGCACCATCGGCCTTGTGATGGATTGCGACACCACCGGGATCGAACCGGATTTCGCCCTGGTGAAATTCAAGAAACTGGCCGGCGGCGGTTATTTCAAGATCATCAACCGCTCGGTCCCGGCCAGCCTCGAAAAGCTCGGCTATTCCAGCGCTCAGATCGAAGAGATCGTCGCCTATGCAGTTGGCCATGGCACGCTGGGCAATGCGCCGGACATCAATCACACCGCGCTGATCGGGCAGGGCTTTGGTCAATCAGAGATCAACAAGATCGAACAGGCACTGCCCTCGGCCTTCGATATCCGTTTTGTTTTCAACCAGTGGACCTTGGGCGAAGAGTTCTGCAAAGGCACGCTGGGCATTCCGGCCGAAAAGCTGAATGATCCCTCGTTCGACTTGCTGCGCCACCTTGGATATTCCCGTCAGCAGATCGAAGCGGTCAACAACCATGTCTGCGGAACCATGACGCTGGAAGGGGCGCCGCATCTCAGCGAAGATCACTATCACATCTTCGATTGCGCCAATCCCTGCGGTAAGATTGGCAAGCGCTTCCTGTCGGTGGACAGCCATATCCATATGATGGCGGCAGCCCAGTCCTTTATCTCGGGCGCGATCTCCAAGACCATCAACATGCCAAATGATGCAACGATCGAAGATTGCAAAGCGGCGTATGAGCTTAGCTGGTCCCTTGGTGTGAAGGCCAACGCACTTTACCGCGACGGCTCAAAGCTGTCCCAGCCGCTGTCGGCCGCGCTGCTTGAGGATGACGAAGAGCTGGAAGAGCTGCTGACCTCCGACGCCCCGTCCGGTGAAAAAGCCCAGGCTTTGGCGGAAAAGATCGTCGAGAAGGTGATCGTCAAGGAGGTTTTGAAAACCGAACGCAACAAGCTGCCTGAGCGGCGCAAGGGTTATACCCAAAAGGCGATTGTCGGCGGCCACAAGGTCTATCTGCGCACGGGCGAATACGAAGATGGCCAGATCGGCGAGATCTTCATCGACATGCACAAGGAAGGTGCTGGCTTCCGGGCGATGATGAACAATTTCGCCATCGCCGTCTCAGTGGGTCTGCAATATGGCGTGCCGCTTGAGGAATTCGTCGAGGCCTTCACCTTCACCCGGTTCGAACCGGCTGGCATGGTCCAGGGCAATGACAGCGTGAAAAACGCCACGTCGATCCTCGACTATATCTTCCGGGAATTGGCGATCTCTTATCTCGACCGGACCGATCTTGCCCATGTGAAACCGCAAGGCGAGGCATTTGACGATCTCGGCCGTGGCGATGAAGAGGGCAAGCCGAATTTCGCTGAAGTCTCCAAAGGGACGGCGAGTTCCTCGCTCGACATGATCCGCCAGGTCTCCTCGACCGGCTATCTGCGCAAACGCCTTCCCGAAGGCTTGCGGGTCCTGCAGGGCGGCATGGATGAGGTGTTCACCACCAGCCGTGTCAGCACCCTGGACCCGGTGGGCGACCCGGTCGGGGCCCTGGCGACCTTGGTGCCGGAAACCCAATCCGCCCCCAAAGTGACCGAACTTGACGCGAGAACAAAGGCGCGGATGCAAGGATACGAAGGCGATAGCTGCGGCGAATGCGGCAACTACACGCTGGTCCGCAACGGGACCTGTATGAAATGCAACACCTGCGGCGCGACAAGCGGGTGTAGCTGACGACCTCCCGGACCACCCCTCCAAGCGGGGTGTTCAGGGTTTAGCGGGGCTGGTGCGCCAGCCTCCACACGATCGGGCCGCAGGCAATAAACCGAGCGGTGCAAAGATGAGCCTGGATCGTGAAACTGGGCGGGGCCTGTCCCCGCCCTTTTTCTTTTCGCGTGCGCGCTCCGACCGTCTCGTTCTTCTTGGCCAAAATACTCTCGCCGAAGGCGTCGCCGGTTCGCCCCGTTTCGGGGCCAACCGGCCAGCATAGCCGTGCGCCAAAGGCGCGCCGCTGAATTTCACCAAATGGCCGATTGCGGTGCTGCACGCGATAACCACAAGATATTGTTGGTGGAATTGCGGGTGAATTTTTCATTGAGTCTTTTGAGTCACAGTTTCTGCCACATTCCTGCCTTTTTTCTGCCATTGTTGCGGGATCCTGCCCAAATTTGTTGAAAATGTGGCGGGAATTGGGCACCCATGGTCTCAACAACAAAAAACTGCACCGCTTGAGGCCGAGTATTCATGATTTCCCTGCGTAGAGTCGCGCGGGCTTTGGGGGCGAGTCTTCTCGTTTCCGGCCTGATCGCCACCGCCGCTGCCGCGGCGACGATCACATGTGGTGAGCGCGGCTCGTCCTATCGCCGCCTGTCCGAGGCTGATGGTGCCCTCACCATATCCGTCACGCGCAATTCGCACGTCTCCTGGCAGGCTTATTCCGGCACTCCGCGGGTCGAGGCAGATATCGGCGGCGGCTATGTCACCGTGATCGCGCCCGGGGATTTCCGGATTGCCAGCGACAGCCTCACGGCGTTTCGCATTCGCCTGGCCGATGCCGCCGGCGAGATCCTCGTCTCCTGTGTCAACAATCAGCCGCCGCTTCTTGGTAATGCCGCCAGTTCCGTCGCCGCCGACAATCAACTTGGCGCAACAACCACCGGGATCGGAGCCAATTCCCTGTCGCGCTTTGGTATGGGCGGTGACGTGATCAGTCAGAACCGGATTTTCATGTCTTCCTCCAATCACGGCCGCGCGAGCTTCACGGCACCCGACTGGAGCGGCTGGGCCACAGTCGAAGGCCGCGTCTATTCCGGCGGTATCAGCGGCACGGCGCTGGATTTTGTCGGCGGTGTCGACCGGCTTGTGACGCCGGATCTTCTCCTTGGGGTGTTGGGCGGCTACGGACGGGCTTTCGTAACCCAGTCGGGGACGCCGCAAACCTCCAACTCGCCGATGATCGGCACCTATCTCGGCCTGCGCCTGAACGCGATCAGCGTGCTCGATGCCTTTGTTTCCTTCGCCCGGCCGCAATATCAGGTCAGCGGCACAACGTTCCTTTCCTCCCGCCTGTCGGCCGGGATCAACCTGAGTGGGCGGTTCGAACGACCCAAGACGACCATCGAACCGTTCCTGCACGCCACCACTTACCGTGAGGCTCAGCCGAGCTACATGATAAGTGGTGGCAGTGTCATCGCGGCGAACGCCACCCAGCATTTGAACGCCTCGCTCGGCGTCAAGGTGGAGTTTGCCGGATCCGACAGCGCCGAGGGCGCCCTTGTGCCCTATGTCAGCGCTGCCGCCGATTACCGCTGGAGCAACACCACCGCCACAGGAACCGACATATCTCTGGCGCCGCGCTTTGCCTTCGGGGTGGAGGGGACGCTCGGCAAGGGACGATTCAGCGCCAAGATCGACATGGGCAAAACACGTTCTGACACGATCGACCGGGGGGTTCGGCTTGGCTATGAGATGAAATGGTAATGCCGCTGGGGGGCCGCATGATGGGCGGCGAAACGCGACACAGGTGCACGTCGTGTTTCGCCGCCGATCGCCAGACCCAGCCAAGTTTTCAAAGGGTTACGCGCCGTTCAGAAGCCGCGCGGCGGCCGGCGCGAAATAGGTCAGGATGCCGTCGCAACCAGCCCGTTTGAAGCCGAGCAGGCTTTCCATCATCACTTTTTCCTGATCAAGCCAGCCGTTCTGACCCGCCGCACAGAGCATCGCATATTCGCCTGATACCTGATAAGCATAGGTCGGCACACCGAACGCATCCTTCACCCGGCGGCACACATCCAGATAGGGCATGCCGGGTTTCACCATCACCATATCAGCGCCTTCTTCGATATCACGAGCAACCTCGCGCAGGGCCTCATCGCTGTTGGCGCTGTCCATCTGATAGGTTTTCTTGTCGCCGGACAGCGCGCCGGACGCCCCCACAGCATCCCGGAACGGGCCGTAAAAGGCGCTCGCATATTTGGCGGAATAGGCCATGATCGTCGTGTCGGGAAAATCATGCGCCTCCAGCGCGCGGCGAATAATGCCGATCCGCCCGTCCATCATGTCCGACGGTCCAAGGATATCTGCACCGGCCTCGGCCTGGACCAATGCCTGCCGCTCCAGCGCCACCAGGGTTTCGTCATTCAGGATCACACCGTCGCGCACCAGCCCGTCATGGCCATCGGCATTATAGGGGTCCAGCGCCACATCCAGCATCACGGCCAGATCCGGAAACGCCGCCTTGATTGCACGCGTGGCCTGGTTCACCAGATTGTCGGGGTTCCAGGCCTCGGCACAATCGCGGGTCTTTTTCGCCGGGTCGGTATAGGGGAACAGAGCCACCACAGGGATGCCGAGTTCTACTGCCTGCTCCGCAGCAAGAACGGCATTGTCGACCGATAACCGTTCCACACCGGGCATCGAGGCGATTGGCTCGCGGACATCCTCACCATCGCGGATGAAAATCGGCCAGATCAGATCCGCGACCGTCAGGACATTTTCCGCCGCCAGCGCGCGAAAACCGGGGGATTGACGCAAGCGGCGTGAGCGGGCAAGCGGGTAGGGCGCAAAGGTCGGGCGCATCTTCGGTCCTTTCAAGTTTCACGCGCGATTGCATGCGGCGTGGCGATTATCTATAGAAATTCCGATGGGCTTGACCAGCCCCTCGGGCAAGAAAGCGGAATTGCGAGCGGGCTTTGGGCGAACTGGACTGGTATACACGCATCGTCGAGGTGATCGACATGCGCTCTTTCACCTCCATCTGGTATTGGATGGCGGTGGCGGTGTTCTGGTCGACCACGGCGCATTGGACCCTTGGCGTCCCCTACGACGCCGTCACGCGGGCGCGGCGCACCGGGGGCGGCCAGGCTCAGGAGGATCTGGAGCAGCTGGTGCGCATCAATTGCAACCGGTTGTTGCATATCATCGACCTGTCCGGGCATTGGGTTGTCGGCCTGTCCTTTTTCCTGTTGAGCATGATTGGCCTTCTGGGCTTCTGGTACAAGCTTGAGATTGCCCAGGCCCTGTTCCTGATGATCGGGCCCTGGTCGCTGGTGGCGTTTCTGGGAGTGCGGAACGCGCGGCGCATCATGGCGGACGGCACCTATGGGGCGGAATTGCGGGCCCGGTTGGGTCGCATGAGGTTTCTCAATCAACTTATTGGAATGATGGCCATTTTTGTCACTGCCTTTTGGGGAATGTGGCACAATATGTCGGCCACCGTCCTCTGATGTCCACACAGCATTATGTCGTTGGCGGCGCGCCTGAAGGATTTGACGCCAGCCTGATCGCCAATCTTGTGCGCAAACGCGACGGTGCCGTCGTGCATGTCGCCCGCGATGACAAACGCCTGGAAGAGGTGAAAACCGCCCTGGGCTTTTATGCGCCGGACCTTGCCGTTCTGACCTTTCCGGCCTGGGATTGCCTGCCGTATGACCGGGTCTCGCCCAATGCCGAGGTTTCTGCGGCGCGCATGGCGACACTGGCCAGCCTTGCGCGCGGTGTTAAGGGGCGCTTTGTTCTGTTGACAACGCTTGGGGCCGCGACCCAGCGTGTTCCGGCCCGCGCCGTCCTGCAAGGCGCCACTTTCGAAGCGGTGGTCGGCAAACAATTGGACGAGACGGCGCTGCGCGGGTTTCTTGTGCGCATGGGCTTCACCCAGTCGCCAACGGTCACCGAACCCGGCGAATATGCGATCCGGGGCGGGTTGATCGACCTTTTCCCTCCGGGTGAGTCGGGGCCGGTTCGCCTGGATATGTTCGGTGACGTGCTGGACGGTGCGCGGCGTTTCGACGCCGAAACCCAGCGCACCGTGGAAAAACTGACGCGGATCGAATTGTCCCCTGTCAGCGAGGTCATCCTGGATGAGACCGCAATCCAGCGGTTCCGGCAGAATTATCGGCTGGAATTTGGTGCAGCCGGCACGGATGACCCCCTTTATGAGGCGGTCAGCGCCGGGCGAAAACATCAGGGCGTTGAACATTGGCTGCCGTTCTTCCACGCCGGGCTGGAAACCCTGTTCGACTATCTTCCCGAGGCCGCTATCACTTTTGACGAGGGCACGACGCCCTTGCGCCTTGAACGCTGGGACAGCATTGCGGAACAATATGACCTGCGCATGGGGGGCCTGAAATCAAAGGCGCGGCTTGATTCCGTCTATAAGCCGTGCCCGCCCGATCAGCTTTATCTGGATGAGGCAGCCTTTGACGCGGTCATGACACGGTTTGAATGTCGGCAGTTTTCGACCCTGCCGCAATCTCCGGGGCCGGGCCGATTGGATGCGGGTGGCCGGTTGGGGCGCAATTTCGCGCCGGAGCGTCAGGTCGAAAAGGTTAGCTTGTTCAGTGCCTTGGCAGATCACATTCAGGCAAAACGCGCCGACAGCCAGGTGGTAATTGCCTCCTATTCCGAGGGTGCTCGGGACCGGTTACGGCATCTTCTGTCGGACGAAGGGGTCGAGGCGGCGCCGATTGCAGGCGCACGGGACATTCCCGAAGGTTGCGGAGCTGTTCATCTGGCCATCTGGCCGCTGGAGCACGGGTTCGAAGGCGCGGGTCTGACAGTCGTGTCAGAGCAGGACGTGCTGGGCGAGCGCCTGATCCGAGGCGCCAAGAAGCGACGGCGCGCCGAAAATTTCCTGACCGAGGCAAACGCACTCAGCCCGGATGATCTGGTGGTTCATGTCGATCACGGGATCGGTCGCTATAAGGGATTGGAAACGATCACCGCCGCGGGTGCGCCGCACGAATGTATCCTTCTGGAATATGCCGGTGGCGACCGCTTGTATCTGCCGGTGGAAAATATCGAACTGCTCAGCCGTTATGGCCATGAAGAGGGGTTGTTGGACCGGCTGGGTGGTGGAGCCTGGCAGGCAAAAAAGGCCAAGCTGAAAGAGCGGATCCGCGAAATGGCCGACCGTTTGATCCGGATTGCTGCGGAGCGGGCGCTGCGCTCGGCTCCTGTTTTGGAAGTGCCCGAGCATGACATGGATCGCTTCGCGGCGCGATTTCCCTACACGGAAACCGATGATCAACTGCATGCGATCACGGATGTGCTGGAAGATATCGGCGCCGGTCGTCCGATGGACCGGCTGATCTGCGGCGATGTTGGCTTTGGCAAGACCGAGGTGGCTCTCCGGGCGGCTTTCGTGGCGGCAATGTCGGGCCAGCAAGTGGCGGTGATCGCGCCGACGACCTTGCTGGCACGGCAACATTTTAAAAGCTTCGCTGACAGGTTCCGGGGACTGCCGATCACGGTGCGCAGCCTGTCGCGTTTCGTCTCGACCAAAGAGGCGCATGAGACCCGCGAAGGTCTGGAGAAGGGCTCGGTCGATATTGTTATCGGCACGCATGCGGTGCTTGCCAAGCAGGTGAAGTTCTTTAACCTCGGCCTGTTGGTCATTGATGAGGAACAGAAATTTGGCGTGGCACACAAGGAAAGATTAAAGCAGTTAAAGTCCGAAGTTCACGTTTTGACCCTCACCGCGACTCCGATCCCAAGGACCTTGCAACTGAGCCTGTCCGGCGTGCGGGACCTGTCGATCATCGGCACGCCGCCCATCGACCGGCTGGCGATCCGAACTTATGTGAGTGAGTTTGACACCGTCACCATCCGCGAGGCTTTGTTGCGTGAACATTATCGGGGCGGGCAATCCTTTTATGTCGTGCCACGGATCACGGACCTTGCGGGGATCGAGGATTTTCTGCGCAATCATGTGCCTGAGGTGACGTTCATCACCGCCCATGGACAGATGGCGGCAGGGATGCTGGATGACCGGATGAATGCGTTTTATGACGGCAAATATGACGTGCTTCTGGCGACAACCATTGTCGAAAGCGGTCTGGACATCCCGACGGCCAATACGATGGTCATTCACCGGGCCGATATGTTTGGTCTGGCGCAGCTGTACCAGATTCGGGGCAGGGTCGGGCGGTCAAAGACACGGGCCTATGCGTATCTCACGACCCGCCCCCGGCAACGCCTGACACGCAATGCCGAAAAGCGGCTGCGGGTGTTGGGAGCCCTGGATTCGCTGGGGGCAGGATTCACGCTGGCGAGCCAGGACCTTGATATCCGGGGGGCTGGCAATATCCTTGGTGATGAGCAATCCGGTCAGGTGCGTGAGGTTGGTTATGAGCTTTACCAATCCATGCTGGAAGAGGCGATTGCCAAGATGAAAGCCGGTGAGCTGGAGGGGTTGTCCGAGGCGGATGACGCCTGGGCGCCGCAGATCAACCTTGGCGTTCCTGTTTTGATTCCAGAGGATTACGTCCCCGATCTTGATGTGCGGCTGGGCCTGTATCGTCGCCTCTCGGCACTGCATGGTAAGGTCGAACTGGAAGGCTTTGCAGCCGAATTGATAGACCGGTTTGGGGCGCTGCCAAAAGAAGTGTCTATGCTTCTGAACATCGTGCGGATCAAATCGAAGTGCAAAGAGGCCGGGATCGCCAAGCTGGATGGCGGGCCAAAAGGCGCGGTGATCCAGTTCCACAACAACAAGTTTGCCAACCCGGCCGGGCTGGTCACCTTCATGCAGGATCAACGCGGCATGGCCAAGGTGAAGGACAACAAGATCATCGTGCGCCGGGATTGGACGAAGACCAGCGACAAGGTCAAAGGCGCTTACGCCATCGCGCGGGATCTTGCCGTGCAAGCGCGCCTGTGACCGATTGGCGCAAGGGGGGCGGCGACGGTCTTAGACCGACGAGACTTCTGATTCGGATTGTGCGCGGCCTTTGGGGTCACTGACCATAAGGATGATGGCGACCGCCGAAAACAAAGCCGCACCAATTTCCAGAGGCAATACACTGCCGTCAAATGCCATCCCGACCGGAATGGCCAGAACCACCGCAATCACTGTCGACAAGGCGCCGGAAATCGCCGAGGCCATGCCGGCAATATGTCCCATCGGTTCCAGAACAAGGGCCGTGAGGTTGCCGATGGTCAAACCGGCGAGCCAGAAAAGTGTGACGGACCAGACAAGAAACAGGGCAAATTCCGCATCCTCTGACACCACACCAAACGCGGTGATCGCGATGGTAGCAAGGCTGTAGGCAAGAAACACCATATGGGTCACGGTCACGATCCGGCGCATCCCGAACCAGCGCACAAGGGCCGCATTCAGGACCCCGGCCGGACCGGCCGCAATGGCCACAACCGCGAACCAGAAGGGGAAATCGGCGCCCCTCTCAAAAACCACTTCGTAAATCTGTTGGGCCGAGGACAGATAGCAGATCACACTGGCAAATGAGATCGACAACGCGACCGAATATGTCAGCGAAATCCGCGAAGTCATGACCTCGATCATGGCGGTCTTGTACGCTTTGGCCGAAACCGGTCGGCGCGCCGAAATCGGGTGGGTTTCTCCCTGACGGATGGCGAACCACAGCCCGACAATGATCGTGAACAGGATGAAGGCCAGAAAGATCGACCTCCACCCCCAGGCATCAATGATAAACTGGCCGGTAAAGGGGGCGATGGCTGGAATAAAAACAAAAATCACCGTCGACAGCGAAACGATTTGCGCCATCAAACGGCCCTGATACAGATCGCGGGTCATCGCCATTGTGACAGTGCGCGGCGCCGAAACGCCAAGCCCCTGCACAAAGCGCGCGATCAGCAGCGTCTCAAGGCTTTGCGAGAGATACCCGGCATAGGATGCCAGCATGAACAGGCCAAGCCCCCCCAACAGCACCTTTTTGCGCCCAATGGAATCCGACAGCGGCCCCATCACCAACTGACCGACCCCGGTGCCCAGAAAAAACACCGAGATGACCAGCCCGGCCTGATTGATACTCCCAAGATTCAGATCCTCGGCAATCCGGGGAAAGGCGGGAAGCATGGCGTCGGTCGAAAAAGCCACGGCCGAGATCAGAACCGTGATCAGCAGGATATATTCTAATTTTGACAGGCGTATCCTGCTCAAGACGGGGGTCCGCCCGCTTTGGCGGCCAATTCGTCAATCACCTTCTCCCACAGATCCGGTGGTTGCGCGCCCTGCACAACATAATGGTTTTCAACGATAAAACAGGGCACGCCGCGCACACCTTTTTCGGCAGCATAGCGGGCGCGGGCGCGAATGTCGTCCTTGTCGGCCTCCTGGGACAGAAGCTTGCGGGTCACTTCGGGGTCAATGCCGGCCGATTTGGCGATCTCGACCAGAACATCATGGTCGGAGATATCGCGACCCTCGACGAAATAGGCGTTGAACAGCATGTTGACGACAGCGGTTTGCACATCTTCCAGACCGGCCCAGTGGATCAGACGATGGGCATCCACGGTCGAGGGCGTGCGGGTAATCTTTTCAAAATTCACCACCAGACCCGCCGCCTCTGCGGCCCGCGCGATCTGGCCGTACACCTCGACCGCGCCGACCTTGCCACCGAACTTCGTTTCCAGATAGTCGCGGCGGTCCATGCCCTCGGGCGGCATGTCGGGGTTCAGCATATAGGGGTGCCATTCGATCTCAAAACCATGGTCCGGGCGGGTTTGCAGCGCGGCATCCAGCTTGGATTTGCCGATATAGCACCAGGGACAGATCGGGTCGGAAATGATGTCGAGCTTGGTCATAGGGTCCAGTCTGCACGCAATCGGGCGCGTTGCAACTTGTTGTTGGCCCCTTTGGGAAGGGCCTCGGTTCGGCGAAACAGGCGCGGGGTCTTATAGCGGGCGAGACGGGCAGAACACCAGTCACGAAGGACGGCTTCTTCCAGATCATATGCCGCGCAATAGGCGGCGGCGATGACGAAGACACCGGGGCGCACCTCAACGGCGACGGCGGCGGCCTCACGAATGTCGGGATGGGCATTCAGGACGGTTTCCACCTCGATCGGGGATACCCGATAGCCGCCGGCATTCATCATATCGTCGTCGCGGCCAAGATAGGTCACATGGGCCCCGGCATCCATTTTGACCGTATCGCCGGTCAGGAACCAGTTTTCATGGAGCTTCGATGCCATATCTTCGGAGGCATTGCGATAGCCGAGCATCAGCCCCGGATCGTCGCGGTGCACCGCCAGAATACCGGGCGTATCGAGGGGTTGGATCGCCTTTGTCTTCGGCTCCAGCACCGCGATCCGACGTCCATTTTGCGGCCGTCCGGTGACGCCAAATGGGGGCGAATGGCCCGGTGCCGTCGAGATGAAGGTGGAGATTTCGGACATGCCCAAAGCCTCATAGACATGGGTGCCGGTGGTGGCGGTCCATTGGGTGGCGACAGCATGGGGGAGCTTTTCACCGGCTGATAACCCGTGCCGCAGGCTGGGCAGGTACAGGCGCGTCGCACCCTTTAACAACTGTCTGTAAATCCCTGGTGAAGCAGCAAAAATTGTCGCTTTATGCTGTGCCAGAAGGTCGCCAAGATCGGTGGGGTCGGTGCCCGGTTCCGGGATCAATGCGGTGGCACCAATGGCCCAGGGGTCCATCAGGCCCGTGCCGAGCGTATAGGTCCAGTTGAACGCCCCGGCATGCAGCAGACGGTCCTCTGAGTTCAGCCCATACCAGCCATCCCACATCATCCGCCTGGCCCAGATCGCCCGATGAGCATGGGCGACGGCCCGAGGTTTGCCAGAGGTGCCGGAGGTGTAAATGATATAGGCCAAACGGTTCGGATCGCCCATCAGCGGCGCGATCGGGGCGGATGTTTCAAGACCCGCGACCTCATCCGGGGACAGGGATGGTGTGTCGAGCCGCGCCACACCGTCGCCAAACAGGGTCAGCGCCGGTTCAAGATCGTCGATGAGATACTGCACCTCGGGTACGGTCAATTGGGTTGAGGTCGGCACAGGCACATACCCGGCCGCGATGGCCCCGAGATACAGGATCGGAAAACGCGCTTCATTGCCGACGCGCAACAGCAAACGTGCCCCGTCCGGCAGCCCAAGCCCGCGCAACCCGCCGGCCGTGGCCAGAACCCGCGCCCGCAATTCGGCATGGCTGAGGATGGATGACGTCTTCCCCAGAACCTCCAGCGCCGGGTGGTCCGGCCGGGTCACACCCGCCGCCAGCACATATTCCGCCATGTTGAACGGTGAAGGACAGGGCGCCGGTGGCCCCTGATCGAAGAGGGACTGGGTCAACATTCCTGACCGATACGACAGCGTTGCTGC
>Ga0070727_10004422_pt1 | contig 12035 bp, 8 predicted proteins | sample tdAd472_FD_66722 | JGI IMG/M metagenome (GOLD analysis project Ga0070727, IMG submission 66722) | Marine sediment microbial communities from the Atlantic coast under amendment with organic carbon and nitrate - tdAd47.2 | ecosystem: Environmental > Aquatic > Marine > Coastal > Sediment | place... | reverse complement strand
CGCTGAGGCCAGCGTCGGCGTCCGACCACGACGGCGGCGGAGGCCACCCCGAGGGCACCTCGCTCGCCCTCTGCACGACCTGCTGTATCCGTTGTGCTGTGGGGCTTGCAACCTCCTGCATGCTTCACCTCTCCACGAATCAGACTACCCGCGGTTACTGACAAAACCCGAACGCCGTGCCACCCCGAGACCGACGCGACCGAGCTCCACGCGGGCGGCACCCTCGCCGCCCGCCTCGCGGAGACTCGAGGGGTAGCGAACGGGCTCGACCTCGACGACGACGAGGACGAGTAACGGGCCGTAGCCTGCTTCAGACGCGCCGAGCTCGGGCTGCTCCGGCGTGACCCAACTCCGGCTCCGCGCGGGGCTCGCTTGGCCGGTGCGCAGCCCGACCCCAGGGCTCGCGCGGTGCTCGATCGGCCCGGCCGCCGCCCGACCTCGAGCTCGCATGAGCCTCCTGCGGCTCCGACCGCGCTCGACCGCGGCGCGGGGTGGACGGTGCTCACGACGGGTCGGGGTCGGACGGCGTCGAGGGCGAGCGCGCCTCACCGCCGACTGCGGTCGACCGTCGGCTGGGCCGACGCGGGGGTCGGCTCGGGCCACCCTCGAGCGAGCGCCGCGGTGTGCAGGGCTCGGCCCGGCTGTGGGTCGACCGCCAACCAGGGGTGAGCGGGCTCGCTCGGTCCCGTCCTCGACCACCCGCCGGTGTGAGCTCGGCTCGCCCCGGCGGGTTGTCGGGGGTGGGCCTGGCCGACCGCGGCTCACCCCAGCTGGCGGTCGAGGGCGAAACCGAGCGATCCTGTCTCACCCCGGCTGGCGATCGACTCCGGACTGGGCCGACCGCGGCTGACCCCGGCTGGCGGTCGACTCCGGGCCGGGCCGACCGCGGATCACCCCGGCTCGAGGTCGAGCGCGGGCCGGGCCGACCGCGGATCACCCCAGCTGGCGGTCGAGCGCGGGCCTGGCGGACCAGGGCTCACCCGGGCCGACGGTCGTCCAGCACCGGGTCTAAGCCCCCCCCGTGCAAGCCCTTGGCCGGATCCCGGCGCCGCGGTCCGCCGGACGCGCGAGTCGTCCCCCACACTCGCGAGTCGGTTGTGTAGCCAGCGGGGGTGTCCACCTCCGACCCCAGACCGTCGCGCTCGGGTCCAGCAAACCGACAACGGCGGAGGCGGCCTGCGCACGCAACCCACGCCACCCGGAGCGGCCCAGGGTTTGCCACGAGGAGGCCCATGAACGTCCCACGTCCCCGGTCGAGGTCATAGCGTTGCGCCGAGGCATGCACCGTCGCGCCCGCCGACGCCCGCAGCTCGAGCTGCGGGGCGAGTCCGCCCCTGCCTGCGCGCTCTGCAGGGAGGCCGCGCCGAGTCGCGAAGACCGCTGCCTGGGCTGCGGGGCAGCCGTGCACCGTCCCTGCGCGGAGGAGCTCGAGCTGGAGGGCTGCCCCACCCTCGGCTGCTCGGCGAGCCGCCCGTCGCCGCCGCCTGCGCGCGCCTGCACCCACAGCAGCTTCGTGTTCGCCTGCCCCGCCCACGGCCGCAACGGGGGGTCGTTGGGCCTGAGCGAAGAGGGCGTCTACGGCATGTTCTGCATGTCGATGCTGATCGCGAGCCCCCTCGCGGGTCCCGTCATCGGCTTCGAGAGTGGAGACACCGCGTCCGTGTGGCTGATGGCGCTGTTCGGGCTCGTCGTCTCGACCGCGTTTGGCCTCACCAAGCGCTGCCGCGAGCCTCGAGCGCCTGGCAGCTAGTCCCGCTGGACCGCGCGCCGGATCAAGCGCCCGGCGGCCATCACCAGCATGTAGGTCAGCACGGCTAGCCGACCGTCGCGGCCGAGCGCAGGCGGCGCGCGCCGGCGTCGGCTTCGTCGAGGTCGATGTCCAACCGGCGCAGGGTGCGGTAGAGCGCGTAGCGCGTGATCCCCAGCCGACGGGCGGCCTCGGCCTTGTTGCCCGCGGTCTCGGCGAGGATCTGCTGCACGTAGGACCGCTCGCGCGAGCTGAGCCGCTCGCGCAGCTGGTCGTAGCTGAGGGTCGTGTCCGCGGTGTCGCCGCGGGGCACGGTCGCGCGGCGGGGGAGGGTGCGCGAGTCGAGCACGCCGCCGCTGGAGAACAGCGCCGCGACCCGGATCGCGTTCTGCAGCTCGCGCACGTTGCCCGGCCAGCTGTGCTGGAGCAGGGCCTCGACGGCCTCGTCGCTGAGCACCAGGGGCTGGGCGTTGCGCTCCTTGCCCAGCTCGAGCAGGAAGCGGTTGGCGAGCAGGGGCACGTCCTCGATCCGCTCGCGCAACGGCGGCACGTCGATCTCGAGCACGGCCAGGCGAAACAGGAGGTCGTCGCGGAACTTGCCCTGGCTCACGAGCTCGTGCAGGTCCTTGTGGGTGGCGACGACGACGCGCACGTCGACCCGCCGCGAGCGGTCCTCGCCGACCCGGCGCAGCTCGCCGTCTTGCAGCACGCGCAGCAGCTTGGCCTGCATCTCCGGCGACATGTCGCCGACCTCGTCGAGGAACAGCGTCCCGCCGTGGGCCCGCTCGAAGAGGCCCTTGCGGGCGCCGGTCGCGCCGGTGAACGAGCCCGCGCCGTGCCCGAAGAGCTCGTCGGAGAGCATGCTCTGGGCGAGGGCCGCGCAGTTCTCCGAGACGAAGGGCGCGTGGCGGCGCGGCGAGCGCAGGTGGATCGCGCGGGCCAGGAGCTCCTTGCCGGTGCCGGTCTCGCCGTGCAGCAAGACGGGCAGGTTGCTCTCGGCGACGCGGCTGACTCGAGCCGACAGCTCCTGCATGCTGGGCGAGTTTCCGATCAGCCGTTCTTCGTGGTGCCAGGGTGAACGCATGGTGGGTAGCTCCTTGAGAGGGGACCTTGCGAAGCTCATGCCCACGCGATGTGTGCTGCTAGGGAACGACTTACGTAAGTGCTTTCCCGGAAGTGCTTTTCAACCTCTTTTCAGGCACCCCAGGACCAACCCAGCGGCGCGAAGCGTCTCTTCTTTGCCGCGCGCGATCGGTTCACGGTGGGCTGAGGTTGCCCACTCACCTTCAGTTGCGCGTTACCCGGGGTGAACCGTATTGCTGGTTCGCGCCGCTCACGCGGCGCTCACGGCGCTCCGCTCGCTCCCGGCGTTCGCTCGCAATCAGCGGGACCGTCGCGGGTAACCAACCCGCTGCTCGCGAACGACGAACCGCCCGTCTAGCTGGTCTCCGGCTGCGAAGCCGTCCATTGGGGCGCTCGCTCGCTCCGCGCGCTCCTGGCGCGAGCTACCCCCCGCCGCTGCGGGAGGCGTGCTCGGCGGCGAGGCGGCGGAAGAGCTCGAGCAGGTCGTCCTGCAGCTCCTGCGGGGTCTGGTAGCGGTCCTCGGGCGACTTGCTCATCGCGCGCTGAATGATCTCGTCCAGCTCGAGGGGGACCTGGGGGTTCAGCGAGCAGAGCGAGGGCGGCGGGCTCTGGAGGATCTTCTTGATGAACGAGCGCGTCGTCTTCTCCGCGAAGGGTCGCTGCCCCGAGAGCATGTGGAAGATCGTGGCGCCGAGGGAGTAGATGTCCGAGCGCTGGTCGGCGTTGAGCGCGTCGTCGAGCTGCTCCGGCGGCATGTAGGCCAGGGTGCCCATGCCTTCGCCCTGCTCCGTCAGCCCGCCGCCGTCGTCTTCGGTGAAGCACTTCGCGAGGCCGAAGTCGACGAGCTTGGCGACCGCGCCGTGCTGAGGGTGCTGGAGGACCATCACGTTGTCGGGCTTGATGTCCCGGTGCACGATCCCGTTCTCGTAGGCGTGCTGCAGCCCACTCGCCAACTGGATCGCCAGCCGCAGCACGTAGCCCACGTCGAGGCGACCGTAGGCGCGCAGCAGCTCGGAGACCTCCTTGCCCGGGATGTATTCCATCGCGATGTAGTAGGCGCCGCGGCTCTCGCCGGCCGAGTAGATCTTGAGGATGTTGGGGTGGTTCAGGCTCTGGCCAGTCTCGGCCTCGCGCAAGAAGCGCTGAATGTCCTTGGGGTTTCGCACCAGCTGGGCGTTGACCACCTTCAGCGCGACCACCCGGTTCTGCGCGGTCTCTACCGCCTGGAACACCTCGCCGAAGGCGCCCTGCCCCAGCTTGCGCTGGAGCACGAAGCCCTCGAAGCGGTCGGCGTCGACCCCGAGGTTGTTCTGGCTCGAGTCGCCGGCCGCGCCCGCGTGCTGGGGCTGCTGGCGGTGGACCCCCGAGCCGCCAGGCGCTTGTTGGTGGTGAGACCCCGAGCCGCCCGGCTGCGGGGGCGGCTGGTGGCGGTGGACCCCCGAGCCGCCCGGCGGCTGCTGCTGCGGCCCTCGGTGAACCCCCGAGCTCGCCACCGGCTGCTGGGCGTCGTAGTCGAAGGCGAGGAACTCGCAGTTGCCCAGCGAAACCCGATCCCCGGGGCGCACCTGGTGCCAGCCCTGGGGCAGGCGGTTGCCGTTGAGGTAGGTCCCGTTGGAGCTGCCGAGGTCGGCGATCAACAGCCCGCGCGGGGTGTTGGTCAGCTGGCAGTGGCGACGGGAGAGGGACATGTCGGGGAGCCGGACGGAGGTGTCCGAGCCGCGGCCCATGATGACGGTCTGGTTTTGTGCCAGACCGAGCACTCGACCGGCGAACGCGCCTTGCAGCATCCGCAGGCCGAAACGCATGTAAACCCCTGCAGCGACTTGATATGGCTCCAAGTCTTCGGTCGGTTGTAGCACTCTGGCCCACGCCGAGCAAGCCGAGCACGCGGCGCACCGATTGCCCTGCGAAACCTGGGGGTTAGGATCAGAAATGCGCGCAGGGAGTAACCGCTGAGGATCACGCCCTGAGGATCACGCTCGTCTTCGTTCTCGCTCTGATCGTCCCGAGCGTGCTGCTGACGACGTTGGCTTTTCAGGCCCTCGACGCCGAGGCGCGGGCCCGTGAGTCCGACCGGGCGTTGGGTCTGCAGCGCCGCGCCGAGGGGATCGTGCGCGAGCTCGACGGTGTGATCCGCGAGCCCGCGCGGCTGCTCCGCCAACAAGCGGCCGAGCGCGCGCGCACCGCGACCCCAGCCGAGTTCGTGACCGCCCTCAGCGACCGCGCCCGCCACGACCCGCAGCTCACGGGGCTGGTGCTGTTCGACGCGGGCGGCGAGCGGGTGGTCCCCGTCCCCCGCACCCCGCCGCCCCGCGAGCCACCGCCGAGCTCGGTGGGCGGGATCCTGGGGGCCGCCCTCGCGCGCTCGTCGGCGAGCGTCCTCGACGCCGCGCTGCTGCTGCCACCCGAGCGGCGGGAGGAGTCCCTCGAGCTCCTGCGCGGCGCGGCGCGCTCGGCGCAGCTCCCGGCGATCCGCGCCGCGGCGCTGCTCGAGCTGGGCCGGGCCTACGCCGCCTCGCCCCAGTCGAGCCCCTCGGATCAGCTCAACGCCGTCGAGGCCTTCGGCCGGCTGAGCGCGCTGCCCCTCGCCGAGCTCGACCACCGCGGCCGCCCCGCGGCCGCCTGGGGCCGGCTCGAGCAAGCGCGGCTCCTCGACCGCATGGGCAACCGCCCCAGCGCGCTGCGTGCGCTGCGCGAGCTGCTCGACGGACTCGAGCGGGAGGCCGCCCGCCTCGCCCCCGAGGCCTGCGGCGCGCTGAGCGAGGCGGTCGCGACCTCGGCCACCCAGCTGGGCGACCCGGCCCTCGCGCAGCGAGCGCAGCACCTGGTCGACCAGCGGCTCGCGGTGGAGGAGACCGCGGCCCGCCTCGAGGAGCTCTTCGGCCGCAGCGTGCGCGACGCCCTCGAGGGCGAGGTTCCGCTCCCGCTGCTGCTCAAGCAGCGCGTCGGCGGCGGGCACGCCTTCGCCGTCACCGCCGCCACCCCCCACGGGACCGCGCTGTTCGGGCTCACCGCGGCGCAGGTCGAGCGGTCCCTGAGCGAGCACCTGGCCCAGGTCGAGCAGGCGACCCTGCTCGGCGCTGGCGAGCCCGCCCGCCCGGGCGCGCAGGAGCTCGCGCTGCGCCCGCCGCTGGAGCACCTGCGGGTGGAGGTCCGCCCCGAGCCCCAGGTCGCAGCGACGGGCGGGCTGGCCGGGCTCTCGCCCCAGCACCTGCGGCTGGCGCTGATCGTGCTCTCGATGGTCACCATCGCGATCGGGGTCGGCGTCACCATCCGCGCCGTGCGCCGCGAGGCCAAGGTCGCCCAGCTCAAGACCGACTGGGTCGCCAACGTGACCCACGAGCTCAAGACCCCGCTGACCTCGATCCGAATGTTCCTCGAGACCCTGCTCCTGGGGCGCGTCGACGACGAGCAGGAGGCCCAGGAGTGCCTGCAGGTGATGAGCCGCGAGGCCGAGCGCCTGACCCGCTTGATCGAGCAAATGCTCGTCTTCAGCCGGATCGAGAGCCGCAAGGGCCGCCTGCGCCTGGTCTCCACCGAGGTGCGCAAGATGGTCGACGACGCGCTGAAGATCCTCTCGGATCAGTTCGGGGTCGACGCCGAGTTCGAGGTCGTGACGGTCCAGGAGCTCCCGCCGATCGTGGTCGACCGCTTCGCGATGACCGAGGCGGTGCTGAACCTCTTGCACAACGCCTGGAAGTACTCCGCCAACACCGGGCGCGAGCGGGTGCTGCGCGTCGTGCTCGCCGCCCGCCGCAAGACCGTCGAGATCGCGGTGGAGGACAACGGGATCGGGGTCCCGGGGCGCGACCGCAAGCGGATCTTCGTCAAGTTCGAGCGCGGCACCAACGCCGAGCTCGAGCGGGTCGAGGGCAGCGGGATTGGACTCACGATGGCCAACACGATCGTGCGCGCGCACGGCGGCTGGATCCGGCACACGCAGCTCAAGCAGGGCAGCAGGTTCACGATTCATCTGCCAAAGTAGTAGGGGAGCGGGGGCTCTATGGAGACCATCCTGGTGATCGAGGACGACCCGGCGATCTCGCTGGGTCTGAAGAAGAACCTCAAATACGAGGGCTACGACGTGCTCACCACGGCGCAGGGTGACCAGGGCCTGGAGCTGGCGATCTCGCGTCGCCCCGACCTGATCGTGCTCGACGTGATGCTCCCGACCCTCAACGGCTTCGAGATCTGCAAGACCCTCAAGCGCAACGAGGTCGACATCCCGATCATCTTCCTCTCGGCCAAGGACCAGGAGATCGACAAGATCATGGGCCTCGACCTGGGGGCCGACGACTACCTGACCAAGCCGTTCTCGATCCGCGAGCTGGTGGCGCGGATCAACGCCGTGCTCCGGCGCAAGAAGCGCTACGAGCGCGAGCTCGCGACCTACTCCTTCGACGACGTGGACATCGACTTCACCGCGCGCACGGTCAGCCGCCTCGACCGCGAGCTGGGCCTCTCGCCCCGGGAGTTCGACCTGCTGGCGTTCTTCGTCAAGCACCCCAACGAGGTGGTCGAGCGGCGCAAGATCCTCAACAAGGTGTGGGGCTACGACTACTACGGCACGGCGCGGACCATCGACAACTTCGTCACCAAGCTGCGCCAGAAGCTAGAGCCCGAGCCCAACAAGCCGGTGCACTTCGTGACCGTGCGCGGCATCGGCTACAAGTTCGTCCCCTGAAGGCTGGCGCCGCCCAGTGAAGCTCGGCGCCGGAGCCACCGTTGGGGACTACACCCTCGGCGTGCAGCTGGGCGCGGGGGCCTGCGGAGTCGTGCTCCAGGCGCGACACCGCAACACCGGCGGCGAGGTCGCGCTCAAGGCGCTCTTGCCGGGCGCGACCCCCGACGACCTCGAGCGCTTTCGCCGCGAAGGTGAGGCCATGGCCCGCCTGCGGCACCCCAACCTGCTGCAGGTCCACGGGCTGATCGAGCACGAGGGCTGGCCGCTGCTCGTGATGGAGCTGGCCCGAGAGTCCCTCGCGACGCGGCTGCGCGCGGGCCCCCTCCCCTGGGGCCAGGCCGTCCAGGTCGCGGACGGGCTGGCGGCCGGGCTCGCCGCCGCCCACGCGGCGGGGATCCTGCACCGCGACCTCAAGCCCGGGAACGTGCTCTTCGGCGACGACGGGTTGCCCAAGCTGGCCGACTTCGGGCTCGCGCGCCTCGACGACCGCTCTCGCCTGACCCAGACGGGGTCCGTGCTGGGGACACCGGCCTACATGGCCCCGGAGCAAGCCAAGGGCGAGGCCAGCGCGGCCAGCGACCTCTACGGCCTGGCCGCGATCCTCTACCGCTGCGTCGCCGGGCGCGAGCCCATCGACCCCTCTGGCAGCGTGCTCCAGGTGCTCTCGCGGGTCATGAAGCAAGAGCCCCCGCGCCTGCGCCAGCTCGTAGCGAACGCGCCCGCCAGCCTCGAGGCGCTGCTGGTGGCGTCCCTCGCCAAGGACCCCGCGGCGCGCCCGACCCTCGCTGCGTTCCGCGCGAGCCTGGCAGCCCTCGCGGTGACGCCGGAGACGACGGGCCTGCGTGCGTTGGCTCTCGGCGCTGGGGTGCTGGCGGTCGCGAGCTTGCTCGCCCTCGCCCTGGTCTTCGGGACCCTGACCTCCCCCGACGGCCCCGCCTCCGCGTCGCCCCCCGCAGCCGACGTCCCCCGGGACGACGATCCGTCCCTCGAGCCCGTGACCGGCGACCCAGCCGTCGTCGCCGACGTCGTGGACCCCGCCGCGGTGCTGAAGGCCGCCTTCGCCAAGCACGGCCCTGGGGCCTTCGGCGCCCGCTGGGCCGGCCTCTCCAGCGCCGCAGAGGTGCTCGACGTCGACCCCTGGGTCTCCTGCGTCGAGCTGAAGGACCCGGGCCTGGATCTGGGGGTCCGCCGCACCCACCTCCTGCGCCTGGTGTTCGCGGGGCACGCCTCTCGGGCGCTGAACCTGCTCGAAGAGCCGCTCAACGCCGACGGGAAGGCGCTGCTGGGCTGCGTGGCCGAGCTGGGCGACACCCGCGCGCTGCGCCGCCTGGGTCGGGAGCGGGTCGAACGCAACCCCGACGCGGCCGAGCTCCGCCTGCGCTACCGCTACCTGGGCTACGCCACGCAGCTCCACGTGAGCCGGACCTCCATCGAAAAGGACCTGCGGGACAAGGGGGTCGCCGACCTGGGACACGCCGGGAAGGTGTGGGTCGAGTTCTGGGACCTGCTGGGCGCCCCCAGCGCTCCCGCGGGGAGCGCATGGCGACGCGCCCAGGAGGCCCTCGCCAGCGGCGACGGACCGACCGCGGTCGCGCACTACCTGCGGGCGCTCGACGAGCCCTGGTCAACCCGCCGGCGGCGCCAGCTGCTGGCCGAGCTGCGCCGCGCCGCGGAGTCGACCTGGATCACCCCGCTCCACAGACCCGACTCAGCCTTCGCCCAAGGGCTCCCGCTGCCCCTGGACCAGGGGCAGCCGCTGCCCGAGGTCCTCGCCCAGGCCGACGCGGTCCTCGGGCGAACGAGCTGGGCGCGCGGCCACTACCTGCGCGCCCTGCTCCGCCTCCAGCAGCGAGCCACGAACCCCTCGGCTCCCGGCCTCGGGCCAGCCCTCGACGACCTCGCCCGCGCCGTGGTCCTGGCCCCCGACTTCCTCCCCGCGCACTGGACCCTGTCCGCCGCCGCCGCCAAACACTTCCCCTGGGTGTCCGCCTGCCTGGCGTCGCGCGACGTGGCCCTCGCCGAGCCCCGGCGCGAGCTCGACGCCAAGATCGACCGCGCCGTCTACCTCCAGCTCGCGCGCCGGATGCTGCCTGGGCTGGTGAGCGCGCCCACGCTGCGCGCCGCGCTGCTCGAGCTCGCCCGGGCCCCCGGCTGGACCGTCGACCACGAGAAGCACCTCCGCGACCTGCGGCAGACCGTCGGGCTAGAGGTGGAGGGCGGCGGCATGCAGCGCCGAATCGGTCACTTGCTCGAGCAGGTCCCCAGCTGGAACACCCCCGAGCTGCGCGAGGCCGCCGCCCCGTTCGCTCAGGGGATCCGAGGTCGGACGGCCTACGCCGCCCTCGCCGACCCCGGCAGGCCCGTCCCCGAGGCCCAGGGCGCCGCCCTGGCGCTGGCTCGGCGCGGGCACCTCCTGGGTCTGCTCGGGCTGATTCAGCGCGCCCCGCCCGGAGCCGAGGCGACCCAGAGCTTGCTGTTCGAGGTCGGCGTCCTCGGTGAACCGCGCGGGTTCCTGCATCTCGGCGGCCTGCTCGAGACCGAGTCGCTGGTCGCTCCCAAGGACTCGCCGCGGCGCCTACGAGCCGCCGCGCTGCGCATGGCGGGGATCGCCTCGACGCTGGGGCGGAGCGTCCGCTCGCTGCACCACCGGCTGCGGGACCGCGAGCTCTACGGTCGCTTCCCTCGCGTCGAGCTGGCCTGGGTCGCGGTGTGGGAAGCGCAGCATGGCCCCTCCTCCGAGCTGACCCCCAGCTGGCGCGCGGCGCGGGCGGCGCTGCGCGCGGGGGAGCTCGACGAGGCGCTGGAGGCCTACCTGACGGCCCTGGGCGACGCCCCGTCGGGGGAGGTCCTCCGCCGGGTGCGTCGCGAGCTGTGGCACACCGCGACCCAGCACTGGATCGAGCAGGCCAGCCTCCACGCCGCCCTCCGCGACCTGGTCGTGGGCTACCGCCGCCCCGGCGCCGAGCCGCTGCCCCTCGCCCGGGTGCTCGAGGGAGCCGACCGAACCCTGGCGGAGGCCCCGTTCGCCACCGGCTTCGCCCTGCGCGCGGTCCTCCGCTGGTGCCAGGCACCCGAGGCCGACGCCGCGCAGCCCCGGGTGGAAGACGACCTCCAGCAGGCGGTGCGCCTGCGGCCGGACCTCGCCTTCGCCTACCGGATCTGGAACCGGATCAGCCCCGCGGCCTCGCCCACCCGGCGCCTGGACCGGGTCCAGGAGTACCTTGCGCTGACCACCTGGAACGGCGAGCGAGAGGAGGCGCGCAAGGCTTCGGCCGGGGTCCCGCACGAGGTGCGGCTGGAACAAGCCTGGGCCCGGCGCCTGGCCCACGACGCCGACCCCGAGGGCGAAGTCGACGCCCGGGACTGCCTCGAGAGCGAGGCCCACCTCCCCGACGACCCCCAGTGGGCGCCCCCCGACCAGGCGCGCTACGAGGAGCTGCTCCGACTGCGGGCGCGCTGCCGCGCCGAGCACCTCGGCTGCCGCTCCGCCTACCGGGACTGAGCGCCCGTGGGGGTGAGCCCTAGCGGCGGCGCACAGGTTTGGGCTGCTTGCTGTTGACGAACACCTGGACCCACACCAGCTCGGGCTCGCCCTTGCGGTTCTTGCCCCAGGCCAGCCCGACCCCGAGCTTGGTCCACGTCGGCTTGAGCAGGTTGGCCCGGTGTCCGGGAGACTTCAGCCAGCCGTCCATGACCTCGCGCGGCGTCTTCTGCCCGCGGGCGATGTTCTCGCCGACGCCGTAGTGCTTGACCCGACCCGCCTTGGCGCGCTGACCGAGGGTCACCCCGTCGGGGGTGGTGTGGCTGAAGTAGTCGCGCTCGGCCATGTCCAGCGCGTGGGCCTGGGCCGCCGCCTCCGCCCGGCTGTAGCGGCGCAGCGGACGCAGGTCGTGCTCCTTGCGCGCCACGTTGACCAGCGCGAGGACCTCCTCGGCCCAGAGCTCGTGCAGCTCGTCGGGGTCGACGTCCTGCGGTTGCTTCCAGCCCTCGCGCTTGGTCTTCACGAAGCCGCGGAGGGGATACCACGCGTCCGGGGGGAGCCAGTTGCCCTCGTCGTCGAGGTGGTAGTCGAGGGTCTGGCTCAACAGGCGCACGGCCTCGGAGCCGGGGTCCTCGGAGTCCTGGGCGCTGACCTGGATCAGCAGCCGCGCGGCGTCCTGCTCGAGCCCGTGCTCGAGGGCGAACTTCGCCAGCTCCAGCCGCCCCGCCGCGTCGTCGGCGGCGAGGGCCTTTTCACGCTCGCGGAGGGCCCGCCGCGGGGACGCCTCCTGGGCGGCGGCCGGGAGCAGGAGCGCGCACGCCAGCAGCGTCAGCACGGATCGGGGGACGGGTCGCGAGTCGGACACGCCTCCAGTCTGCCGGGCCGTTCTCCCCCGAGCAACGCCCCGCCGCGTCGCGCGGGTAGGATCCGTGCCAGCGAGGAGGGTTCATGCGCGCGGAGTGGATCGTTGGGCTGACGCTGCTGGCAGGCTGCGGCAGCGCGGAGCACGACGCCGGACACGGCGAGCACGAGCACGGCGA
>Ga0070727_10004421_pt1 | contig 12041 bp, 5 predicted proteins | sample tdAd472_FD_66722 | JGI IMG/M metagenome (GOLD analysis project Ga0070727, IMG submission 66722) | Marine sediment microbial communities from the Atlantic coast under amendment with organic carbon and nitrate - tdAd47.2 | ecosystem: Environmental > Aquatic > Marine > Coastal > Sediment | place... | reverse complement strand
GGCGCCGATCGAGTTGTTCCTGGAGTATCTCCTCGTTGAACTCGATTCCCGGGCGCATCCCTTCCAACACGGTGCCAATGGCCCGACCGTGGCTCTCGCCGAATCCGGTCATGCGAATGACTTCGCCATAGGTGCTGGCCGCCGTTTGACGCACCGCAAGTTCTTCGCCGATGGCGTCCGCCAGACGCTGAGCCTGTTCTTCGGGCGTGCCGTCCGTGGTGTCGAAGAGGATATCGGCGAAGGGGCGCAAGACCTCTTCCCGAAACGCCACCTGGAGCGTAAACTTTTCCCGACCATCTGGGCCAGACAACCAGGGCGGAAGGCCATTTTCCGTGGCACGTTCCCACAAGACTTCCGGTGATGCCGACAAAAACACCAGAATCCCGTCCTTACGAAGGGCACGTCGGGAATCGGGATCCATCATCATGCCCCCGCCGGTCACGATAAGCTGATAGGAGCGCGAGGCCACATCGAGGGCCACGGCCCGCTCGAGTTCCCGAAAGGCGGCTTCTCCGGCCGTCTGGTAAATCGTGCGGCAGGTGGCGGCTTTGCCTTCGTTCTTTTCGAATAGCAGCTCAATCTGGCGGTCCGTGTCGATGGCTTCCAGGCCGATGACCTCAGCCAATGCCGCACCCAGGGTACTTTTCCCGGCGCCTTTGGAGCCCATAAGGACGATGTTCATACGTCGTGCTTTCTCTGTGCTGTAGGGGTACTTACGGGCCGCTGCAGGTCTGCGAAGAGACCGTTTCAGGAAGGAATGGGACCCGACATAATAGCCTTAGATCTTTTCACACCAAGGGCTTCTGGATCCAGTTTTTCCCAATGCTGGTGCCTTGAGAACGGGGTAGCCGTGTCGAACACACTCGAAATATACCCCCAGACACCCTCACCACGACTCTTGCTAAAAGCGGCTCGCCGCAACAATCGACGGTAACCTGTCGGGTGCCACCCTCAAAGGGAGGAGCGAAGCGGGGGAACTTTGTGGGTGAAGGGACTTCAGGCTGTGCAAGTGAACCTGCTTTACACCACACACCCTCGCCGCTCCAGAATCCCGATGCCGCCGGGCCGGCGGCGCTCCATAGGGCGTGCACACAATCGGCGCGTCGTGGGCCCTTGCTATATCTTTTTCGTACGGGCAACTCTCCACCTCAACCCGGGCAACCTCAAGGGTGCCACCCTTACAGACACGAGGGACGAGTGGCTTTACGGGTGAAGGGACTCCAGCCCCCCGTAGAATCCCCCGCCAGGAACTCGTCACCCAAACAATCGCCCCGAAGGGGCCACACAGTTCCCAGCCCTGGGCAACGCCCAGGGACAAAAAGCATCCCCAAACAAAAACACGCCCTGAAAGGGCATCACAGCTGCGTCGCCCTTACAGGGCTATGTATTCGGCACAAAAACCTTTTACCCAGGGCGATGCCCTGGGCTTTAAGCTGTAAAAGCCCTTCGGGCTGAAATACGGATTGGAGTCATGAAAACTACGTCATGAGACTTCCCGACCCGACATGTCGGCCCACGGCCCACCCCCTACCAACCGACAGAGTCCCACCCAACTGCGGCGCGTCGTGGACCCTTACAGACACGAGGGACGAGTGGCTTTACCGGTGCAGGGCTGGGAGGCACCCGTAAGCTCCCCCGCCAGGCTCCTCCCCGTAAGGGTGGCACCCTTGCCGTCTCTTTTTCTAAGAGCAGTTCCCCACCTCAACCCATAGTAAATTGGAGGGTGCCACCCTCAAAGGGAGGAGCGAAGCGGGGGAACTTTGTGGGTGAAGGGACGTCAGGCACCCATAGAATCCCCGCCAGGAACTCGACACCCAAACAATCGCCCCGAAGGGGCTACACAGTTCACAGCCCTGGGCAACGCCCAGGGACCAATAGCCCCCCCCAAGAATCTTCGCCCTGAAAGGGCATCACAGTGACGCCCTTGAATAACCAGCGCATACACGCTAATCTAAACAACAGTAGCACCGTCCTGACAGAGGCCAAGAGGCTACACCGTCTTGTCGCAGACCATCTAAACCGAGGGGGTGCCCATGGTCACAGTGCAGAAATCCTGGAAAAGAAAAGCGCTGCGGGTCTCCGGCACCATCCTGTCCCTTTTCATCGTCGTCATCCTTTTCCTTGGCGTAATCGATGGGGGCATGAGCTGGACGAAGTCGGGGGTACTTTCTGCGGAAGGCTTCGAGCTTCGGGACGGAAGGGTGGTCGACACGCAACTCACCATCGCGCATTCCGCACCGGAAGTCGACGAACAAATCGAACAAGATTTCGAGCTTGGCATGAACGAAGACGCACTGGCGACCTATTACTCCGCCTATTCCGTACTGTTTGCGCCGCCCACTGAGGGTGATAGCGATCTGGAATCCCTGGAACGGTTTCAACAGACGCTCGGACACGAGGCCGAAGCAGCTATGGACGCCTATGAAGACGCCGGATGCAATCTTTTTTCGGGCTCAAATGGGGGTACGAAGTTTCTACGATCCATTCTGATGCAGTCCGCACATATTCAAGAAGCAGGATTTCCCGAACGTAGCTCGGAGATTCTTGAGTTTTCGATCAACTACCTCGCCAGCCCTAAATGGTACAGCTCCCCGGAGGATATCGGATACTTCTATGATGCCAAGTCATGGAACATGCTTCTCTACGCCAGCGACCATTTCGGATTGATTCGCGAAATGGACCCCTATGCTCGGCAGAAGCTGGTGCACCAGATATCGGGCACCTTGGATATCTTGCAGGCCACGCCGTGGCGTAGGACTTGGAAGCGTACTATTGCCCAGGCTGCCGTCGACGCATTTGAGAACAACGACCCGTGGGCTACCGCCATGTTTGAAAGCGCCGGGGCCCGATTCAGGCTGAAACTCTACCAACGCAAGGGCATACTGGCCAACATGGCCATACGGTCAGACCTGGAAAGCGCTTTTGCGATCTGCAACGGGCGTGACGTGATTCCACCGTTCTTTTTCAACGACATGTCGGAAGCGGCGACAAACGCGATGCAGAGTACGGAAGCTAACTACGCGGTATTGCGACTGAAATTGAGGCTCCTCGCATACGTCATCCTCATCGAAAACTATCGGGACGGAACGGGGCACCTGCCTACCGACTTTGACCAGCTAGAAGCAACCGATTTATTGACGGACCAAACTCTGGAGGTGACCTATAGGGTTGAGAACGATGCGTATACCCTCAGCCTCAAACAAGACGACCATGTGGAGTCCTGGCCACGAACGCAAGACACTTTGACTGCACGGCGATAGGTATCACGTTGCTGCCTTGGTCACGAAGCGTTCACAACGTCCCTTCACCCACAAACCCGCTCGTTCCTCCCGCCTTTGAAGGTGGCACCCTTGGCGTCTCTTTTTCTAAGAGCAGCTCCCCACCTCAACCCATAGTAAATTGGAGGGTGCCACCCTCAAAGGGAGGAGCGAAGCGGGGGAACTTTGTGGGTGAAGGGACGTCAGGCCGTGCAAGTGAACCTGCTTTACACCACACACCCTCGCCGCTCCAGAATCCCTATGCCGCCAGGCCGGCGGCGCTCCATAGGGGGGCGCGACGGTGCCCTCAATAAAACCAGTCGGTCTGGGGCGCAGGCAACTGCAGGGCTTCGTCGAGGGCTTCCAAAAGCGCAGGAGGTCCCGAGAGCTGGTCGGTCATGGAGAGGGCCGTGGCGGAAGTGACGCCAAGCCACAGGCGGGTGAAGGCCCCCACGGAGGCTTCCAGGGTTTCCAACGCGGCCTCGTGTCCGACCTTTATCTGGCTTTCCTGTCCGAGGCAAAGGCGGCACCGATGCCAAGGGGCACGTTGAACTTGGCCGGTCGACGCGGCAACGCACAGGGCTGAGAGGTGCGCGGGCCTTTCGGGCCGAAGAGGAAGGATGTGGCGGGGTCGTCAACGCCCGTGTACTCCCGCCACGATCCCGCCCTCAACGAAGGTCGAAATCTGTCACCACGGTCTCACCCGCGCGCGCTTCGATGACAGTGGTCGCGAAGCGGGTGTTGTCTTCTGCGCCACTGCCACCTTTCGGCTTCGCGGTGGCGAGGAGCGTGTACGTGCCTCCCTCCAGGCCTTCCAGGCTATAACCACCTTCGGGGTCCACCGTGGCATAACCGCAGGTGATCGTTTCCAGCGCGGCCTTGGTCGACAACGACAGATCTGACACTGCGATCGCTCCCGCAAGTACCCGAACACCACCGTGGTGTAGATCCGTAACCCCATGTAGCTGCCCCATGATTTTGGCCGTGTCGTCGAACGAAATCGTAATCTCCTGTTCCTCTCCGGCGACCACGTTAACGGTAACCGCTTTGACGAGCCTTTCGTCTCGCGGCTCTGGATTTCCGCTGAAGACGTAGACACGAAAGCTAGTTTCTCCCGAAGGCAGGTCCGCGAGCGTGAACATCCCGTTCATTACGGCATCTCGCTGTTCCTCCGAGCCTGAACCAACCACTTGATTCGTCACGACATAGCCCTCGCAGTTTTCGCTCCCGTTCAGCGTGACCCGCCCCAATATAGTTCCCAAGTCATTACTGAAATCGAAGGCGACGTCGGTTGCACTGCCTGTCGAGACCGAGGCAGATTGAAGCATGCGCCGTTGCTTCTTGGGATTGGATGGGTGGGGCATCAAGGCCCCAGCACTGACTTCTCCCGTCTGAAGCACGGTCAGTTCAAACGCGCCCTTTTCGTCCGTCTGGCCAAAGTCGGACAGCTTACCCTTACCGCCAAGTTCGGCCACAAAGACCTTTGCGCCGTGCTGGGGTATGCCGCCAAGACGTACCACGCCCCGGACGGTGCCGCCCTGTCCCAGCGTGATGGTCGCCGTGTTTTTCACGCCCTCGGCCACCTCGGCCAGGATGCTTCCCGCACCGCTTTCCATGTGAACCGCCGAGATCTGCTGGGGACCTGGGGCGAGACCAGACAGCTCGAAGTTTCCGTTTTCGTCCGAATGGGCCGCCGCGATATCCGCCAGATACTCCGGCGCGGAGGGATCCGAATCGAAGCCTATTGGAGGTTCTCCGAGTAGCACCGTGGCGGCGGCAACGGGATCGCCGTTTCCATTGACCACACGGCCTTCTAAGGTGTCACCCCGCGACAAGGCAATCGAAATACCCTCCAACTGCTCTTCGGCATCCAGGTTCACCGGGTAGAAGGCGGGCATGTAACCGTCCGCTTTCACGACGATAGTGGATTCATCCAATGGCACGTTCACCACATTAAAGGCGCCACTCGCAGCGCTGGTCCGATCCAAGCGGGCCAAGGTGGAGCCAAGCAGCGTTGCGACGACACCCTCGACGGCACCAATGCGAAAGCTGGATACGGGCTGGCCGGTAATTTCATCTCGGACAACGCCCGAGACGCGCCCCCGACGCTGGAGCACATAGGTCGCCGACCTTTCCCCCGCCTCGATCTCGTCCCGGAGGGTCGCGTATTCGTCGTGACTGAGCGAAAGGTGAATTCGACCTTCGGGGAGGCGGGTCAGCAGAAAGGAGCCATCATTCCCGGCGTAGGAATAGCGATCACCCCCACCAACGCTGAAATGAAGACGGGCCTTCCGCACGGGCTCGCCCCCACTGTCGACAACACGTCCCGCCGCCGACAGATAGTCGCCTTCATAGACAATCCGCGCACCCGTCTTGTGCTCGCCTTCCACGACACCGACACGCAACAACGCCTCTCCGGGTTCGTAGGGTTCCAGGGACGCCAACACGGCCAGCGCATGGCTACCCGGCAAGAGACCCGTCAACTGGAAGCGCCCTGAGGAATCGGAAATCGTATAGGTGGGCCAATACGTGGTCCCGGTATCTTGATTGATCGCTGCCACCGGGATATCCGCGAGGCCCTTGCCCTGGTAGTCGACCACGTGCCCTTCCAGCGTGGCTTCCCGGTAAAGGAGGTAATCCACATTCTCCAGCCCCGCTTCTGATACCTTGAGTGGCGTCTGGAGAAAGCGTGTATAGCCGTCTTTCTCGGCCCACAGCAGGAATTCATCGTACGGCTGATCCAAGAGAAGGGTGTAAGCCCCCGTTTCATCGCTGACGGTTTCTTCATGGGGCGCTGGACCCCTGTTGAGTCCCCAGTAGGCACCAAGCACACGGGCACCGGGGAGAGGGCTGCCGTCGGCATGAAGGATTCTGCCGCGAATGGGAATGCCTTCAGGTACCGTTGCGGAGGCTGTCGCCGTCGCTGTGGCCGTCACTTTCGCCACAGTCAAGGGCGCGGCTGGGCTGGCGGCAGGTGGGTCGACAGCAGGCACCACCTGCGGGGTCTCCACAGGGCTGTCGGCTATCGGGACGGCACTATCATCATCTTGATTCTGGGAGGCAATTCCGGCCAAGCCTGCAAACCCTACCACCACGATTCCAATAGAAATCCCTATCCACTTGCCCATGGCCATGGTCCCTGTTGTCGCTGCCCATCCCGTCATGTTTACGCCCAACGTGGTGCCCGCGACGACGTTGGTCCCTGTCGCAGCCCATCCCGCGCCGGAAGTGAGAACCGCGCCAACAATGCGCTTTTGTACGGCGCGCCCATCGTCGGTCCGGAGTTCACTTGCCTGAAACTGCCGCAACAGACGCTCCCCCAGGGCTTCCCGCGCCCGCTGGAGGCGTTTACGAACCGCCCCGTCGGAAAGCTCCAGCAGCGTGGCAATTTCCCGGCTGGGCTTCCCGGCGAAATAGTGGAGCAGGAGTACTTCCCGCGATTCGGCGTCCAGGCGCTCCGCCTCGGTCCGTACTGCGTGCATGAGTTCCCGCCGCGCGAAGTCTGGGGCCTGCACCCCTTCCGCTGCGGGAATCCCGGCAATCGCCCGGTCCCGGTCGCGCTGTTCCAGCCGACGGATGGCGACCCGGCGCGCGATGCTGCAGAGCCAGCCACCAAATTTTTCCCGATCCCGCAATTGATCCAGCCGCTGATAGGCCTGGAGGAAGCTGTCTTGCGCCACATCGTCCACATCGCCCTCATGGCCTATTCTTGCCAAGGCGATAGCCCGAACCACCGGCAAATAGCGATCTACCAGGTCTTCGAAGGCGTTGTGATTGCCTCCGAGCACTTGGGCGATAGTCTTAACATCACTGCTTTTTCCCAATCCGAACATAGAATCTATCCTCCTTTTCTGGCTCTATAGAGTCAAGGAAGGTGGACATTGTGACAAGAAAATCGGGCCAGCGGTGCCCTGCGGTTCCATTATCAAAACATCGTCCCATTGCGGGCGCTGGCATCAACATAGAACGCCACAGGTCCCACAGGTCCCACAAGTCCCACGGGTGCCACGGGCAGGCCCGGTAGGGCTTGCCCGTGTAGACTATTGGGCTTCACGCATTCAAAAACCTTCGCTCGTTCCCACGCTCTGCGTGGGAATGCCTGTGCCTACGCTCCGCGTAGGGATGCTACGGAGGCCATCGTAGGGCCTGGACAATCCGCCGGAGACGCGGCTGCCTGTGTCGACGCGGAGCGTCGTGATCTCCATTCCCACGCAGAGCATAGGAGCGAGTAGCGGGACTGGCAGGCCTTTTCCATGGGCGGAACGCGGGCGCTGGCATCCAAATAAAACGCTACGGGTGCCACGGGCAGGCCCGGCAGGGTTTGCCCGTGTGGTCTATCGGGGTTCAATCTTTCGAAAACGTCCGCCCTGAAAGGCCAGCGTAGTGGTCGTTTTTTCCGATCTCTTGGCTGCGTCGCCCCTTCAGGGCTATGCGTGTTTTATCCCGATTACCCTGGGCGTTGCCCAGGGCTTTGCTGCGCTGGCCCTTCGGGCCGAAGAAGATGGACGTGGCTGGGCTGCGACCGCTTGACAGTGGCACCCGGGGAACGTGCCGCAGAGCCGACGGCGCTCCATAGGGGGCGCTGCGTTATGCCGCCGGGCCGACGGCGCTCCATAGGGGTACCGGCTACCAGATCTGACGCCCCGCTCAATAGAACCAATCGGTCTGGGGTGTGGGTAGGCGCAGGACTTCGTCCAGCGCTTCCATCAGGGCCGGTGGGCCGGACAATCTATCGGTCATGGAGAGGGCCGTGGCGGAACCTACGCCAAGCCACAGGCGGGTGAAGGCCCCCACGGAGGCTTCCAGGGTTTCCAACGCGGCCTCGTGTCCGACCTTTATCTGGCTTTCCGGGCCGAGAAGCATGCGATAGTCCCCGGAGAGCCCCTTCCAATAGCCCGACGTTTGCCCCACGCCATCGCGGGGCCGCTCCGACATGGGGTCGTGCAGCGTGAGGTTGAAGGCGACCTCGGGGCCCGTCAGGTGGGTCGCGGCGATACAGGTGGCCAGGTCGACAATACGATATTGAAAATTCGCGTGGGCGCGACACCCGCTGGTGTATTCCCCGCCGACCGTGCTCCAGAAGTGCTGGGTGGGCCGATCGATGAGATCCTGCATTTGGATACCCGCGGGCTCAGTCATGGTCACCAACCGCACCTGGTCGCCCCATTGCTTGATGAGGCCCATGAGCTCCAGGAACTGGGCACGGGTCTTCCAGACCATGAATTCGATGCTGTAGGGATCCCGCGTGGTTTCCTGGGGCGTGCACCAGAGGCAGTGACTGGGCGTTTCGGTGCCTTCGTCGAAATAGCCGAGACCAAAGCCATCTCCCGAGCGCAAGATGGTGGACCGAGTCTGTCCGACCGAAGTCAGGCTGACCGCGCCATGGGGCCGCCGCCGCTGCAGGCGGGCATCGTGAATGGCGTCCACGTGGTCCGTGCGGAGCATATGGGGTGGGCGCACCTTATCGCTTACGGTCAATCGGTCCGGGTCAAAGCGCCAGTAGTGGCTATAAGCGCACGTGCCAAAACCGATACGGTCATAGAAGCCCTGCTCGAAGGTGCTGAGTCCCGCCACGGCCGCACCTTCATCGGCGGCCTCCGCCAGCGCACGGGCGGTCAGCTCGAGGGCCAGCCCCTGCTTCCGTCCGTTGCGCGCCGTGGCGACGCCGGTAATGGCCGCCAACGGCAAATCATCATTCCGATGACGAATCGTACCGTCACAGCGAAAGACAAAGCAGCCGGGGTCGCCATGGACCAGGGCCACATAGCCCGGGCCGGACTGGGTGTAGGCGGCCATCCCTTCGCGGGAAGGGGCATCTTTTTGATTGAGCCAACCGATTTCGTGCCAGATCCGGGCGGCGGCCGCTTGATCGCGTTCGAAATCAAAGTAACGCCATTCCATGGACATTCCCTTTCTCGCGCGCCCACCAACCGAAGCAACCGCCCCACAGACGCCGGTCAGTCTTCGATGATACGCGTCTTTCCGCCGAGGCCCTGCATGGCCGCACTGAAGTCGGGGAAGGTAATGTTTACCGCTTCGTAACCGTTGATCGTCGTCGTACCCGGGAGCATGGCCCCGGCAATGGCAAGGGACATAACCACGCGGTGGTCATCGTGCCCTTCCACAACGGCAGGTTGCAGGGCACTTTCCTCGATTACGAGGCCGTCGGGTAATTCGGTAATGTTGGCGCCCATCTTCGTCAATTCCTGGCACATGACGGCGATACGGTCCGTCTCTTTCAGGCGGGCCTGGGGCACGTTGACCAGGCGAGTCGTTCCTTTGGCGAAGCAGCCCATGACCGCCATCATAGGCAGGGCGTCGGGCGTGGCGTTCAAATCGATTTCACAACCGGTCAGGCCATCGGCACAGACGTTAATCCCATCCTCATCAATCCGGATATCGGCACCCATTTCCCGGAGGTAGTCCACCACGGCCTTGTCCCCCTGGGTGTCGGACATGTCGAGTCCCGAAGAATAGATTTCATTGTCCTGCAGGGCACCCGCCGCCAGGAAGAAGGTGGCGGACGAGAAGTCTCCCGGAATACGGCGGTCCACGGGGGCATAGGTCTGACCGCCCGGAATGTGGAATTCACTCCAATCGTCGGCGGCGTTAATGGTAATGCCCTGACGTTCCAGCCAATCCAGGGTGATGCCCACGTAGGGTTTTTCGTTGAGCAAAGGCACTACCATATGGGTGTCGTGCTCGGCCAGGGGTGCATTGACCAGGATGGCGCTCACATACTGACTCGTGACGGCCTCGATGGAGGTCTTGCCACCGCGCAGGAGTCCCTCTACCACGAAGGGCGGATTGCCATTACCCCGGGTAGAGCGGACCGTGGCACCCAGGTCATTGAGGGATTGGGCGAGGGGGCCACAGGGGCGAGCGTTAACTTGCTTGTCACCCGTGAGCACGGTCATGCCGTCTTTCAGCAGGGCTGCACTCCCCAGGGCGATGCGCATGGTCGTGCCCGAATTGGCCACATCAATGACGCCGTCAGGAACCCTGAGGTTCCCCCCGGTACCCTGTACCCGCCAGCAATCACCCTCGTCTTCAATCGTCGCACCGAAGGCCTTGTAGGCCCGGAATGCGGCCCGCGCGTCGGCCGAATCCAACGGCTGACGAATGAGGCTTTCTCCCGGCGCGAGGGACGCGATGGCCACGGCACGGATGCTGTGGGACTTGGAACCGGGAATCTCTACGGTGCCGCGCAGGGGCGCACCTTCGACGAGTAGCTTCATGGTACTGGCTTTCTGAATGATGTTAGGCTGGTGGCCTGTGAGTGACATGAGAATCCCTGATCATACGGACTATGCATAGGACCAGTCAAAAGCGATCGCCCGGCTCATCGTCCCGTACCTTCGGAAGGAACCCTCAAAAGTGATTTCTTTGCATCGCCTCCTGCGCCGTGTCCAAAAACTCGGCCTCAGCGCCCTCATCGTGTTGATTGTAACGGGTTGTATGCATACTCCTCCCCAGGTAGCTACCCGAAACCCCGACGGCATCCTCTTACCCGATGGCCAGCGCATTGATGCCGCCGGTGATCTGGTCTCTTTTGGCGGTAGACCCATTGACATGGCAGTGGGATCCGACGGGCGTTTTCTCTATGCCAAAGACAATCGCGGCATTGTGACCATCGACACCCTTTCGTGGCAGGTGGTGCAGGAATTGGCTTTCGGAAACGATCAGGGCGGTTCGCAGCACGGAATCGCTCTCGACGGAGCAGGAACCCGGCTCTACGCCACCACCGCCCAGCACCATCTCATGATCGGCACTATCGCAGAGGACGGCACCCTGTCGTGGCAACATACGGTGGAGTTGCCCGGCCCCAAGGGTACGGACGCCTCCCACCCCACGGGCATTGCGCTGACTCCCGATGGCACCCACGCGTGGGTCGCCCTTTCGCGCAACAACGCCCTGGCAAAAATCAATCTGACTACTCATTCGGTGGAATCAACCATTCCGACCGGCATCGCACCCTACGACGTGGTCCTTTCAGCGGATGGTACCACAGCGTGGGTATCCAATTGGGGCGGACGACGACCCACCGCAGAAGATCACACCGCCGACTCCTCCGGCACGGAGGTCGTGGTGGATGACCGGGGAATCGGAGCCTCGGGGACGGTATCCGCCATCGATCTGGCTTCGGGTGAGACGATAGCCGAAATCACAACGGGCCTCCACCCCACCGACCTGCTGTTAAACCGTGACGGTAGTCGCCTTTTCGTCGCCAACGCCAACTCAGATACGGTCTCCGTGATGAACACAACGACCCACATGGTGCTCCAGGAATTGCTGGTGCGCCCTGACCCCAAGTTGCCCTTTGGTAGTGCGCCCAATGGCTTGGCTCTGAACGCCGACGAATCCCGGCTCTTCGTCGCTAATGGCGGCAACAACGCCATCGCGGTCGTCGCGCTGGAAGACCCGAATGCCTATCGGGTCACGGGCTTCCTCCCCACCGCGTGGTATCCGGCAGGCCTGGACTGGCACGACGGCAACCTCTACGTGGCCAATGTGAAAGGCCTGGGCTCGCGCAAGGACAAACCGGAAAACGACGGACGCAGCGTCTACGATTTCCTCGGTACCATCAACCGCATTCCGGAAAGCGCCCTTGACCAACTCGACCGCCACACGGCAGCGGTCCACCGCCAGGGCAACACGCCCCAGGTGCTGACCGCGTGGGAACGGAGTCATCGCACCACCAACCCGGTGCCCGTTCCCGAGAATCTCGGCGAAGCCTCCGTCTTTGATCACGTGGTTTACATCGTGAAAGAAAACCGCACCTAC
>Ga0070727_10004419_pt1 | contig 12046 bp, 14 predicted proteins | sample tdAd472_FD_66722 | JGI IMG/M metagenome (GOLD analysis project Ga0070727, IMG submission 66722) | Marine sediment microbial communities from the Atlantic coast under amendment with organic carbon and nitrate - tdAd47.2 | ecosystem: Environmental > Aquatic > Marine > Coastal > Sediment | place... | reverse complement strand
CTTCGTAATAGTTTGGGAGATGCTCGATGAATGAAACAGTAGATGAAGGAGTCGCTGACGCAGCAGCAGCTCAAGCAGAGGCTCAGGCCCAAGCTCAGGCTCAGGCACAGGCACAAGCTCAGGCCCAAGCTCAGGCTCAGGCCCAAGCTCAAGCCCAAGCAGGAGCTGTGGTTGAAAGTCCAGAGCCTTTACAAGAGTTACAACCTGATGTGGCTCCTGTGGGCATGACGGCAGGCGCTGGGGGAGAAATAAACCTCGATGCACTGATGGATGTATCTGTAACTTTGTCTGTAGAAATTGGCCGCAGCAAGTTACCGATTAAGCAGCTAATTAGCTTAAATCAAGGTTCTGTGGTGGAGCTTGAGCGCGAGGTTAATGAACCATTGGATTTAATGGTCAATGGAACCCTGATTGCCCGAGGTGAGGTAGTGGTTGTAGATGGTCAATTTGGGTTGCGTTTAATTGATATTGTCAGCCCGTCAGAACGTTTGAAGAAGCTAAAATAATGCATAAATTTTCATGGCTTTGTCGTGACAAACTGTTGTGTTTTGGCAGGTTGTTTTGTTGTAGTAAGTCATGGTTGCTTCTGAGTTGCTTTATTCCTGTATGGGCTTTTTCATCAGAAAACCAAGAAAAGAAAGATTTGGCTACACCTGCCGTAGATATTTTTAATACAGCTTATTTATTTCAAGTCTTTGGTTCTTTATTACTAGTTTTTGGTTGTATTTTTGGGCTCATTTTTCTCCTTAAAAAAATGAATGGAGTGCCCAGCAACCAGAACACACCAGTACGGGTTTTGGGTGTTACCCGTTTAGGTTCCAGAGAAAAAATTCTATTAATTGAAGCAGGTAAGCAGCAGCTATTAGTGGGTGTTACTGCAGGAAATATTCGAACACTTCATACCTTTGATGAGCCGATTGTGGATAGCAATGAAATGGGTAGCAAGGGTGTAGATTTTGCTTCCTTGTTAGGTTCATCTTTCGGTTCAGGTAAGTCAAAGTGAGAGGGGTAGCTGTATTGAAGAACCTCACTTTACTACAAGTAGGCAAACTTCTTTTGCTATTGTTGGCAATAGGCTTGCCATCGGTTGTTACTGCTGAAGCAACAATTCCATTGTTATCAGTAGATCCGAACAGCAGTGGCGGCACAGAGTATTCAGTCACCATACAAATATTGATGTTAATGACATTGCTGACATTACTGCCGGCAGCATTAATCACCATGACATCATTTACCCGGATTTTAGTTGTGTTGGCTATTTTGAGGCAGGCATTAGGTACGGCCCAGACACCATCCAATCAGATTTTATTAGGACTTTCACTGTTTTTGACACTGTTTATTATGTCCCCTGTTTTAGAGGAGGCTTACGATACTGGGCTAAAGCCGTACATGGAAGAAACCATGGCATTTGATCAAGCCTTAGCGAATGTCAAAGTACCTTTTCGGGAATTTATGCTTGATCAAACACGCGAAGCTGATCTTGTAATGTTCGCAGAGTTAGGTGGTTATGATGGCTTTGAAACCGATGATGATATTCCGTTAAAAGTATTGTTGCCGTCATTTTTAACCAGTGAGTTAAAGACGGCTTTTCAAATAGGTTTTTTGATCTTTATTCCTTTTTTAGTGATTGATTTGGTTGTGGCAAGTGTCTTGATGTCTATGGGTATGATGATGTTATCCCCTATGTTGATATCACTTCCATTCAAGATCATGTTGTTTGTTTTAATAGATGGTTGGTCATTAATCGTTGGTACTTTAGCAGCCAGTTTTGTGACCTGACGAGGTGTACTTTTTATTGATAATTTTTATCGGTTAATTCTATTGTTAAAAATCATCAATTAGTTTTAAAGCACAGTTTGACCGGTTGGTATGGGGAGAAATAATGACACCAGAATCAGTATTAGATGTTGGACGAGAAGCACTGTATCTAACGATGATGATCTCTGCTCCACTGTTACTTTCTGCTTTGGCTGTAGGCCTACTTATCGGTGTATTTCAGGCTGCCACTCAGATTCAGGAAATGACATTAAGTTTTATACCAAAGTTGATCGTACTGGTTTTTGCTCTATTGATAGCCGGCCCATGGATGTTGCGACTGATTACAGAATTCACCTTGCGTTTATTTGCCGAAATTCCAGGGTTGTTGGGCTAGGTATTGTATGTTTGCAGCCGAGCAAATGATGGGTTGGGCGCAAGGCTATTATTGGCCATTTTTACGTATATCGGCACTTTTTTTGGCATCACCTATTTTTAGTGCATCCTCGTTTCCTGTTCGTGCCCGCATATTGTTAGCGGTACTGGTCACGGCATTAATTATGCCTTCTTTACCTGAGATGTCTGTTGCAGAACCTCTTAGTGCAACGGGACTATTGTTTGCTGGGCAGCAAGTTGTTATTGGTCTTGCCATGGGCTTTATTTTGCAAATGGTTTTTGGTGCAGTGGTTATTGCAGGGCAGTCATTGGCAATGACAATGGGCTTAGGTTTTGCAATGGCCGTGGACCCACAAAATGGTGTGCAAGTACCTGTGCTTAGCCAGTTGTACGTTATCTTTGCAACATTGATCTTTTTAGCAATTGATGGACATTTAATACTGATCCAATTTTTGGCAGATAGTTTTGTGTTACTCCCTGTTGGCCTGGATGATTGGAGTAATGACTTTGGTATAAACGTGGTTTTATGGGGCAGCCAAATGTTTTTGGGTGCTTTGTTATTGGTCTTACCTGCGCTTACTGCCATTTTATTGATCAACGTGGCATTTGGTGTCATTACCCGCGCCGCGCCTCAACTAAATATTTTTGCTGTAGGCTTTCCTGTCACTATTTTGGCCGGGTTTATCTTTATTACTTTATCTATGCCTTCGGTTTTTGAGCGACTTGTAAATATGTTTGATGCAGGTCTTTCCCAAGCTTTGATAGTGCTTCAATAAGGGGGGACTGATGGCAGAGAATCAGGATTCTACCGAACGCACAGAACAGCCGACGGAACGGCGAAAAAAGGAGTCCAAGAAAAAGGGACAGGTTCCCCGATCCCGTGAGTTGAATACCATGCTATCTCTGCTTTTTGGAGCCATAGGCTTGATTGTCTTGGGTGGCACTATATCGTCAGAGTTGTCAGCACTCATAGAGAACAGTTTCAGTTTTGATCGATCTCTTGCGTTTGATAAGGATATGCTGCCGGTGCAACTTATGGGCACTATGATTTCTGCACTAATGATTTTGATGCCATTTTTTCTAGTGATGGTTGTCGGCTCTTTTATTGGCCCGTTGATGATGGGTGGTTGGTCATTTAGTCCTTCTGCAATGGCCTTTAAATTGGAAAAGTTGAGTCCAATAAAAGGCATTAAAAGGGTGTTCTCTGCAAAAGGGTTGCTGGAATTATTTAAAGCACTGTTTAAGTTTTTCTTGCTAACGACCACAACAGTTATTTTGTTTGATTTGTTCCTCGATAAGATACTGCATTTAGGTGTAGAGGCGCCAGAACAAGCATTTAGTGATGCCACGAGTATGTTGGCTTGGAGCTTAGTTGCCCTTAGTTTTACCATGATTTTTATCGTGGTTTTTGATGTGCCTTTTGAGCTGTGGAACCACACTCGACAGTTAAAAATGACGAAGCAAGAAGTTAAGGATGAGCTTAAAGAAAGTGAAGGTCGTCCTGAAGTTAAAAGTCGTATTAGGGCGTTGCAACGAGAGGCTTCTCAGCGCCGTATGATGGATGATGTTCCCACGGCAGATGTTGTGATTACTAACCCCACACACTTTTCTGTTGCTTTGAAATATGATGATACGCCAGGTGCTGCACCCATTGTTGTCGCAAAAGGCAGGGATTTGATTGCATTCAAAATACGTAGTGTGGCCATTGAAAATGATGTGGCTATTTTCGAAGCACCACCACTAGCTCGGGCACTTTATGCCACGACAGAAATTGGTGATGAAATCCCCCATAACCTTTATTTGGCAGTGGCGAAAGTATTGGCCTATATCTATCAATTGCGTATGTCTGTAGCAGGTGATTTTGTTGCTCCACCTAAAGACTTAGTCATCCCTGATGAATATAAGGATTACGTAGATGATCCAGAAACCGATAATTCAGAAAAAAGTGATTCAGAAACGAGAGATCAAGAAACAAGAAATTCAGGAATAAATGGCAATGAATAACCCTACTAACGATGCCGCAGAAATGAATGGCATTAGTTTTTCTACTTTGGCAGGCCTGGGGACTCCAATATTATTATTCATGATGTTGGTCATGATGGTAATGCCATTGCCACCCATCATTTTGGATTTACTTTTTACCTTTAATATTGCATTGGCCATGATTGTATTACTGGCTGCTGTTTATTCTTCCAGACCCCTTGATTTTGCTGTATTTCCAACGGTGTTATTAATCGCAACATTGCTTCGGTTGGCTTTGAATGTGGCATCAACTCGGGTGGTATTGTTGGAAGGGCACGGTGGGACGGGTGCAGCAGGTCGTGTTATCCAGGCATTTGGTGAATTTGTTGTCGGTGGTAGTTATACCGTTGGTTTAGTTGTCTTTGCCATTTTGGTCATTATCAATTTTGTTGTTGTGACTAAAGGTGCGGGCAGGATATCAGAAGTAACCGCTCGGTTTACGTTAGATGCCATGCCAGGAAAGCAAATGGCTATTGATGCTGATTTGAATGCAGGGCTTATTAGTCAGGACGAAGCGCTGCAACGGCGGGATGATGTTTCCAGGGAGGCTGACTTTTATGGCGCCATGGATGGTGCCAGTAAGTTTGTTCGCGGTGATGCTGTAGCGGGTATTCTCATTCTGTTTATTAATATTATCGGCGGGTTCTCTGTTGGTGTCTTGCAGCATGATTTGAGTGCGGCACAAGCAGGGCACAACTATGTGCTGTTGACTATTGGTGATGGTCTTGTTGCACAAATACCATCGCTGCTCTTGTCTACGGCAGCTGCCATTATCGTAACGCGGGTTTCTGGCTCTCAGGATATGGGTAATGAGGTGGTTACCCAGCTCTTTAGTAACCCTAAAGTATTGTTTGTCACTAGTGCGTTAATTGGGATTATGGGCTTGGTTCCTGGTATGCCCAATTTAGTATTTCTTACTTTAGCTGCGATGTTGGGCGCTTTGGGGTATGCCCAATTGCAGCAACAACATGTGGAGGTTATTCCTGTAGAGCCGGAACCTGTTGAAAAGCCAGCAGAGGTTCGTGACTTAAGTTGGGACGATGTTGTAGCCGTTGATGAAATTGGTTTGGAGGTGGGGTACCGGTTGATATCCCTAGTGGATAAAAACCAGGGAGGAGAACTATTAGCACGCATTAAAGGTGTTAGGAAAAAGTTGTCGCAGGAACTTGGTTTTTTAATCCACTCTGTTCATATACGGGATAACTTGGATTTATCTCCCAATGAATATCGTATCAGTTTTCATGATGTCATTGTGGGGCAGGGGGAGGTCTATCCGGGGAAAGATTTAGCGATTAACCCAGGTCAGGTTTATGGTGAACTGGATGGCGTTGTGACAAAAGATCCAACATTTGGATTGGATGCGGTCTGGATAGATCCATCCCAGCGTGATGATGCCCAGGCAATGGGCTTTACCGTAGTGGATTGCGGCACAGTGATTGCTACCCATTTGAGTCAATTATTGAAAAACCAGGCCCATGAATTGATTGGCCAGGATGGGGTTCAGCAGTTACTTGATAAGCTCGCTCAGACATCACCTAAATTAGTCGAAAATTTAGTGCCTAAATTACTTGGTTTGGGTGAAGTGACCAAAGTAATGCAAAACCTGTTGGAGGAGGGAGTACCTATAAGGGATATCAGAACCATAGCCGAAGCTTTGGCGGAACAGGGTGGTAAGAGTCAGGATACTGACACTTTGACCAGTCAGGTGCGCATAGCGTTAGGGCGGACAATCTTCCAGACAGTCAATGGTGTAGGGGAAGAGATGTCCGTTATGGTTTTGGATTCTCAGCTGGAACAAATATTGCAGGGTGCTATGCAAGGAGCTGCTGGAGGATTGGAGCCTTCGTTGATGGAGAGCGTGATTAACCAAGTTGTTCAGGCATCTAGTCGAATAGAGGCTGAAGGCAAAAATCCCGTATTACTGGTTGCTAGTAATATACGGTTATTTTTGTCTCGTTTGTTGCGTGGCCGTATGGGCAATTTTTATATTCTCGGTTATGAAGAAATTCCAGCCAGTAAAAATATTAAAGTGGTGGCAACCGTTGGTAGTGGACAACAACAACTTTAAATTTATTTAAGACGTGATTTATTGAGTTTGGTATTTAAGTTGTAACCGCTTAAAAGTAATGGATGTAATTGATTGAAGGTTAGTAGGGTGATTCGATGAAAATTAAACGCTTTCTAGATAAAGATAGTCGCAGTGCCATGGCTCGTGTGAGAGCTGAAATGGGTGGTGATGCTGTGATTTTGTCGAGCAAGAATGTCAATGGACAGGTAGAGTTAGTGGCCGCCATGGACTTTGATGAGAAAGCACTGGATGACCGCTTAGAAGCTGGGCCAGAACCATCCACATTCACGACTAATAGGGTAAATAGGCCTGCGATGGGCAATATGACTGCTAGTGCTCCCCACTCACTAGATTCTCATTTGTCTGGGATAAAGGCTGTTCCAGGAGAAGAGCAAAGTCCAACGTTAACAGATTTACAAAGAGAGTTAGGAAATTTACGTGGCATGCTGGAAAGCGAGCTAGCGCAATTGTCTTGGAAGGATATGGCTGATCGTCCATCGGTAAAAGCGGCACTTTATAATCGCCTTTCTAAGCTCGGTTTATCCCGTGCCATATGTGGTGCGATCACTGATAAGCTACCAGCCAAAGGTGATTTGGAATCTCACTGGAAAAAAGCTTTGGGCATGTTGGCTCGTCGCCTTAAAGTAATGGGCGATAGTATGTTGAATGATGGTGGCATCGTTGCTTTAGTTGGATCAACAGGGGTAGGAAAGACCACCACAATTGCAAAATTGGCAGCACGTTTTGTTATGCGTCATGGCACCAGACAAGTGGCTTTAATTACGACGGATTGTTACCGTATTGGTGGACAGGAGCAATTGGAAACATTTGCCAATTATCTTGGTATTCCTATGATTGTTGCGACCGATGGGCAACAATTAAAAGCAGCATTGGATCAGTTGTCATCACGAAAAATGGTATTAATTGATACTGCTGGTATGAGCCAGAGAGATGTTCGGCTCTATGAGCAATTCGCTACCCTAAAGTCTGTTGGATATGATATTGATACTTATGTAGTGTTATCGGCAACGGCCCAGCAGGGGTCCCTTAACGAGGTGGTGCAGGTCTTCGGTAAGCAGGAGCTAGCAGGTGCAATGGTGACCAAGGTAGATGAGTCATCGAGCTTGGGCGCTGTGTTAGATGTGGTAGTGAAAAATGATTTGGAGTTAGGGTATATCAGCACAGGTCAAAAAGTGCCGGAAGATATCATGCCTGCTCGTATTGAGTATTTAATAACAAAAGCTGTAGAACTGATGGAAATGGAAGCACAGCTCACAGAAAATAAACAAAATAATGATAGGGCTACTCAGTCTGTAGCTGTATAGGTTTTAAATGATGAATCAAGCACAGGGGCTGGAGCAAATATCAGCCCCTTCTTCCATTAATGTGGTTGCTGTAACAAGTGGAAAGGGAGGCGTTGGGAAAACTAATGTTTCCGTTAATTTGGCTGTAAGTCTTGCCGCTCAGGGGAAATCGGTAGTCTTGTTTGATGCAGATTTGGGGTTGGCCAATGTTGATATTGCCTTGGGTTTAAAACCAAAATACGACATCCGTCATGTCATCTCAGGTGAGAGAACATTAGAAGAAATTCTGATGGAAGGCCCGAATGGTATTCGTGTTGTCCCTGCCTCGTCCGGTGTATCAAGCATGACTAGCCTGACCTCCCAACAGCAGGCCGGATTAATCCGAGCGTTTAATGAACTCACTTTCCCCGTTGATGCGTTGATTGTGGATACCGGGGCTGGTATTGATCTTAGTGTTTTAACTTTTACCAGTGCCTGTCAGGAAATCATTGTTGTGATTTGTGATGAACCCACATCCATTACTGATGCCTATGCGTTGATCAAGGTTCTGAATCGGGAATGTGGGGTAAAGCGCTTCCAGTTACTGGCCAATATGGTTGATGACGATCGTCAGGGTCGGCAGCTCTATGACAAAGTGAGTCGAGTCGCGGATCGTTTTCTCGACGTGCATTTGGGGTATCTTGGAGCCATTCCCCGAGATGATTATTTGCGAAAGGCTGTTCAACAGCAAAATGCTGTAGTACAGGCATATCCAAGGAGCCAGTCAGCCCAAGCATTAACAAAATTGGCAAAAGCGATTGATAGCAGCAGTAAGCCTCATCAAACTCCAGGGGGGTTAGGCTTTTTTGTTGAACGTTTGATCCACTATGGGGCACTTGGTATCGAAGTTTAATATTAGTTATTGAAGTTTGTACCAGTTATCTATGTCTGATTGAGGGAATAAAAGTTTGATGATGGAAGTAGAGCTCTATTCATGAACGAAGCGTCTGTATATGCAGAAACTCAACGGGAATGTTTAGACCATCTGGTTGAGGACTACTTGCCCCTGGTGAAAAAAATCGGGCTTCACCTCGTGGCAAAACTCCCAGAAAATGTGGAATTAGACGATCTGTTACAAGTTGGGATGATTGGCTTGATCCAAGCGAGGGAGAGTTATGATGTTTCCCAAGGTGCAAGTTTTGCTACCTATGCAGGAATAAGAATCAAAGGTGCAATGTTAGATGAAGTGCGTCGAAATGATTGGATTCCACGTTCAGTACAGCAAAAAATTAAACAAGTAGGCGATGCTATCAAGCAGGTAGAGGCAAGGCTGGCTAGGCCTGCCAGTGCTGCGGAAATAGCAGCAGAACTTAATGTTTCATTGGCAGAATATCAGGTTATAGCGAGTGAGTTAGCCTGTTGCCGAATGACGTCTTTGGATGACTTTGAAACAGAGAGTGAGTCGGAAGAAGACGATCCTTTTACACAGCTCGAAGACGATGGATTTAAGCAAGCGCTTGCCTCTGCTATTCAAATATTGCCACAAAAAGAACAGTTAATGATGTCTCTCTACTACAGTGATGAATTAAATTTGAAGGAGATAGGAGAAGTACTCGGTGTTTCCGAATCCCGTGTGTCTCAGATTCATGGTCAGGCTCTGGCTCGTGTTCGTGCTCATATGAGTATGTGGGTCAGTTGAGGTATATTCTAAATGGCTGTTAGTCGAAGTTCCGTAGACTTTTTGACCATTACGGGAGTTATATTATCTCTCGCGGCAGTCATCGGGGGTAACATGCTGGAAGGCGGTCATATTGATTCGCTGATGCAGCTTACGGCTTTTCTTATCGTTTTTGGTGGCACTTTAGGTGCCATACTAGTTCAGACTCCACTTAATGTTTTTTTACATGCCATGAAGCGGTTTCGGTGGATTTTTATTCCACCAAAAATTGAGCGTAAACAGACATTAAAAAAGATTTTGGATTGGAGCAAAATTGCTCGCAAGGATGGTTTGCTTGGGTTACAAAAATTAGCGAACAAAGAAAAGGATAAATTTGCTAAAAAAGGATTATTGCTGCTGGTTGATGGTAATGAGCCGGAGGATATAAGGAAAATTCTGGATGTAGAAATAGATAGCAATGCTGCGAATGAAATGAATGCAGCGAAGGTCTATGAGGCCATGGGTGGTTATTCGCCGACCATCGGTATTATCGGTGCTGTTTTAGGCCTAATCCATGTTATGAATAATTTGGCAGACCCAGCAACTTTGGGGCCGGGTATTGCTGTGGCTTTTGTTGCCACGATCTATGGTGTTGGTTTGGCTAATTTCTTCTTTTTACCGATTTCAAACAAGCTGAAAACGTTATCCCGGGATTTAACCCAGTATCAGGAAATGCTGATAGATGGTGTCTCCTCCATTGCAGAAGGAGAAAACCCCAGGGCAATACAAAGTAAATTGGAAGGCTATTTAACCTGATATGTCTCGAAGAAATCACCATGAGGAACACGAAAATCACGAACGGTGGTTAGTTTCTTACGCTGATTTTATTACCTTGTTGTTTGCCTTCTTTGTGGTGATGTATTCAATTTCTTCTGTTAATGAAGGGCAATATAGGGTGCTTTCAAACTCTATTGTGTCAGCCTTTCAAAATACCAAATCATCTTTAGAACCGATACAAGTGGGTGATTTGATACGTTCCCCACTGTTGATGCCCGATCAAATGACCGATGTATCTGAAGTGCCGGATGAGATTATCACCCCTTTAATGCTCAAGTTTCAGCAGCCAGGCTATGGTGGAGGTGCAGAGGAAACCGTTAATAGGGAAGCTGTTGACGAGGTGATTGATGGCGATGAAGATAAACAAGAGCCTCCGACAGATGAAAGTTTTACGGAACAATCTTTAAATGCGGCAGAGAGTGAAATTAATGATTTGGGCGATGATGTTGCAGAAAAGATGGATGAACTCATCGATCAAGATATTATCAATATAAAACGAAATAAATTTTGGCTTGAAGTGGAAATTAAATCGAGTTTGCTCTTTCCTAGCGGAGGTAGCGGTTTGATTCCAGGTGCAATTCCGGTGCTTGAACAGCTAGCTGAAACATTCGTTGACTTGCCTAACCGTATTAATGTGGAAGGCTTTACTGATAACAAGCCGATTAACACCTTTGTATTTCCCTCTAATTGGGAGCTGTCTGCGGCAAGAGCTGCTGCTGTTGTGCGTCTTTTTGAGCAAAGTGGTATAGAACCATCGAGAATGGCATCCATTGGTTATGGTGAATATCAGCCTATCTCAGATAATGATAGTGATGAAGGGCGTGCTAAAAATAGGCGTGTAGTACTTGTTGTGATGGCATCGCTGAAAGGTCGTCAAGACAAGCGAATTTATGAATTTGAATTGGAGAAATCGAACGAACTTAATTAAAGCAGGTGACTTCTATGGTGGACTCTATTGGATTAAACAAAATTCACTCTATTCCCAAGACGCGCTCAACTGTTAATAAGAAGGCAGAAAAATCCAAACAGGATTCTGAGCAAAATAGGAAAGGTTCAAAGGAGGGTGGAAAAGAGAAAAAGCGAATAGGTATTAATATTGATGAACGATGTTAAAGCCACTTACTTAAAAACCAAGCTGTAAATTTTAGGTATTTCTTCGTTAGCTGTCTTCTTGGGTTTCTTTACGTTTTTGCTCGCCAATTTGTGCGCATTGTTTTTGTACAATATGTTGTATGAGTTGTTCTTGTGCTGTTTCATTTCCCTCAAAATTTACCCTAATAGTGTAGGGCTTGTCCGTATTGGTTAACTGTTTTTCACAAGAGACGACCATACCCTCGAGATGTAAAACAGTATGGGATGGTTTTAAGGCTATAGACAGTAGAAGCTTGTCGCCAGCGTTGAGCTGCTCACTGCAATCAAACGACATTCCACAGCCACTGATGTTAACCATCATATTATCGTAAGATTCAAAGTTTTGCTCTTCACCTTGAAGGCTGTGTGCGGCAATGATGGATAATTTCTTGTTAAGTAAGCCTAAGGCTTTTGCAGTCACTGGGTGTTCATGCCAGAGGGTGTTAGTTGCCTGATTAAACTCATGATCTATCTCCGCAAGTAAATTTGTGAGAGATACTCCAAGGTTTTCTGATAAAGAATCTGGATGTGGGTCGTTATCATTCAATAGACGATAGGTTAAACCTACAGTATCATTTATGCGGTAGTAACTTCTTCTCTCAAGCTTAGATTCCATAATATTCACAACATTTTCCAGAGGGTCTATTCGTCTTCGAGACTATTTATAAAGTCAGGATTTTCTTCCAAATTGTCTTCAGTATTTTCTTCACTGCCTTCTTCCAGACTGCTTTCGGGGGGGGCGATCAGATTATCATCAAGCTCGTCACCTTCTAGGTTGTCAGCTAGATTGCCTCCTTCAAGTACACTGTTTCCTTCAAGCCCCATTGTGTCTAATACACCAGGATCTGATTGCTGAACATCTTTAAGATTTTTGGTTGTTGTTTCATCTAACCCTTG
>Ga0070727_10004412_pt1 | contig 12056 bp, 10 predicted proteins | sample tdAd472_FD_66722 | JGI IMG/M metagenome (GOLD analysis project Ga0070727, IMG submission 66722) | Marine sediment microbial communities from the Atlantic coast under amendment with organic carbon and nitrate - tdAd47.2 | ecosystem: Environmental > Aquatic > Marine > Coastal > Sediment | place... | reverse complement strand
GCCTACTCGGTGCGGCTGAGGCCGTGCTTCTGCATCCGGTAGTGCAAGGTCCGCCGGGAGAGGCCGAGGGTGCGCGCGGCGCGGGCGACGTTGGCGCCAGAGCGAGCGAGCGCCAGGCGGATCATCTCCCGCTCCAGCTCCGGCAGCGACGCCTCCGCGCGGACCAGCGAGCGGACCAGCGAGCGCCCCCGCGGGCGGTCGCCGCTCCCCACGGACTCGTCGAGCCGTGAGGCGACGTGCTCGGCCTCGATCCACTCGCCGCGCCCGAGCACGACCGCGCGCTCGATGGCGTTCTCGAGCTCGCGCACGTTGCCCGGCCAGTTGCGCTGCGAGAGCTGGGCCAGGGCCTCCGAGCTGAAGCCCTGGATCGGCTTGCCGGTGCGTTCGACGTAGCGCGCGAGGAAGTAGCGCGCGAGGAGCGGCACGTCCTCGGGGCGCTCGCGCAGCGGCGGGAGCACGACCTCGATCACGTTCAGGCGGTAATAGAGGTCGCGGCGAAAGGTGCCCTCCTCGATAGCCGCCTCCAGGTCACGGTGCGTCGCCGCCACCAGCCGCACGTCGAGCTCGAGCTGCCGGCCCTCGCCGCCGAGGCGCTCGATCCGACGTTCCTGCAGCACGCGCAGCAGCTTGACCTGCAGCTCGGCCTCCATTTCGCCGATCTCGTCGAGGAACAAGGTCCCCCCCTGGGCGATCTCGAATCGGCCCTTGCGCGCGCGCTTGGCGTCGGTGAACGCCCCGGCCTCGTGCCCGAAGAGCTCGGACTCGAGCAGCGGCGTGGGGATCGCCCCGCAGTGCACGCGCACCAGGGGACCCTCCGCCCGCTTGCTCTCATGGTGCACCAGCTCGGCGAGGAGCTCCTTGCCGGTGCCGCTCTCGCCGCGGATCAGGATGTTCGCCTCGCTGCGCGCGGCGGTGCGCGCGAGCTCGACCGCCTCGCGGAACGCCGCGCTGGCGCCGATCAGGCGCTCGGTGATCGCCGGCGCGACGAGCTGCTGCGCGAGCTCGCGGTTCTCGCGCCGCAGGCGTGCCTGGTTGAGCACCTTGCGCACCAGCGCGCGCATTTCGGTGGGATCCACGGGGGTCGTGAGGAAGTCGAACACCCCCGCCTTGAGGGCCTCGCGCGCGCGCTCGATGGTCGCGTCGGCGGTGAGGATCACGAAGGTCATCTGCGCGTCCCCGCCCAGTCGATCGCGGAGCGTGCGGAACAGGCTCAGCCCGTCGGTGTCCTCCAGGCGTTCGCTGCAGAGCACGAGCGCCACGTCGGGGCTCACGGCGCGCAGCGCGCTCGCTGCGTCGGGGACGTGATCGAACCGCTGACCCGCGGAGCGGAGCGTGTGCTCGACGTGCTGGGCTTCCTCGCCGGGAGGGTGCACGAGCAGGACCGGGGCGCTCACTGCTGGCCCACTCGTGCGTCGCGCTGCAGCCGGTAGTCAAGGGTCCGCCGGGTGACCCCCAATTGCCGGGCGGCCTGCGAGACGTTGCCCTTGGAGTCTTCCAGCGCCTGGGCGATCACCAGGCTCGAGACCTGCTCCAGCGAGAGCCCGTCGTCGAGGGCATAGCGCAGGAGGTCGACCAGGGGCGCCTCGGGCTCGGGGGACTGGTGGATCACCTTGGGCAGGTGCTCGGGGAGGATCCACTCTCCCTGCCCGAGCACCACCGCGCGCTCGATCACGTTTTCCAACTCACGCACGTTCCCGGGCCAGCCGTAGCGACTGAGCAGCCGCAGCGCCTCGGGGCTGAAGCCGCGGAAGGCGGTCTCGTTCTTCGCGTTGAAGCGCTCACGGAAGAACTCCGCGAGGAGCTCCACGTCCCCCAGCCGCTGACGCAGCGGCGGGAGCTCGATGGAGATCACGTTGATCCGGTAGTAGAGGTCCTCGCGGAAGTGCCCCCCGCGGACCTCCGCCGCGAGATCGCGGTTGGTGGCCGCGATCAAGCGGAAGTCCACGGGCACGACCTGGCCGCTGCCGCCGAGCCGCTCGATCTGGCGCTCCTGCAACACGCGCAGCAGCTTGACCTGCAGCTTGGGGGACATCTCCCCCACCTCGTCGAGGAACACGGTTCCGCCGTGGGCCTGCTCGAACTTGCCCCGCCGCGCGCGCCGCGCGTCGGTGAACGCGCCCTCCTCGTGGCCGAAGAGCTCGGCCTCCAGCAGCGGCTCGGGGATCGCCGCGCAGTTCACGGGGATCCAGGGACCCGCGGCGCGGGGGCTCATGGCGTGCACCAGCTCGGCGACCCGCTCCTTGCCCGTGCCGCTCTCTCCGAGCAGCAGCAGCGACGACCCCGTCGGCGCGGCCTCCTCCACGTAGCGCAGGGTCCGCTGGAAGCTGGGGCTGCTGCCTACGAGCCGTCCGCGAGCCTCGCGCGCCGCCTTGGCCCGGTTCAGCTCACGGTTCTCGCGCATCAGCCGCTCGTGCTCGAGGGCGTGCTTGACCACCACCGAGAGCTCGCGGTGGTCCACGGGCTTGGTCAGGTAGTCGTAGACCCCGGCCCGCAGGGCCTCACGCGCGCTCTCCACGGTTCCGTAGGCGGTGAGGATCACGACCGTGGGCGCCTGCGCGCCAAACAGGCTCTGGGTGCGCTCGTAGAGCTCCAACCCGTCGCGCTCGCCCTCCATGACCATGTCGGCGAGCACGAGGTCGTAGTCGCGGCTGAGCAGGGCCTCTACCCCCGAGCCGACGTCCATCGCGACGTCGACCTCGTAGCCTTCGCGCTTGAGCAGGCGGCGCAGGAGGTGGGCCTGGACCCGCATGTCCTCCACCACCAGCACCCGACCCGCGCTCATGGAAGCCCCCGAGGGTGCGCGCTAGCGCGCCATTTCGCGTTTGCTGCAGTCCTGGAGGAACTGACCGCAGAGGACGACCGCCTCCTCGATCTCGCGGGCGAGGTTGTCGTCGCCGGCATCTTCGGCGCCCTCCTGGGCCTTGCTCAGCAGCTCGTGCGCCTCGCGGAACAAGCCCTTGCTCTTGCGCAGCTCACGCTGGAGGGCGTCCTGGTCCCGGTCGTCGCCGCCCTTGGGAACGCTCTTCTTGTAGACCCGCATGGCCTCGCGCAGCTTCTCGCCGCCGTCGGCGTAGTCGAGCTTGTACTGGGGCAGGGGCTCCGCGGGCTCCGCGGCGGCGACGGGCTCGCCGTTGGCGCCCGTCTCTCCGCCCTCCTCGCCCTCGACCTGCTTCAGCTTGGCCAGCCGCTCGTCGAGCTTCTCGTCCCAGCCTGTGGCCTTGCCGTAGAGCTCTTTGGTGTGCTCGGTGATCGAGTCCTTGATCGCCTCCCAGTCGACGCGCTCGATGGCCTCGCTGGCGCTGCTCGCCGCCTCGCTGACCTGCTCCTGGGAGAAGGTCACGAACCCGCCCCAGTCCTCGCCCGACCAGGCCCAGGGGCCGCGCCCCAACTGGAAGCTGTAGAGGCCCAACCACGTGCCGAGCACGGCGAGCACGCCGACGACGAGCACCTTGAGCACGAGCCGCTTCTTCTTCGGCGGCGGGGCCTTCTTCTTGCCCTTGCGCCCCTCGCGCTTGCTCTTGCCGGTCTCGTTCTTCTTCTTGGGATCGGCCACGGGAGCCTCCGCTAGCTGCCGTCCATGGTAACGCCGCGAGCGCTCAACCGGCTGGACAAACCGCCTCCAACGCGCCCCACTGTTCGATCAGCTCGCGCACCGTCTCGGCGCTCTGGGCGCGGTAGAGGCGCTCGACGAACTCGGGCGCCTCCGGGCGGGAGTGGAAGTACCAGCGCGCGTGCTTGCGGAACAGGTGCACCCCGCGCGACCCCAGCAACCCCAGCAGGCCCTCGAAGTGCTCACGCATCAGGCGCCGGCGCTCCCCGGGGCCTGGCGCGCCGAGGGGCGCCAGGCCCGCCAACGCCCGCGCCGCGTCACGGAACAGCCAGGGTCGACCGTGGGCACCGCGCCCGATCATGACCGCGTCGCAGCCGGTCTCGCGCAGCAACCAGGCCGCGTCCTCGGCGCGGGTCACGCCCCCGTTGGCGACGACCGGCACCGCGACCGCGGCCTTGGCCTGCGCCAGGGACTCGGTGTCGACGGGCCCGTCGTGTCGTTGCTCGCGGTCGCGTGCGTGGATCGTGATCAGGGCCGCGCCACCGGCTTCGGCGGCGCGGGCGATGGTCGCCGCGTCATGGTGGCCCTGGTGGCCCCAGCCGCTGCGGACCTTGACCGTGACCGGCACGTCCACGGCCGCGACGCAGGCGCGGACCACGGCCTCGATCCGCGCGGGGTCCTTGAGCAGCGCTGAGCCCGCACCTGCGCGCACGATCTTGCGCACCGGGCAGCCCATGTTCAGGTCGACGAGGGGGAACCCCAGCGCCTCCAACCGGGCGCTGGCGCGGGCCAGGAGCTCGGGCTCGGCGCCGCACACCTGCGCGCCGCAAGGCGCCTCGCGCGCCGAGGTCTCGAGCAGCCGCAAGGTCTTGGCGTCGTCGCGCACGAGGGGCTTGGCCTTGACCATTTCCGTGTAGACCACGTCGGCGCCGAAGCGGCGCGCCTGCTCGCGGTAGGGCAGCTTGGACGAGCCGCACATGGGCGCGGCGAGCACGCGGTTGCGCACGGGCACGCGCCCACCGATCCAGAACGCGACGTCGCGGGTCACGCGCTCAGGATTCGCTGCGCTTGATCGTGACGACGGTGATGTCGTCGGACTGCTCGGCGCCGTTGATGAACCGCTTGAGCTCGTAGAGGATCGCCTCGAGCAGCTCCTTGGCCGAGAACTGGCCGTAGAGCTCGACCAGGCGCTGCACCGGCTCCAGGCTGTCCTGGGCGAAGAACTCGCCCTGGGGGTTCTTCGCCTCGGTCACGCCGTCGGTGTAGAGCACGAGCGCGTCGCCCGGGTTGAGGAACAGCTCGTGGTTGTGGTACGCCTGCGCGGCCTCGGGGATCGCGCCCAGCACGCAGCCGCCAGCCTTGATCGCCTCGGTGCGGCGGGTCGCGTTGCGGTAGACGATCAGGTGCTCGTGCCCCGCGCCGCTCCACACGAAGCGCCCGGTCTCGTCGCTCCAGTGCATGACCAGCGCGCTCATGAACACGTCGCGGCGGGTGTCGGCGTAGAGCAGGCGGTTGGCCTCGGCGAGGATCTCGCTCGGCGCCATACCCGATTTGGTCAGCGGGCGGAGGTACGAGCGGGCCATGACCATCACCAGCCCCGCGGGCAGGCCCTTGCCCGAGACGTCACCCACACAAATGTGGAAGTTCCCCTGGGCGCCGTGGTCGATGAAGTCGAAGTAGTCCCCGGACATCTCCTTGGCGGGGATCATCTTGCCGAAGACCTCGATCATCTCCGAGCGGGGCAGCTTCTTCGGCAGCAGCTGGCGCTGAATGGACGAGCTGAGGTGCAGCTCGTGCCGCATGCGCTCGCGGTCACCCATCTCCTTGATCAAGCGCGCGTTCTCCAGAGCCACGGAGGCCTGCATCGCGATCGCGGTCAGCAGGTCGCAGTCGTCCTTGGAGAACTGACGGGTCGCGTCGTAGGTGTCGAGGAACACGATCCCCAGGATCTTCTCGCCGCGCACGAGGGGCACGCAGAGCGCGCTGTGAATGTCCTCGTCGACGATCGAGCGCGCCATGTCGATGTCGAGCCGCGCGTCGGCCTGGGCGTCGGCGGTCAGCAGCGAATCCTTGGTGCGCAGGACCTCCTTGACGATCGTCTTGGAGATCTTGACCTTGGCGTTGCCCCCGGCCCGCGAGCGGCTGGCCATGGTCCGCAGCCGGCGGCGGTTCTGATCGAAGAGCAGAATGCTCCCGCGGTCGGCCGGGATCTCCTCGAACACGATCTCGAGGACCTCGTTCAGCAGGTCCTCCAGGTCGAGGATCGCCGAGATCTTGTGGCTGACCTTGTAGAGCGTCTCGATCCGGCGCGCGTCGCCGATCCCCCGCAGCACCGCCTTCTCGTCCTCGTAGTGCTTCTGGCGGTAGTTGATGTTCTCCTTGGCGAGGTCCTCGCGCCGGATCGACACGGTCCCGAGCATCATGTCCGAGGCCTCGCCCGGCTGAATGCCCCCGATCCGCACCGAATCGCTCGGCTGGTGGTGCGGGGCCTGCACCGGCTGGTGCCCGTGGGTGAAGGGGCCCGAGTCCGAGGGGCTCGAGTTGTTGTCCGTCTGGAAGTACATCAGCGAGTCGAGGATCTTGATCAGGTCCCCGTCGCGCAGCTCGACCTGACGCACACTCTCGCCGTTGACCCGCACGTGCTCGACCGACTGCGGCGACCCCGAGGTCATGAGCTCGAAGCGGCTGCCGCCCCCGCGAATCATGCAGAGGGTGGTGCTGTGATCGTGCTGCGGGGTTACGCAAATCTGCGCCCCGTCCCACCCAAGGAAGCTCTCGTTACCTAGGTAACACGACTCTCCCCGCTGGGGCCCTTCAATCATGAACAGTCGAGCCATCTCCGGCGCGACCTCCTGGGCGTAACCCTGTGGCTAGTAGGAGTGTAAGCCGAGCGAGGCCGAACTCGCAAGGCGGGCACAGCCCGACCCAGGTTGTTATGGTTGCAGGGGAGCAAGGGATGGGTGACCGAAATGGGTGATCCTGCCACCGAGCACGCGCTCGCCGTGGCGCGCGAGGCGATCGCGGTCGGATTGGTCGACCGCGAGACCGCTCTACGTCTCTATAAGGACTACACGGGTTACGTCGAGCGAGGCGTCAAAGCCTCCTTCACCCGGCTGCTGCTCAGCCGGGGCGAGATCGACCAGGCGGGCTTCAGTCAGCTCGAGGCGAACGTGCCTCCCCCGGCCGAGCTCAGCGAGGAGGCCGTGCGCAGCGGGGTCTTCACCAAGGTCGAGCCAGCCCCCCCCAGCGCGCAGGCGAGCAGTGTGTTCCGCAAGGCCTTCCCCAGCGACCGCTACAAGAAGGGCGAGCAGGAGGAAGCCGGCGCGCCGGACCTGACCATGGACTACGACGCGGTCCTCAGCCCCCCCATGAACCTCGGTCAGCTCGCGCAGAAGGGCGGCGGACCCAAGGCGGCCACCGCGCCCCCGGCCAAGGCCGAGATGCCCGACCTGACCATGGACTACGACGCGGTCCTGGCCCCACCCATGGCCTTCCCCGGCGCCCCCGCCGGGGGCATGCCCGCCCTCGCCCCCAGCTCCAAGCCGCAGAAGTCGTCCTCGGGTGACTATTCCCCGATCGGGCTCGACAGCACGGCCGAGTCGTCGAAGTCCGAGGACCGCAGTGCGAGCGGCCTCGACATTGCCATGGATCCCACCGAGGCCCGCGAGAAGGCGTTCTTCAGCGTCGACGACGACGACAGCGAAGACAGCAGCGAGGGCGACAACAAGCCGCTCAAGGAGCCCGACGTCGGGGGCAAGCTCGACAACTACAAGCTGAAGAAGGTGATCGGCCGCGGCGGCATGGGCGTGATCTACCTGGTCGAGAACGTCGACGACCGCAAGGAGTACGCGCTCAAGGCGCTGACCATGGTCAACCGCACGGCCATGGGCAAGAAGCGCCGCGCCCGCTTCCAGCGTGAGGTCAACGCGCTGCGCCGCCTCGACCACCCGAACCTGATCAAGGTCCACACCTGCGGCCGCGCCAAGACCGAAGACGGCGCCGGACCCTACGACTACTACGTGATGGACCTGGTCGAGGGCAAGGAGCTCAAGGCCCTGCTCAAGGCCGACCAGCTGCGGCGCAAGGAGAAGCTGGAGATCTTCGCGGACATTTGCAAAGCGGTCGTCCACGCCCACGAGCGCGGGGTGATCCACCGCGACCTCAAGCCTGCGAACGTCCTCGTCGGCGACGACATGCACGTGATCGTGCTCGACTTTGGCCTGGCGAAGGTCTCCGACGGCGTCGGCGATCTGACCCGCACCGGCTCGGCGTTGGGCACGCCCTATTACATGGCCCCCGAGCAGCTGCTGAACCCCAAGGACGTCGACGCCCGCAGCGACATCTTCGCCCTCGGCGTGATGCTCTACGAAATGATGACCGGCAAGCGGCCCTTCACCGGACAGACCGCGGCCGAGGTCGGCACCAAGATCATGAACCACATTCCGGAGCGACCCTCGAAGGTCAACCCGAACCTGGACGTGGCGATCGACGCGGTGATCCTCAAGGCCCTCGCCAAGGAGACCGAGCACCGCTACCAGAACGTGGGCGACCTCCTGCGCGAGATCTCGCGGCTGATCGGCGGGCGCGCGGTCAAGGCGAACACGACCGACCTGCAGGTGCAGAACGCGACCTCGTGGGCGCAGACCAACATGATCCCGTTGGCCGTCGGCTTCGGCGCCGCCACGATGATCTGGTGGTTCTTCGGCGCCGTCTACTGGCTGCTGTTTTAGCGGGCCCTCGTGGGCACTGCTTAGTTAGCCCTTGAGGCCGTCGAGGGCCTCTTCCCAGTGGTCGCGCTCGCCGCGGACGAGGGCGCTCGTGCGGCGGTTGAAGGTCGCGTGGGCCTTCTTGATCGCGGCGGCGAAGTCGTCGCGGAAGGTGCCCTTCTCGATCGCGGCCTTGGCCTTGTCCTCGTCCTCGGCGACCACGTCTTCGAGCAAGGCCTTGGCCAGGCGCGCGGCGCGCGAGTGGTCGGCCTCGTCGACCTTCTCGTCGGCGGGGCTCTCCTCGGCCTTCTGCTTCAGCTCGGCGTTCTCCGCCTTGAGCTTCTCGACCTCGCCCTCGAGGTCCTTGATCTGCTTCTCCAACTTCTCGACGTCGGCGCCGCCAGCGGCGCCGTTCTTCTCGAGCTCGGCGAGCTTGGCCTCGGCCTCCTCAGCGCGTAGCTCCGCGGCCGCCTTGGCCTCGAGGGCCGCGGCCTCGGCTTCCATGGCCGCTTCGGCAGCGGCTCGCTCCAGCTCGGCGCCGTCGCTGTCGCCGGAGGCGAGCTTGCTCTCGGCCTCGTTGAGCTTGCTCTTGAGCGTCGCAATCTGCTCTTCGAGGTGGCGGTCGATGAGCTGCGAGAGCTCGTCGACGGCGATCACGGAGACGGTCTCGACCTCGCCGTTCTGGACGTCGTCCAGAGAGAACCGGGTCTTGGCCTTCTCGAGCAGCTTCTCTACGCCCACGATCCCTCCTCATGTGCCCCATGAGGTTAGCGCGGGATGAGACCGTCAGCCACCCCGTCTGCCCCTTCGCGCTACCCTGAGGGCATGGATCGACCTCCCGACCCCGAGCTCGGCGCTGCGGAGACGCGGTCGCGGCTGGAGCGGCTGATGCTCCTGGCGCGGCGCACCCGGCGGGATCCCACCCGCGGGCGGCGCGCGGCAGGGCAGGGGATCGAGCCCGGCGCCCGCCGGCCCTACGCGCGGGGAGACGACCCCCGGCACGTCGACTGGCAGGCCTACGCGCGCCTCGAGCAGCTCCTGGTCAAGGTGCCCGAGGCGATCCCGCCCGCGCGGCTGGTCCTGGCTCTCGACGCGAGCGCTTCGCTGCAGCACGGCACACCGCGCCCCGTCGATCGGGCACGGCTGGCGCTGGCGGCCCGGGGCGCGGCCGCCCTCGCGCGCGGCGTCCGCGTCGACGCGCTGTGGGGCACCCAACGCGTGCGCCTGCACCAACCGAGCGAGCTCCAGCGCCTGCTGCGCTTCCTCGACGCGGCCCCCGCCGCCAGCGCGGCGTTCCCCGCGCTGACCGCCCTCGGGGGCAGCGGGAGGGGCGAGCTGTGCCTGATCACCGACGCCCTCGACCCGGCAGAGCTGCGGGAGGCCGCCCAGCGGGGACGGGCACGAGGCTTCAGCGTGAGCGCGCTCGTCATCGAGGCCCCCCAGGAAGCGCCCCCCGCCGTCCGCGCTGCGGCCGCGGACGCCTCGCGGGTGCAGCTGGTCGACGCCGAGACCGGCGCTCAGCGCTGGACGACGCTCCCCGCCCAGGCCTGGGCCGCCGCGGCGCGGGCCCGCACCAGCCGACAACGCGAGTCCCTCCGCACCCTCGACGAGCTCGGGCTTCCCTGCGCCAGGCTGGGCGCTGAGGACCCCTTCGAGGCGCCTGCACTGAAATGGCTTGGCCGAGGGTGATCCAACCTCGCCCCGAGCCACGTAGTCCAGCTGAGGAGACCTCCATGCATGTGGCCGAGCCGGAACCCCAGACCTGCCCGCTCCCGGCCCCGCCCTGGGGGCTGACCCGCTTCGAGCGCGGGGAGCTGCTGGCGATCCTGCTCCTGCTCCCCGTGCTCTACCTGGCGCTGGGAGCGCTGAGCTGGAGTCCGCGGGTGGGCGCGCTCGCCGCCTACGGCGCGGGCCTGTTGCTGGGCCAGGGCCTCGTGCGCGACCTCGCCCGCCTCGTGCTCGAGGGCCGCAAGCAACCCACGGTGACCCTGCGCTGCATGTGCGCCGAGACGACCCTCGGCGTCGCCGTGCTCCTCGGCGGACTGGGCCTGCTCCTGTTGGGGGTCGAAGGCAGCGTGACCCTCAGCGGCGCCCGCCTGACCGCGGGGGTCGCCGGGGTGCTCGGGGTGGGGTTCCTGGTCAAGGACTACGTGCTCGTGGTGCGCAAGGTCCGCGAGCACGGGCGCATGCTCGGGGTGCGCAAGGTCCGCGACCACGGACGCGTGCGCGTGGGCTAGCCCTCGTCGCGTTGGCCGCGTTCGATCGCTGGCCAGTAGAGCGCCAGGATCAGGGCCACGCAGCCTGCGGCGATCAGCGCGGCGATCACGAGGAGGATCATGCGCTCGGCTCGAGGGCCCGCAGCCCGGCCCCCGTGGCGAAGCTCGTATGGCCCACCGTTCGCGAGGAGCCGCTGCGTTGAGTCGTCGGGGCGGAAGTCATGTGGCCTCGGTGGTTTTCGCGGCGAAAGCAAGCCGATCTTACACGCCAATGATAACGGCGGTGACAGCAGGGCTTGGCTATACTCCAGGAGGAGGCGCTGGTGACAGAGATTCAGTCCGCAGTAGCACGTGTTGCCAAGCGCATGTTCCTCGTCAGCCTCGGGGAATGGTTCGCGCGCAGCCTGCTCTGGGCGGCCACCGCCGTGGCCCTCGTCTCGTTGATCAGCAAGCTGTTCGACCTCGGCTGGCCCTGGTGGTGGGCGGTGGCTGCGGGCGGCGCCGGCGCGGCGCTGTTCTCGGTGGTCGCCGCGTTGCGCGGTCGCCCGACGGATCTCGACGCCGCCTGCGGAATCGACCGCGAGCTGCAGCTGAACGAGCGCGTCTCGAGCGCGCTGGCGATCGGGGAGCCCAGGCGTCCGGCCGAGGCCGCGCTGGTCGCTGACGCGGCCTCCCGCGTGCGGACCCTCGACGCGGCGAAGGTGGTCCCGTTCCGCGCGCCGCGCAGCCTCAAGTGGATCCCGCTGCCCCTGGCTGCCACCGTCGCGATCCTGATCCTCGTCCAGCCCTTGCCCCTGTTCGGCAGCGACACCCCCGAGCCGCGCAACACGGGCCCCAGCGAGCTCGACCGCAACAAGGCCGAGCGGATTCGCAAGGCCGCCGAGTCGCTCCGGCGCAAGCTCGGCGAGCGCCGGACCCGCGAGCTCGACGAGCTGCTCGAGGAGCTGAACGAGATCTCCACCGACCTCGGCGCCGGGCGCGGCGATCGGCGCAACACCATGCGCCGGCTGGCGTCGGTGCGCGAGAAGCTGAAGAACATGGAGGCCGACGTCTCCCCCTTCGAGCAAGCGAACCGCCCCGGCGACTCGGAGGACGCCGCGCAGCGCATGCGCGAGGCGCTCAGCCGCGGCAACTTCAACGGCGCCGCGCGCCAGGCGCGGAACCTCGCGCGAGCGGTCAAAGAGGGCACCGTCCCAGGCCGGATGCAGCAGCTGGGTGAGGAGCTGCGCAAGCTCGCCGACGACGTCAAGCGCAACGACGAGCTCTCGCAGTCCCTCGAGCAGGCCGCCGAGGGCATGGAGAACGCCGACTCTGCCAAGGCTCTCGAGGGGCTCGAAGCTTCCCAGGCTGCGCTCCAGGACATGGCCAACATGAAGGAGCAGCTGGAGCTGATGAAGGACATGCTCGACGCGGTCGAGCAGTCCGAGTCCGACCCGCTGAGCAACACCAACACCGAGGACAACGCCGACCAGGACAACCTCGAGTTCGCCGAGACCGAGGACGTCAAGGTCCACCTCTGCCCCGACTGCCAGGACAAGGACACCCCCGACGGCAGCACCCCGCCCGGTCAGCAACAGGGCCAGG
>Ga0070727_10004408_pt1 | contig 12062 bp, 9 predicted proteins | sample tdAd472_FD_66722 | JGI IMG/M metagenome (GOLD analysis project Ga0070727, IMG submission 66722) | Marine sediment microbial communities from the Atlantic coast under amendment with organic carbon and nitrate - tdAd47.2 | ecosystem: Environmental > Aquatic > Marine > Coastal > Sediment | place... | reverse complement strand
GGTTCGCCCGCGGCGCCATTTGGCGAATTTCGGCTGTCAACGGCCCAGGAAACGCTCCCCATCAGACCAATGTATAACATTAATATAGTGACATAAAATATTGTTTTTAAGTGTTTAATTATCAATTTATATGATCCGTCTCGCCCAAGGACTATGTAATACCCTAATAGTGCATCTTGTCATCACTATGGCAAGTAATTTATCTCGCTCGTTTTTTAGGCTATGATAAAATTTCAGGTGGATATTTCCCGTCCGCCGCCTTATATCTGTTCCCTGTTATTTTCTCATAGGGCAAATATTTTCAGGTGGAAAAGCGTGACCGACAAAAAATCCTATACCTATAAAGACGCCGGTGTCGATATTGACGCCGGCAATGATCTTGTGGAGGCCATCAAGCCGGCCGCCGCCTCGACCCGAAGGCCGGGCTGCACGTCGGGCCTTGGCGGGTTCGGCGCCCTGTTCGACCTGAAGGCCGCCGGCTTTACCGACCCGATACTGGTCTCCGGCACCGACGGCGTCGGCACGAAGCTCAAAGTCGCCATTGAGTCCGGCAAGCATGACACGGTGGGGATTGACCTGGTGGCCATGTGCGTCAATGACTTGATTGTTCAGGGAGCCGAACCGCTTTTCTTCCTTGATTATTTCGCCACCGGACATTTGAGCGTTGAGGCCGGGCGCGCCATCGTCGAAGGCATCGCGGAAGGCTGTCGTCAGGCGGGCGCGGCGCTGATCGGCGGCGAAACGGCGGAAATGCCCGGCATGTACAAGGACGGCGATTATGACCTGGCCGGCTTTTGCGTCGGCGCTGTGGAACGGGACGAGATCCTGACCGGCGACGGGGTTTGCGACGGCGACATTCTGCTCGGCCTCGCCTCAAGCGGCGTTCATTCCAACGGCTTTTCGCTGGTGCGGCGGCTGGTCGCGGATTCCGGCGTCGGCTATCACGACCCCTGCCCCTTTGATGAAAGCCGGGAATTCGGCGCCGCCCTGCTCACGCCGACGCGGATTTATGTCAAAAGCACGCTGACCGCCCTGAAATCCGGCCATATCAAGGCGATTTCCCACATCACCGGCGGCGGTTTCGTCGAAAATATCCCCCGTATTCTGCCGGAGACGGTCGCCGCCCATGTCGACGCCGGCCGCTGGACGCTGCCGCCGGTATTTGACTGGTTGCGCGAAGCGGGCAACATCAGCCCCCTTGAAATGGCCAAAACCTTTAACTGCGGCGTCGGCCTGGTGGTGGTCGTAAAGCCGGAAGGCGCCGAGGAGACTCGTAAGATATTGGAACAAAACGGCGAAACCGTATATACTCTGGGTCAAGTCATAAAAAGGCGGGCGAGTGAGCCGGCGACCGTGGTCACCGGCGCCGCCGGAAGCTGGGGTTACGGCGCCCCGTGGCGCGCCACATCCTCTCATTAACGGATGAATAAAAGACAGGAACAGACCAACAAACAGGATATTTTGCCATGTTGAATGTCGCCGTTTTGATTTCCGGTCGGGGGAGCAACCTTCAGGCGCTGATTGACGCCTGCGCCCGGGATGATTTTCCGGCCCGGCTGACCGTCGTGATCTCCAACAATCCGGACGCCTATGGCCTGGAGCGGGCGAAGGCGGCCGGCATTCCGACAGCGATCGTCAATCACCGGGATTACGACAGCCGGGACGATTTCGAAAACGCCATTGACGGCGAACTGAAAAGTCATGACGCCAAATTTATCTGCCTCGCCGGTTTCATGCGGCTGCTCGACGTCCGTTTTGTCAACCGCTGGAAAGACCGGATCCTCAACATCCACCCCTCCCTCCTGCCGTCCTTCAAGGGGCTGCATACCCAGGAACGGGCCCTGGAAGCGGGCGTGCGTTTCACCGGCTGCACGGTTCATATTGTCCGGCCGGAAATGGATGACGGCCCGATCATCCTTCAGGCGGCGGTGGCCGTTGACCCGGAAGATGACCCCGACAACCTGTCGGCCAAGGTGCTGCAGCTGGAGCATATCATCTACCCGGAAGCCCTCAAGCTGATCGCCCTCGGTCGGGTGTCGATCACCGGCAACAAGGCAATCATTGATAAGGCCGACTATCCGGAACAGGGCCTGATCAGCCCGGCCCTCACCACGTGAGATCATTGACCGGCTGGGCTCCTTCCCGCAACGCCCTTCCACAAAAAAGCCGCTGATCTCACGGACCAGCGGCTTTTAAAGTCGATCAACAGGTAAGATCAGCCGACAATTTCATCATCGCTGAAAAAGTAAGCGATTTCGATCGCGGCGTTTTCGTCGCTGTCGGAACCGTGAACCGAATTTTCGCCAATGGACAGCGCATGGGTCTTGCGGATGGTGCCTTCGTCGGCTTCCTCCGGATTGGTCGCGCCCATGATTTCACGGTTGCGCAGAACGGCGTTTTCGCCTTCCAGAACCTGAACCACAACCGGCTCGGACATCATGAATTCAACCAGTTCGCCAAAGAAGGGGCGCTCTTTATGCACGGCGTAAAAGCCCTCGGCCTGCTCCCGGGTCATGTGAATCCGCTTGCTGGCCACGACGCGAAGGCCGCCATCTTCGAGCATTTTGGTTACCGCGCCGGTCAGGTTGCGGCGGGTGGCGTCCGGTTTAATGATGGAAAAAGTACGGGTTACGGTCATCTGTCAATCCTTAATCAAAAATATGCTGGTTGCATGTCTCATTTGCGCGGGTTTATAGAGTTTTCTCGCAAGAACTGCAACAGAAGAAATCACCCGTTGCACTTTTAATGAATCCTGTTAAACCCTGTACACAGATTTTTACAGGTGTTTTTTATGCTACAAGTTCAGGACCTAACCTATCGCATTGCCGGCAAAACCCTGCTCGAAGGCGCCAGCGCCCGCGTGCCGGCCGGCCATAAAGTGGGCATCGTCGGCAAGAATGGCGCCGGCAAGTCAACCTTCCTGAAACTGATCACCGGGGAACTTCACGCCGACGACGGCGCGATCCGGATCAAGCGCCGCGCCCGGCTCGGCCAGGTGGCGCAGGAAGCCCCGGGCGGCGCGACAAGCCTGCTGGACACTGTCCTTGAGGCCGACCACGAATTGCAGGCCCTGGAAAAAGCCGCCAGAACCGAAAAAAATCCTGAAAAGATTGCCGAGATTCATGTAAGGCTCGCCGATATTGAGGCCCATACCGCTCCGGCGCGCGCCGCCAGCATCCTGTCCGGTCTCGGCTTTGACGGGGAAGCCCAGCGGCGGCCCTGTTCGTCCTTTTCCGGCGGCTGGCGCATGCGGGTGGCGCTCGCCTGCACCCTGTTCACCCGGCCGGATCTGCTGCTGCTCGATGAACCGACCAACTATCTTGACCTCGAAGGCGTTATGTGGCTGGAGAATTTCATCCGCACTTACCCCTTCACCGTGATCATCGTCAGCCATGACCGGGACCTGCTCAACAGTTCGGTGACCGCGATTCTTCACCTGGACCAGAAAAAACTCAAGCTTTACACCGGCAGTTACGACAATTTTGAAAAACTGCGCCGGGAACAGCTTGCGCACCGCCAGGCTAATATCGTCAAACAGGAAGCGGCCCAGAAACACCTGCAAAGCTTCATTGATCGCTTCAAGGCCAAGGCGTCGAAAGCCAAGCAGGCCCAGAGCCGGGTCAAGATGCTGGAAAAAATGGGTCCGCTCGACAGCATTATCGAAGACAAGACCTTTTCCTTTCAATTCCCCAATCCGAAACCGCTCGCCCCGCCGCTGTTCACCCTTGATCAGGGCGCGGTCGGCTACAGCGCCGGCAATCCGGTGCTCAGGCGGATGAATCTGCGGCTTGATATGGACGACCGCATCGCCCTCCTGGGGCAGAATGGCAACGGCAAATCCACCTTCGCCAAGCTGATTTCCGGACGGCTCGAAATCATGGACGGCGAACTGAAGAAATCCTCCAAGCTTGAGGTCGGCTACTTCGCCCAGCATCAGCTTGATGAACTGAACCCGGAAGGCACGCCCTTGAGCCACCTCAAGGAACGCATGCCGAATGTGGCCGAAAGCAAGGTGCGGGCCAAACTGGGTTCCTTTAGTTTTGGCGCCGACAAGGCGACGACCCGGGTCGCCGACCTCTCCGGCGGCGAAAAAGCCCGGCTGCTGTTCGCCCTGATGAGCCTCAATGCGCCCCATATCCTGATCCTTGACGAACCGACAAACCATCTGGACGTGGAAAGCCGCGAGGCCCTGATTCACGCCATCAACGGCTATGAAGGCGCGGTGATCATGATCAGCCATGACCGGCATCTGATCGAGGCCTGCGCCGACCGCCTGTGGCTGGTCCACGACGGCACCGTCGCCCCCTTTGACGGCGATATGGCCGATTATCGCCGGCTGGTGTTAAGCAGCCGCACCACTTCCAATAAAAAAACCAAAAAGAAAAACGGCGCCGGCAAAGTCAAAAGCGAAAACCCCGAACTCACCGGTTTGAAGAAAAAATCGGAAAAGCTCGAGAAAAAGATCAAGCGGCTGACCGGGGAAATCGCCAAATATGACCGGGCCCTGAAGAATCCGAAGCTTTATGTTCACGGCGATCCCAAGGCCGCCGCCGCGTTGAAAAAATTCACCGCCGAAAAGCTCGACATGTCCCTCGACCTGGAAGAGTTCGAGCTCGAATGGCTGGAACTGCAGGAAACAATTGAGGATCTGTCCCCCTAGCAACTGTATTTCTCAAACAGTCTGATGTGGGGAATATGAAGTTCCTGCCATTATTCATGTCATGCGGCGCGGGAACCGGCGCTTTTCCGGCTTAACTATTGGTGCAGAACTGGATTCTGGCCTGCCCGGAATGCCGAGGCGGTATGGAGTGAAAACCCTTATGCTTTTTTAACCCAGCCGCCCCGCTCATTCTGCTGCCAGTAGGTCAGGTTATGCCCCGCCGCCTGGTATTTTTTCCAGCGGACGCGGGCCGCGGCCACCGCCGCCTGATCCCGGCCGTCGAACATTTCCAGGCAGCGGTCATATTGTTCCAGATAATCGCTTTCCGTGCTGTCGACGAGCACCAGCACCGTGGCGCCGGCGGGGTTTTCATCGCCCGTGGTGAGCAGGATCGGCTGTTGGTCGGCGAATTTGGCTTTCACCGGACCGTGGGGCAGAAAACTTTTCCTGTCATAGGTCCAGAGGAGTTCATCCAGCTCCCGCATCCGATCTTCCGCGCCGACCTTGATGACGGCCCGCAACCCCGCGCCGCAAACCTTGTTCAGCAATTGCGGCAAGGCGCGGCTCAGCGGATGATGCAACAGGTGATAAAAGCTGACATCTGTCATATTAATTTTGCCTCAATCGCCGGCGCTTGCGCTTAGGCTTTCCTCGCATTAGCTCGGGCGGGCGGTCGCCCTTGCCTCAGCCCCTTCAGGGCTTTGGATCAATCTTCGTAATTATTGCGAATCAACTGATCGAGGAGTCGCACGCCATAGCCTGTCGCGCCCTCATCCGCCACATCGGATTCCTTTGTTTTCCAGGCGGTGCCGGCAATATCGATATGCACCCACGGCACATCATTGACGAATCGCTGAAGGAACTGCGCCGCCGTAATGCTGCCGGCGTATTTGCCGCCCATATTCTTCATATCGGCGATTTTGGAATCGATCAGCTTGTCGAACGCCTTGTTCAGCGGCATCCGCCAGACCGGTTCATCCACCTGTTTGCCCGCCTCGATCAGATTTTCACACAAATCATCATTGTTGGAAAAAATACCGGCATATTCCTGGCCCAGCGCCACCATCATCGCCCCGGTCAGGGTCGCCAGATCAATGATGAACTTCGGCTTGAAGCGGTCCTGAGTATACCAGAGCGCATCGGCCAGCACCAGCCGCCCTTCCGCATCGGTATTGATGACTTCGATGGTCTGGCCTGACATGCTGTTGACCACATCCCCCGGGCGTTGCGCCGTGCTCGACGGCATATTTTCCACCAGGCCGACAACGCCGATGGCGTTGACCTTGGCGTTGCGTCCCGCCAGCACCTTCATCAGACCGACGACCGCGGCCGAACCACCCATGTCGAATTTCATGTCCTCCATACCGGCGCCGGGTTTGAGGGAAATGCCGCCGGTGTCAAAGGTAACCCCCTTGCCGACAAAGGCGATCGGCGGCTCCGCGTCGTCTTCCGATCCGTTCCAGTGCATGACCACCATATGGGATTCGCTGGCGCTGCCCTGCCCGACGCCGAGCAGGGCGCCCATGCCGAGTTCTTCCATATCGTCCTCGTCGAGAATTTCCACATCAACGCCGAGGTCCGACAATTCCTTTATTTTTTCAACATAGCTTTCCGGGTAAATCACATTGCCCGGCTCCGTCACCAGGTTGCGGGCGAACGTGACCCCGTCCGCCACCCGGTCCAGATCCTCAAACAGCGCCGCCGCCGCGACGGCTGACGGGGACATAATGTCAATCTCGACCACGGAGGGCTTCTTGCTGTCTTCTTCCTTGGTGAAATATTTATCGAACCGGTAGCGGCGCAGGCGCAGGCCAAGCCCAAGATGAGCGGCGAATTCGGCCCCGGTGATATTTTCGCTTTTCGGACCATCCGCCGATACGGAAATCTCTTCTTCACCGGATGAAATCAGCCGGGCCATGATTTTGCCGCCGATTTTTTCCGCCTTCAGGCTATCAACTTCGGCTTCATCGCCCAGCCCGACCACAAGCAGTCGATTGATGTCCAGGTTGGCCGGCGCGACAAGCTCGACAATCTGGCCGAATTTTCCCTCGAAATGGCCGATTTCCGTCGCCCGCGCAATAAGGCCGTCTGTTTCTTCATTCAGTTTCTTTGCGCTGGCGGACAGCCTTCGGTCTGTATAAACAAACACGACATGAGCATCAGTCCCGGGGAGTTTGTTTTTGCTGTATTTGATATTCATTATTGCCTCAATTATGACGAAGTGACTTTTTACATTAAATTCATAATGACTGATACTGAGGCAAATGTCATCGTGCAAGTATAAAAACGCTGATGATTTTCGGACAATCCGGAAATAAATATAGGCAAGAAAAAGAAAAGTCTGTAAATAACGCTATATGATAAGAAAAATAATACTCGCGGGCCTGTTATCAGGAACATTTTTGTCAACCTCGTCACTGGACAGCCTGTCCGGCGAAAGCGGCCTGTCCGCCGCCGAAACGCTCAGCCTGTCAAAGCATATCAACTTTTCAGCGGAAAAGGTTGTCTATGACAGTGACCGGGATCTGATCATCGCCAGCGGAAATGTGACGCTTTTTCAGGATAAAAACGTCCTGACCGCCGACAAGGTGACCTTTGATCGCGCCGCCCAGGAAGTCAAAGCCACCGGCAACATCACCATTCGCGATGACAAGGGCAACATCCTCTATATGGATGAAACCATTCTGAAGGACGGCTTCAAGGACGGCTTTATCCGCAATGTGCGGATATTATTTTCCGATGACGCCCATCTTGCGGCCCGGGAAGGCCGGCGGATCGGTGAAATCACCACTCTGAACAAGGCGGCCTACACCCCGTGCAAGGTCTGCAATGAAGAGGGACAACGGAAACCACTCTGGCAGATCCGCGCCGATAAAATCACCCATGACCAGAATGACCAGGTCATAAAATATAAAAATGTCGTGCTGGAGATCGCCGGGGTGCCGGTTTTCTATTCGCCCTATTTTTCCCATCCGGACCCGACGGTTCATTCAAAATCCGGCTTTCTGGTTCCCCAGTTCGCCACCTCTTCCGAATTGGGGGTCAATGTCACCGTCCCCTATTATTTCGCCCTCGCCCCCCACCGGGACATTACCGTCGAACCGCTGATCACCTCCAAGGAAGGGCTGGTGATGGCCGGCACCTATCGACAGCATACGGGCAACGGGCAGTTTTTCATCAAGGGATCCGCGACCAACGCCCGTGACCGGGATCCGGGAGAAATAGGCACCGACAGCCGTGAAGTTCGGGGACATATTTTCTCCGGCGGTAAATTCGACCTCGACAACCTTAAACTTGCCGGCGATCAATGGCAGTGGGATTACGCCCTGCGCTGGGTCAGTGATGACACTTACCTGCGGCGTTATTATCAGGATCGTTCCGATGTCCTGGAAAGTCATGCCCGGATCGAAAATTTTACCGGACGAAATTACTTTACCGCCGGCCTGTACGGTTTTCAGGGTCTCGATGAAGAAGACAACAGCGCGACGACCGGCCACGCCCTGCCGGCCTTTGACCTCAATATCGCCTCGACGCCCGGCAAATGGGGCAACCAGTTCACCGTCGACGCCAGCGGCGCGGCGATCGTCCGCACCGAAGGCATCAACTCCCAGCGCCTGAGCCTGAAGGGCGCCTGGAAACTCCCCCTGAAAACCAGGCTGGGCGATTTTTACACTTTCACCGCCAGCCTGCGCGGCGATGTTTATCACAACAGCTCTTCCGATCTGCAGGATCAGCCGATTTATGGCGGCAGCGACGGCACATTTGGCCGCCTACTGCCGAAATTCGCCGTGGACTGGAAGTTGCCCTTCATCAAAAACGGTGAGACAAGCCAGCAGGTCATTGAACCGCTGGTTTCGATCATTGTCGCGCCCTATGACAAAAATTCGACCGACATCACCAATGAAGACAGCCGGAATTTCGAATTTGATGAAAATAACCTGTTCAGCCATAACCGCTATAACGGCTATGACAGATGGGAGGCCGGCACCCGGGTCAATTACGGCCTGCGTTACTCCCTCTATGCCGGCCAGACCCGGCTGATCGCCATGCTCGGCCAGAGCTTCCGCCTTCAATCATCGGAAACCTTTCCGGTCGGGTCCGGCTATGAGGGGAAATCATCGGACTTTGTCGGCCGGCTCGATCTGACTTTTGGCGATTATATCGATTATGTCCACCGTTTCCGGCTCGACAAGAACAGTTTGAGCCTGCGGCGCAACGAGATGATCCTCTCTGGCGGCAGCAAGAATATCAGGGCCTCGATCCGCTATCTCGACCTCGACCGGGAGGCAACGGACCTGAGCAATACCGAACTCGAAAACCGCAAGGAAATGGGCACGAGCCTGCAATATAAGATTGATCAGCGCTGGACCCTTCACGGCAGCTGGGTCCACGACCTGCTCAAAAAAGACACAATTTCATATGATGCTGGCGTCATTTACAAGGATGAATGCCTCGAATTCGGGTTGCGTTATGAAAAGCGTCTCACCACAGACCGGGACATTACCCCGTCAAGCACCTTCCATTTCAAACTGGTGCTGAAAAACCTGGGATGATTTTGCCTTTTGATTTTTGGGCCGGTTACCATTATAGATGTGTATTGATTTTACAGGATTGGGTACGAATAATATGAATCGCAAATATGTTGCTAAAATTATAAAAACAAGTCTGACCGGTATCATAGGCTGCTTCCTGCTTTCGCCGCTGAGCGGCTTTGCCCAGCAATTTGACGAAGAGCAGGAACTGCGCGATGTCCAGCAAATCGTTGCCGTGGTTAATGACAGCCCAATCTCTCTTTATGACCTGAAACAACGGGTTATGCTGTTCATGATCTCATCGGGCGCCCGCAGCCTGTCGCAGCAGGAACAGCAATATCTGAACCAGCAGGCGCTGCAGAGTCTGATCGATGACAAACTGAAAACCCAGGAAGCGGAAAAATATAAAACCGTTATCAGCAAGGAAGAGCAGGAGCAATCCTTCGCCTCTTACGCCCAGCAGATGAGACTGACGGCGCAACAGCTTGAACAGCAACTGAACCAGGCCGGCATCCGTAAAGAATCCATGCTGAAACAGATTGAGGCTTCGCTCGCCTGGGAACAGGTTGTCGGCGGCCTTCTGATGCCGCAGGTGAGCATCAGCGACGAAGAAATCTATTCCATTCTGGAACGCATCCAAAACAACAAGGGACAGGATGAATATCATCCGCGGGAAATCTTTCTTCTGGTATCGGAAAATGAAAAGCGGGAAGAAAACAGAATTGCCGCCCAGAGAATTGTCGAACAGCTCAACGACAAGGGCTCCTTCCAGCTTATGGCCCGGCAATTTTCACAATCAACTACATCGGCGGTTGGCGGGGACCTCGGCTGGTTGATGAAGTCGGAACTGAACCATGAAATCGCCGCCGCCCTCGAAACCATGGAAAAAGGCCAGATTTCAGACCCTATCGAGACCGAAGACGGCTTTTATATCGTCCAGCTTGTCGATAAAAGGCAGATCCTGACCGCCAACAAAACCGACGCCCGCGTTGAATTGCAGCATTTGTTCTTTGAAGTTTCCGACAAGGCGCAAAGCGATGAACTGGCCGCCCTGGAAAGCAGCGTCACGGAAGCCGCCATGAAAATCGAAAATTGTGATGGACTTGAGGAACAGGGCAAGGCCCTGGGCGCCAAGGAAACCGGCAGCCTCGGCACCCTCGCCATTTCGGATTTGCCCGCGAGCCTGCATCAGCCCCTTCTTGATCTGGAAATCGGACACGCCACCAAGCCGATCAGGGAAGAAAACGGCTACCGGGTTTTCGTGGTTTGCGACCGGAAGGATCCGGAAGTCCGCGCGCCGGACTATGACAGCATAGAAGGGAGTCTCTCCCAGCAGCGGGTCGGCCTGATCGCCCGTCGCCACCTGAGGGACCTTAGACGCGATGCCATCATCGATTACAAATAACCCCTTACCGCTGGCGCTTTCCATCGGCGAACCCGCCGGCATCGGCCCGGAAATTATTCTGAAATCCTGGACCGAACGACAGGCCCACGACCTGCCGCCCTTCTTTGTCGTCGGCAGTGTGGCTATTCTGCGGAAAACCGCGCAACAGCTGCGCATGGACACCCCCTTGTCGCCGCTCGCCGCGCCGGCGGGCGCCGCCGCCGTCTTTCAACGGGCGCTGCCGGTGCTTGATCTGGGCCTTGCGGATGAATTTGAATTTGCCGCCCCGTCCCGGAAAACCGCCGCCCTCGTGCTCGGCGCGATCGAAAAATCCGTTGAATTGATCTTCAGCGGCGAAGCCGCCGGCCTCGTCACCGCGCCAATTCACAAATCGGCCCTTTATCAGGCGGGCTTTAGCCGCCCCGGCCATACGGAATTTCTGGCCGACCTTTGCCGAAAAGCGACCGCCAAACCTGAAATGCCCGTGACGATGCTGACGTCCGAAGATTTGCGCGTCGTGCCCCTGACCATCCATATCGCGCTGGCGAAGGTCGCCACATCAATCACGCCGGAACTGATCTGCCAGACCTGCCACAAAATACAGGCGTCATTGCAGCGGGATTTCGCCATTCCGGCGCCCAGGATCGCCGTTGCCGGACTGAACCCCCATGCGGGCGAAGACAGCGCCATGGGGACGGAAGAAGCGCAAATTATCCGCCCGGCCCTCGACGCCTTGCGGGCCGACGGGATGGACATCAGCGGCCCCCTGCCCGCCGACACCCTGTTTCACGCCGCCGCCCGCCGCCACTATGACGCGGCGCTGTGCATGTATCATGATCAGGCGCTGATCCCCCTCAAGACGCTGGATTTTGACGGCGGCGTCAATGTCACCATCGGCCTGCCGATCGTCCGCACTTCGCCCGATCATGGCACGGCGTTGAATATCGCCGGCGAAAATCGCGCCCGGCCCGACAGCATGATCAACGCCCTCAAACAGGCGCAGCAGATATATCAGAACCGGCAAAACTGGGCCCGGACGCATGTATGAAGACGGTTTGCCCCCCCTGCGGGAGGTTATCGCCCGTTTCGGCCTCAACGCCAAAAAGTCCCTCGGGCAGAATTTCCTCACCGATCTCAACCTGACCGGCAAGATCGCCCGCTCGGCTGACGGCCTCGGCGGCACAGATTTGAAAGACAGCATCGTCTATGAAGTCGGCCCCGGGCCCGGCGCCCTGACCCGCGCCCTGCTGACCGGCGGCGCCCACCGGGTGGTGGCGGTCGAAATGGACCCGCGCTGCATTGAGGCCCAGAAGGAAATTCAGGCCGCCTATCCCGGCCGGCTCGATATTGTCGAGGGTGACGCCCTGGAAATGGACGAGCGCAAATTGATCGGCGACACCGAAGGACGGCCGGTCAAGATCGTCGCCAACCTGCCCTATAATGTGGGCACGGCTTTGCTGATCAAATGGCTGACGGCCCCAGCGTG
>Ga0070727_10004405_pt1 | contig 12066 bp, 9 predicted proteins | sample tdAd472_FD_66722 | JGI IMG/M metagenome (GOLD analysis project Ga0070727, IMG submission 66722) | Marine sediment microbial communities from the Atlantic coast under amendment with organic carbon and nitrate - tdAd47.2 | ecosystem: Environmental > Aquatic > Marine > Coastal > Sediment | place... | reverse complement strand
CAGACCCCGGCGATGCGTCGCACGGGGCTTATATTCCGATGATCAGACGCGGGGAGGCGGTGTAACGAAGCCAACGTCTATGCTTTTAAAGCTGGCGGGCTTGTCCGGTTCTTCAATTATAGTTTCAGGCATAATGGTGGAGACCATGGGCGAGACGGCCATATACCAGCCAACGGCGCAAGTTTCAGCGCATGCCTGATTGCATGGTTTACCGGGACTCTGGCCTTGCTCAGATCGTGCCCCCTGTTCGCAACAATCCATTTGGGACGGCGAAGCGTTGGCGTCGGCATGCATCGGGGAGCAATCCTGTATAGCGGCCAGCGGCGCAAGAAAACCTTGAGCCAGCACAGAACTGTTTAACTGCCCAATAGCGCCTGAGAACGTAGTGAGAATAAGCACGGTCACTACGCACATAGAAACCAAATTATTTGGACTACACCGTTTCATTAAACCCCTATAGCCGTTGTGCAGATTTAGATCAAGCTCAATGGGACCTGTAGCAATTTTGTAAAAATACGCGTACAAAGGAAAAAACAGATATTTTTCTTGGTAAGGGTTGCATCTGTGTCATATATCGGGTTTCTTTGGTCTTACAGTCGAGGCACAACAGCGGCGCAAATGGCCGACAATTGCAGCCGTTTCTTAAGCAAGGTAGTGCCCCGATGATGAGCTTGGGGTAGAGAGCGATCCGGCGGAATGATCAGGCTTATTACATTGCTGACTATGCTTGCCCTGGTGGCGGCGCCGCTCGTTGATGTCACCGTTCTGGACGCCGCTCCGCTGGAAGTATCCGGTGTCCCTGTGGACGCAGATCAAGATCGTAGTGATGTTCCGGAAAACCTTCCCTTTGATAATTGTATAAATCACTGCGGCTGCCACACTCTTCATCACATGGCCTCTTTTGTCCAGACGGTCGAAATACTCCCCTTGCTCTTGTCCGGGCCAGTTCTGCCTCATCAGAACAATAATCGGGAATCTTTGAATTCGGGACCGCCCGTACCCCCTCCATTAGCCTGAACTCTCTGCGTTTCGAATACTGCACGCACTGGCATCGCCTGCGTGCACTGTCTTCCTGAAATCGAGAGTTCAATGAATGATCAGACTACAGGCTGCGCTGTTGAGCGCATTTTTCGCGAGCATTCTGCTTGTCGGATTGCCCGCGCCCGTACTGGCGGAAAATACCAAAAACCTTGATCCGGCACTTCGCGAGTTCGCCGTTCAACTTCTTGCCGAGCATCCTGCAATCCGGGCCGCCGAATCTGAAGTCGAAGCGGCCAAGGCTCATGCGCGTGGACAGGGGCAACCCCTTTATAATCCCGAACTTGGAATCGGCTATGAGGACGTTGGCGACGAAGAGAAGACAAAAGAGCTTGGCCTCTCGCAGACTGTCGATCTCTGGGGCAAACGCTCCGCGCGATACGGGGTAGCCGAAGCAGAACTAAGTGCTGCAAACGCGCGGCTTGCCATCGTGCGCAAAACGCTTCTTGCAGACCTTCTAAAGGCGTTATCTGGCTATGAAGTTGCAAAATCCACCCTGGCGATAGCGTCAGAACGGGTCAAATTGAATCAGGGTTTTGTAGAGCTTGCCGAGCGTCGCTACAAGGCAGGTGACCTGACTCAAACCGATTTGCTCACTGCCAAACTGACCTTCGCCGAAGCGCAGGCTGCCGAGAGCACTGCAATGGCGGACTTTTCCCGAAGTGAAGAACAGCTTTTGGCCATCACCGGTGGAAAGTTGCCGCCTGCGCTGCTTTCAGAAAGTCAGCCGCCTGAAGATACGCCTTCGCCTGAGACTGTCGTCGCTGAAACACTGCCAGAGCTTCAAGTCAGCGCGGCCGAAGTAGAGGCCGCACGGTCGCGTGTCCGGGTTGCGAGGAAGAATAGATACCCCGACCCGACACTTGGTTTCAGTATCGGTGAACAGAAGACATTCGAGCCACTGATGCCCAAAAATTCCCAGACAGTTATCGGGTTGAGGCTTTCGATCCCCTTGCCGGTAAGAAACACTTACAATGCTGAAGTCGATGCAGCGGGAGCCAATGAGATTACACTGGAGCAAAACCGGCGCAATCTCCGGCGACAAATTACAGCCCGGCTTGAAGCCAGCCATAGGCGATATATGGCAGCCCGCGCAGCATGGACGCAGTGGGAGCAGCAGGGCGCAGCGCCTCTGGAAGAACAGAGAACATTGCTTCAGAGACTCTTTGAATCCGGCGAGATAAACGCCGTCGACTATATCATTCAACTCAATCAAACCTTCACGACCGAAAGCGCGGGCATTGAACTGCGTGGCCAGCTTTGGGCCACCTGGTTTGACTGGCTTGAAGCCTCTGCATCGCTCGGCGAATGGATGGAGAATATTCAATGACCAGAAAAATGAAATTGTCCTTAGGCGCCGTAGCCATCGCGGTCATCATTGCTGGCGCCGCTTTCGCGCTGATCGACCGGCCTTCGACAATCATGCGAGCGACCAATGCCCCCATTGCAGAGAAGGGCCAAGAAGAGGCCGGGCATGAGGAAGGCGGTGTCGTCGAAATGACGGTCACTGAACGCGAGACGCAAGGTGTTACGACCGCACTGGTGGGATTGCGCATCCTTAGTGACGAAGCGGTGGTTCCGGGCGAGGTTGCGCTCGATCTTTACCGCTCATCGCAAATCGCGCCGCGTATTTCCGCTCAGGTCGTGGCTCGGCATGCCAAGCTCGGGGACAGAGTGACGGCCGGACAGCGCCTTGTGACGCTCTCCAGCGTCGAGATGGCCGACGCACAAGGAAACCTCATAGTCGCGACGCGCGAGTGGATCCGGGTGCGTCAGTTGGGGCGTGAGGTCGTTTCCGAACGGCGTTATGTCGAAGCAAAGGTGGCTGCTGATCAGGCGCATGCCAAATTGCTCGCCTTCGGCATGACACCGGAACAGACGAATGCCCTGCTTAATAATGGCGACGCCTCGAAAGCGACGGGGACGTTCGATCTTTTGGCGCCGCAGGACGGTACGGTCGTCAAGGATAATTTCGTTATCGGCGAGGTCGTGGATACAGGGCGTGTGCTTTTTCAGATTACGGATGAAAGCCGGGTTTGGGTGAAAGCACAGCTCTCCCCAGAACAGGCCGCGCATGCCGAAGTGGGTGACGCGGTGCGCATCGCGGTTGACAAGGAGCATGTCGTCAATGGTCGAATCGTACAAGTTTACCACACGCTTGATGAGACCACGCGCACCTTGCCGGTCCGCATCGAAGTGGATAACGCTGGCGACGAACTCCATCCCGGGCAATATGTGAACGTTGCGGTACCGATTGGCAACGGCGAACAAGCGCTGGCCGTTCCGGAATCCAGCGTCACGCTGATGGACGGAAGTCCCACCGTCTTCAAAATCGAGGGCGACGAACTTCACCCGACCGCGATCGAAACCGGGTTAACACGAGGCGGCTGGGTTGAAGTGACGTCCGGGTTAAGCGCGGGTGATGAAATCGCAACGACCGAGGTCTTTCTCCTCAAGTCGCTCATCCAGAAATCCCAGATGGGCGAAGGCCACGGACACTGAGGAGAGACCCATGTTGAACAAGCTTGTCGAACTTTCGCTTCAATATAAATTTCTAGTGATCATCGCCTTTCTGGTCGTGGGTTTCCTCGGTTGGCGGGCGGTGATGACCGTGCCTATCGACGCCTTTCCCGACGTCACGCCGGTGCAGGTCAATATCTACACGGAGTCGCCTGGCCTCGCGGCGGAAGATGTGGAGCAACTTCTCACATTCCCTGTGGAATCAGCCATGGCCGGGCTACCGGATGTTGACCAGATCCGCTCGGTCAGCCTGTTCGGGCTCTCCTATGTTTCAGTCTATTTCGAAGACGATGTGGACATCTATTTCGCTCGAAGGCTGGTCATGGAACGCCTGGCGGAAGTCCGCGACCGCATTCCCGAGGGCTACGGCACACCGGAAATGGGACCGAACACCTCCGGCCTCGGACAGGTGTTCTGGTACACGCTCGAGCGCACCGATGAAAAGCTCTCTGGCGACATCACCGACATGGACCTGCGCACGCTCCAGGATTGGTCGATCCGTCTCATTTTGCGGACCGCGCCGGGGGTCGATGACGTGATGTCCTGGGGTGGGCAGGAACGCCAGTATCAAGTGCAGATCGACCCCCTGAAACTTATCAAATACAAGCTCGGTTACCGCGACGTGATGGACGCGATCGAGGCCAACAACGCCCAAGTCGGCGGACAATATATTGATCAGGGACCGGAGCAGTTTTTGGTCCGGGGCCTCGGCCTCGTTGACGGCGAGCGCGACATCGGCAACATTGTCCTCAAGGTCGAGGACGGCACGCCGGTCTATTTGCAGGACGTTGCGACAATCGTACAGGCACCTTCGCTGCGCTTCGGCGCAGTGACGCGCGACGGCAAGGAAGTCGTCCTCGGCATGGCCCTGTCGCGCATCGGCGAGAACGCCAAGAATGTGGTCGACGCGGTCAAGGAGAAACTCTCGGTTGCCGAACAGGCCTTGCCTGATGGCGTCACGCTGAAGCCGATTTATGACCGCACCGAGCTTGTCGAAAAGGCGGTATCAACGGCGGAGCGCGCCCTGATCGAAGGTTCGATCCTGGTCGCAATCGTACTGTTCCTGTTTCTTGGCGAATTGCGCTCGGCCTTTGTTGTCATCGCGGCATTACCGCTCGCCATGCTAATTGCTTTCATCTTCATGGGCGAGGCGGGCCTCTCGGCCAACCTGATGTCGCTGGCGGGGCTTGCCATCGGTATCGGCATGATGGTCGACGGCGCGGTGGTGATGGTCGAGAATTCCTTCCGCATCATGGCCGAGCGCCGCGCGGAAGGCGAGAAAGTAAACCGCACCGCAGCGGTGCTGGCGGCGGCGCGCGAAGTCGCCAACCCAATCGCCTTCGCCATCCTCATCATCATCGTCGTGTTCCTGCCGCTTTTCAGCCTTGAAGGGCTCGAAGGCAAGCTTTTCAAGCCGATGGCCTTCAACATCAGCTTCGCCATGGCGGGATCACTGCTCCTGACACTGACGATCATCCCGGTCCTGGCGGCCTTGATCCTGAAGCCCAAGGAAGAGCGCGACACTTTGCTGGTGCGCTGGATAAAACGTGGCTACCTGCCCATGCTCGCCTGGTCGCTTGCCAACAAGCGCAAGGTCGTGGCGGCGGCCGGCATCTTGCTAGCTGGCAGCCTCGCGCTCTTCCCGTTCCTCGGCAAGGAGTTTATGCCGCAGTTGCAGGAAGGCTCGATCATGTGGCGGGTGACCTCGATCCCGTCCACCTCGCTCGACCAATCGATCAAGGTCTCGAACAACATCGCGGAGGCATTGTCGGAATTTCCCGAAGTCGACACCACGCTCGCCATGATCGGCCGAGCCGAGAAGGGCGAGACGGCGGACGTCAACTACATGGAGATCTATACCGCCTTAAAACCCCAGACCGAATGGACATCCGATCGCTCCATCGGGGACTTGGCGGACGCAATGCGTGAGACCCTAGAGGAGGTCGTTCCCACCGCCGTCATCGCCTTCACCCAGCCGATCCAGATGCGGGTGGAAGAACTGATCTCAGGGGTGCGCGCCACCCTGGCGGCCAAGCTCTATGGTGAAGATCTGGGCGAGCTCGATCGCCTGAGTCAGGAGATCAAGAACGCCATTGCCTCGGTTCCCGGCGTTGCTGATCTGTCGCTTGAGGCCAATCTCGGCAAGCCGCAGGTGCGGATACAAGTGGATCGGGAGCAACTCGCTCGCTATGGCCTTAACGCAGACGACGTTCTGACCATCGTCCGCACAGGGATCGGTAACGAACCGGTCTCAACGCTAATCGACGGGGTCCGGCGATTCGATATCACCGCCCGGCTTCAGGACTCCTCGAAAACCTCCGTAGAGGCGATCAGGGCGATTCCGCTCAGCACTGCCAACGGGGCGATCATTCCCTTGAGCCGCGTTGCGGACATATCGGTCGCGGAAGGCTATTCCTTCGTTCGACGCGAACAATTGCAGCGTTATGCGGTGATCCAGATGGATGTCCGCGGACGGGACATTGACGGATTTGTTCAGGATGCAAACCGCGCGATTGAGCAGAATGTGAAATTGCCCCCCGGCTACTGGATTGAATGGGGCGGAGCGTTCGAGAACCAGCAGCGAGCGCTCGCGCGCCTTTCGGTCATCGTACCGCTAACGATCTTCTTCATCTTCGTCCTTCTATACACGGCGTTTAACTCGATCCGCCACGCAACCTTGATTATCGCCAATGTGCCGTTCGCCACCATTGGCGGGCTGATCGGGCTTGCCATCACCGGACAATATCTGTCGGTACCGTCGGCAATCGGCTTCATTGCGGTCTTCGGCGTCGCCATGCTCAACGGCATCGTGCTCGTCGAGTTCATCAATGGATTGCGCGAAAAGGGGCTGAGTGTTGGGGAGGCCGTACGTCGGGGAACGGAACTCAGGCTCCGCCCGGTACTGATGACAGCAAGCGTTGCTATCCTCGGCCTTATCCCGATGCTTCTGTCGTCAGGTGTCGGCGCCGAGACCCAGCGGCCGCTTGCCACCGTCGTGGTTGGTGGGTTGATCACCTCGACGCTGCTGACCCTCGTCCTCCTCCCCGTCATCTATGAGTGGATGGAGACGCGACGACAGCATGACGACCCTGCCACAGAAAAGCTTCCTCGGAAGGAGATAGACAATGGCTAGGACCCACCATTTGCTCAACGTCATCTGCAGAAACAGATCCGTTCGATCATTTCTGATGCTTCCATTCGTCCTAGGTATCCATGGTTGTGCGACATCCACGGACGATTTGGTAAAGGCTGGGCGTGTCGAGATCGCCAAGGCCGGAAAGGCCGACTGGTACGTTCAGAATGTCCAGGTTCACCAGGATGAGAAAGGCATGGTCATTCACGGCCGGGTCCGTCCAGGCAATCGAAGTCATGTTCCCAAATCATACTCCGGGCATATGGACATTCTGGTGAATGCGCCGGAACGCAGCAGCGTCTTCGATGGAATTGTGACTTTGGGCGGCAAGCAACAGTATTTTGTCTATCGAATGGGCAAAGTCCCCCCTGCAAGGTCCGTGGTCACGCTTGATTATGTCCGCTTCTCCCACAGCCGCCATGCTGCTGACTTTCAGGGTCTCCCGTTTAATACGCACATGGAATCGGCATCACCGACTTTCCAGAAGGACAAATGATATGAAAGAAATCAAAGCATTCGTTCATCGCAACCGCATCGCCGATGTCATCCACGCGCTCAAGATAGCAGGCTTTAAGGATATCTCCGTGATCGACGTCCTGGGCATGCTCAAGGCGCTCGATTCCCAAGAGCAGGGATACTCCATCGAAATTGGCGAAAAGGTTATTACGGAGGTCAAACTGGAACTCGTCTGCGAAGCTGCTCAGCTCGATCAGGCCATAGAAATTATTCGAAAAAATGGACGCACAGGACAACCAATCGCCGGTTGGGTTTATGTCAGCGAGATCGAAAGCGCCTATCCGATCGAAGATGGAAATACGTCCTGATGGCGGCAGCAACCGAAGAGTCCGGCCTGATCTTCAAGGTGCAAGGGCTCGATTGCGCCGAAGAAGTGGCGGTGCTCCGGCGCGAGCTTGGCCCGCTCGTCGGCGGAACGGACAACCTCGCCTTCGACGTCTTGAACGGCCGCATGACAGTGCTTGCCGAAGCGCCGCCAGTCTCCCCCGATGATATCCGGCGAGCCGTCCGCAGGACAGGAATGACCGCGACTGAATGGCGCGCCGACGACACAAGATCAGATGACGAGAGCGGCCGGCAGCGACGGCAACATATCTGGTTCACAAGTCTCAGCGGCCTGTTTGTCGTTGCAGGCTTTGTCATCCACATTTGGCTCGCGGGCAGCTTCATCGAAGCCATTCGGCTTCTCGCTGGTCACGAGGGAGAAGCCGTGCCGCTGCCCGAGATGGTCGCTTATGCGCTCGCCATCGCCTTTGGTATCCGCTTCGTCATCGTCAAGGCCTGGCACGCGGCGCGCGGACTCAGACCCGACATGAACCTTTTGATGACGGTCGCCATTGCGGGTGCCATTGTCATCGGCGAATGGTTTGAAGCGGCGACGGTTGCGTTCCTCTTCGCGCTGTCGTTGACGCTGGAAAGCTGGAGCGTCGGACGGGCGCGCCGGGCGATTGCGGCGCTTCTCGATCTTGCGCCGCCCATGGTGCGCCTCCTCCGCACAGACGGATCGGAAACGGACGTGCCTGTGGCCGAGGTCAATCCGGGCGACCGCTTCATCGTTCCGGCGGGCGAGCGCATCGGTTTGGACGGGCGGGTCGTTGCCGGCGCCAGCGCCGTAAATCAAGCGTCCATCACCGGCGAAAGCGTGCCGGTTGAAAAGACGATCGGCGCGAACGTCTTCGCCGGCACGGTCAACGGCGACGGAACACTGACGGTGGAGGCCACCAAGGCGGCCGGTGACACCATGCTGTCACGCATCATCCGCATGGTCGAAGAAGCTCATGCCCGCCGCGCACCTTCGGAACAATGGGTGGAACGATTTGCGCGTATCTATACGCCGGCAGTCATGGCTCTCGCACTTCTTGTCCTTCTGGTGCCCCCGCTGGCGTTCGGTGGAGCGTGGAACGACTGGTTCTATCGTGCCCTTGTTCTGCTCGTGATCGCCTGCCCGTGCGCTTTGGTGATCTCGACGCCCGTTTCCATCGTCGCCGCACTGGCCTCGGCGGCGCGAACCGGCGTGCTGGTCAAGGGCGGCGTCTATATCGAGCTTCCCGCTCGCCTCAAGGCTCTCGCCATGGACAAGACTGGAACGATCACGCGGGCCGAGCCCGTCGTGGCTAAGGTCATCCCGCTCGGAAACCACACCGAGGCCGAGCTCATGGCGCGCGCCGCAGCGCTTGAAGCGCGCTCCACGCATCCGCTTGCGAGGGCAATTCTGGAATATGCGGATCAGCAGGGAAACGCACCTGCTCCAGCGGACGACGTACAAGTCCTCAAGGGAAAAGGACTGACCGGAACCTTCGACGGCGAACAGTTCTGGCTCGGCTCTCACCGCTATGTCGTCGAGCGCGGCCAGGATACCCTCGAGATCGCCAAACAGGCGGAAGCATTGGAAGCGGACGGCAAAACAGTCATCGCCGTTGGTAATGCGCGTCATGTCTGCGGCCTCATCGCGGTGGCAGATACGGTTCGGCCAGAAGCCCGGGAAATCCTGCAGCAACTGCATGCCGCCGGCATTAGACATGTCGTGATGCTGACCGGCGACAACCGGGTCACGGCCAATGCCATCGCCCGCGATCTTGGCATTGACGAGGTGTATGCCGAACTGCTGCCGAACGACAAGGTCGAGAAAATCGAAGAGCTCGTCACACGCTACGGCACGATCGCCATGGTCGGTGACGGTGTTAACGATGCACCGGCACTGGCGCGCGCCAACCTCGGCATCGCCATGGGCGCGATCGGCTCCGACGCAGCGATCGAAACCGCCGATATCGCGCTCATGACCGATGATATCTCGAAGCTTCCTTGGCTCATCCATCATGCTAAACGAACGCTTACTGTCATTCAGCAGAACATCGTTTTTTCACTTGGTGTCAAAGCGGTTTTCGTCGTGCTTACCTTCGCCGGCTTTGCCACGCTCTGGGGTGCCATCGCCGCGGATGCGGGCGCTTCTTTGTTGGTGGTCGCCAACGCGCTGCGGCTATTGCGCCTGCGTAAAAGTCCGGAGAATTCATGAAATGAACCGCTCAACAGAGTCATCAAGAATGTTCTCGATGTCCAGGAACAGAAATATTCCATCAAAATCGGCGAACAAGACCGACAAGCAAGAGGTCTGAGCATGGGAGCCGGACACGATCATGGCCAAGGTAAAATGAGTGATAACCGCCTGTTCTGGGCGGTCGCGATCAATATTCTCCTGACGGTCGCTCAAGTTGTTGGGGGCATCGTATCCGGCAGCCTCTCTCTTATTGCCGATGCGTTGCACAATTTGAGTGACGCGGGATCGCTGCTACTTGCCCTGATCGCAAGGCGAATATCACGACGCCCGGCGGATGAGGAAAAAACCTTCGGATATAATCGCGCCGAAATCATCGGCGCGCTCATCAACCTGACAACGTTGGTCCTGATCGGCCTCTATCTGATTTACGAAGCCGTTATGCGTTATTTCGAACCGCAAGAAATAAGTGGCTGGATTGTTGTGATTGTCGCGAGTATCGCGCTGATCATCGATATCGGCACTGCGATCCTGACGTATGCGCTTTCGAAAAGAAGCATCAATGTTAAGGCCGCATTTCTTCATAACGTATCCGATGCATTGGCATCCGTCGGGGTGATCATCGTGGGCACACTGATCATTCTTTATGATTTGTACATCGTGGATTCAATCGTGACCCTGATAATCGCAGGTTACGTGCTCTATCAAGGCTTCAGTTCATTGCCGCGCGCCATAAATATACTTATGCAAGCCGTTCCACCCGACATCGACCGGTCGGAGGTGATAGCTTCAATGCAGAAAGTGCGTGGCGTGCGTGGCATTCACCATGTTCATATCTGGGAAATCGACGAGCACCGCAGGTCCCTGGAGGCACACGTTGTTGTCATCAAGACGGACCTGAACGCCATGGAAACGATAAAACGCGATATAAAAGATCTTCTGAAAGATAAGTTTGGCATTAGCCATTCGACCCTAGAATTTGAACTGGAAGAGTCGAGTTTCCACCTAGGTGACAAAACTGCTCAACATTACATTGATCCGAAGTAGTTCCCGGTGCCGCAGCACGGCGCACGGCCCGCGCAGTCTGGTAGAACGTCGCCTTGGGCTCAGGCTTTCGCGCCACCGCCGGAAACCGAGGCTGTACCATACTCTGAATCGGAAGACGACTATTTCGATGAATGCGCCTATGCCGAGAACAATCCGGGCTGGGACGAAAAGCCGCTGGAAGATACTATCGCCGCCAGGTCCGATGAGCGTATGCCAGCGAACGCAGGCGAGATGCTACGCTACGGACATACTATGCGCCCGGTATCGGCGACATACGCATCTATGCGCAGATTGATCCGGACAACTTGGACCTCGCCTCGGATTATTTGCCCGGAAGATCTTAACTTTGATGGACCAAAGCCGGAGAGTAAACCCAAGTCGCCAAAGTAGCCACTACCCCGCACAGCAGGACAGCTTCGCAAGGTCCTTATCGAATGTCTGTGCTGCAAGCTTCAAGCCTTCCACTGTTGTGAGGTACGGGAAAATTGTTTCCGCAAGATCGCTCACAGTCAGCCCGTGTTTGATCGCCATCACGGCAGTCTGAATGCTGTCCGCGCCTTCAGGTGCCAGAATATGCGCCCCGACCAGACGGTTCGATTCCGTTTCCGCCACGAGCTTTATCAGTCCCCGCGTGTCGCGGGCGGCCAGTGCGCGCGGCACATATTCGAGCGGCAGGACCGAACTGCGGACCTGCAATCCCTGATCCTGCGCTTGCCTTTCTGTCAGGCCAACGCTTGCCACCTGCGAATCGGTGAACACAATTGCGGGCATGGCCGTCGCGTCGTAGCGGCGTGTGTCGCCGTTCAGCGCATTCTCTGCCGCGAGCTTCGCGCCATAGGCGGCCATATAGACGAATTGATCCCGCCCGGTCACATCACCGGCGGCATAAATGCCCGACTTCGAGGTCCGCATCCGGTCATCGACGACGATGCCGCCGCGTCCGTCAAGGCGGACTCCGCTTTCATCGAACCCGAGCCCTTCCGTATTCGGCTGGCGGCCCGTAGCGACCAGCACCCGTTCCGCCTCAAGTCGATCTTCCTGGCCGTCTCTGGTGATCCGCAGCGCGACCCCGTTTTCGGTTCGGGAAATGTCCTTGTAGGCAACCCCGCTTTCCAGCCGGATGCCTTCCTCCCTGAAATAGCCCGTCAGCGCCTCGCCGATTTCCGGCTCCGCCGCAGGCAGCAGGCGGCTCCGGCAGACAATCGTCACCTTCACGCCCGCGCGGGCCAGCATCTGCGCGATTTCCGCCCCGATATAGCCGCCGCCGATCACCAGCAAGGATTTTGGCAACTCTTCCAGTTCAAGCGCCGTGGTGCTTGTG
>Ga0070727_10004402_pt1 | contig 12080 bp, 11 predicted proteins | sample tdAd472_FD_66722 | JGI IMG/M metagenome (GOLD analysis project Ga0070727, IMG submission 66722) | Marine sediment microbial communities from the Atlantic coast under amendment with organic carbon and nitrate - tdAd47.2 | ecosystem: Environmental > Aquatic > Marine > Coastal > Sediment | place... | reverse complement strand
GGTCAGCGTGTGTGGCTCGTGGAGGGCTGCGAGGGAGATCACCCCCTCGTTGCCCGCGAGGTGGTCGCGCAGACGCGCCTCGACGGCCGCCAGCGCCTCCTCGTGGGTTGTCATGACCCCCGTGCCGGTCTTGGCTACCGACGCCACGACCGGAAAGCCGAACGGATTGAGCTCGGAGGCGACCTGTTCGAGGGGCAGCGACTCATCGTGGTCGGTGTGGTTGACCTGCAGCACCACCGCGGCGGCGGACAGCTCCAGCCCGGCGGCTGCCAGCTGCTGCTCGAGCTGCAGCAGGGCATCGACATTGGTCGCTTGCCGCTCCGGGCGAGCATCTGCCACGAAGACCAGGGCATCGACGCCCCCCAGGACCTCTTCGCGGTGCGCGGGCAGCTCCAGGCCCCCGGGGAGGCTGTAGACCTGGTAGCGCATCTCGAAGCTGGCCACGTGGGGCCCACCAGCACGCAGGTACTGGAAGTACCAGCTACGTTCCTTGGTGTCGTCGGGGCCGAACATGTGCAGACGCGATGTCTGCTTGGCTTCGATGTCTTCGTACAGACGCCGCACGTTGGTGTTGCAGCCGGCCCCACTCGCTCCGATGTACACGATCTTCGCGGAGATCTCTCTGGTCGCGAAGTTGATGGTGGCCATGGTGTCGCCCGTCGTCCGGTCGCGAGTATACCCACCGGTGGCTGTCGGCGGGTTAGCCGAGTCCCCGACGTGGTCGCGGAGGGTGCGTGCAGCCAGTGATTCCATGGTTCGAGGTTCCCGGCATCACGGTGCCCGGTCTGGGGCTCGAGCTCCATGGCTTCGGCTTCCTGGTCGCTCTCGGCTTCGTGATGGGGGGCAAGGCCGCCATGAGCCGCGCCCGACGCCTCGGGCTCGACCCCGAGGTCATCAATCGCCTGATCGGCTGGCTGGTGTTGGGCACCTTCGTGGGCGGGCACGTGGGCTACGGGCTGATGTACAAGCCCGACGAATACCTCGCGGATCCGATCCAGTTCCTCTACGTCTGGCAGGGGCTGTCGAGCTTCGGTGGCTTCGTCGTGTGCGTTCCGCTGTCGGTGTGGTTCTTCTACAAGGAGAAGGTGCCGGTCTGGAAATACCTCGACTGCCTCGCCTATGGCATGTCGATCGGTTGGTTCTTCGGCCGGATGGGCTGCTTCGTGGCCCACGACCATCCGGGGTCCCCCACCGACTTCTTCACCGGGGTGTATTGCCGGCCGGTCGAGGGCCACATGATCGACCTTCCCGACTGGCTGGTCCTCCACGAGCCGCACCGCAACCTGCCGTGGGGCCCGTGCGAGACGAGCGCGTCGACGATGGCGGTGCACGACATGGGCCTGTACGAGGCGATGTGGTCGCTGTCGATGTTCGGTCTGTACCAGGTGATGGACCGTGTGAAGGCCTGGAAGCCCGGCGTGCTGGTGCTCACCCTCGGCATCACCTACGTGCCCGTGCGCTTCGCGATGGACCTGCTTCGACCCGAGACGACCGACCCTCGCTACGGCTTTGCTGCGGCGATGCTCACGCCCGCGCAGTGGTGGGCGCTGGTGCTGCTGGTCGTGTGCATCGGAGCGGTGGTGAAGCGGCTGGGGTCGAGCGACGAGGCCGTTCAGCCGACGCCCGGCGTGTAGGGCGGCGTGAGGGCCGCCTTCAGGGCACGACCACCTGGTCGCCGAGCCCCAGGCCCTCGACCACCTGCACCCGGATGCCGTCGGACAGCCCGAGGGTCAGCGGTCGGGTCGTGCCATCTTCGAGGAGCACCGAGGGGCCGCCGTCGTCGAACCGCAGCGCGCGCTCGTCGAGGCTCAGAACCTCCTCTGCACGGGCGAGCACGATGTCGGCGTTGGCCGAGCTGTTGGCACGCACGAACACCCCGTCGGGTGGGGTGATGGCGGCCCGAATCTCGAACTGGACCGCGCCGTCGGCCTCGACCCCCTTGGGCGAGATGTACTCGAGCACGCCTTGCAGCCGCTCGTCTTGAAGGGCGCCCACCGTGAGGCCCAGCGGCAGGCCCTCCTTCACGCGGCCGACCTCGGACTCGTCGAGGAAGCCCTCGAAGACGAGATCGTCCATGTCGGCGACGTAGGCGACGGTCGTGCCTTCGTTGAAGGTGTTCGACTCGATGACCGAGTAGCCGACCTTCACGTCGACGGAGAGCACCATCCCGGCGATCGGGCTGCGCACCTCGGTCGACACGTCGGTGCCCCCCGCTGCGCCCTCACGGACGATCTGCAGGTTGCGTCGGGCCGCGAGCTGGTCTTGGCGGGCCAGCTCGTAGGCGGTTCGCGAGCGGTCCCACTCTCGCTGTGACAGGGCACCCTGCTGGTAGAGGGCCTCGGCACGGTCGCGCTCGGCCTTGGCGTCGGCGAGCTGGATGGAGGTGCTCTGGGACTGCGACTGAGCGCTGTTGAGGGTGGCGGCATCCGGCAAGATGCGGATGGTCGCGATGCGGTCGCCGACGGCCACGACGTTGCCAGGCTCGACGAACAGTGCCTCGACCACCCCCGACACCCGCGACTTCACCGCGACCTCGTTGCGAGGGACGATGGCGCCGGTCGCGACGGTCTTGACCACGATGTCGGCGGTCGATGGGCTGATCAGCTCGGCGGGCTCGGGCTCCTCGCCGCTGCGCCACACCAGGAATCCGAGGGTGGCGACAAAGGCCAGCAGGGCGCCGCCGGCGACGAGGACGGGGACCAGGGTGCGGAAGAAGCGAGGCATGGGACTCGTGGGCTCGGGCCGGGGTTGTATCGCGTCTGCGCCGGGCTTGGGGGCGAGGTGGGCGGGGCATGCGAGGGGGGGGATGCGCGTCAGGCGGCTTGTACGGGCACGTGCAACTTGCGGCTGCCCGTACATGCCCCGTTCCGGCGATGAGCCCCTCACCAACAGCGTCGTCTCCCGCCGTCGGGGAGCGCTACTCCGTGCGCAGGGCGGTCACCGGGTCGACCGACAGCGCCCTTCGAGCCGGCAGCCACCCGGCCAGCAGCCCCGCCACCGCCAACAGCCCCACCGCCCCGAGCGCCGCCCCCAGGTCGACCGAGGGCTGACCCAGATCGGGGTGGTTGGGACCGATCTGCAGCGCGAGCCCCTCGATGAGGAGGACCCCGGCCACCAGCCCCGCGTAGCCCGACACCGTGGTCAGCACGAGGGCCTCCAGCAGCACCAGCCGCACGATGGAGGCGGGCGTGGCCCCCAGCGCTCGCCGCAGCCCGATCTCGGAGGTGCGCTCCCGCACCACGATCAGCAGGATGTTCGACACGCCCACGACCCCAGAGGCCAGGGTCGCCGCGCCGACCACCCACACCAGCCACCGGATGCCGCCGAACAGGTTCTGCAGCTTGGCGAACTCCTTCTCGGCGTTGCGCGACCCGATGGCCTGGCGGTCGTCGGGGTGCACCCCATGGCGCCGGCGCATGGCCACCAACGCCTCCTCCTGAACCTCCTCGCCGCTGGCATCGGGCGCGGCAAGCAACGCGAACCACCCGACTCGGTCGCCGGTGTGGAAGACGTGTTGGAAGGTAGACAGTGGGATGTGCAGGCTCGACTCCTGGCGGTCGGCCATCTCGCCGGAGACCTGTGCGCGGAACACCCCGACGACGCGGAAGGCGACCCCCCGCACCTCGATCCAGGCCCCGAGTGCGCTGCCCCCATCGGGGAACAGCACCCGCTCCACCTCTCGCCCGATGACGGCGACCTTGCGCTGATCGGCCTCGTCGAGGGGGTTGAGGAAGCGCCCGGAGACGAACCGCACGTTCTGCACGGCGGCGAAGTCGGCGGTGTCGCCCATCACCTGGAAGGCGCCGGTGTGGTCGCCGTGGCGCACGGGTGTGCCGTCACGGTAGCCCCCCAGCTGAAGACGCGGCGTCGCCAGCGCGACCCCGGGCAGCCCTTCGAGCAACGCTCGGTCGGCGTTGCGGAACACGATGCGGCGGCCAGGCGCCTGCCCGGCGTAGGGCAGGGCCGTGCCCTGCCCCCACATGTAGACCGCGTTGGTGGCGTAGCCGCCCATCGAGCGCATGACCCCTCGCTCGAGGCTGGTGCCGAAGCCCAGCATCAGCACCAGCATGAAGGTGCCCCAGAACACGCCGAGGGCCGTCAGCCCCGTGCGCATGGGGTTGCGCACGGCGACCTGGGTGACCTCGGTGGCCAGCTCCCACAGGGCGGTCATGCGTCCCTCAGCGCGGTGATCGGGTCGACGGTGGCGGCGCGCCACGCGGGCACGAAGCCCGCGACGGCACCGGCCAGCACCAGCAGCCCCATGGCCACCAGCGCGACCCCGACCTCGGGCTCGGGGTTTCGCAGGTAGTCGTTGTCGGGCACCCAGGTGCGGATGGCCTCCACCGCTGCGACGCCGGCCACCACGCCGGTGTAGCCGGCGACGGCCGTGAGCAGCACGGCTTCGCGCACGACCCCCGCCACGATGCGGCCCGGCGTCGCTCCCAGCGCCTTGCGCAGCCCAATCTCGGCGGTGCGCTCCTGCACGCTGACCAACATGATGTTGCCGACGCCGACGACGCCTGCCAGCACGGTCCCGATCCCTACGACCCAGGTGAACAGCTCGAGCATCAAGAACACGCCCTGCAGCTGCTGGAACTGCTCCAGGTAGTTGCGCACGCGGAAGGCGGTGGGGTCGTCGGGGTGGATCTGGTGGGACTGAGCGACCTGCCGCGTCACCACCGAGGCGATTTGGTTGGCTTCCTCGACGCTCGCGTCGCCGACCGTGAACATGATCTGGTGGACTCGGTCGCCGCCCCGAAACACCGTGCGCGCCGTGGTGATCGGGATGTAGACGATGCTCACCTCACCGTCACCGCCCTCGTCTTCGAACAGCCCGACCACCCGGAACGGCGTGCCAGCGAGGTCGACCCACTGACCGAGCACCTGCTCGTCGCGCTGCCCGCGAAACAGGAAGTCGGCGACCTCCCGGCCCAGCACCACCACCTTGCGCTTGTCGGACAGGTCGAGAGGATTGAGGAAGCGCCCCGCAACGACCAGTGTGTTCTCGAGGTAGACGTGGTCGGGGTGGACGGAGCGCACGCCGTAGGCCGACGCCCGGTCCCCGACCTTGAGCAGCGCCCGGCGGCCTGGGGGGTAGAAGCGCCCCGTGAGGTGCTCGACCCCGGGGAGGGACTCGACCCTCCCGATGTCGGCCTCGACGAACTGCACCTCGCGGCCGACCCGATGCCCCTGGTAGGGCAGGCTCGTCTCGCCGTCGTAGATCCAGATGCTGTTGGTGGCGTCGTCGCGGAACTGCCAGCGCACGCTGTTCTGCAGCCCCGTGCCCAGCCCGAGCAGCACGACGAGCATGAAGGTGCCCCAGGCCACGCTCAGGGCCGTGAGGGTGGACCGCAGCGGATGGCGGACGACGTCTTCGACGAGCTCGCGGAGCAGGTCGCTCACGGGTCGCGCTCGATGAGACCGTCGCGCAGGCGGATGGTTCGGTCGCAGCGCTCGGCGATCTCGGGCTCGTGGGTGACGACGACCATGGTGTTGCCTGCCTCGTTGACCTCCCGCAGCAAGTCCATGATCTCGAGGCTGGTGGTGGAGTCGAGGGCGCCGGTGGGCTCGTCGGCCAGCACGAGGCGTGGCTCGGTGACCAGCGCCCGCGCGATGGCCACGCGCTGCTTCTGGCCGCCGGACAGCTGATTGGGGAGGTGGTCGGCCCAGTCCGCCAGCCCTACACGCTCCAGGCCGGCGAGGGCGCGCTGCACCCGCTCCTTTCGGGGCATGCGGCGGTAAGTCAGCGGCAGCGCGACGTTCTCGGCCGCGGTCTTGAAGGGGAGCAGGTGGAAGCTCTGGAACACGAAGCCGATCCATCGGTTGCGGAGCTCGGCGCTTCGCGCCTCGGTGAGGCCCTCCACCAGCTCGCCGCCCAGGCGGTAGGTGCCGCCGTCGTGGCGGTCGAGGAGGCCCAAGACGTTGAGCAGTGTCGACTTGCCGGAGCCCGAGCTGCCCATGAACGCCACGAGCTCGCCGTCGTCGACGTCGAGGTCGATGCCCTTGAGCACCGGAACCTGCCGATCGCCGACGGCGTAGGACTTCGTGAGCTGGCGGACCTCGATCACGGAGGGGCCCTATCCTCCGGCGCGGGTCTGCGCGGCCTCGCCGTTGGGACTCCGCTTTGCGTGCATGCGCATATTCATCCCACATATTCCGATTGCGCCGGTGTCGTGACGCATATTATGCATCGCAGTCCCGGGAGTTGCCTTGCACGTCTTCGCCGACAAGATCGCCAGCGCCGTGCGCCACGTGGTGCGCGGCCCCGAGCTCGCGCTCACCTCGATCGTGCCCGGTCGTCCCGGCACGGTGGTGGCTGTTCGCGTGCTCGACGACAAGTCCACCTACAACCAGCTGGAAGACGCTGCGGGTCGCATGCGTACGGTGCACGCGGGCGACGTCGTGGTGGGCGTGCTGGGTGCCCGCGACGCGCTGCGTGGCTACGCCGGGTCGGTGCCGGAGCGGGTGGGGGCCGGCGACGTGCTGCACCTGCTGAACCTCGGTGGCGTGGTGGGGCGGTGCACCTCGCACGACGCCGCGCTGGGTGGTCCGGCGCGGGTGGAGGTGCTCGGGGCGGTGCTCCGTGCTGGAGCGCCGGCCAGCATCCATCCGGGTCCCGTCGCCTGCCTCGACGTGCTGCCAGCACTGCCGCCCCTCGTGCTGTTGGCAGGCAGCTGCATGCATGCGGGCAAGACGGCAGCCGCGTGCGCCCTGGTGCGCGGTGCGGCATCGGCGGGGCTGCGGGTAGGGGCGGCCAAGCTCACCGGGGTGTCGTTGCGGCGTGACGCGCTGCAGATGGAGGACCACGGGGCGGCGGTGGCGTACACCTTCGCCGATGCCGGCCTTCCCTCGACCTGCGGCGTCGACCCGACCCCCGCCGCGCGAGGGGTGCTGGCTGCCGTGGCGGCCGCCCAGGTCGATCTCATCGTGGCGGAGCTCGGCGATGGTCTGCTGGGCGACTATGGGGTGATGCGCCTGCTCGAGGAGCCGGCCCTGCGCGCGGCGACTCGCGCCGTGGTGTTGTCGGCCAACGACCCGGTTGCAGCGTGGGGCTCGGTGGCCCTGCTCGAGCCGCTGGGCCTGCGTCCGGCGGTGATCACCGGCCCGGCCACCGATCATGCGGCGGGCTGCCGGGCGGTCACCCTGCACACCGGGGTGGCGGCGGTCAACGCGCGGTCCGACGGTCCGCAGCTCGCAGCCCACGTGCTGCGTGGCCTAGGCCTCGCGGTGCGGGGTGCCGCATGAGGGTCGGAGTCGTCGGCGCGACCGGCTATGTCGGCGCCGAGCTGGTGCGATGGATCCTGGGGCACCCCACCTTCGAGCTCGCGGCGGTGATGCGTCGCTCCGGCGAGCGCGAGCCGCTGGTTGACGTGGTGCCTGGGCTTGCAGGGTGCACCGACGTGGTGCTCCAGCCCTTCGACGCGGCGGCGGTGGCGTCCCTCGATGCGGTGTTCCTCGCCACACCCCATGGCACGTCTCGCGGACTCGCAGAGGCCCTGGCTTCGGTGCCGGTGTTGGTGGACTGCGCGGCCGACCATCGCCACGACCCCGCGTGGGTGTATGGCCAGCCCGAGCTCGCCGGGGAGCGCTTGTTCGGGGCCCGCCGTGTCGCGGCGCCAGGGTGCTTCGCGACGGCGCTGGAGCTGGCCCTTGGGCCTCTGGTGGCCGCCGGGGTCGTCACTGGACCAGCCTGTGTCGCCGCCGCGACGGGCAGCACTGGCTCCGGCGCCACGGCGGGCCCCGCGACCCACCACCCCGAGCGGTCCACCAACCTGCGTGCCTACAAGGTGCTCAGCCACCAGCACGCCCCCGAGGTCCGCACCTTCCTCGCGACCCTCGGCGACGCGCCCGTGCTGCGCTTCGTGCCCAGCAGTGCGCCCGTCGACCGCGGCATCTTCGCCACCGCATTCGTTCCGGTGGGCGACGCCAACCCAGTGGCCATCGTGCGCGACACCTACGCATCGACACCCCTCGTGCGGCTGCGCGACGGAAGCCCGGAGCTGCGCCACGTGCGCGGCACGGCCTTCGCCGATGTGGCCGTCCACCACGACGACGACACCGCGGTGGTGCTCGTCGCCCTCGACAACCTCGGCAAGGGCGCGGCCAGTCAGGCCGTGCAGTGCCTGAACCTCGCGATGGGGCTCGACCAGGCTGCCGGCCTGCTCCGCCCCGGGAGCCTCCCGTGACGCACCTCCTCGACACCTTGGGCGCTGCGCGCTTGCCCGTCACCTTCGCCTCCGGGGAGGGTGCGCTGTTGTTCGACACCGCCGGGCACACCTGGTGGGACTTCTACGGCGGCCACGCCGTCACCCTGTTCGGCCTCAGCCACCCGCGCTGGGCCGAGGCGATCGCCGCCCAGGCTCGGTCGCTGTCGTTCGTCACGACCATCGCGGGCGTCACCGTGCGGGAGCGTGCGGCCGACAAGCTGTGCGCGTTCACGGGGATGGACCGTGTCTTCTTCGTCAACAGCGGCTCCGAGGCCAACGAGGCGGCGCTGAAAATCGCCCGCAAGGCCACCGGTCGGCCGGTGATCGTGGCGATGGAGGGTGGGTTTCACGGGCGGACCATGGGGGCGGTGGGCGTCACCCACGGCTACCGGTCGCAGCATGCGCCGGCCCATGGCGACGTGCGCTTCGTGCCCTTCGGCGACCTCGACGCCTTGCGCGCTGCGATGGGGCCCGACGTGGCCGCGGTCATCGCCGAGCCCATCCAGGGGATGGCTGGGGTGGTGGTGCCCCCCGACGGCTGGCTCGCTGGGGTGCGGGCGGCCTGCGATGCGGTCGGCGCCTTGCTCATCGCCGATGAGGTGCAGTGCGGCATGGGGCGTACGGGGGTGCCGCTGGTGTCGACGGGGCAGGGGGTGCAGCCCGACCTGGTCACCCTCGGCAAGGCGCTGGGCGGCGGCTTTCCGGTTGCGGCCATGCTGTGCACGGAGGACCTCGCCGGCACTGTGGCACCCGGTGAGCACGGCAGCACCTATGGCGCCGCTCCGCTGGCCTGTGCGGCGGTGGAGGCCACCCTCGACATCCTCGAGGAGGAGGCGATGCTCACGAAGGCTGCCGCGCTGGGCGACCACCTGCGCGCCAACCTTCAGGTGCCCGGCGTGCGCAGCGTGCGCGGCGCAGGGGCCTGGCTTGGTCTGGAGCTGGACGCGCCGGCCCGCGACGTGGCCGCTCGCCTGCGCGACCAGCGCTTCCTCGTCGGCACCAGCTCCGACCCGTTCGTGCTGCGGCTGGCCCCCCCCGCGGTGATGCCCACCTTCGCGGTCCACCTCCTCGGGGAGGCGCTGCAGCAGGTCCTCCACGTGCGGGCATCGGCATGACCGCCCACTTCCTCGACGGCATGGAGCCCGGCCACGACGGGCTGCTCGCGCTGGTCGACCGTGCCCTCGCCCTCCGCGCGGGGGCGCCTGCTCGGCGGTTCGAGGGCAAGTCGCTGGCGGCGGTGTTCTTCGATCCGTCGCTTCGCACCCGCACCTCGTTGGAGGTGGCCTGCGCCCAGCTCGGGGTGCACCCCGTGGTCCTGCACCCGAGCACGGATGCTTGGGGCTGGGCCTATGGCGAGGGCGAGGTGATGGACGGCGCCGCCGCCGAGCACGTCAACGAGGCCATCCCGGTGCTGGCGTCGTATGCCGACGCGCTGGCCATCCGGTGCTTCGCGTCGGATGCCGTGCTCGACGCGGCCGCCCGGCTGTCGTCGGTTCCGGTGCTCAACCTGGAGTCCCCCCGCGGGCATCCGCTGCAGGGGCTGGCCGACGCGGCGACCTGGCGCTCCCGCCTCGGTCCGTCCCTCGTCGGTCGGCGGCTGTGTCTGACCTGGGCGCCCCATCCTCGGCCCCTTCCCCGCGCGGTCCCCCACCAGGTGGTGCGGACGGCCACTCAGCTGGGCATGGACGTGGTCGTGGCCCACCCCGAGGGGCTCGACCTCGACCCCGATGTGATGGCCCGCAGTGCGGCGGTGGCGGCGGCGCGTGGCGGGCGGCTGAGCGTCACCCACGACCAGGCGGAGGCGCTGGCGGGGGCCGAGGTGGTGTACGCGAAGGCGTGGTCGGGGCCGATGGCCGCGCCGTCGTGGCAGGTCGACGCGCTCCCCGCCTCCACTGGCTTCATGCACTGCCTGCCGGTGCGTCGCAACGTGGTGGTGAGCGACGCCGTGCTCGACGGCGCCGGCAGCTGGGTGCAGGAGCAGGCTGCGCTCCGCCGATGGACCGCCCTCGCGGTGCTCGAGCACCTGCTGGGAGGTGGCTCGTGGGCATCGTCGTAGTCAAGGCCGGCGGGGAGCTGCTGGAGCGTCCCGACGGGGTGGTGCAGGCGGTGCGCTCGGGGTGGGAGGCTGGCGACGCGGTCGTGCTGGTGCACGGTGGCGGCCCGCAGCTGGATTGTGCGGCGGCGGCGGCAGGCCTGGCGAGCACCCGGGTGGCGGGCCGACGCATCACCACGCCGGAGGTGCTGGACCTGGCGGTGGCGGTGTGGCGCGGCACGGTGTCGATGGGCTGGGTCCGCGAGCTGGCGGCGGCCGGGGTGCCTGCGGTGGGCCTGTGCGGGGTCGATGGCGGGTGGCTTCGGGCTCGGCGTCGGCCGCCGGTGACCGTCGTCGACGACGATGGGGTGACCCGACAGGTGGACTACGGCGAGGTGGGCGACGTGGTCGCGGTTGACCCGGGCTTGCTGCAGGCCCTGTGTGGTCGGGCGGTGCCGGTGATTGCGCCGCTGGCCACGGACGGCTGGGGCGGGGTCCTCAATGTCAACGCCGACACCGTTGCGGCGGCCGTCGCGGGGGCGCTGCGAGCGACCGAGCTGCGGTTGCTGACCTCCGCACCGGGCTTGCTACGAGATCCGGCTGACCCGGGCTCGGTCGTGGAGGCCCTCGACCTGGGCGGGCTCGACGAGCTCGAGGCAACAGGGGCCGTGCGCTCGGGGATGCGGCCCAAGGTGGCCGCCGTGCGTCACGCCCTGCGTAGTGGGGTGGACCAGGTGTGGATCGGCGCGACGCTCATGCGCCACGGGCCCGGCGCTTCCGGCGACGCTCGACCGCTACCGCCAGCCCCTGCGCATTGAGTGAGCGGTCGACGTCGAGCAGCGCGATCTGGTCGGTGGTGGCGCCAGGCACTAGGTCGGCGAAGAACTGATCGACGAAGGCAGAGCACATGGCCTGCAGGGCGTCGCCCTCTGCGCCACTGTCGTCGGCGCGGTCGACCAACTCGCCGTAGGCGCGGAGCTGGCCGATGAGGGTGGCGCCGGCGCTGGACAAGTCGCGAACGACACCAAAGTGCGTCAGCCACGCTTCCTTGGCGCCGCTCTGCACGATGCGCTCGACGCTCTCGACGGCGAGGGCCGCGTCGAAGTCGGTGGGGCTGGTGCTGGGGAAGATCACCCCTTGCAGGCCCGGATAGCGGATGCCGAAGCTGTCGCCGGTGAAGATGGCCTGCTCAGCCTCGTCGACGATGCAGAAGTGGTGGTTGGCATGGCCGCGGGTGTGCAGGAATCGCAGGGTGTGGCCACCGATGATGAGCGTCTCTTCGTCGTCCATCGTCTCGACCCTGTGGGGGTCAATGGCCTCGATGGTGCCGTACAGCTCGGAGAAGACAGCGGTGCCGTAGACCTGTGTGGCCGACGCCACGAGCTTGGTGGGGTCGATGGCGTGGGGAGCGGCGCGGGGGTGTGCGATGAGGTGGGCGTGGGGGCATGCCTCGAGCAGGGCGCTGGCACCGCCAGCGTGGTCGAGGTGCACGTGGGTGATGATGACGTGGGTGACGTCGGCGGGCGTCAGGTCGAGGCCGCCTAGCGCGGCGAGGATCCGGTCGGTGGCGCGAGCGGTGTTGGTCTCGATGATCATCGCGCCGTCGTCGTGGGTGACGATGTAGGCGGCGGCGGAGCCGGGGAGGCCTGCGTAGTCGCAGTCCACGAGGTGCACGGCCATGGGGAAGTCCTCCGTCGGATGGGGTGGGGGACTTCCTAGCACGCGGTCGCCGGCGACCGGGCAGAAGGGCGCCACGCAGACGGTCCGCGACGAGGGGGGACGGGCAAGGCGTGGTGGTCGCGCGGCTCATCGCCCGTTCGGGGATTGTACGGGCACGCACA
>Ga0070727_10004400_pt1 | contig 12084 bp, 11 predicted proteins | sample tdAd472_FD_66722 | JGI IMG/M metagenome (GOLD analysis project Ga0070727, IMG submission 66722) | Marine sediment microbial communities from the Atlantic coast under amendment with organic carbon and nitrate - tdAd47.2 | ecosystem: Environmental > Aquatic > Marine > Coastal > Sediment | place... | reverse complement strand
GCCCGAGATCGTAGGGTGCGCCCGGCAATCCCTGCAGATCGGTGATACTGGCAGTCGATGGCGCCGCAAAATCCGTGGGTGGCGTTACGACCAGGCGGTAGTCACCGTCCGGTACCACCGGGAAGCGATACTCGCCCGGACCGAAGTTGTAAGTCGCGCCTGACGCATCTGTGACCGTGGAGCCACTCGTAATGCCCGACGGGAAGACGGATACGCCGTCGTTGCCAAAAACGACCGCCGGCGCTCCACTGATCGCGTCGACAATCTCGATTTGCACGCCATCAACGACCGCGCCAGTTAGAGATTCGAACACCACGCTGACTGGATCGACCGTCGCGCTCGCCTGCGCCGTATCTGTCGGGTCAACCGGGTCCGAATACGAAACCTGGATTGTCGAGTTAAGTACTCCCTGCAAAAGGCAGTCACCAGCAACGGCTGGCGCGCTGGAAGACGGCACGTAGCCGGAGAACACCCCGGTATCGAGCCCGGTTTCGCTGAGCTGAATCGTCTCCGCATCACCGCTGACCGGGTGTACGACATTGACGACGGCCGTATCGATGACCTGGAAGTCCACGTTCTGGTCGCTGTCGGCGAGCCTCAGGAATAGCGGTTCACCGAGATTGTAAGCCGGGGCCGGAGCGACCTCCTGCACCAGCGTCGGATCGATCGTACCTCCACCCGTCAGTGTCGGATCAGCCAGCAGAACGAATGCTCCGCCCTGCGAGCAATACGCCGAGCCAACGGTTTCCTGGTAGCTGCCGCTGCCGGCAGGTAACACGCGCGTGAACTCCACGTCCGATGAACTGCGGACAACAGCCACCGTCGTCTGGACCGTGTTGCTCAGGGTGATGGTCTGGCCACCGGCCAGATTGAGGTATTCAAACGATGCCTGGTTGGAAACGATAGCGCCCGGAGGGGCCGCAAGGGCACTGTTTCCGGCAATCAGCGACGCGAAAAGCGCCACGAATCGACCATATGCCAGTGCCTTACGCAAGTTCCAGATATGCCTCGGGGGGAACAGCTGTTCCCCCCGAGGGTGTCTGCACACAAGGCCGCCAGGCCCCGATCCGGGAGGCCCGGAGCGAGGATTGGCGAGGTGTGGGTCACCCGAATGGGTAACCCGACATCTCATCGCCTTGTGCAGTCCCTTGAGCACCGTGATCGTCGTTATTAGCTAATGACTAGAGCGGCGGGATGCGGACTTGGAACTGAACGGTCATCGACGTGGTCTGCGGGACGTTCGGCACCGTAATACTCAACGCGCCGGTAACGACGTCGAACGAGCAGCCGTCGCCGTCCGTATCACCAGCATCATCGGCATTACACGTCGTCGTGTCGCCGAACAATACGTTGTCGGCCCCATAAACACCGTTCTCGAGCGTCACTTCGAGATCGACCAGGTCGGTTACCACGACGCCAGTAGCGTCCTGTGCACCGGCAGTGTTGTCGATCAGGATCGTGTACTCGATGACTGCGTCAGGCACAGCTTTGCCCGAGCCAAACGGATCGGAAAAGACCAGAGCTGTCTTCGTGACGACAATCGCCGCCGATGAGACGAGGAAGCCATCCGCGCCTGTCTCGGTCGCGAAGCCGTTGCCATCGGCGGGATTAACGAACACGTTTTCGACCAGGGCCGGATCGTCTACACCCGGCGTTTCCTCGAGCTCCACGCTCGTACCCGGATCAGCCGCAGTCGCGGCAAGCAGCACGTTGGCGATCTGGTTGTTCAGCAGCGCTGCGGGCGTGTCGGCATAGATGCGAACGCGAATCGAGTCGTCCTCGGGAAGGTTGTCGATCAACGTATCACCCGGTGCCAAGCCCGTTCCCGGATCGGCCGGGTCAGGTCCGTCACCAGCCGCGCCACCGCCGGGCTGTCCGTCCGGCGCCGCACTGACGGCGACACGAATCGCGTTCATGTCAACGTCGGAGTCGGTCGTACCAGGGCCGCGAACATCGCCGTCCGCAGAGGTCAGGTTGGTAGGACTGACGACGAAGTCGAGCAAGCCGTTACTCGTGTTGGTAACGTAGAACTCGACGAACACGCCGATGTCACCCGGTGTAGTCGATGCCAGGGCACCACCGACCTGGCTGATCGTAAACGACACACGACGGTCGACGACAAATGAGGTGTCAGCACCACCGCCCGGCACTGCGACGCCAGGCAGGTTGTTGCCTGTAGGCGACGACTCGATGCCGGTTTGCAGATTGCCACCAACAAAGTAGACGACGGTCGCGCGGTTGTCGACCGAAACACCCGGATCGGTGCCGGCTGCCAGTGCCTGCTGACCAAGCAGCAGAACCGCAGCCATCGTTCCGAGCCTGACGAACAGGCCCGGCATTCTCAATACAGTTTTCATCACGGTACTCCTTTTCCAAAAACTGTTTCCGGTCACATGACCGGGCAGGTACCAAATCGACGATGCGAACCCTGCAATTCGCACCGCCGTATCAAGCGAATGCTTAATTCAGTACAGCCGTGAAACGCGCCATGCCCTGCGCTCCTGCGGCCAAATCGTTTTGCATGACCCAGCGGACATGCGTGAAGTCGTCTTCGTTCGCGGGACGCTCGACGCCGTCCTCGACAACACGCAGCTCAGCGGCGGCGGCGAACGAGGTGCCACCATCGACCGAGAACTGGATTTCCGTGCCAGGGCCAAATGCGGACCCGTCGACGTAGGTCAGGCTCGCGTCGATCGGATTCGTAATGACGACGTTGTCCGCCGGCTCTTCGCTAATGTTGCGAAACGTGATCGTGTAGACGACGCGCTCGCCCGGGATGACGGTCTCCGCAGGAACGAGTCGCGTTTCGCGCTCACCGGCTGCGTTGACGGTCACTTCTTCCTTCTGCACAACCGTTTTGACATTGAGATGGCCTTCTTCTTGTGCGAAAGCCGATACGCTCAACGCGATCACGAAAAACAGGACGCTCTTGTAAATGTTCATACCAACCCCTTTTGCTGAAACGCTCATTGAAAAATCCTCCAACTAGTCAATCGTTACCTGGAACACGACGGTCTGGATGCCAGCGACCGCCGTGAGATCGCCAAGGCGCACCACGATTGTGGGTGCACCTGACGTGTCGATTTCGCCCGCGTCCGCATCAATGGCGTCGGTTAGCGAAACTGTGTTTAATGTGATGCTTGCGGGTACGTACGTGGCGTAAGTCGGGATGAGGTCACGCACGGCGCTCGCGGTAGCCGTGCCCGTGCCCAACACTTCGACCGTAATGGTGTAAGTAATCGTCGCGCCGGGTATCGGCTGTGTGCCGCCAAACGGATCGGCGACAGCCTGCGCCTTGACGATGATTACCTGCACGTCGGACACGAGATACTCGCCGGTATCGAGGTCCTCGCCACCGGATGTGCCGACGATCGCGTCGACGCCGCCATCACCCTGCCCCGTGAATTCGGTTCCGGGCGCACCGGTTCCGGTCGCCGACGTGGCCGTGAGTTGTGAGAGGCCGGTCTCGCCGTTGGCGACACCGCCCGGAATGTCATTAATCAGGAATACGTCGACCGTGGCGTCTGCAGCAAGCACCGGGTCGTTCGTGCCTGGCGTGTATGCAACATCGCCGACGTTGAAGTCGCCACTGCCGTCGGAATCAAAATAGATCGGCGGGACCGCAGGCACCGGATCGAAGTCGTCGCCACCAAGGGCGCTATTGATGGCGAGCTGAAATGTCTCGGTGCCGTTGCCGGTGTTCGTCACCCGGAACAGCAGTGCCTGGTTGGTGTCGCTCGCGGCAACGAGAACCTGCGGGGACTGCACGGTGACGTTGACGTCAATACGCTCGACCACGGTCACAATCGTCGTGTTGGTTTGCAGCGTTACCGGCGAACCGGCCAGATCGAAGGTGACTGTCGCCGTATTCTCGATGACCGTTCCCACTGGCGTGCCGACCGCGAGCACGACGGCCGGAGCCATCGATAACAGCAACGCAAACAGTGCCTTTTTCAATTCTTTGCTCCCGACCGTCACGGTGACCCTCAAGCAGGCCACCCGCGCCCGGGCAGGCCGCTCCGCCCGCCGTAACGCGTAGACCCTGAATGTCCCGGAAACAAAGGGCTGTTGCCATAATCAGGCCCTGTTTTGTGCTGGTACTGTGATGGCCTTCACAGTCGTTCCGTGAAGTCCCTCACACCCGCGAGGCGGGCCCGTCGGAAGCCGTAAATGCCTGATTCTTGGAAATCGGCCAATTCGGCCGACAATCCGTCATTGGTCAATCGCTCCCGCATGCGGAAAACGACCGACAAAAGGATCGCTGGCTGCAATCGTGGTCATTCCGCGTATAATTCCGCCCCCTCACATCGCCACAGTCACAAGAAAAAAACGATGACGACAAAACTTGCGGCCCTCCGGGAATGGGTCGACCAGGTCGCTGCAGCGACCCAACCCGAGAAAATTCACTGGTGCGACGGCAGTCACGCGGAAGCCCAGGCCCTGATCGCCGAAATGAAGCAGGACGGTTTGCTTTCGTCACTCAACGAAGACGGTTACCCGAACTGCTACCTGCATCTCTCCGATCCGAATGACGTGGCACGCGTGGAACACCTCACCTACGTGTGCACGCCGGAGCAGGACGACGCGGGCCCGAACAACAACTGGATGAGTCCCGGCGAAGGGCACGCAAAGATGGATGCGCTGTTTGACGGCGCCATGCAGGGCCGGACCATGTACGTCATCCCGTACTGCATGGGCCCGATCGACTCGCCCTACTCACGCTGCGGCGTCGAGATCACCGACAGTCCATACGTCGTCGTGAATATGAAACTCATGACACGCATGGGCTCGAAAGCGCTGGCGCGAATCGAACGGGAGGGCACGTTCGTCAAGGGGCTGCATTCGACGGGCGATCTCGATCCGGAACGTCGATTCATCGTGCATTTCCCGGACGAGCTGTCCATAAAGAGCTTCGGCTCGGGCTACGGCGGTAACGCGCTGCTCGGCAAGAAATGCCATGCACTCAGAATCGCCAGCCACCAGGCACGCACCGAGGGGTGGCTTGCCGAGCACATGTTGCTCATGGGCGTCGAAAGCCCCGATGGTGAGACGCACTACATTGCCTGTGCGTTCCCGTCAGCCTGTGGGAAAACCAATCTCGCGATGCTGATACCGCCCGAATCGATGCCGGGATGGAAGATCTGGACGCTCGGCGACGACATCGCGTGGCTGCACCTCGACGAGGACGGCCGGCTAATGGCGATCAACCCGGAGTCCGGTTATTTCGGAGTCGTTCCCGGCACTAATGAGAAAACCAACAAAAACGCGTTCGACATGATCCACGGCGACACAATCTTTACCAACGTGGCACGGACTGCTGACAATAAGCCTTGGTGGGAAGGTAAGAACGTCGGTGAGCCAGCCTACGACTGGCGTGGCCAGGAGTACGATTCGGCCAACGGACCCGCAGCGCATCCGAATTCACGATTCACTGCCCACGCCAGCAATAACCCGAGTTACACGTCGCTGATGGATGCGCCCGAGGGCGTGCCGATCTCGGCAATTGTATTCGGCGGCCGACGCAAGGAACTCGCCCCGCTCGTCTACGAGGCAAAGAGTTGGCAACACGGTGTCCTCGTCGGCGCGGGTGTTGCCTCGGAGACCACTGCCGCGATGGTCGGCGAAGTCGGCGTCGTACGTCGCGATCCGATGGCGATGAAGCCTTTCTGTGGCTACAACTTCGCCGATTACTGGTCGCACTGGCTGTCGTTCACCGAGCGAACCGATAAACTGCCGAAAATTTTCCACGTCAACTGGTTCCGCCAGGATGGCGATGGCCACTTCTTGTGGCCCGGTTTCGGTGAAAACCTGCGCGTACTGCGCTGGATCATCGACCGCTGCGAGAATCGCATCGAAGCTCGGGAGACGCCAATCGGTTTTCTGCCGAATGCCGAGGACATCGACACGCAGAATCTCGACATCGATGCAAAGACCATGCGCTCCCTGACGACGATCAATCCGCTCACCTGGCGGGAAGAAATGGAGTCGATCGGGGAGTACCTGGAAAGTTACGGGGATCGCCTGCCGCCCGAATTGCGCGAAGAACAGCAGCGCGTAACCGCGGAACTGGCTGCCATAGACTGGCCGAAATAAGAAACAGGGTCAGAGTCGAATTAATGGCATACCGCGCTGGCCCGGTATGCCATTAATTCGACTCTGACCCTGTTTCTAGTCGATTGCCTTGAAGTGAATTGCCAGCGAAGCGCCGGCTTCCTCGGCGCGGCCAAGGCCGATCGTGCCTTCGCCATTCAGTTCGGTTGAGTCGCGCCGAACGAAGGTCTCCTCGCCGCGGAGATTTAACAGGAATGTGCCGTTGGTGCTCTGGTCGACGAGCATGAACTTGCCACGCCGAAGCTCGACCTTCGCATGGATTCGCGAAATGAGGTTGCCCTTTACGACAAGGTCGTTGTCGTCCGCGCGGCCGATGTTGGCGCTCTTGCGGCTATCGCTGATCTCGACCGTCTGGTCACGGAAGGAAAGTAACATTCGCGATACCTTGTTGCGGCCGCGATTTTCCCACTCGATCGTCGGCAGCATGCTGGTGGCCTCCTCCGGGTTCCACAACAGCTCGTAGAGCGCGACTTCGTCCATCTTGCCGCGTACAGTCGCGACGTCGATTTGCCGCGTCTGCTCCTTCAACTTGGGACTCATTTCTTCGACGGTCTCGCCGGAAATGACAATCTGCCTGGCCTTGGCCTGTGATGTCATGCGATTGGCCGTGTGCACGGCGGCACCGAATATGTCGTTCTGTTCCTGGACCACCGGGCCGAAATGGCAACCGACACGGATCGATACCGGAATGCGATCATCCTGCTTACTTTCCACCGAGATCCGGCTCTGCATCATGATCGCCGCACTCATCGCCTCGTCCACCGAGGCAAATGTGGACATTACCTCGTCGCCGATGGTCTTGATGACCGTGCCATTGAACTGGTGCGTGGCATCCTTCATCACATCGAGGCACACGGCGACCGTCTCGCTCGCCTTGGTATCGCCGAATTTGTCGTACAGCTGGGTACTGCCGACAACATCAGCAAAGAGAATTGCGACTTCCAGGTCCCGTGTCATTTCAGAGTTTAATGTGATTTATGCCTATCAGATACAACTGACTAATATACAAGTTATTTTTCAGCAACAATATACGCGATCCACGCAAGATCTGCTTCACCCTTTTGCTCCGGAGTGAACTCGCCGTTACCCTCGCCGTCCTCGTCATCGCCTTCCCAGTACACAGTGACCTTAGCGAAACCGGCTTCCAGCAGCATGTCACGGAGTTCGGGAGCGGTATATAGCCGCCACGCATAGCTGAAGGCCCGCTTGATCTTTGAACCATCCGGGAACTTGAAGTGAATGTAGCATTGCATATGATTCGTGACAGGATGGAACTTGGCCTGATGCCAGATGTAGGTGAAGTCATCCTGCTTCGTCTTCTCCTTCGTCTCCTCGAAGGCTTCTGATCCGCCGAACATGTCCATGAACAACACGCCATCATCTTTCAGCGCGTCGTAGCAACGGCGCATGTAGGCGACCATCGTCGCCCGGTCCTCGAATATCCAGTAGCTGAAATTGAACGCCGCAAGCACGTCGACCTTGGGTGTCTCCACGGTCAGTACGTTGGATTCCATCAGGCTGACTCGGGCCTGGTCTTCGACCGGCAATCGGGCAACACGATTCTTGCGCCCCCACTCCAGAACCGACGAATCAATGTCGACACCGATCGCCTGGTACTCCCTGCCCTGAGTCACCCACTGACAGGCAGCGCTCGCGGTGCCGCAAAAATCCTCGCGGAACAAGTAAGCCTTGCGACCGCTCAGTTCCTGAAATGTCGTCTGCATGAACTCGACCTCGTTCTCCACATTTTGTACCGACTCTTCGTACAACTCGTGGATGTCGGCCAGCTCTGCCATCGTGGGTCGATTCTTCTTCGGTTTTGCGCTCATCTGGGGTAGTACGCTCCGTAGATGGAAAGGTTGGTCATTGTAACGGAGCTCAGCGAAATGAGGGAGAGTATTGTCGGCACGCGCTGCCATATTAAGGTCAATCACGCCGCCAGCGGCATCCTCTCAAGCGCATGATGCAACACTTCGACACCGGCGCCTTCTTTGAAAGAATTCTCACTGATATATCGGCGCCAGGCTCTCGCACCGGCCTCGCCGGTAAACAGGCCCAGCATATGTCGCGTTATCCGGCCGAGCTTTTCGCCCTTCGACAGCTCGGTTTTTATGTACGGCAACATCTGCTCGACGACGGAATACCGGTCGGGCAAAGCCCACGACGGATTGAAATGGTTCTCGAGCCGGGCGAGCAGGTACGGATCATGGTAGGCCTGCCTGCCGATCATGACGCCGTCGACATGTCGTAGTATTTCGTCGGCTTGGCTAACGCCGGTGACACCGCCGTTCAAAATGATTTCGAGTTCGGGGAGATCGCGCTTCAGCTGGTAGACACGCTCGTATTGCAGGGGCGGAACGGAGCGATTCTCCTTCGGACTCAGTCCTTCGAGAATTGCGACGCGGGCATGCACAATGAACTTGCTGCATCCCTCAGCGCGCACCGTGTCGACGAACTGCCTGAGAAACTCGTAGCTGTCTTCGTCGTCGATGCCGATGCGCGTCTTGATCGTGACAGGGACATCGACCTCGACCTGCATTCCGCGCACGCAATCTGCGACAAGCTCCGGATGGGCCATTAAGCACGCACCGAACTGGCCGCTCTGCACGCGGTCACTCGGGCAGCCAATGTTGATATTGATTTCGTCGTAGCCGAATTCGGCACCGCGCCTCGCCGCCTCGACCATCAGTTTCGGATCGCTGCCACCGAGTTGCAGTGCGACGGGGTGCTCGGCTACATCAAATGCGAGCAGGCTTGCCGTGTCCCCGTGATGTATCGCGGCGGCGGTAACCATCTCCGTGTACAGCATCGCGCCCGGGCTCAGCAGCCGCAGGAAAAAGCGACAGTGCCGATCGGTCCAGTCCATCATCGGTGCTACTGAGATTGGACTATTCATATTCGAATCAAAATTGGCGGTGGGGACCAAGCTATAATACGGAATCCTCACCGAGAGACCATCCTATTGTCCGCAACTGTATCTTTCACACTCAACGGCAAATCCGTAAGTGCCGATGTCGAGAATCGGACCTTGCTGGTCGACCTGATTCGTGACCACCTCGGCCAGACAGGCACACACGTTGGTTGCGACACCAGTCAATGCGGTGCCTGCGTAATTCACGTAAACGGCCGGTCAGTAAAAAGCTGCTCGATGCTTGCGATTCAGGCGACGGGGGCGGACATCATGACCATTGAGGGCGTGGCCCCGGAAGGAGCTCCGCTGCACCCCCTACAGGCCGCTTTTCGCGAACACCATGGTCTGCAGTGCGGCTATTGTACGCCCGGCATGATCATGAGCGCGTTGGACCTTATCGACCAGAACCCGGACCCTAGCGACTTGGAAATCAGGGAATGGCTCGAAGGCAACCTGTGCCGGTGCACGGGCTACGACAACATCGTCACAGCCGTCAAAGCCGGCGCTGCCACCATGCGGACGGACGGATAGACCATGTACGACTTCACGTACCATCGGCCGAACTCAGTCGAAGAAGCGAAATGCATCCTCATGGAGAATGAAGATGCAAAGATCCTCGCAGGTGGCATGACCTTACTACCGACAATGAAACTGCGCTTGGCGAGCCCCACTGACCTCGTCGACCTGAGTAACATCAAGACTCTGTACGGACTGCGTGACAGCGGACAGTTCCTGGACATTGCTGCGATGACGACGCACGCAGAGATCGCCGGCAGTGACCTTGTAAATAAAGAAATTCCGGCCCTCGCCGATCTTGCACGCCGGATAGGCGACGCACAGGTCCGAAACAGGGGTACGATTGGTGGTTCTCTGTCAAACAGTGACCCATCAGCCGACTATCCGGCAGCGGTTCTCGGTCTTGATGCAGTAATCAAGACCGATCGACGACAGATCAGGTCGGACGAGTTCTACGTCAATTTGTTTGAGACAGCGCTGAGTACGAACGAGATTGTCGAGTCCATACAATTTCGAAAGCCTGAAAGTGCCGCGTATGCGAAGTTTCCGAACCCGGCGTCCCGCTACGCAATTGTCGGTGTGATGGTCAGTGAACTCGATAAGAATATTCGCGTCGCGGTCACAGGTGCCGGACCGTGTGCATTCCGATCCGCCCTTCTCGAAGCAGCGTTATCCGAAGACATGTCTCCAGGCGCACTGGATGGTTTGACTATCGACGCTGACGATTTCAATGAAGATCTTTTTGCAAGCGCCGAGTATCGGGCACACCTGGTCATTGCCATGGCAAAACGCGCAGTTGCCGAAATAGTATCCGGCCGGGGTCGCGACAGCGGCTAGCGCGAGAAGTACCACCAAACCAGCAAAGCGGCCGCAAGCACTCCCGCAACCAGCCAAGCCAGCGGGATGCGTCGCTCCGGCATGGGCTCCTCGACTCTCAGAGCCATGGGATCAAGCCTGGTCGAAAGGCTCCCGAAAAACTCGTCAGCGGTCTTTTTCGTAGCACCGGACACCAGGCGAGACCCGACCTGCGCGAGTTTCCCACCCACTTTGAGATTGGCCGAGTAACTTAGCTCTGTACCATTGGGTACCGATTCGAGGACCACGTCCGCATTGCCACGTGCGAAGCCGGCGGTACCGCTTTTGCTACTACCGACGATTGTGTAGCTCTCCGGCGCCCGCACATTCTCCAATTTGACCACCGTCTTGAACCTGGCTTTTACGGGCCCGATGCTGGCGAGAATATTGGCGTCAAATTCCGAATCATTCGTTCTGGTGAATGACTCGCATCCTGGGATGCACTCCTTGAGCGTGTCGGGGTCGTTGAGTGCCGCAAAAACTTCCTCACGGGTGCTGGCGATGATGTATTTACCCTTTATTTCCATTTTGCTTCCGTATGGCGAAGTTGCACAGCTTGTCTGAATGACTAGAGGAATGTCCGAATCGTGAACAGCTCCGGGAAGAAACTCATATCCAGTGCCTTCTTGAGGAATGGTACGCCAGACGAACCACCGGTGCCGCGACGATTGCCGATGATTCGTTGCACGGTATACATATGTTTGAATCGCCAAAGCTGAAATGCGTCTTCGATATCCACGAGTTTCTCACCCAGCTCGTACAGCTCGAAATGCTCGTCAGCATTCCTGTAAATCTCGAGCCATGCGTTCTGGACGGAGTCATCGGGTTCGTAGGGAAGACTGAAGTCCCGCTCCAGTTTGCTCGGATTGATGTCGAATCCGGAATCGGCGAGCTTTCTGATTACCTCGTCATAGAGACTCGGCGAGCGCAGGTACTCGTCCAGCTTCTCATACGAGCCCGGATTGTGGCGGTGAACTTCAATCAATGCGGCATTCTTGTTCCCCAACAGGAACTCGAGCTTGCGATACGAATATGACTGAAAACCCGAAGCAGGCCCCAGCATTTCTCGAAAGGTGAGATAGTCGACAGGCGTCATTGTCGACAAGATGTTCCACGAGTGAACGAGTTGGTTGAGAATCAGCTTTACCCTCGCGATGACCTTGAAAGCATGGCGAAAATCGCTATGCCTGACATTCCTTCGCGCCGCGTCAAGTTCGTGTCCGGCAAGTTTCAGCCATAACTCACTTGCCTGGTGGATGATGATGAACAGCATTTCGTCGTGCTGCGACGACAGTGTGTGCTGTGCATTGAGAATAGCGTCGAGGCTCAGGTACTTTTCGTAGCTCATACGGTGCTCAAGATCCGTATGAATACCCGCCTCCATTTCTCTGAAATTATCCGGCGTCTTGCTCATTGCACTTCACCTGTTCGGTTTGCTGCCAGCTTATACAGCTCGTCGATAAGCTGTGGATCCTGCCACAGTTGCTCAATACTCGGAATGCGCATGATCTGATCCATGATCTTGTTCTGCTCGTCACCGATTCGTAGCGCCTCGGCGTATGGAATCTCGGGCGAGAACGTCACCAGGGAATACAGCGGTGTCCACAAATCGGGATAAGCCTCGTGAAACTTCGCCTCGATCTTTTTGCGTAGTTGAAACATTGCATCACCGGAGAGGTCACTCATTTCAA
>Ga0070727_10004399_pt1 | contig 12084 bp, 11 predicted proteins | sample tdAd472_FD_66722 | JGI IMG/M metagenome (GOLD analysis project Ga0070727, IMG submission 66722) | Marine sediment microbial communities from the Atlantic coast under amendment with organic carbon and nitrate - tdAd47.2 | ecosystem: Environmental > Aquatic > Marine > Coastal > Sediment | place... | reverse complement strand
CCTGAGGGAGCCGGAAAATCTGTTGGTCGGCATCTATGAATATCATGGCGATGATTTCGAGGCCGACATGGCCAAAATGGGTGAAGACCCGGACACGAAAAAATGGTGGGCCCTGACAGACCCATGCCAGGCCCCACTCGACTCAGCCGAAACAGGCGAATGGTGGGTTCCCATGGAAGAAGTGTTCCACCTGGATTAGGCACCCTGAATGGTCGCGTGCCCCAATATGGCAGAAATTCGCCCGGCCGATTCCGCCACAAGGCTCGGCGCGTCTTCCACCGTCACTGCGGCCCGGCGGGTCACGACAAAAGGTACGGTCAGGCTGGCGACAGCGCCCCTCGACGCGGAGTCAAAAATGGGCGCGCCTATATCTGTCACGCCGTCCACCATGCGCGACGGCATACAAACATAGCCGGTTTCGCGAACCTGCTCGCACTGTCCTTCAAAAGCGTCTATCTCGGCGGCACTTGCGCCTCCTGCTTTCAGGTCGCCCAGGATCTTGGTCTTCTGCATAGGCGAAGCAAAGGCATAGAGAACAAGTCCGGATGCCGACTTCATGATGGAGCGCCGATGCCCCAGCCGCACACTGAAGCCGACATCGTCCGGGCTTTCTGTGCGCGCGATCACAACGATCTGGTCTGAGCTGATAACGGCCAGTTGAATGGACTGCATCATGCGGCTGGCAAGCGTAGACATTTCCGGCAGTGCGGCCTCATGCAAATTCATTTTCGGCGGAGACCGCATGCCGATTTCAAACAGGCGATTGGACAGCTGCAACTTTTCCGGATCATCCGTACGCTCAACATATCCGCGTGCCTCAAGCACCACGACCATGCGATAGATCTCACTCCGGGAGCGGCCCAGATTCCGCGCAATATCCGAGATGGATTGCGGCGCCCTTACCATGGCGAGACATTCCAGAATATCGAGCCCCTTTTCCAGGGCGGGCGCTTTATAGGGGAGTTCCGTCATGGCGTTTCACTTGCTCTGTTCTGCCGGTCCGTTTCGGATATGAATGCCGAAAGGCCAATCACATCATATATGCAAAGCGGCTAATGTCTCCCCATTTGGCGCAGCCTGTGCAACGCCGCCTATTTCAGCATCTGCACTGCAGCCAGAATGGCGATGTCCAGCGCGCGCGTAATTTCCGCCCCAAGCTCGATCTTGCCGCCAGCCTCCACCCATTTGCGGTGCGGCAGGGATATGGCGGTCAGCAAGAGCGACACGACCAGTTCCGGCCTGTAATCATCACTGCGATCCAGCGCATATTCCGCGGCCACATAATTGGCAAATATGTCATGCTGCTCGCGGTCATATTCGCTCCACGCGAAGGCAAGATCCGCCTCGTTTCGCAACGCATTCCACAGCGCTACACCCGGGCGTGACTCTGCCTCCAGAGTATCTGCCAAATTGAGGGCTTCTGCGCGAAAGAAATCAAAGAACGCCAGTTCACCCTGCGCCTGAACGGCCCGGTCCCGCAGCTCATCAGCGCGCGCCGTGACCAGGCTCAGCGCCAGATCGCTCTTGGTCTTGAAGTGCATGAACAGCGTCGTGACATGAATGTCCGCCGCGTCAGCAATCGCCTGCATCGTGGTTGCACCATAGCCATCCTTGCCGAACAGCTTCGCCGCCTCGCGCAGAATGGATGCGCGCGTGCGCCGACGCCGCTCCGTGCGGCGCGGATACTTCACCTCCGCCATCAGCGCAGACTTGTCTGATTTGGAACGATCTACCATTACACGTCTCTTGGGCCGGCCCGGTCGAGCCAGCGTATATAGTTTCGGGGGCACTTAAGACACCCGCCCATCCGGATCAACAAATCCAGACTATTCATCTGCATGTGCCCTCACATGTGTGTTTTTGTTCTCGGCCTGGCCGGTCATGAAACCTCCTGCTTGAAAACTGGCTCCGGCGCACGCTTGCGGGCCAGTTCCTCGACCGCCAACTGATGATCTTCTTCCGAAACGGGATAGAAGCTGGTGATGATCAGGGCGGTACTGGTGAAGAACAACGTTGCGAGTGAGAACACAATCGCCAGATTTGTAACGATGCTCTGGTCCACCTGCCCGGGCTTTGCCTCCTCCGGAAAACCGACCAACGTCAGGATCAACCCGGACACAAGCACGCCGGTGCCGGAAATGGTCTTGTTGACGAAGGTGGTCGCCGAAAAGATGAGCCCCTCCGATTGCCGCCCTGTCTTCAGGAGGATCTGATCCGTCACATCCGCGACCATGGACGCGATCAAAATCGACGCCGCGATTACGGACATCACAACGATTGCCATGAACACAAACAACAGCGGCACGAGCGCAGGGCTGCCATTCTCCGGGAACAGACCAAACAGCCTGAGAGCCACCGGCAGGACAATGGCCAGCAGAGTCAGGCTATAGAGCGCCAGGGTCGTCCATTTTTTGCCGAAACTCTTGGACAAAGGCAGCACCAGAACAAAGGCGAGCACGACGCCCAACAAGCCTGCAGATGTCAGGGTCGCAATCTGGTCAGATGACAATTCCCAGAAATAGGTCTGCAAATAAATCATCAGCCCGGCATTCAGTCCGCCCGCCATGGAGCCGAAAATACTGCCGATCAGGATCGGTGCATTGGTACGGTCGAACAAGGTTGAAAACATGTTGCGCGCGGTCTTCAGCACGCCTTCATGTTGCGGGGGCGGCAGCTTTGCCAGACTGGAGATACGGCCATGCGTGCCCAACGTGGACAGGAAAATCGCCGTTGCCATTAAGGGCGCCGCAATGGCCGCATAGCGATGATAGCCCGACGCCTCCAGCAGGCCGCCGGGGCTCGCCGGATCATCAGCAAAGATCATGCTGAACACCACAATGCCCATAAGGATGCCGCCAACCACGCCGAAGAAGAAGCGATAGGCAACCAGCACGGTTCGCTCGTGATAATCCTGCGTGAATTCCGCGAGCAGAGCCGTCGAGGGAATCTCGTAAACGCCAATCGCGATCCGTGTCGCGCTCGTGATAACGAGCAAATAAGCAAACAGCATGATGTCTGATGCGCCTGTCGGAGGCATCCACAGGGCAAAATATAATATGCCCACCGGCAGAACCGACGCGTACATGAAGGGGTGACGTCGCCCCCACTTGCTCCGTAAACTGTCGGACCATTGCCCGACGATCGGGTCCAGCACGGCATCCGCGATCATGGCGATCATGATCGCGGCGCCCACCCAGCCCGCTGACAAGCCGACGACCTGATTATAATAGATCATCAGCAGGGCATTGAAGCCATTGTCCTTGATGCCGAAAGCCACCGTCCCAAGCCCGTAAACGAGCTTGGTCGACATTGGCAGCTTCCGGGCAGTTTCAAGCGGTGTGTGTTGCATCTGGCCGCCTACTAGAACCGCATCTGGATTTGCACACCATAGGTGCGCGGCGCAGTCATATAATAGGTCTGCGCAACACTGCCGAATGGCTGGTAGAGGAATGTGCCGTTGGAGCCATCATAGCCTTGTTCATCGAACACATTCTTCACATGGCCGATAATGCTGTAGGCATCCTCCACACTCCGGAACAGTGCGATCAGGTCGACCTGCTCATAGGAAGGTGTCTCATTATAGGCGCGATTGAAGACGCCATGATAGGTCGCATCCTGCCAGGAATAGTTAGCAGAGAGCGTAAGGTCTCCACTGTCTGCCAACGGAAAAGTATAGCTGGCATTCAGACCGAATTTGCTCGGAATGGTGCGCGGCAGCATCTCGCCCTCAAGGCTCTGATACTGGTTGCCGCTTGCGTCTGGCTGGCCGACCGGCTGCGCGCCGGGCTGAGTGGCATACGGGTCCGCAACATCTACAAAGCAGCAGGCATCCTGGATCTCTGAGTCATTATAGGCATAGCTGAACAGGAAGCGCAGCCTGTCCGTAGGCGACCAGTTTGCCTCCAACTCAATACCTTGTGCCGTTGACTCTTCCAGATTGAAGAAACGGGTCAGGCGAAGGCCATTCTCCTGGACATCCAGCGGGATCTGCAGGCCGTCATAGCTGTAATAATAGGCGGTGGCATTCACCTGCAGACTGTCTCCCAGCGTCTTCTTCAGGCCAAGTTCGTAGGAATCGATCAGCTCTTCGTCCGTCTGCGGAAACTGGCTGATGCCGCCTGCATTGAACCCGCCCGATTTATAGCCGCGCGCATACCGGAAGAAGTAGTTTGAACGAATGTCAGGTTGCCACTGAATTCCTGCCGCGCCGCTCAAGGCATTCCAGGAATTCTTCAGGCGCCGATGCGCCAGCCCGGTGTCTGGGTCAATCGTCACTTCGCTGTCCACACCAGCGGCCTGCTGATAGCTGATAGAGGACGCCGTCAGGTCAAGTACCGGGGCAAAGATGCCGGACCCGCCCAGTGTGAAGCCAGGTACAATGCCATATCCGAGCACACGCACGCTCTCGGAGCCTTCTTTTTCGTCCATCGAATAGCGCAGACCGCCCGTCACGGTCAGCTCATCCGTCAGCGCATAATCCACCTGACCAAACAGAGCATAGGATTTCGTATTCAGATCAGACAGCGCCGTAACATAATCACCGCTTGGGTTTTCAGGCGCGGCTAGCGGCGTTTTCATTTGTGGCTGGGCTGCATTGCCAAAATGGGATTGCTGGCTGAAATTCTCCTCATAGGCATAGGCCCCGACAATCCACCAGAAGTCAGGATCTCCCGATGCCTGAATGTTGACCTCATGGCTCCAATATTCCTTGTCCTCGACATAGCCGAATGTGCGAGACGGGTAGATCGTAGCCGGAGCACAGACCGGACCGACATTTTCCAGAAGCCATTGGCAGTTTGGACCGCCCGTCAGCACCTCGCCTGCATTCGCATTCGCTGGATCCAGAGGATACGTATAGGAGATCATGCTGGTATTGTCGTCGTCGCGATAGGAGTCGTAATAATACGTCCTGTAGCCGCCGAGATATTTGATATCGATTGTATCGAGATTCCAGGTCGCAAGCGTCGAGATGCCGTAATTGTCATTTATCTTGGAACTGGTCGGTGTGTTCACGTCGAACGTACGAATGTCATCAATTGCCGGATTGCTGGTTTCCGAGCTCTTACTGTTGTAGCCGGGCGTCAGAAATCCGAAGGCCGGGCCGGGCGTCAGATATCCATTCGGAAAGGGCGCTGTGTCATAGGGCCCGCCATAAATGGTCGTCCGGTTACGGTAGTTTCCGCCCGCTGTGTCCGCCTTCAGCCAGAGGGAAAAATTCTCTGTGACCTCAGCGTCCATCTGGAATTCCAGGTAGCCAACCTCTTCGGCGCCCGCTTCACTCGGTCCCCCGGCCGCATTCTCGAAATAGCCATCCGCCTGATTAAAGTAAGAGCCTGCAAGCTTCAGGTTCACGCCCTTGGCGACCGGCCCCGACACGCTCGCATTCACCTCGGCCAAGGAATAATTGCCGATCGTGACGCGCGCCTCTGCGGTGAACTCATCGGTCGGCCGCTTGGAGATCACATTGATCGCGCCGCCAATCGAGTTCCGGCCATAGAGAGTGCCTTGCGGCCCCCGCAACACCTCTACGCGCTCGATAAAAAAGTCACTTTTGGAGATGGCCGCAGTAGAGGCATCATAAATGCCATCCGAATAGGTCGCCACGCCCGGATCAGATCCGTTCGTATTCGTCTGACGTCCCACACCGCGAATAAAGACACGGTCATCGCCGGCGGAAAAGGCGAGGCTCGGCGTAAATCTGGACAGGTCCGACAGGTCATCCAGCGCCAGTTCCTCACGCAGGTCCGATGTGAACGCCGTGACCGAGACGGGCACGTCATTGAGGTCCTGCTCGCGCTTGACCGCGGTAACCGTCACCTGGTCCAGTTCGCGAACTTCATCGCCACTATCGGCCGGTTCATCAATTTCCTGAGCAAAGACGTGTCCACCCGTCATAAGCGCAATGGCGCTGACCGCAGCCACCATAGGTGCTTGTTTCATTTTGGTTTTCCTCCCGAAGATCTTTTTATCGTCCTGAGTCTCTGCCCGGATCTTCGGAAAGTGTAAGATAGATTAATCTAGTCGAATAGAGTTATATTGAAAAATATCTCGCATAGCGCCGATTGAGCGCTCGCACTCAGGACTGGACCAGGCCCCAGACTTAGAGCCAGCCACGGTCACGCCTGACCCGAAACCTCCGGATCTTGCGCCTGTCTATATGGAGAGATTTTCGCCGCCTGCCGCTTATCGGGAGACATCATTCATGTCGGATAACACATTCGGTAATCGCGACTGCTATATTTGCGGCGCGTCGCTTGATCCGCTCACATCCACATGTCCGGACTGTGGCTACTCCCAGACCCCGAATCCTGATGCCCAAAGCGGTGCTTCGCTGCCCGAAGCCGCGCCAACTGAGACGTCCTCAAAAGACGCTGCCTCAGAGCTACGCAAGAGCCTGCGCACCAGGCTGGACGCGCGCAGGAATGGCGCCAGGGACAGCTTCAAATCAAAGCTGAAGAAATAGCTGCACACGCTCTATTTGCCTGAGCCGGCCCCCAGCGTCAGCCAGTTCACATACTGCTCCAGCCAGCTAGAGCTGCTCGTACCCTTCCTCAGCGTGCCAAAGCCATGCCCGCCATCGCTGTAAAGGTGGAACTCCATCGCGCCATTTGTCTCAAACCACGCCTTGGGCAGGGTGAACCGGCCTTGCTGGAACAGCGGATCATCCGACGCAATCGCCAGGAAGAGCGGCGGATTGATCTCGCCATCCACGGGCTGCGTCATCGGCGGATAGATCAGGGCGGCACTGTCGACCGCAACGCCTTCAGGCGGCGCGCGCAGCACTTGCATGACGGACATCGCGCCTGCCGAGAAGCCGATCAGGCCGACACTGCCAGACTCACATCCCAGTTCTGGGCAATGCGCCGACACATATTCCATGGCCAGCCGCAGATCATCGATTGCCGGCTCATAACCGTCCAGCTCCCGGCTGCCCAGGCCTGAAAAGACCTCAGCCATTTCCTGCAAGAACGCATCTGGCGCGACGGAGGTTGGCTGCGTGCGATACTTCAGCACAAACGCCGTATAGCCTTCCTCGGCCAGCCGCTCGGCAACCGGGAAACCCTCATTCTCGATGGAGGCGAACATGTATCCACCGCCCGGCACGACGATGACGGCCTTGCCATTATTGTTTTCCGCAGGCGGATAGATGGGATAAATCTGGGGGCTCGTGACATTCCTGACCGTCAGCTGGTTCAGGAAATGCTCCCAGATCTCATGATCTTCCGCGCCCGGCATCAGGGAAATGGCGTCTGCGTCAGGCGCGTCTTCCGGCACCGGCAAGTCAGGCAGCGCGCGCTGCGACGCGTCTTCGGCAGGGGGCGAAGCCTGCGCCTGTACCTGGCAGGCCCCAAGCCCCGCCAGCATGACACTGAAAACTGTCATCTTGAGCCAGGTCTTCATCTTTTCCTCCGCGAAACTGGGCACGCTAACATACACCCAGCATTGCGCATGTTCTGCACCAGAGGCAAGGCAGAGAGACGAGAAATTGAAGATTGGCACTTTAAACCGGGTGGCAGATAGCCCGCACGATCCGCCGTACAATCGGCATGACAATCAGCACAACCGGAAACGCCAGCAGCCAACTGACCAGCCACGCGCTCATCCAAGCGCCAAACAGCTCCGGGCTCACTCCCTCGCTCTTCACAGTCGCGATAAGGGAAACGAAGGCGCACATGAAGATCGATAGCAGAAGGGATGTCATGAAGGGAGCCAGCCGCGCCGGAAAGCGGTAGCGACCTGCAGCCTGCCCGCCCATATGCTTAAACTCACTCATCAGGCGCTGACCTTTGCCAGCTGAACCACGCGTTTGACCAACAAAGGAAGCAACTGGTTTGGAATGGCGTCGATCAGCTCTGGCCCCTCAAACGCAGTGTGGGCAAAGGTGACGCTCACTTGCTCCGTTACGACCAGGGTCTGAACTGTAGTCAGAATCTGCCGAAGGTGTGCAAGGCTGCGAAGGCCGCCGAACGGGCTAGGCGATGCCGACATCAGTCCAGCGACCTTTCCGCGAAACCCTGTCAGCGCAAGCGGAGGCTCGCCATCCGTCGAACGCGAGACCCAGTCAATCGCATTCTTGAGCGCTGTCGTGATGGAGCCATTATGCTCCGGTGACGCAATCAGGAAAGCGTCATGCGAACAGAACAATGCTTTCAGGCGTTTCGCATCTTCCGGGAAAGCACGCATCTCCCGGTCCTGCGAATAGAGTGGCAGGTCAAAGTCTTCCAGTTTTATCGACGTAACATCCGCCCCGGCTTCCCGGGCGAAGTGTACCGCACGATCAAGCAAGCGCTTATTAAAGGACTCGTCCTGCAGGCTTCCTGATAGCGCAAGTATCTTGACTGCCGACATGGTAATTTCTCCTGCATGTTGCCGCCCTAGAGCATAGACACAATTTACTTAGCTATCTATATATTCTGGCTTCTGCAAGCTATCAATGCGCACAAAATCTGGAGGAAGAGCCTGATGAAAATTGTTGAAGTCCGTGAACTGGCAGTGCGCATGACGGGCCACATTGCGAATGCGGTGGTAGATTTCTCACGACATGACATTTCCCTTGTGGCGGTGATCAGCGATGTCATCCGGAATGGCAAACCCGTCACGGGTTTGGCTTTCAACTCCATTGGCCGCTTCGCGCAATCCGGTATCATTCGTGATCGGCTTATTCCCCGTATAATGTCCGCCACCCCTGAGGCCTACACAGATTCAACCGGAGAACTCTCCCCCGCCGCCCTGAACAAAGTCATGATGCGAGACGAGAAACCTGGCGGTCATGGAGACCGAGCCTCAGCCATCGCTGCGATTGAGCTAGCAGCCTGGGATCTCTGCGCAAAGCTGGCCGATGCACCGGCTTACTCCGTCATCGCACAACATTTTGACCGCACAGCCGCCGATACAGTTAGTGTATATGCGGCAGGCGGATACTACTATCCAAATGATGGTACCGAACGCCTGCGTGATGAATTAAAATCCTATCAGGATATGGGGTTCACGAAATTCAAAATGAAGGTTGGTGGTGTTTCTGCAAGAGACGATATCGCACGCTTGGAGACCGCTATTCAGCAAGCAGGCTCTGGTCAAAATATCAGTGTGGATGCAAATGGACGGTTTGATATTGAAAGCGCCATCACCCTCGGACAGATGCTCAAGCCCTATGATCTGCGATGGTATGAGGAAGCGGGCGATCCGCTGGATTATGACCTCAACCGCCAGGTTATCGAGGCCTACCAGGCTCCCGTCGCCACAGGAGAGAACCTGTTCTCTGCGCTAGATGTACAGAACCTGCTACGCCACGGCGGTATGCGTCCGAGCATTGACGTCTTCCAAATGGACGCCGGGCTCAGCTATGGCCTGACGGAATATGCGGACATGATCGCTCTCATGGAGGCCCACGGCTTTGATCGCGCCCTAGCCTACCCGCATGGCGGCCACCTTCTGAACCTTCATATCGTTGCGGCACTGAATCTCGGCGGTTGCGAGGCATATCCCTCCGTCTTCCAGCCCTTTGGCGGCTACCTGCCGGATCTTGAAATCAGGGAGGGCATGATTGGCCTGCCAGACCATCCGGGCTTCGGGCTGGAGGCCAAGCCTGAGCTTCGCCCGCATATTGAAAAGCTTATAGCCTAGAACGTAACGTGGCGCGTGCCCTCACGCGCCACGCTTCGCCTCAATGGCTTTCACGAGGGCAGTGAGGGTCTGATTGACGGGAGCCTTCAGCCCCATCTTCGCTGCCTCGCGAGGGACTGCGCCATTGATAAAATCGATCTCGCTGGGTCGGCCAGCTTCCACATCCTGCAATAGCGAAGGTTTCGCCGCAGCAACCCGCTCCGCAAATGCACGCACATGGGCTTCTGCATCCGTTACTGTGAGAGGCACGCCGCAGGCCCTTGCAATCTCCCAGGTCTCGATACCAGCCTGAAGGCAGATGGAACCGAGCGCCGGGTCAGTCAGCGCCTCTCCCACCGTCAGGCCTGTAATGGCGCACGGCGCGCTGAAAGACGCATTACAAATCAGCTTTTCCCACTGCATGGTGAGAATGTCTGAAACCGCCTCCGCCTTGAAGCTGGCACTGCACCACAAGTCTGCAATTTGCGCCGTCTTCTCGTCAGTCATGCCAAGATAAGCGCCAATCTTGATCGCCCCCATTCCCGTGTGGTGCGCGTGCCCCGGCGAGACAACGGATGCCCCAAAAGCCGCAGCAATACCAACGGCCAGCCTGTGGGCATCCACATGCCCTGCAATAATATCTGCAGCCCCCAGGCCGTTCTGCATGGCCAATATAGATGTTGCCTCCCCCATCATCGGAGCAAGACTTCCAACTGCTGCTTCCACCTGTGTGGCCTTGACTGCCAGAATAACAAGGTCGAATTCCTCCGAGGGCGACGTATCCAGTGCTCGAACCTGAACCGTTTTGTCCCCGCTTGCGCCATCCAGCCTCAAGCCATTCGCGCGAATCGCGTCCATGTGCGCGCCTGGTCGGCTGACAATCGTCACCTCATGTCCGGCTTCGGCAAACAGGCCTGCGAAGACGGAACCCATGGCCCCGCCTCCGACAATTGCAATCTTGGCAGTCTGCGCACTCATGATCAGAGGTGTGCTTTCAACCAGTCCGACACCACATCAGCCGCGTCATGCCGGTGTTGGGTACTATCCTCAAAATAGTGCGCACCAGGCAACAACTCCAATGTCTTATCCTCGCTGCCAATGGCTCCATGAATTCTCTTGGCATCACTTGGGAAGACGCCTGTATCTGCCGTCCCCTGAATGACCAGTGCCGGAATGTTCAGTTTCTTCAGGTGCGGCTCGCCTTGGCATTTGGACGTCTCAAGACTCCACATGTTCAGCCAGGTCGTCAGCATACAGGCTCGGCCGATGCTGGGGCTACGGTTTGCAACGCGTGGGTCACCGCGATAGCAGAGACCCGGCGTCCGGTCAGATGGGTCCAGTGACGGGTCCATACAACGCAGATCGCCCCACATACGAAAGAGCGGGAACAGCCGGTCGGGAATGCCTGCATCATTCAGACGCTTCAACTCCTGCTTCGCCCAATCTGTAATGCGCTGGTTTCGGGCGCGTTGAGCCGCGCGATAGCGCGTCACGAACTCCGGCGTGTATGGCGGACCATTGTCCGGGTTGAACGGATCCAGTGACGGGTCCGTCGCAACGGGGTCCCACTCGTCCGTTACAGAGGCATCCATCCAGTCCGTCATCACTTCAGGACGGCCAATATGCGCGTTGCTGGAGATATAATAATCGGCCTTGGGCAGCGCCGACAGGCAATCTGCACCTTCGCCCTTAAGGTTCCCTGCCAGCGTCGGCGCAATTGCTTCGGCCTGATAGGCTGCCATCAGAGAGCCGCCGCCCGAATTGCCGAAGATGACGACTTTTTCCACCCCGGCATGCTCGCGCAACCATTTCACCCCGACACTGATATCGACCAACGCATGCTCCAGCAGGAACATGTCCTCTGCCCCGCGATAGCGCGTATTCCATCCCAGAAAACCATAGCCACGAGACGCGACATAGGCCGCGAAATAATGTTCGGAAAAGTCCACATTATAGTGCGTGGCGATAAAGGCGACCTTTGGATTTGGGGTGCCTTTGGGGGTCCAGTAGATCCCCTGGCACGGGTGACCGCCCGCCATAATTCTGGGCGCGGTGGGCGATACAGAACTGACAAACCGGCTGTCTACCGTATCCTCGATCCGGGTGTTTGATGTCATTGGGCGATCCTCCATATTTGCTTACGGTTCGCGACCGTTTGGCTCTTCACTTTCCTAAAGCGGTAGCAAACCGAAACTCATTTGCATAGCTATCTAACTATTTTTTCCAACTGCAAATCATTCTCTTGCCTTTACAACCAGCACTTGCGTTGAAAGCACTCCCATCCGATACTTGCCGCAATCATTGGAGAGCATATCGAATGGCAAGAAAAGCCAAAACCGAAAGCCCATATGCCGAGTGGACGAACAGTCTTGGCTATCTGGTCCGCAAATCCTTCAGGTCCGTATCCCGCGCCCTGGAGGCGCGCACCTCAGAATACGGAGTGACCGCCGCACAGTGGCATTTCCTGCGCGTACTATGGAT